>Ga0316222_1003016_pt1 | contig 17067 bp, 19 predicted proteins | sample TBH18011metaG_FD_206008 | JGI IMG/M metagenome (GOLD analysis project Ga0316222, IMG submission 206008) | Freshwater microbial communities from Trout Bog Lake, Wisconsin, USA - TBH18011 | ecosystem: Environmental > Aquatic > Freshwater > Lake > Hypolimnion/Profundal zone | place: USA: Wisconsin...
TAACTTAGGATAGTCGTTTCCAAAGGTTTGTTCCGACTCTATAACGAATTTACGTATAGACGTAAGGTCTTCTTTGTTCACAGTTTTATCCAGGATCTCTTGTGCGAATCCCTCGTTATTAATCGTACTACTAATAGACAATACACCATCAACAACGCTACGTTGAATATAGTTAATGATTCTTCGTAAATCCGGGTAGTGATAACGAATAACCTCTTTAATCTTCTCTATTTGTTCTTTCTCTACTTGTGTCTTTTCCTGACGAAGAATAAAACCTATTCGTTTAGCATATTCTCCAATAGGAGGAGTAAAATCAGTGAAAACTTGGCATCGAGACTGAATTGGTTGGATAATACGATGTAGATAGTTGCCAGTGAGGATAAAACGGGTATTACCAGCGTACTCTTCCATAACATTACGCAGAGCTCTTTGACCCGCATCAGTAAAGTTGTCAAACTCGTCGAGAAAGATAACCTTAATTTTGCCATCCAAGCTTTTAGTTTGAGCAAATGTAAGAATAGAGGTACGGACTTCGTCGATACCGTTCTTTTCGCTTGCGTTAATGTAAAGGTACTGTGCATCTAGTATTTCATTTATAATTACTTTCGCTAATGTGGTCTTTCCAGTACCAGCATTACCTACTAGCAACATATTAGGTATTTCGTCTTTACGTTTACATTCTTCTATGTACGCACGCAAAGACTCAGATAAAACCATATCGGCCAGTTTAGTTGGCCGATACTTTTCTACCCATATATTCATTAACTGTTCGTTAATTGTCATTATTTCTTTTTAGGTTTAACTGAGAACCCGCCATCTGGATCTGCTACTATCTCTACTTCAGTAGGATTAGTGCCACCCATTTTTTTATTGTATACTTCGTCAGCTTTAGCTGGTTTATCAGACGAACCAAATCCCTTTTCCCCACGAGCGGTTTCACTTACCTGATCAGTCCATTCAATATCGGCCTGTATAAGAGGGTAAACAATAAGTTGAGCAATCTTATCCCCTACATTAAAGCCTTGATCCTCGCCTGTAAAGTTATATAGCTTAATACCCATATCACCTCTATAAGGATTATCGATAATACCAAAATGTGGAAAGATACTTCTTTTAAAACCTACACCAGAGCGTCCTTCAACCCGAATCCAGTAACCAGGTGTAATATAACCTAACTTAAGACCTACAGGTACAACCGCACTACCACGAGCAGGTATAACTACTTGTTCTACTGCAGTAAGATCTAAACCGGAATCTCCTGTATAAGGATCTGCATGATTGAACTTAGGTAACACAGCTAGTTCATGTGTTTTTACGAATTTAATAGTAACTGGGAATGACATAATGTATGAGTATAAAGTATAATATTGTTAAATCAATGTATAAAGTAAATATTGTTGTGAACGTATTAGAGCAACCGAGCTTAGCAATTATTATCGATCCGTGGGAAAAACCAGGACCGAATAAAACTATTGACTACCCGCTTGATCATTCTAAGCATCGTACAATTAGTAATGCAATGGAATTTGTTGATAAAAACAAATATATTGAGACAATAGTACTTGCGTCGTATGATAGTTATACAGAGTATGCTGAATCAAAAGCTTTATGGTACAAAAATTATAGGAACTTATTTTATAATAACCAGCAATTAAGTAAAATAAAAGATGCTTACAAAGCATTTATAGCCCATGATTTAATTTACGGTAAAGAATTTATGGAAGGCAGGGGTAAGCAGTATCCAGGTTTGGATAAAACCCGCGCTGACGTATTAAATTATGTCAATCCAAAAAAGTATCAAATATCAATGCATTGGATGTGGCAACTTGAGTATTATCTATCTCTCAATCCGCAAATTAAAAACATTTATGTAATCGGGCAAGCGTGGGACTGTTGTGTACGATTAAGGCAATTAGGGTACTTAGAGTTAGGATTAAACTTAAAACATTTAAATATACTAACAAATTCAAACTGTACTATTAACGTGGATTGTAGTGATCCATTAATAGATACTAATCCAAGTTGGGATAAAATAACCGATTGTATATACAGATATAGGGTATAAGTATTAATGTGAATCCGTCGCTTCCTGATAATACAGCATCTGATAACCAAAACGTAATAAACCAGATAGATAGCTTTATAGCAGGTTTAAGCTCTGAAGACAAAACGTTTGTTGCAAAAGATTACGCAAAAGATCTCGGTGAAGTTCCTTTTGAAGTGCCTAAAACAGATGAAGATATTCAAGACTTCGTATTAAAAAATTCAGCGCAATTAGCTGCATTAAGTATAAAAAGCGTTAAAGAATTACAACAAATAGCTATAGCAACTGGAGACCCGGAGCAAATGGCTAGTTTAGCAAGCCTTATAACTGCCGGGGCTGGTGCTGTAGAAACTATTAATAAAATACATTTACAGAACAAAAAAGCAGAAGCTAATAAAGATCTTAAAAAGTTAGACCTAGAAGGTAAAAAAGAAATACAACGTCTTAAAAATGACGGGTATTTAAACTTACCTCAAGGTAACACTAATGTGTTAGTTGCAACACGTGAAGAAATTATAGCGCAATTAACTGGTAAAGTTAAAAGTAAAACTGTTAATGTTACGAATGAGGTTATTGAGCTTTCGGGGTCTGCTCTACCAGCATCTCCTGCTTCGTAAGTTTTTCCTTTACAGCTTTATAGTGCGCGTTAATTAGCATTAACAGAACTAAACCGCCTATTACAGCACCTACTACCCACATTGGTATGGTTGCAGCAACATAAGCCAAGCCTAGAGAAGCTAAACAACCAATACCTAAGGTAACACTCTTCAATAGTACTGCAAGTATCAAGAATAAGATACCAACCCCTACTAAAGCTTTAATAATATAACCGAGCATTTCCGCTTTTTGGTTAGCTTTTGCAATTTCAACTTGATCAGCAGTATCTTTTTTAATTTTCTCTAACTGAGCTTTTTGCTCTGCTTCTAATTTGTTAATAGTTAAACGCTGTTCTTCTCTGATCTGTTGTTTTTCTTTTTCTTTTTGCTCTATAAGCGCTTCAGCTTTATCTAAGTCAGCTTTTTGACTAATAGCTAACTCTACACTAGCATTATATTTTTCATACAATTGATCAATTGTCTTTGTCTTTTCATCATCTACTTCTTTAGTTATTTTTGCTTTATCTTCAACAGACAGCTTATCTGTACGAGACATAATTTCTTTTGCTCTTAAATGTGCTACAAGAGTGTTAATATCCTGTTTCTTTTTTTCTTGAGTAACTATGTATATACCATAATCTAGGGCTCCAATTTTAGCAAAGTTTTCATCGTCTTTCTTCTTAGCAACATCATATGCTTTTTGCAAATCAGCTCTAAATTTTGCGTACTGTAATTCTAACTGGTTACGTGCTTCATCAACTTTCTTATTAGCTTCAGCCATCTGATCAACCTGCTTAACAGTATTTTCTGCTTTAACTACTGCAGCTGCTGAAGTAGTAGTATCTACTTTATCAGGGTTTAACTTAAAACCGAACTTAGGAAACCCTAAACAGCCTGTTAACATTAGACAGACAAATAGAATACTGTATTTTTTCATATAGATACTTATATCCCGCTAGTCTACAATCCGAATTGGTTCTTCTTCAAAGCTATCTTCTTTACGATCTTTAAAGTAACGCTCTATGAATTCATACCATCCTTCTGGCGGGTTTCTAAACTCAAGAAGACCGGATTGATTCAAGAATATGTTTTCTTTCATGTTAAATCCAAAATCTCTATTTCTCTTTTCACCAGACCCGTACCCACGGTTAATTAACTCACCATGGTATTCATGATATATAGTACCTTTAATATAACCGGTTTTACCATTTATAAATTTATAAAATTTTTGCTTCCATTCTAAATACGGTTTGAAGTCAGGGATGTCAGTTAGGTATGAATTCTTTAAAGATGCTTCACTTGGTTCTGGACTTACAACTCCAAATAATTGAGCACGGTCTCCTCCAGTCCAAAAATTATAAGGATAAAGCTTACCACCTTCATGCCAAAGACTTCTACTAGCAGCATAAGCAAACCCTGTTTGCGGACCTGCCCTATAACCAGGTACTATAGGTTTACGAGTATCTATTAATTCTTCTGTGGGGTCTCCTAAACTTAACATCGATTTTGCTTCTAAAAACGCCCGACCTCGACTATCTGTCCAGTGACAGTCTTCGAATATTTGCACTAAATTTAACTCATCAAGAGCCATAGAGGTAATATCATACCAGTACGGGTTCATAAAAAGTATATCATGATCAATCCAAGCAATCTTAGTATACTTTTCTGGTACCATAGTTTCAGCAATATTAAGTAGCGCTTCTTCCTGAACGCACATATTATTTCTGTGTGCTTTAATATGCTTCCAGTTACGATTGCCTTTAGTAAAGTACTCTCCTGTCAAAGAAGCTTCTGCACCATATACAGGTATGTTTAAAGCTTCCATTTGCCGTAAAAACCTCATAAGGTTTTGATCTGTGCGCTTGTAACCACACCAGTTGAAATGGCATACAATAACAGCTAAATCGTCTCTTTCTCTCATAACTCTATTTACAATAAAAAAGGGGAAGATCTCTCTTCCCCCGGTTACTATCAATATTAACGTTTAATTAATATCAATAACCTTCTTACCGCCATTCTCTACTTTGTTTTTCGGGAATGTTAATGTAAGAACGCCGTCTTGTTGTACGGCTTTAGCTTTATCCAAGTTAAACGAATTACCGACGTTAAAGCTACGGCTGAAGGTTTCTTCTTGTGTGCCACCTTTATGGATCACTTTACGAGTACCTTCAATCGTTACGACTCTACCTTCTACTGTAACGTTTGTTTTGTCTTTGGATACACCAGGAAGATCCACCTCTACGGTGAGTTCATCCCCTTCTTTAAACCGAACAGTGTCTCCTGTACGGCTAACATCCCCCCAGAAGAAAGGATGGTTAAATTCCCTCTCTAAGACAGTGTCTAAGAGTGAGAATGGATTACGATATGTGCTAGGATTGTAGTTAGTTAGTTTATTCATAGCAATAATATTTATATCATATATTTTGCTATAGTCAACAAATTAATACTGAATACTATCTAAACCTTTGATAATGTTAGATATCTCTTTCCAATTTTCTATCCATAGTTCAGGCGATCCAGGGGTTTTTACAGGTAAGGAAAGTTTTAATGCTCTGAAAGGTTCTAAATTTAATTTGTTAAAAAGAACGCTAACATCATTTTTAAATTCACTGTAGTCTATTTTTATATGTTTTTTTGTTTTTAATATATTATTTAAATCATCGTAAAACGCAATAAAACCATCCAAAGTATTTAAAAACTCTTCCGGGTCAACTCTAAACGGTTTTATTTCAGTGTCTTCAGCGACATACTTAGTCTTAATATTATACCACAAATTGCTCTCTTTTGGTCTATGATGCCATACTCCTGTACGCTGTCTTATAAGCCAGCTTAATACACTTTCAATAGGGTTTCTTGTAACTATAACAGTTGTTGTGTTTTTATTTGCTAGATTAAGCTCACTTATAGCATGACTGTGTAGAATGTCTTTAGGTACAATTGATTCTGTTCTAAAAGGAGCTACTGGTTGTAAGTCTCTTAATTCTATGCCCACTCTTGAATAGGCTTGTCTGATAAGCTCAGCAACAACAGTACTACCTGTACGAAATGCTCCAAACACGATCCAACTATCTTGTTCTGTTAGTTTTTTATACATTAGCTAAAATCTTAATCACATCTTTATATATAACTTGGTTACCTCGCTCTGTAAAATGATTTACAAGACCACGTTCCTGTTTCCACAACTCATTATAATTAAGAACTATTTTTTCATTAAAGTCAACCGATATATCAGTTAAATTAGAAATAACGATTGTTTTCTTGTTTTTTAATATGCTGTTAATTTTTTCTCTCAGTAGACAGTATGTAGTATAATAAAAATCTTTATCGAAATGATACTGATAGAACAACATAGCTGATCTTAAAGATCTATTAAAAAAGTTTTTTAATTTGCTAGCATGATATTCTATGTCAGTAAGAATTAAATCAGCATTACTATGTAAGGGGTCTTTACTGTGTACAGGGTGATTCTTAGTTGCAACTCGGTAAGGGCCAGTGTGAGAAACAATTACCCAGTCATATTCATTTAAATTTTTTACAGATAATAACTGTTTATAAATCTTATATTCACTCACACCAGCTTGTGCTATATTGGTTACTTCATATTGTTCGGCTAATAGCTCAGGCCAGCCCTTATAGTTTCTGTATTTAACAGACCAATCGGCTGCGAAGCTATCACCTATAATAAGAATTTTTAACATGACACACTTACGATTCGCAACTTGAACAAGTTAGTATTGAACGAGCAAGTACTTGAGCTGGGTTAGCTGAACGCTGATAGTAAAGACTCTTAATACCGTTCTCCCAAGCAAATACTATTAGTTCGTTAACGTCTTTTGGCTTGGTGTTAGGTGGAATCATTAAGTTTAATGATTGACCTTGATCAATGTACTTTTGGCGAGCCGCAGCTTGAATTACTATTTCCTTTTGACTAATTTCGCCGAATGTCTTGAACACAGCTTTTTCTTCTATAGTAAGAAACTCAAGATGCTGTACCGAGCCACCCTTTACAAGTATAGACTTCCAAACACCTTCAGTATTCTTTTTCTTTGTTTCAAGTAAAGCTTCTAGATAAGGGTTCTTATACGTAAACTTACCTTTAGCTAAGTCTTTCACAAAGTAGTTAGAGTTAAGAGGCTCAACTGAAGGCGAAGCTTGGCCGAGAATAAACGAACTAGAGGTGGTAGGTGCTACAGCAAGTGTAGTTACATTACGACGGCCATAACCTTTAAGTAGAGGTGGTTCACCGTACTCTACAGCCATTTGTGCGGTAGCAGCATCTGCTTTCTTACGAACAAAGCTCCATATTTGAGTATTGAGCAGTTTTGCTTCCATTGTCTCAAACCCAATCATCTTGGACTGAAGATATGTATGCCAACCAAGAGCACCAATACCAAGTGCACGCTGATTAATAGCGAAGTTTCTTGGGTGTACCATAAACTTCATCTTCTCAGTCTTATTAATGAACTCGGTCATTACAGCATCGAGGAAGTATACTAATGTTTCTACTGCATCAGTGTTCTTCCAGTTGTCCCACTGTTCAAAGTTAAGAGAAGACAAATCACAAACAAACGATTCTTCGTTATCGTTTGATAACATAATCTCTGTACAGAGATTACTTTGATTGATCTTAATGTTTTTGTCTTTATATACTTGCGGTGCCTGATTGTTAGCGTTATCTGTAAAGAAGATATAAGGATAACCAGATTCAAAGCGCTTCTTAATAACTAGACCCCAAATACGGCGCTTTTCTTTATCACCTTCAATCATAGACTTTAACCATTCATCGGTAACACAAACACCGATAGAAAGGTTTTGAATGTCATCACCTTCACCTCTAATCTTTAAAAACTCTTCAATATCCTTATGGTCAATAGGTAGGTACGCTGCAAATGAACCTCTACGTACATTACCTTGTGAAATATAATCTGTTAATGTTTCAAATACAGTTAATTGGTGGTGCACCCCTGTAGATTCACCGCCAGATGAAATAGGTGCACCGCGTGGACGAATTTTACCAAAGTAAGCAGATGTACCACCGCCTGCTTTTGACATAGTACCTATTTCTGAAATCTTGTACAGAATAGCATCCATATCATCGTCGATGTATGAACCAAAGCACGAGATAGGTAAACCACGATTACGGCCAAAGTTTGACCAAATAGGCGAAGCCAAGGAATAGAAGCCTTGATGCATATAGTCTTCAAACTTATCTGCAAAGCCTTTTAATTTGAGGTATTCTTCAGCTTTTTCAGCTATATCCCTGATACGTTGTTCAGCAGTTTCTCCGTCTAGGAGGTAACCGCGTTCAAGGAACTTGCGAGAGTCGCTATTCAGCCAGTAAATGTTCTTGTTACTCATTTTTATATATTATAGTATACTTTTTATTAAAATAAATCGTCTTCTGAAAAGCTTTGTGACTTTTTAGAGTACTCTACAGGACGAGAATGGAAGAAGTCGGTCATATTGTTACCGAGTAATTCTTCGTTAAACCAGGAAATATCTTTGAGAAGCTTAGAATCCGTTTCATACACCTCTGGGAAGCCAATACCTCTGAGAGATTCGTTAATACGGTCTTTTACAAACTCTTTAAGATGTGCTGCAGTCAATCCGTCTTCATTAATACCGTTAATCATCCAATCGATAATTTTTGATTCGCTTTCATACGCTTCTTTAGCTTCGGCAAGAATTCTTTCTGTAAGCTCTTCATCAAAGATTTCTGGATACTCTTCTCTAATAGTGTTAACGATCTTCATACCAACTAAAGCATGAATATGTTCTTCATTGCGAGTGTATTTTACTTGTTGGTCGGTATCCTTAAGTACGTTTTTATTACGCGCAAACCAGTTAATAATATAAAACTGGCTCATTAATGAAACATTCTCTACAAATAGAGTAAAGAGTATAAGTGCGTAAAGGTATTGCTTCTTAGAGTCTTTATAGTAACGATGTGTGTACTTTTTAAGATACTTCACACGACCTTGTATCCATTCCAGTTTAAGATTTTCTTCAAATATATCTTCAAGACCAAGTACAGTGAGTAGTCTTTCATAAGCATTGTTATGAATTACTTCTGTATTAGCCATTACGTAGCCGAGATCCTGTAAAGATGGGTGCGGTAGGTTTTCACCAAGCTTAGCCCAAAACGTTTTCACCGCTACTTCAATCTGACCAATAGCGGATAAAGTACGGATGATAATCTCTCTTTCTTGATCATTTAGCTTAACTTTAAACTGCTGTACATCTGACTTAAAACTAAACTCTTTATGAGTCCAAAAACCATTATGCATGGATTCGATAAATTCCTCTGTCCAAGGATAGTGATTAGGTTTGCGAGAGATCTGTTCGTCGAATATCATAGTTTTAGTTACAGGGAATATTATTTACGTATTGTAAATGTTTTTACATTTTTATCTCTAAGAAAAAAATATTTTTCTTTCGCCAGTGTACTTGACTGAGTTATAAAAGTTAGTTCTTCTTATTATATAATTCTAACTTTTTTACTATATATCGTACAATTTCACTACGTACAATATCTGCTTCTGTTAATGTAAAAACGTGGATACCTTTTTCACGGCTTTCATTATCGTTAAAAACGTTACACATTTTTTCAAATCCTGATTTACCGTTAATATCGGATTGCATTGGATCGCCGCATATAAACAATTTACTAAATTGACCCACACGAGTTAATAACGTTGTAAGCTCTCTAAAGGTACTATTTTGAGCTTCGTCCATAATAATAGCTTTAGCATTCCATGAAAGACCACGAAGATAGCCTGTAGGTTTACCTTCAATACGTCCTTCTTTCATAAGCATACTAATATCAGCTTTTACTAACAATTCGTCAAGCTTTTCCATTAACGGTTCAAGATAAGGAGATAACTTTTCAGCTGCATCTCCCGGGAGATATCCCATTTTATTATCTGAACTTTCAACTATACTACGAATATATATTAGGTCAGAAACCTTTTTTAAGTTTAATAATTCCAGAGCAACTAATGTTGCTAGAAAGCTCTTACTACTACCAGATGGCCCTGTAATAAAAACTACCTTTGTATGATTATCTAAAGCTATTTTAAGAAACTCTTTTTGCCTGTTTGTCAAATCCGGCCTTTGTCGTATCATCACCGGTCTTTCCAGTTTATCAGCCTGATGTACTAAAAGACTTTTGTCTTTAGTAGCAGGTGCGTTATTTTGACTGTTTTGAGCTAACTTCTGTTTTTGTAATCGCTTTTTTTTGCTCATGAAATTAATTTAGATTGTAAACTACGAAGCTTCCAGTTTTCACGTCTCTGCTTTGCGCCTTCTACGCCGTATTTTTCTTCCCATGTTTTACCTTTATGTAACATGCTAAGTTTTGCTTTAGCGGATTGGCTCATAGGTTTACCTTTTCTCCATAAACTTATTTTTTCTTTAGTATGTTCAGACATAGGTCTTTTTTTCATGCCTTTATAAGCAAGAGGTTTTCCTGCTATGCTGCTTAAATTCATACACCCTGGCTGTTTATAATGTTCGTTAATATATTTTTGTTCAATTTCTGTTAAACTCTTAATATCCTTAACTTCTTCTAACATAATACATTGCCACCCTACAGGGTACTTATTATAGCAGTTTTGCATGTATTTGTTGTGATGTGTACCGTTTTTGAGATTTCTCAAATGCATGTTAAATCGTTCAGAGAAATCTTTAGTAGAACCAATGTAATAATAATTATCTGGAGAGATTATTTTGTATATACAAGACACCTTACTCATCTGTTATTATTTACTCCTGAAACAAAGTTAATACAGGTCTGCAACCAAAAAGAAACCCGTCGATTTCTCGACGGGTTCTTAGTTTTAAACGTTTTACCGTTACAATGCTTATTATAGCATTGTTGCAGCAGTTCCAGGAACGAATGCGGAACCGAGGCCGGAAACGATGATGAGGTGGTAGTATAACGCAGCACCGAAAATGTGGTCGATAACACCATAACGGGTCATTAAACCAACACGTGGGCTGAAGTCGTTAGGACCAACTGTACGTTGTACCAATACAGGAATGTATGGGCAGTAAACGATACCTGTGTCATAGTATTCAGCACCCTTGTAGCCTAATAGAGCGTACTCGAGTAGTGAAGAACGTTGACCTACTTGGTATTGAGCTTCTGTACGAGTATCACGGTAAACTGTGAAGCGACCGCCAACTGTACCAACTTTAGCAATACCAACTGGTTGGGTGTTAACGTTACCGTTAACTGAGAACCATTGGAATTCAGGTAGCATTTCTAACATTGCGCAAACACGAGGTGTTGCGATGATGAAGTTAGCAGCACCACGACGGTTGCGGATAGCAACGCGGTTAGCTTCAACGATAACACGTGCATAGAAGTCACGGTTACGTTCACCTAACCAACGGCCGTCAGCTGAAGCTGCGTTCCAGAATGAATAACCCTGACCTGCACCAGCGTTAAGAGCAACTTGACACATACGGATTACCATTTCACGGTCGATTTCAGCTTGAATTTCGTACGACATAGCGTTCGTTAATTCATTGTCGATATCGATACCGTTCATGTTCTTGAGATCTTGCTCAAGTTCAACTGACCAACGAGCAGCTAGACGACGTGTACCAGCTTCAACAGCGGTCTTTTCGAACGAAACGACCATCTGAGGAATGTTGCTTGTTAATTCAAAGTTGCTGAGGATCTGAGCAATACCGGAATCACTCTTAATTACGTTGAAGTCTGAGTTACCAGTGAGGTATGTTGAAGATGTACCTGTGAACATTGTGTTCAGGTAGTTCCAACCTACTTCATTACCAGGAGCATTGTTTGAGTAAGCTGTCCAGCCTTGTTGACCTTGAGCAGTTTGGCTATAGCCACCGCCGTTATCAACTTGTGTATTACCGAGTGGATCAGCATCGTAACGGTAACGGAGAGCAAATGCAAGACCAACAGGACCGCTCATAGGTTGAACACCAACGATTTCGTTTGTGATCAATTCTGGGAAAGTACGGCGAATCATTGGGATCAAGATCTTTGGTAGACGAGCATCACCTTGTGCATAGAAGTCACTTGATTGATTTCCGCCTTGACCAGGAGCGCCTTGAAGGGTACCGAATACGCCAGCATTACCTGCGACGTTAGCGGACTCAAAGCACCACTTTTCTTGATTCTCAAGAAGAATAGCTGTATTTAAACGTGTGTGTTCGTTTACAATTGCTGGAGTGTTGTCATCGGAGTGGTCGAGCAATGGAGCCCACTTCTTTAAAAGTTGGCCAGCGCGATCACGATCGATGTATGATTGTGAAGGTTTAATTTGTTTCATATCTAAATAATTTTTTAACTGACAATACCTCAAGTACTTAACAGTACTTCAACGTGTAGATATACTTACAAAAAAAAGCCCGATTTCTCGGGCTTTTGGATAAAAAATCTGATTTATTTATTAAGCAAACTTTTTCTTAAGAAGTGATACGTATGATTCGGCAACAAACTGTTCACCGGAGTCATCTGTACCAGCTGAGCTATAAGACTTAGTTACTTGCTTCTTGTCTTCAGTGACTAGAACATCAGCACCTTGAGTTTTTGGCTTTGTGGATTCTTTAAGAACTTCTAAGTTTTCTTCTTCACGTTTATCAAACATTTCTAAAACGTAATTGAAGTTTTCATTGATAAACTTTGCATCTTTTTCAGCAAGAACACGTTGTACGTAGCTCTTTTTGTTAGCTGGTAATGTTGAAGATTTTCTTTCTAAAAGAAGATTTGCTTCAAGCTTTTGTACTTTTTCGCTTAATAGTTGAGCACCTTTTTGAGCTTCAGCTGCTTTTGCAACAGCTTCATCAATTTGCTTTTTACCATCTAATAAAGCTTCTTTTACGCTTTCATTGATGAATGTTTCATCAAGACTTACTAAGCGTTTGATCTCATCAATGATCTTAGTATTACGAGTGTTTAAAGTAGCTTCTTGAATTTGTTGAGCTGGAATTGCTTTATCAAGATAAAGTTCGAGATAAGAAGAAACGTTTTCAACAACAGTCTTCTTAAAGTGATCTGCACCATTCTTTAACTGTGATTCATATAGTTTTACTACATGTGCTAGTTTAGCAGTACGATCTTCATCGAGCTTCTGAATAGCTTCTGCAAATTGCTTTGCATGTAGTTCGTCGATACGGCCTACAATTTTCTCAAGTTTAGCAGTGTGGTCTGCATCAATAGCTTCTAGAACTTTTTCAAGTTTAGTAGAATAGTCTTCGTCTTGTTGAACGAGAGCTGCTTCAACAGCGAGTGCAACCTTTTCTTCAGCCTTCTTTTCGACAGCTTCAGAAATCGCTTTTAGAGTTTCGTCAGTAAGAAGATCTTTGGTTGCTTCTTTTAGAATTGTTTGAATGTCTTGGCTCATATCGTATTAAATATTTAGTAAATTATGTCCTATAATCAGGATTTTTTGGTTGGTTTATTTGCTAAAGCTGAATCCGCTTTTTTAATGCGTTGTTTAAGCTTTTCATTTATTACTGCTTGTAAGGATGAATTAGCAGCGGAGTAGTCATTATCAACTACGTGCTTAATAAAGCTGGCAATCTGTTGTTTCTGGTTCATATTATTTAAGATTGTTAATAAAGCGAATGATGTGCTCTCTTAGATACATATCGACATCCTTTTTAGGTAAGGAGCTGAGTTTAGATTCTAATATGTCGTATACTTCTTCCATACGACCATCTTGCTTAATGATAAAGTTTTTAGATTCTAAAATACCATTTACAAATGCACCAGGAGCAGAAGGATCAGCTACTGCGTCAACTGTAATAAGCTTCATATTGCTTACGTAATTGGTGCCGCCTTTTTCTTCTACTGTACCTAAAGCTCTTGAGCTCATGCCCATTTTAACACCATCCATAACTAGCGATCTCATAATTTCGCCTAGTGGGGTGCGTAGTACCTTGCTTTTACCTCTTACCACATTACCGTCCATTCTAAGTTCAGTAATTAAATGACATGCTCTTTCACTGCTAACATTAGCACTGTTTGGGTGTTCAAGTTCACCTAAAGCTCTGCTTGTTTTAACAAATTCTTCATTGTAACGTTCTACTTCACGAGCCATTTCTTCGCGTCTATAAATACGATTGTTACGGTTCTTTTCTTCTGCTACCATATAAACTCCAGATACATAAATGTTTGCTGGCTTATCTTTATTGCCTTCTTCGATTAAATAATCTAGGCCTTCGCAGATAGGAGTCTGGGTTATAAGTTTATAAAACATTACCTATACTTATGTAATTACATTGAAAAAACTATGTAATTGCTTGTATTTTTAGAGAGTTATAATAAAATATACGAATAATGATCTTAAGCGATGTTACAGCAACAATCTCGACAAGAGGTAGAACTAATACAACGTTGCCATTGGTTTTATCATCGTTGTTAACATTAACAGATAAACCTGGTAAAGTTGTTGTATACGACGACAATGATACTTTTGAAGATCCACGTAAGAATGACGTGATTAATAACGTTTTATCAGCGTTATCTACTATTGGTATACAATGGTACTGGATACCTGGAGCTAGAAACGGACAGCTTGTCAATCACGAGGATGCTCGTAAAAAGAGTGAAACTCCATTTATATGGCGTATAGATGATGACAATATAATCTTACCAAATACTTTAGAGGTACTTTATAAAACTATTACTTCTGATCCAAAGATAGGCGCTGTAGGCCCTTCGATTGTAGACCCAAAAAATCCGGTATATACAAGATTTGCATCCAATAAAATGGCTGACATATTTCTTGGATTAAACGAACAATGGAACTACCAAACCTCAATAACTAACAAAGAAGTAGAACATTTACAGGGTAGTACATTTATGTATAGGGTAGCAGCTGCTACTCATGGTTATGAAATGCGTCTTTCTAAGAAAGGTCATAGAGAAGAAACTATCTTTACATACGAAATGTTTCGTGCAGGTTGGAAGCTCATTGCAGTGTTAGGTCTCAATACTTGGCACTTCCATTATCAAACCGGTGGCATACGCGATACAAAAAACGAACGCATGTTACAAAGCGATGAGCATATTTTTAGACTTAAACTACAAGAATGGGGTGTACAACCTAACAACTATAAGTTCTTTTTTCTAGATAGCGGTAGAGGTGATCATTACGCATTTAAGACTATATTACCTGAAATAAAACAAAAGTACAAAGGCTATAAGTTAATTATCGGTGTATGTTGGCATGATTGTTTCTGGGACATTAAAGACAAAGACATTACATTCTGTTCATTAGTTGAAACAGTAAATTTCGTAGATAAAGAAGCACAAAATGTTTATAAGTTTATGTACGAAAAGAACTGGAAGGGCGGTTTAGTTGAAGCAATGAGAAAGGTATACCTATGAAAATCGTAATTAGTCCTTATTCGCAAAAATTACCAAAAGAAGCATTTAAGAACGATGTTAACCCAAGCATGGTTAATCCAAAGAACTATCCTTATTGGGAAGAGCTTATAGCTTTAATTAAACAAAGTGTACCTGATGCAGAAATTATACAAATAGGGGTAGTGGGTGAAACTGTATTAAAAGGAGTTACAGCTATTAAGCATAACCTTTCTCCTCAGGACCTACTAGATCTAATTAAAGACTGTAATGCATGGTTTGCAGTAGATAACTTTTTTCAGCATTTTGCGACATATTATAAAATACCTAACGGTTTTGTAATGTTTGGTCAGTCGGATCCTAACATATTCGGATATCCGCAAAACACGAATATACTAAAGAATCGCAAGTACTTAAGACCGGATCAATTTGGATTCTGGTGGGATAGACCATACATAAAAGAAGCGTTTTTAGAGCCAGAAGAAGTAATAAAGCTAGTATTACCAGTGATTAAGTCTACCTAAGTATAGGTATGTCTTATAATTACAACCCAACCCAAGCATACACTAATGTAAACAGTGTAAGTGGTGGTATATTACAGTTTTTTAGTAGCTCTGGTTTTTCATTATCTGCTTCAGGTACTTGGGATCCTGCTGCAGGCGCAGCTCCTGCATTAAACGACGTACAACAAGGTTGGTATGTAAACGGTAATGGTATTAACAATAGTGTCGTACAATCTTTAACCGGTCAAGGTTCAAACTTTGTACAAGTACAAATCGATCAACCTAGTGCATTACCTGGTAATACATATTCATTTTCAGTTAAAGAGTATGTAGCACCATTTAATGCTAACCCAACAGTAGGACCTGCTGCGTTTCTTTCAACGAATTTAAATAGCCGTATTAAGAGCTATGACATGCTAGCTGAACGTATATTCTTTCAGTTAGGTGCACCGTTAATCAATCTTGAATTAGCTTGTGTTGCAGCATATGATATGATTGCGTATGCAATAGAAGTTTTTACTCGTTTTACACCTGGCACGGAAGAAATTCTTATATTTGATACAAGTTTATACACAACAGGTAGAGGTATAAAGTTAGATACTTTAATTAATAATACGCCTGAAACATCAGGCTTTGATAGCACATTTCAATCTGGTTGGGATTACGATTTAAACGATTATAGAAAAGTTATCGATATATACAACTTTCAAGAAGGCGATAATGAAGGTGTAAACACGTTGTTTACTATTGAACAATCAATGGCTCAGCAAATGCACTTTGCTTATTCCTTAGGTAGTAAAGCATTTGACTTGATTACTTGGCACGTGTTAAAAGACTGGTTAAAGACTCGTGAAAAATTATTTGCAATGAAACAGTACTGTCGTTTTGATCCTCGTACACAAGTACTGAGAATTACACCTGAACCAGGGCATGACGGTATGAAATACTATGCTGCTATTGGCTGCTACTTAGAACGTCCAATTAAAGACTTAGTTAAAGAGCGTTGGGTAATGGAATACGCTAAAGCGTTAATGAAAATTTCCATTGCTAATACACGTGGTAAGTTCGGTAATACTCAGTTATTCGGTTCCGGTTCATTACAGTACATGGAACTAATGCAACAAGGTACTGCAGAAAAGAAAGCTTTAGAAGACGAATTAAAAGGTGGTATGTCAGAAGTACAAGAACCACCAATGTTCTTCTTAGGTTAATTATTCGGCTGGTAAAGCGCTTCCACCACCTGCTGCAGGAGCTGCAGGAACACCACCAGCTGCAGCAGCAGCGCCAGCTTCTGGAGTGCCAGGAGCACCGGCACCAGGCCCTGGCCCGAAACCAGGAGCTGTATTTGCACCAGGCGCAGCACCGCCTCCACCACCACCCATACCTGCAGGAGCTTCTCCAGGTTGTGCGCCAGCTGTCATTGCTTCTTCCCAGTTCTTACCGAGTGTAGCAATCTTATCAACTTCCCAAGCAAATGCTGCATCTTTACGCTGCCATTCTTTATTAGCTAAAAGATCACTATCTGTCCAGCCCATATACTTCTTAAGAGCATAAGACTTAGCAACTGCACCTTCT
>Ga0316222_1003021_pt1 | contig 17030 bp, 13 predicted proteins | sample TBH18011metaG_FD_206008 | JGI IMG/M metagenome (GOLD analysis project Ga0316222, IMG submission 206008) | Freshwater microbial communities from Trout Bog Lake, Wisconsin, USA - TBH18011 | ecosystem: Environmental > Aquatic > Freshwater > Lake > Hypolimnion/Profundal zone | place: USA: Wisconsin...
GGACTTGATTATCGTCAGTCTCTTCTTCTCGCTGTGGTGCATTTCGTTCTCGGATGTGGTCGGCGTCACCCGCACCTTCGCCACCGCCCATGCCGCTGGGATGATCGCCGTGCTGGGAATCGGCGTGATGGCCTCGATTCCCCTGTGGCGGTCGTTCATCGAGCGGAACAGCCGCATTTCCGCCATTGGCGCCGCCCTGTCGGTATCAGCGACCGGCTACATGATTTTGGGCATGATGGTCAATCCGTTCAGCTGGCTGGTGGCGGGTCCGCTGCTGCTGATCGGCATCGGCCATGCCGGCTGCTGGGTGACGCTGAAGGTGCTGACGGTGGACGTCTCGCCGCCCAACATCCTGGGCACGGTGCTGGGCGCCGCCTATCTCACCGGCGGCGCCGGCATCATCATGCTGGTGCAAAGCGGCGGCTATTATTTCGATGCGGTCGGGCCGCGCGCGCCCTTCATCCTGATGGGCACCGGCAAGCTGCTGGTAATGCTGTATGCCGCTTGGTTGCTATGGTCGAAGATCGACGAAAACGCCGACCATGTGCTGACCAGCGCCCGCAAGATCGACTGGAAGCCGCTGGTGCTGCTGACCTGCGCGCTGCCCTTCGTCTGGCTGGTGGGCCGGGCCATGGTCGAAGGCTACGCCTTCGGCGCGCCGCTGGGCGAGGTCCCGGTCGGCTTCATCAATCGCTATCTTGGCGATTGGGCATTCACCTTCCTGTTGATCTCGCTGGCGCTGCGCCCGGCCCAGGAACTGACCGGCCTAAGGGCGCTGGCTGCCTATCGGCGGATGATCGGTCTCTACGCTTTCTTCTACGCCTGCCTGCACGTCGCCACCTATATCGCCATGGAATGGGCCTTCAATTTCCATGACATGGTCGCCGATATCGGCAAGCGCCCATTCATTCTGCTGGGCCTCTTCAGCTTCCTGCTGTTGCTGCCGCTGGCGATCACCTCCAGCGACCGCATGGTCAAGAAGGTCGGCGGCCGCAAATGGAAGGGCCTCCACCGCGCCACCTACAGCCTCAACATCCTGGTCGCGCTGCACTTCCTGCTCGCCGCCAACGCCGAAAATGGCGAGCCCTTCGTCTATGCCGGCGCAGTGGCGGTGCTGTTGGGCTACCGCGCCCGCCAATCCTGGCAACGCAAGCGCCAAGCCGAAGCTGCGTGAGGTCCCTTGCTTACCGTGCGGCGGGGAACGTCACTTCGACCAAGGTTCCGTCTTCGCGGTATTGAATGGAATCGAACGAGACGGCAGCGGCCATCGCGATACCCCGCCCATGAATGTCGTAGGCCCGGCTTTCATCGAGTTCCAGAAACGGGCGCCAATCGAAGCCGGCGCCCTGGTCCTTGATTGCGACATTGACCCGGCCATCGGACACGGCAAAGCGAACCGAGATGGCCTTTTCGCGGTTCTCGGGCAGGGCCAACCGTCGCCGCACCTCCTCACCCCATTGACCGAGGACAACGAAATCGGCCTTGTCGGGGGCATCGACGTTGAGGTTGCCGTTCTCGATCGCATTGGTGATCAGTTCCATCAGCCCTTTGATCACCGGGGCCGGCCACTCGGCTAATTCGGCCAGCAGATTGGCGACCATGTTGCCCTCCTGATGGCTGGCGACGCGAAACTCGCCCCGACGCAATAGGGCCAATCCGGCGGTGGCCTCGATCCCCCACGACATGACGTCGCGAAACTGACGGAACTTTTCGATCGCCGCCCCCACCACCCGGACCAGCGTATCCTCGTCATAGGGTTTGGTGATGTAGTAATAGGCGCCGGCCTCAATGCCCTCCAGGATCTGATCGGGCTCGGCCAGGGCGGTCTGCACGATCACCGGCAAGCCAATGAAACGGGTGTCGGCGGCGATCATCCGCATGGCCTGCATACCGTCCATGCGCGGCATGATTCGGTCCAACACCACGGCGTCCAGGCGGTCATACTCCGCATCGAGAATGGCCATCGCCTGTTCGCCATCGGACGCCGACACCACTTCGTAGCCGGCGTCCTCCAGGTATTCGCGCAGCAATCTCTGGGCGATCACCTCATCGTCGACGGTCAGAATCCTGCCATTGGTCATACGCGGCCTACCCCCCAAATCGCGTTCATCCGCTATCGCCCAACGTACCCTGTTCGGCGAGAACTGTCTGCCTCTCGCCTCGGTCACCATGCTAAAGGATAGGCCCTATTTTAGGGCGGCCCGTCACCCAAGCATTTTTCCGCCGACGACCACCAGGGTGGTGGCCAGGATCGGTCGCAGGATGCGGTCGGGAATGCGCGATGAAACATAGCTGCCGATCGAGACTCCCGGCAAGGAACCGACCAGCAGCGACAGCAATATGGCCCAATCCACCGACCCCAGCCACCAGTGCCCAATCCCGGCCAGCAAGGTCAATGGCACCGCATGGGCGATGTCGGATCCGACGATCCGGGCCACCGGCAGTCGCGGATACAGCAGCAGCAGCACAGTGCAGCCAATGGCCCCCGCTCCGACCGACGACAGCGACACCAGAATTCCAAGCACGGCGCCGGTGAGCACTGTCAGCAGCGCGACTTTCCGAGCGGGCAATTCGCCGTGGTGATGGTAGGAATAGGCGAGAATTTTCTTGCGAAAGATCAAGGATAGCGCGGTCGCGATCAGCGCGACCCCCAGCACCGTCGAGATCAGCGGTGCAGCACCGGCGGCCGATTGATGAAGGTGATATAGCCAGGACAGGGTCGCCACGGTTGCCGGCACGCTGCCGGCGGCGAGGCGAGCGGTAATTTTCCAATCGACACTGCCGCTGAGGCCATGGACCAGCGTACCGCACCCTTTGGTGATGCAGGCGTAAAGCAGATCGGTGCCGACCGCGGTTGCCGGCGTGACTCCGAAGAGCAGGACCAGCAAAGGCGTCATCAGCGCACCGCCCCCCACCCCGGTGACCCCGACCAACAATCCGACGCAGAACCCCAGCGCGGAATAGGCCGGGGCGATATAATTCAGGAACTCCACGTCAACCTCCGCCACCAATCGTGACAGCCATATCACCCTGATTGATCGGCACAAGCGGAACGCATGCATCTCCCCCATCTCGAATCGATCCCCATGTCCCAATCACTGGCCCGCCCGGCCAGTGCGACCCTTCTTCAAGAATCCCGCGCCATTGGTCGCGCCACGGCGTTGAGGTGCAGGCCCGAATGCATTACCGTCCCATCTGCCAGTCGGCGAGCCGCGGCGAGGAAACAAGGTGCCCTCTGATCATCCACCCAATGACCGTGCGACCGAGCTGGCGGAAATCGTCAATCGGATCCGGGCTATATTGCTTGGCGACGAATCCGACGGCTCCGAGACCAAGCAAGAGATACCGGTCACTGCGCCGGAGAACGCGCCGCATGTGGAAAACCCCGAACCCCAGCCGGACATTGGCGCCGCGCGTGCACGCTTGCTTCGCCTCGTCATCCTGGCCGACAAAGTGTTTGGCGACCCAGCGAAGAGGGTTGACTGGCTGACCAAGCCCCTGTTTGGCGGCCGATCTGTCGCGGATCTTATCGAAGACGACAAGCTCGGCACTCGGTTCGAGGAGGCCCTGAACCGAATCTACGCGGAGGGGAGAGACGGCAAAGGGTGACCAGCGGCGTCCGTGACATGCAACTTATATATATAATTAGGCACCCGCCTATACTTACTAGCTGATTTCTTCCGGCGTTCGGACTAACGTGACGAATGCCTTATCGCTCGCCCCCCCTCCTCGGTTTTCTGGTCATGGTCGTCTTGGCCATGAACCTTATCGTGATCGGGCTCTTGGCCCATGGGCTACGCGAGGAGAAAGAAACACAGGAGCGCGAGGTCCGAGCGACACTGGAAAATCTCGCCCTGCTGCTGGACCACAACCTCACCGAATCGGCCAGCAAAATCGATTTGTCCCTCCGCGAAATCGCCAACGACCTTGAAAGGGAAATGCGGCTGCGCGGGCGCCTCGATGGACGCGAGGTCAATGCCGCTCTGGCCGATCATCGGGCCTGGATCGCGGGAATCGGCGAATTTCGCGTGATCGATGCCGCCGGCGTGATTCGCTACGGGCGTGGAACGGATCCGGAAGCCAATATCGGTTCCGACGATCGGCCCTACTTCGCCGCCCACCGCGACAACCACGATCGTGGGCTGATCGTTACGAATCCGATCTTTGGGCGAATAGCCAAGAGCTGGGTCATCCTGTTTACCCGTCGCTACAATAAGCCGGATGGCGGCTTCGCGGGCGTGGTCGCCGCAGCTGTGCCGATCAGCTATTTTTCGAGCATTCTTTCCGGACTCGAACTCGGCCCGCACGGCGTCGTGACGTTGCGCGATTCAGACATGGGGCTGATCGCCAGCTATCCCCCCAATTTCGGCCAGAACCTGGGCGACAAGAGCCTTTCCCCGGAGCTGACGCGGATCGCCGCCTCGGGGGTCCAGTCGGCGACCTATCACACCGAGCGTCCGGCCGACGGGGTGACGCGCACCGTCACGCATCGCCGCCTGTCAGCGGTGCCGTTTCGGGTGTCGGCGGGAATGGGGGCCGACGACTATCTGGCCGCTTGGAGGGCGGACGTCTGGAGAGCCGGCCTGTTCGCGGCAATCTTCTCCCTGGCGACGACATTGGCCGCGTGGCTGTTGTGGCGGACGTTCAACTTGACCGAAAAGGCCCGCGAGCGCAGCACGCTGCTGCTGCGGCACGGCAGCGACGGCCTGCATATTCTTGATGAGCACGGCGATATCGTCGAGGTAGCCGATTCCTTCTGCCACATGCTGGGCTACACCCGAGCGGAATTGCTTGCCATGAACGTCCGGCAGTGGGACGCCAAGTTGTCATCCGACCAACTCGCCGAAGAGTTCGCCCGACAGTTCAGCGAGCGCGGGATTCTCAAGCTGGAGACTCGCCATCGGCGCAAGGATGGCAGCATCATCGACGTCGACGTGAGCGGCGTCACCGTGGAGATGGACGGTCTGACCGTCCTCCACTTCTCGGCGCGCGACATCACCGAGCGCAAGCGGATGGAAGCGGAATTGCGCCAAAGCCGGGATCGGCTGCGCAATTTCATCGACTGCATTCCCCAGCGCATCGCCATTATCGACAGCCACGGCGCGATCGAACTGGCCAACAAGGCGTGGTTGGAGTTCGCCCTGCTCAGTCGCGATGAGCCGGATGTCTTCATCGACGACGCATGCACCCTGGGGCCGCAAGCAGCCGCCTCGGCTTTGACGCCTCAGATTCTGTCCGACGTGATCGACGGACGGCTGGTGGGCTTTTCGACCGAATATGCATCCACCGGGGAACGCTGGTTCAAGTTGGACGTCTCGCCCATCAGCGCCGACGAGCGCGGTGCCGTCGTCGCCCACACCGACATTTCGGCGCTCAAGCTGGCGGAACTGCGCGCCGGCGAATTGGCTGCCTTCAACGATCAAGTCATTACCGACGCTCCCATCGGGATTTTCCTCTACCGGGCCGACGGCCAGTGCGTGTTGGCCAATCCCATCGCCGCGTGTCTGTCGGGCACCAGCCGCGAAGAATTGCTGACCCAGAACTTCCGGACCCTGGATTCATGGCGAAGATCCGGCCTGATCGAAGTGGCGCTCGAAGCCTTGGCCGAGAACCGGATCAAGGAGCGTGAGCTCCGGCATCAATCCTCCTTCGGCGAGGAGATTTGGGCGAATTTTCGGTTCGCCCCGCTCTTGATGAATGGCACCGCCCATCTGCTGCTGGTCGCCGCCGACATCGGCGAGCGCAAGCGGATGGAGGCGGCGCTGGCCGAATCCCAATGGCTGCTGCGCGCCATCATCGACACGGCCCCCATGCGGATCTTCTGGAAGGACAAGACTCTGCGCTTCCTGGGGTGCAATCCCGCTTTCGCCCGGGATGCGGGAATGACGCAACCGAGCGACCTGATCGGCAAAGACGACACCCAGATGCCGTGGAAGGACCAGGCGGAGCTCTATCGCGCCGACGATTTGGCGGTCATGGCATCGGGCACCCCGCGGCTGTTCTACGACGAACCCCTGACCACGCCGGACGGGCGAATGATTTGGCTGCGCACCTCGAAGGTCCCCCTCAAGGATTCGGCCGACCAAACGATCGGCGTGCTGGGGCTTTACGAGGACATCACCGAGGCCAAGCGAGCGGAAGACGAATTACGGTGGTTGAGCGAAGCGGTGCGGCAGTGCACGGCGGCCATCGTCGTCACCGACACCTCGCGCCGAATCCGGTTCGCCAATCCGGCCTATGAGTGGCTGTTTGGCTACTCGCTCAGCGAGCTGCGAGGGCAACACCTGGCGATGATGCTGCCTGACGATCCCATCTTGCGCGAGGCCCATCCAATTGCCGATCAGTACTTCGAAGGCGAAAGGCTGCGCCGCGCCAAGGACGGGAGAAACATCCCGGTCTTGGTGAAAACCGCCCCGATCATGGATGAGGAGGGAATGACGGTCGGGCTTGTCTCCGCCGTGACCGATTTAAGCGACCTCAAGCAGGCCGAGTTGAAGGCGGAGGCGGCGAGCCGCGCCAAAAGTGGATTCCTCGCCAATATGAGCCACGAGATCCGCACCCCGATGAACGGCATCATTGGCATGACCCATTTGGCCCTGATGGGCGACTTGCCGCCTAAGCAGCGCGGCTACGTTGAGGATATCGGCCTGGCGGCGCAACGGCTGCTGGCCATCATCAATGACATTTTGGATGTCTCCAAGATCGAGGCCGCGCAGTTGCGCATCGAGCGCTTACCATTCGATCTTCCCAGCCTAGTCACCGACACGGTGGCGATGGTGGCAAATGCCGCCGAGACCAAGGGTTTGACGATCAAGGTGCAAATCGATCCCGCAGCCCCACGGCAGCTGGTCGGCGATCCGCTGCGAATTGGCCAGGTACTGCTCAACTACCTCAACAACGCCGTCAAGTTCACCGAACGCGGCGAGATCGCGGTGGCGATCGACGTGGTGGAAACAAACGGCATCGACGCATTGGTGCGGTTCGCCGTCTCCGATACCGGCATCGGCTTGACGCCGGACCAGCAAGGCGGCCTGTTCGAGCCTTTCCAGCAGGCGGACATTTCGGTCACCCGTAAGTTCGGCGGCACCGGCCTCGGGCTGGCCATCGCCAACCAGCTGGCCGGCCTGATGGGCGGCGAGGTCGGGGTCGAAAGCAGCATCGGCCAAGGCAGCACATTCTGGTTCACGGTCCGGGTCGCTCTCCCGATCGGGGACGATGATGCGCCGCCGGGGGCGACGGACGCAGGGCAGCCGGCATCCGCCGACCATTCCATCCTGGATGGCGTCCGGGTGCTGTTGGTCGAGGACGACATTACCAACCAGATGGTCGCCATCGGCATACTTGAGGCGGCCGGGATGCAGGTGGATGTCGTCGGCGACGGCGAAACGGCGGTCCAACAGGTGACGACGAATGATTATGAAATCGTGCTGATGGACATGCGGATGCCGAAAATGGACGGCATCACCGCGACGCGGCGAATCCGCGAACAGCCAAGCTTGGCCGAGTTGCCCATCGTGGCAATGACCGCCAACGCCATGCGCAGTCAGGAGGAAGAGTGCCTTGCCGCCGGAATGAACGATTTTGTCGGCAAGCCGTTCGAGCCCGGCCAGCTCTACGCCGTCATCGAGAAGTGGGTCACCGGACTGGGTGACGCCGTCCGACTCAATCCCGATGCCATCCAGGGAATGTTGGGAGCCGATCTCCGCCTGCCCAGCCGCATCGAAGGGCTCGACATCCGCGCGGGATTGCGACGGGTGGCTGGGCTGAAGGTGCTATACCTGAACACATTGCGGAGTTTCGTCGCGCAACAAGGCGGCGCGGTCACCACGATGCGCCACGCCGTCGCCGCCGGTGACATCGACCGGGCGGGCCGCCACGCGCATACGCTGAAAGGGCTGGCCGGGATGATCGAGGCCGGCGAGGTGACCGCTCTCGCCGCTGAATTGGAGGCCGCGTTGGCGATTTCCAACATCGATCCTGTGGCGAGCCTGCTGGAACGGTTGGAGGGGGCTTTGGCGACGGTCGTCGAGGCGATCCAAACCGCCGTCGATGGCGATTGCGTCGAGGATTCGATGAATCAAGTGACCGGATGGTCGTAGCCAACCTCACCCACGTAATCCTGGTCGGCGCTGAGGATATGATGGACCAGCCGTGACATCACGTCGTCAAGCATCTCGGCGGTCACCAGGTCCCTGTTCCGCGCCACGGTCTGGACGCATTCCCGGATGCCATCATGCTGGGCCTTGTGCTCGACGAACCCTGAAAAGCCGCAGCTTTTCAGCGCGGCCTCCTCGAATGCGAAATGAGCGAGGGTGTATTCGACCACCTCGTCCAAGGCGGCAAGGATGATGTCCCGGTCTTCAGCGCCGCTGAGACCGCGCACCATGTTGGCGGCGTCCAGAATCTTCTTATGCTGGAAATCGATGTCGGCGTTTCCAACCGACATTTCGCTGTCTCCAGGCTCTGACACGAGAATCGGATGTCAGTCTCGTGCGATATGGTGATTTGTGCCCTGGTTCGCCGCCAAATGAGCAGCCGGTCGACGGCGGCGATATCCCCACCTGGGGACAGGCCCGCCAAGCCTGCCGAGCCAACGTCCCAGACTGAGGATATCGGCGGCCCGATGGAGGAAATAGGCTCAGCAAAGATTACCGAGGTGAACCATGGCTGGTGGCGCAGATCTCTCCGCGGCGACGACCCTGAGCGATGACGCCTGCGCCCAGGAGCCGATCCATCGTCCCGGCGCCATCCAGCCCCATGGCCTGCTGGTCGGTCTTGACGCCGGGACCATGGAATTGGTGACCAGAAGCGCCAACGTCGACTTGATTCTCCCAGGAACTCGCCCCGGCCACCTCCCCGCCTGGCTGCCGCCGAAGGTGATCGAACTATGCCGGGAGCTGGGACGAAGCGGTGGCGGGGAAAAGACCCTGCTTGCCGACATCGCCGGACTTGGCACCACCGAAGTGCATTGCTTCGCCGCGTCCGGAACGGTGTTCTGCGAACTGGAATTGACCTCCGCCATGCCGACGCACCCGTCGGCGAGCGACGCCCCGCTGATGTTGGCCGAAGCCATCGAGTCTTTGGTATAGCCCCGAAGGATCTGTCTTTCCGCGGGCCGCAAGAAAGATCAAACTCATCTTATCCGCGGTGGAATTTGGGAGGCCGAGATGCCGAAGGAGGTTCGAAAGGCGATGGTCGTCGAGGACAGTCCCCGCTTCCGCGAACTGATCAAAATCGCCCTGGATTCCCTGGGCATCAGGGATGTCGCCGAGGCCAGGGATGGCTGTGAGGCGATCGACGTGCTGAAGACGTTCGCCCCCGACATCGTCATCATGGATTGGGCCATGGAGGGTATGGACGGCATCGCCTGCACCCAGCACATCCGAAGCGGTACTCTCGCCTGCGATCCGAACCTGCCCATTTTGATGGTCAGCGGCCACGGCGATGACGAACTCATCAGCCGGGCCCACGATGCCGGCGTCGACGTCTACTTGGTCAAGCCGATCTCAATGAGGACGCTTCATGGCGGCATTCTGAAGGCGTTGGCCGGCCCAAGCCCCTCATCGGCCAGCGCTGTTGGCTTTGGCTGATCGGTCAGCACGCCGCGACGGCTAAGTCCTGGCTCGCGACCTGTGCGTTGTCGCTCCGCTCCCGCATCACGAGCACCAGCGCCTGACAGGCGGTCATGTCCGACCGGAGATCGAGCACCGCCATGGCGGCCGCCTTTGTCTGCCGGACATAGTCAAGCCCGCTCTCCCGCGATCTGTCGATCGCACGGTGAATGACGCAAGCAAGCGAGAAATCGTCAGGGATCGTCATCATAAGGGAATAATGCCCGGCCAAAGGCAGGGCGGCCATCCCCAAACAGGGACGGGGAGAAAACGAGAATCCAGAAAGCGAAAATCCAGTTGACACTGCGAGGCAATTGCGGCTCTGTATATGCGACTTATTCGCATAATCACACTGAGGCCCAGCCATGAGCACCAACGATGCGGCTTTCTCGTCCTTCGCAGGGAAACCCCCGGTCGTTCGCTCCGCCCTCGCCGGCACCGGTGGTGCCTTAGCAGCGGGAACCGCCAAGGCAGCGAGCATCCTGGCTGTTGGCAAGGGGATGGCGGTTGGAGCGGGGCTTCTGGCCGGAGGCCCGCTGGGTGCCGCAATCGCCGTCGGGTTGATGACCAGCATGATCTACGGTTCGGCGGCGGCGCGGCGGCTGCGGGATTGAAGCGCCGATCCGGGACAAAGACTTCCGCGCAGTCAGGGGGGCCGCCACGGCTTGCAGCATCACATTCGCCTCACCAGCCGAATGAAGCATCGATCATACCTTCAAGGCCCGAATCGACTCGGCGACGGAGGCGAACCGCTGCTCCACCGTCACCGCCAACCGCTCGATATCGGCGGCGGGGCCATTGTCGAGGATCAATTTCTCCAACTGGGCGGCCGGTTCCTGGACCCCGACCACGCCCAGCATCGCCGAAGCGCCCTTGATGGAATGGGCCAGCCGGCGGGCCTCGGCGTAATCGCCGGCCTCCAGACAGTCCCGCACGGCCACCATGGTGCGATCGTGGGAGCCCACGTATTCCAGCAAGATGCGGAGATAGCGATCCGGCCGGCGAACCTGGCGCAATCCGAGGTCCAGATCCACCTCGGGACAATTGGCCAAGGCCTGCCGCAGGCGCTCGCCATCGGCGGCCGCATCCGGCTTTCCCAGAGCCCCGGCCGGGGCCGGGGCCGGGGCGGCAGCTGCCCGGGATAGCCAGTTGGCCATGGCGACATACAACGTTTCCGGGGTTATGGGTTTGCCGAGGTGGTCGTTCATGCCGGCCTCCAGGCAGCGCTGGCGATCGTCAGCGAAGGCATTGGCGGTCATCGCCACGATCGGCACATCGGCGCAGCGGGGCAGTCGGCGGATTTCGCGAGTGGCCTGGAGGCCATCCATTTCGGGCATCTGCATGTCCATCAGGATCAGGTCGTACTCCCGCTGGCGCAGTGCGGCGACCGCCTCAGCGCCGTTCTCGACCACCTCGGCGGACAGCCCCACCTCTTCGAGCATGGCCAGCACCACTTCCTGGTTGGTTCGATTGTCCTCGGCCAGGAGAATGCGGGCCTGACCGAATTTCTCCGACAACATCCGTTCCGCGTCGGCGCCCTCGCTCCGCGACACCGCGCCGGTGGCCCCCCGCCCCATCAACGCGGTGAACCAGAAGCGGCTGCCGCGCCCGGGCTCGCTGTCGACGCCGACGTCGCCGCCCATCAGACGGGCGAGGCGCCGGATGATCGCCAAACCCAGCCCGGTGCCGCCGAATTTCCGGCTGACCGACGCGTCGGCTTGCTCGAAATCCTGGAACAGGCGGAGGCGAGCCTCCTCCGGGATGCCGATGCCGGTATCCCCGACTTCAAACCGGACCAGGACGTCCTCGCCGCGCGCTTCCTCCAGGACCGCCCTCAGCGTGACGCCGCCACTTTCGGTGAACTTGATGGCGTTGTTGAGGTAATTGACCAGGCACTGGGTCAGCCGCATCGAATCGCCATGCAGCATCTTGGGCAGAGCCGGGTCAATCTCGGTGGTCACAGGAAGCCCCTTCTCGGCGGCCAAGTGCGACACCTGGGTCCGGGCACCGGAGATCATCGCCATGAGGTCGAAATCCATGGGATCGATGGACAGCTTGCCCGCCTCGATCTTGGACAGGTCGAGCACGTCGTTGATGATGCCCAGCAAGTGGATTGCCGCCCCGTAGATGCGTTCGAGCTTGCCGCTTTGCTCCGGGTCTTTGGCGCCGCGGCGCAACAGACTGGTGAGACCGATGATGGCGTTCATCGGCGTGCGGATTTCGTGACTCATATTGGCGACAAAGGTGCTTTTGGCTCGGCTTGCGGCTTCCGCTTCCTCCTTGGCGATGGTCAATTCCAGCGTTCGGCTCTTCACCAGGTCTTCCAAGTGGCTGCGGTGTTCCTCCAATTCCACGGCCCGCCGCCGGTCCTCGGTGACGTCCTCCTCGATGGCGAGGTAATGGCTGACCGCCTCGCTTTCGCGGCGGATCGGCCAAATATGGGCAAGGACGGTTCGCTCCACGCCGTCCTTGTAAGTGTTGACGAACTCCCCGGTCCAGGGCTGGTTTCGCGACAAATGCGCCCAAAGGTCGGCATAGACGGAATCCGGCGTATGTTGGGAGCGAAACAGTCTTCCGGTCTTCTGCCCGACCGCCTCTTCCGCGCTATAGCCGGTCGTGGCCTGAAAGCCTTGATTGACGTATTCGATCCGCCCGGCGGTATCGGTCAGGATGATGGCATCCGGGCTTTGCTCCACCGCTAACGACAGGATTTGCAATTTCTCTTCGGCGGCCTTCCGCTCGGTGATGTCGGTAATTGCGACGATCACGCCTCCCGGAATGCCATCAGCGGTTCCGAAGGCCGCCTTGTGATACAGGAGGTCGCGAACGTTGCCGTCCGGCCGGACGAACCGGACCTCGCTGCTGTGCACGATGCCCATAGCCCCCACCAATTCGCGCCCCTCGGCCAACAGAATCTCGGATTTTTCTTCCCCCCAGATATCGTGGACCGTCTTGCCGACCAGCTGCTCACGGCCGATTTGCCGCAACTCCAGTAGCGCCCGGTTGCAGCCGAGGTAGCGGCCCTCGACATCCCTGAAAAACACCGGCACGGGAATGCTTTCGAGCAGAGCCTCCTGAAACCGGACACTGTCTTGGAGGCGGGATTCCGCCAGCTTTCTCACCGTGATGTCGCTGTTCCTGCCGGTACGGTGCCAGCCATGGTCGTCCATTAGACCTTGGCAGGCATGGCCGATCCAACGGATGCCGCCGTCCCGCCGGATGATGCGAAATTCGATCTCGTCGTGGCTGGCGCCATTGGCGACACAAGCGCGATGGTTTTGCCAGACGGGCAGATCCGCGGGATAAATGATTCGCGCCAGCAGATCCGGCTGATCGGCGAATTCTTCCTGGGAATAGCCGGTGATCATTTCACAGGCCGGCGAATTGTAGGCGGAGGTTCCGTCCGGCCTGGTCCAGAACACCCAGTCTTCCGAATGGCTGACGACCAGACGATATTTTTCGTCCGCCTCCCGTAATTTTCTGTCGGCGCGAATGCGCTCGGTCACGTCCTCGGCAATGATGATGAAGCCACGCAGGTCGGGATCCGCCTTGTGGAGGGCGGTGGTCGTCACCTTGACGGTTCGGTGCTGGCCGGCTTTGGTGATATAGGTCCATTGTCGAACTTCCCGCCCATCGACTTCGGGCTTGGCCAGCAGCGCGCCGATGCCGTCAACTTGGCGCCCCAGTTCGCGGGTCAGCTCGACGCTTCTGACCCGCAATTCCGTGGCAAGGTGAAACCGCTCCAGGCATGGCCTTCCGATCACTTCCCCGGCCTGGTAGCCAAGCAAATCCTCGGCATGGCGATTGAACGCGGTCACATTGCAATTCCCATCGAGGGCGATGATCGCCTCGCCGGCATTGTCCAATACGGACGCCTGGAACTCACCGGTTCGCGCCAACCGGCGCTGGGTGTCGATCTGGCGGACGAACATGCTGACCAGTAGCAGCGTTCCGGCCGCGCCGATGATCAGCGCGATGCCCATCTGCCGGCGCCAGTCCCTTTCGTAGTCGATTGGAGACAGCCCGACGGTGACGAAAATCGGATAGTTTCGCAGCCGTTGGAAGGCGATCAACCGCTCGCGACCATCCACCACCGTCTGTGTCTTGACCGCCCCGGAGCTCTCGCCGCTTGAGATACGCTGCCACGCCATCTCGTTGATCGGCTTGCCAAGGGTTTCCGGGTGCCTGTCTGGGTGGCGGAAGAAGACCCTGCCGTCCTCGGTGCCGCGAATGGCGATCAACCCGCCCGGGCCGACATCGAGCGCCTCGGCCCTTTGGCCATAAACCGAGAGGTTGATGCTGGAGGCGACGATCCCGATCAGTCGTCCGGCGCGGTCACGAAGCGGCACCGCGAAGCCGATGGCCAGTCCTCCGGTCATGTGACTGACGATGGGGGCGGACATGGCCGAATCGAGCGAGGGGTCGTCCCGCAAGACCTTGAGATAGGGCCGATCCGCGAGGCTCCATCCGCGCGCCGCGAATGCGCTGGGATAGAGTACCGTTCCGTCCGCGTCGGCAATCACATATCCGTTGCTCGCGATATTGCGGCTGCCATGCCGCGCGATCTCCGCCTCGATGTCTTGCCGCCGTTCCGCCGAGACAGTGCGAGCGAAATCCCCGGTCGCGACGCGCGCGGCCAGCTCGTGCGAATCGGCGTCCATGCGGTCCATGGCGCTTTCAAGATCGGAAGCCAGCAGCTGCGCAATGTTGGTTGCGGAGTGGCGCGCGCCGAGCTCGGCGGCCGACTGCCCCTCGGCAAGCATATAGCCGAGCGCCCCGACCAAGAACACCAGCCCGCACGCCACCACCGTCGACTTGAACAGGGTTGAACCGCCGGAAAAGCGGGGGCGGCGCGGCGCCATGATCAGCGGGATGCCGGGAAAGTGATCCGGACCATCGTTCCCTCTTCGCTGTACTCAAGGGCCTCGAACGAGAAGGCTCGCGCCATGGCGATGCCGCGACCATGGATTTCGAAGGCCCGGCTGACGTCGAGTTCCAGGAACGGCCGCCAATCGAAGCCCATGCCCTGATCCTTGATCTCGACGCCGACTTTACCGTCCCGGACGGCGAACCGGACGGAAACGAATTTTTCGCGATTCTCCGGCAGCGCAAGTCGCCGCCCAATCTCGTCGCCCCAGGTCCGGAGGGCAACGTGACCGGCCTTGTCGCTAGGATCGACGCCGAGATTGCCGTTCTCGATCGAATTGGTCAGCAACTCCATCAGACCGTTGATGACCGGGGCCGGGCGCTCGGCCAAATCGGCCAAGAGGTTGGCGACCATGTTGCCTTCCTGGAGGGTGCGGATTCGGAACTCGCCCCGTCGCAACAAGGCCAATCCGGCGGTGGCCTCGATCCCCCAGGACATCGCTTCGCGGAACTGCCGGAATTTCTCGATCGCCGCCCCAACGACGCGAACCAGGACGTCCTCGTCGTAGGGCTTGGTGACGTAATAATAAGCTCCGGCCTTGATCCCCGCGCTGACCTCGGAGGGGTCGGACATGGCCGTCTGCATGATCACCGGCAGGCCGATGAATCTGGTGTCGGCGGCAATGGTCCGCAGCACCTGCATGCCGTCCATCCGCGGCATGATGCGATCCAGCACCAGGGCATCGAACCGATCGTATCCCTCGGCCAGTATGGCCATCGCCTTTTCGCCGTCCGAGGCGGTTTCAACCGCGTAACCCGCCTCTTCCAGGAATTCGCGCAGCAAATGCAGCGTGATCGGTTCGTCGTCGACGGCCAGAATTGTCCCAGTGTGCATGGCGCTCCCTCGCTATCACGGGTCGGGTGACTAGTTGTCCCAATAGGCCTCGGCGATCATGTCCCAGAGCTGATGATCTGTCATGGCTTGCTTGTCGTTCGCGGGACTGGCCGTAGCCGGTGCGACCGCCGCAGGGCGGGTGGGCGCAGCTTGGCGCGCCGTCGGTTCCGGCGGGGGCTTTGGCGCGGCCGGAGGGTGGCTGACGCTTGCCGCAGCGACCGGGGGCATTGGCGGCTCGGCACTCTGGCCGGGCTTGGCGTCACATGCTCGCCGAAATGGTCCCTGGTACCCGTGAGACTGCGCCGACCGCCTGGTTGGACCGCAATACCTGTCGGTCGTTACAAAATCACGCCTCGAATAAAGCGTTGATAATATCCTGCTCTGCAAAATGTGCTGGGATATGGGGAACTGAACCAAGGTATCGATCCCGGCATCCCGCGCGGCGACGATTTTCTCTCTGGTCCATTTCTGGCCAACGCTGATGATTGGCAGGTCTTGGCGCGGCGAATTGCGATCGAACCGCACAAAATGGGCGATATCCGTGCACAATGCGACCGGAATATCTTCTTGGGCGATAATGATATCGATGGATGGATTCTGCCGGAAGCGATGAATTGCGGCGGCCCCATCCTCCGCATGGACCAGATGGCCGAACCTGATATTGGTCAGCAAGCTGCGCAGGGTGCTGCGGACAAAACCGTCCGATACCGCCAGGAGACACGCGGATTGTGAGAGTGGTTTCATGGGGTCATATCGCCAAGGTCATGGCGCCACCATAACAAAAGATGGGGATGCATACACCTTGGCATTATCGCCCGACGTCAACACAAGCGAGGCGCGCCGGCCTGGCCGGTGGCCAATACGTATTCTTAGGTATAAGACCCATTAAGACCACTTCCCGTGGACTGGCTGAAATGGTTAGTTTGTAGAAGCATTTTGGCTAATTATTGTCATTGTAATATGTCGATGCAGGTTCGAGAGGCCGTAGTCGTCGATGACTCAAGTTTCCGCGAAGGGGACGAATCGGGGACGGAGGGCGAGATGACCGAACACTTAGAGTGGCAGGTCGGCAACGGAACGTTGGACCTGGAGCACGCCACCATCATGGAATTGATGGACGCGCTGGGTCACGGAATTGCCTCCTATCAGGTTGATCGGCTGCGGGTCGTCGCCGGACGGCTCGTATCCGAGTTATCGGCGCACTTCTCCGACGAGGAAGTGCTGATGAAGCGTTACGGCTATCCGCAGTCGATCCGACATCTCCAAACCCATGACGCCGCCAAGAATTGGCTGATGACGTTGGAGCGTGAACTCGACCTGGCACAACCGTCGCCTCCCGCGATGACCGCTATCCTCGAGAGCCTGAGCGCGATTCTTCACCGCGAATGGAAGAGCGAAGATCCAAACTTGGCCAAATTCCTGAAGGCGGCCATGGGGGCGAAACCGCGTCGCGCCGAGGAATTTCCCGCATGTCCGACATAGTGGGCATGGCGATCGAGACATGGCGACGGTAGCGGGAGTAGACTCGCGCCCCTACGATCAAGCAGGCCGTCAAGCGGGAATTTCCAGGGAAACAATGATAAAGCACGACATATCAAATATCCGGGTGTTGATCGGCGAACAGAGCCAGATACTTCGAAATACTATGATTAAATCTA
>Ga0316222_1003025_pt1 | contig 17011 bp, 7 predicted proteins | sample TBH18011metaG_FD_206008 | JGI IMG/M metagenome (GOLD analysis project Ga0316222, IMG submission 206008) | Freshwater microbial communities from Trout Bog Lake, Wisconsin, USA - TBH18011 | ecosystem: Environmental > Aquatic > Freshwater > Lake > Hypolimnion/Profundal zone | place: USA: Wisconsin...
GTTCAAATGTCCCGGCGATCCCCGGTCCGGAACCTACAATGGCACCACGGCCGCTTTTGCCGGCACCTCGGTGCCCGCTTCGCGCAGCTATTCCATGAACGGCGGGGTGGGTACGATTGATGCCCAGTTTGCGGCGACGCATTCCGGCCACAGCGGGGCGCCCAACCAGGCGGTCACAGGTGCCTGGCTCACCGGCACCCAATACGGAAACAAGCACAACAGCCCGTACGCCACCTTCGGCAAGACCACCGACTTTCAGGGCGTGAGCCCTTCCGACATCTTCATCATGGTGGACGAAAGCCCATGGAGCATTGACGACGGCGGGTTCGGGGTCAGCGCCGGCATTCCCAAGTGGGTCAATTTTCCCGCCACGTTCCACGGCCAGGCCTGCGGGTTTTCGTTTTGTGACGGTCATGCCGAGGTCCATAAATGGCAGGGGACGAGCATGGTGTTGAATGCCCCCCGGCCAACCGGTTCCACCGGCGCACCGGTGGCGCCCTCCGATCCGGATTGGAACTGGATGGTCGCCCATTCCACGGCAAAAATGTGAACACGAGCTTCCCGGGGACGCCGCAGGGATACGGCATGTCACGTGCGCCTGCCACCCATCAGGCCGGCCGGGGCCGGGTCAATTCCTTTCATTGGTCATTATGTTGAATCAGCTTAATCCGGCCGGTCCGGCTTTTCGGGCTCTCCTCGGGTCCTTCCTGGTGCTGGCCGCCGGCACCGCTACGGGGCAGACTGTCCCCGGGTGTGATGCTTGCGGCAGCCGGATTGTGCTCAGCGGCAAGTTCGGTTTTGACGAAGCGCCGAACGCTCCGTCCATCGCCGGGCTGGCGCCGGATGAGGCCAAGCGCTTTCGCCCCGAGGTGTTCGGCAAGCAATTCACCCTTTGGCTGTCCCATCTGACCCCTGGCAAATACACCTCGGTGATCGGCTTGGCGGAGACGGCGTTCAATCATGCCGGCGCACGGAGTTTTGACATCTCCTGCGGGGACCAACTGATTGCCAGCAACTTGGACGTCTTTGCCGCCAGCGGCGGGTTCGGGCGCGCTTATTTCATCACCAACCGGTTTGATTTTCCCGGTGACGCCCGGCGCGGTCCGCTCGCCTTCACTTTTGCCGCCCGCGTCAATGATGCCAAGCTGAATTCGTTTGAGCTGCGCGATGACACCGGGCAACCCGTTTTTCTCCGGCATGCCGCGGATTTGGCGGACTCCTTTGGCGACCTCGCCCGGCAAATCCCGGAAGTGGCCGGATCGGAACTGTGGAAAGACCCGGCCCAACCGGTGGATGCCCGGGTGACTGACCTGTTGCGCCGCCTGTCGCTCGCCGAAAAAGTGGCGCAGATGGGCAATGCCGCGCCCGCCATCCCGCGGCTCGGCATTCCGGCCTACAATTATTGGAATGAGGCGCTGCATGGCGTGGCCCGCGCCGGGGTGGCCACGGTTTTCCCGCAGGCCATCGGTGCCGCCGCCACCTGGGATGCGCCGCTGCTGCACGCGGAGGCGGAAGTCATTGCGACCGAGGCCCGGGCCAAATACAACGACTATGCCGCCCGGCATCACGGCGACAGCGATGAATATCACGGGCTGACCTTCTGGTCGCCGAATCTCAACATTTTCCGCGATCCGCGCTGGGGCCGCGGCCAGGAAACCTATGGCGAAGATCCGTTTCTCACCGGCACCATGGGGGTGGCGTTCATCCGCGGTTTGCAAGGGGATGATCCGCGGCACATCCGGGCCATGGCCTGTGCCAAGCATTTTGCCGTCCACAGCGGCCCGGAGCCGACCCGTCACAGCTTCGATGCCGAACCGCCGGAACGCGACCTGTACGAAACATATTTGCCGCACTTCGAGATGGCCGTGCGCGATGGTCATGTCGGCGGCGTGATGGGTTCCTACAATTCCGTGCTGGGCGTGCCGGCTTGTGCCAGTTCCTTTTTGCTGGCGGACGTCTTGCGCCGGCAATGGGGCTTTGACGGGTATGTCGTCTCCGACTGCGGGGCGATCAATGATGTTTTTGCCCATCACAAATTCACCGCCACGCCGGAAGAAGCCGCGGCGGCGACGGCCAGGGCCGGTTGCGACATCTGCTGCGGCAACGATTACAGCGCCCTGACCGGGGCGACGCGGGAGGGGTTGGTCACGGCGTCGGAACTGGACCGCGCGCTCGGCTACGCGCTCAAGGCGCGCTTCCGGCTCGGGCTGTTCGATCCGCCGGGTGCCTCGCCCTATGCCGGCATCACGATGGCGCAGAATGATACCCCTGCGCATGAGGCGCTCGCCCTGCAAGTGGCGCGCGAATCCGTGGTGCTGCTCCAGAACCACGGCCTGCTCCCGCTGGACCGGGCCCGGCTCAAGCGCATTGCCGTCATCGGTCTGAATGCGGATTCCATCGCCGCGTTGGTGGGCAATTACAACGGAACCCCGGCGCGCCCGGTCACCTTGCTGGAAGGGATCCGGCGCGTCGCTGGTCCCGGGATTGAGGTGGTTTATGCCCCCGGCTGTCCGCTGGCCCGGCATCAAGGCGAAGCGCCGTCCGAAGCTGCCATGGTGGCCGCCGCCGTGACTTTGGCCCGGTCGGCGGATGTCATCATTTATGCCGGCGGCATCAGCGCCGAGCTGGAAGGGGAGGAATCCCCGGATGCCAGCACTTGCGACGGTTTCAAAGGCGGCGACCGCACCCGCATCGAATTGCCGCCGGGCCAGACCGCCTTGCTGCAAGCTCTTCATGGCACGGGCAAGCCGGTGGTGTTCGTGAATTGCAGCGGCAGCGCCATGGCGATGCCGTGGGCGGTGGACAATTTGCCGGCGATGGTGCAGGCCTGGTATCCCGGCGAGCAGGGCGGCCGCGCCGTGGCGGAAGTCCTGTTTGGCGAGGTGAACCCCGGAGGGCGGCTGCCGGTCACTTTCTACCAATCCACGGCGGACCTGCCGGATTTCTCGGATTACGCGATGCGCCAGCGGACCTACCGTTACTTTGACGGCCAGCCGGAATTCGCGTTCGGCCACGGCCTGAGTTACACCCGCTTTGATTATGGCGGCGTCCGGCTGAGCGCTTCCCGCTTCACCCCGGCGGAGACGGTGAAAATCAATTTCACCCTGACCAATGCTGGCGCGCGGGAGGGCGATGAGGTGGCGCAGGTCTATTTCCGCCACGTCCGTTCCGCCGTGCGGCAACCCAGGCTGGCACTGTGCGGTTTCACGCGCCTGCACCTCGCCCAAGGGGAAACCGCCTCGGTGACGGTGGATGTCCCGGTGGCCCGGTTCCGGCAATGGGACCCGGTCCGCAAACAATATGTGGTGGAGAGCGGGGTCTATGAACTGCTGGTGGGCGGCGCTTCCGACGATCTCCGGTTGCGGGCGTCGCTGAAAGTGGACCCGGCTGAGTGAACCTGGCGACGTTACGCGGTTTCATCCTCATATAAAAGTATGGTTTACGGGCCGGATTTTTTAAGGCAGCTTGTGACCATCAAGCCACTGGCACCGTCTCATATTCAGTCCAATCTTTTCATCCCAAGTCAAAAATGCGTAATTCATTGATTCTCCTGCTGGCAGCCGGGTGTGCCGTATTGGCGGTCCGGTCGGCCGTCGCGTCGCCCCGGCCGGTTGACGAGGCCCATCCCATGGTCGGCACCGGCGGTCACGGCCACACGTATCCCGGCGCGACCACGCCCTTCGGTTTTGTCCAGCTCAGCCCGGACACGCGCACGGGCACGTGGGATTCCTGCGGCGGCTATTATTACCCGGACAACACCATCATGGGATTCAGCCACACCCACATTTCCGGCACCGGGTGCCCGGAATTGGCGGAGCTGTGCCTGCTCCCGCTGACCGGCCCGCTGAACCCGGGCACGAATTATCAGCCGCTGGACTGCGCCCGCTTCCAGTCGCACTTTTCCCACGATAACGAGCTCGCGGAACCGGGCTATTACCGGGTGCTGCTGGATAAATACAACGTCCTCGCCGAACTGACCGCCACGCCGCACGCGGGCATGCATCGCTATACGTTCCCGGCATCGGACGCCGGGCACATCCTCGTGGACCTCGAACACGCCATCGGCAACCGCACGGTCGAGGCGACGATGACGGTTGACGGCGACCGCCGGATCACGGGCCACCGCCAGAGCACCGGCTGGGCGAAGATCAAGCAGACCTATTTCGTCATCGAATGTTCGCAGCCGTTCAGCCATTTCGGACTGGAACTCGACGGCAAGCCGCTCGCGGAGGATGTGCGGCAGGCCACCGGCAAGAGCCTCCGCTGCCATCTGGAATACGCCACCACCGCCGGCGAGCAGATTGTCCTGCGGGTGGGACTCTCGCCTACCAGCATCGAAGAAGCGCAGAAGAATCTGGATGCGGAGATGCCCGGCCGGGATTTCGATGCCGTCCGGCAGGCAACGCGGGAGCGCTGGAACGAGAATCTTTCCCGCATCACGATTGAATCCTCCAATCCGGACACCCGCCAGATTTTTTACACCGCCATGTATCACACCATGCTGGCACCCACGCTGTATAATAATGCGGACAACTCCTACCGCGGCACCGACCAGAAAACGCACGGTGACGAAGGTTTCCAGTATTATTCGACTTTTTCCCTGTGGGACACCTTCCGGGCGGAACATCCGTTGCTTACCCTTGTGCAGCCCGAGCGGGTGAACAGCTTTGTCCGCAGCCTGCTGGCCTTTGACGAGCAATCCGACCGGCATCTGCTGCCGATGTGGCCGCTCGCGAGCTATGAGACCGATTGCATGATCGGGTTCCATGCGGTGCCGGTGATCTATGATGCCTTTGAAAAAGGTTTCACGGGTTTTGACGCGGAAACGGCGTATCAGGCGATGCGCGCCACCGCGTTGAGCGACCGTAACCGGCAGGGCGAATACAAAAAATACGGCTACGTTCCTTTCGTGGCCGGGCAGACCGAAGCCACCTCGCGCACGCTGGAATTCTCCTATGATGACTGGTGTGTCGCCCAGATGGCCAAGGCGCTGGGCAAGACCAACGACGCCGAGCTGTTCGCCAAACGTTCCGAGAGTTTCAAGAATGTGTTCGATCCCCAAACGCGTTTCTTCCGGTCGCCCAAGGCGGACGGCACCTTCTTCGAGCCGTTCGATCCCAAGGAGGTCTCCACCGGCAATGTCACCGCTTCCTGGTATTATACCGAGGCCAACGCGTGGCAATACATGTTCTCCGTTTTTCATGATATCCCGGGCATGATGGAGTTATACGGCGGGCGCGAGGCGTTCATCCGCCGGCTGGACGACCTGTTCACCGAGGATTCGGATATGCCGCACTGGCGCGTGGATGTCACGGGCATCATCGGCCAGTACGCCCACGGCAATGAGCCGTGCCATCACATCGCCTATCTGTACGCACTGGCCGGCGCGCAATACAAGACCGCCGAGCGCGTCCGCCAGATCCAGCTGGCCCTCTACGACAACACGCCGGAAGGCATCTGTGGCAACGACGATTGCGGCCAGATCTCCGCCTGGTATGTGTGGAGCGCCATCGGGCTCTATCCGCTGAACCCGTCGAGCGGCGTCTACATCATCGGCAGCCCGCTGGTGGAAAAGGCGACCGTCCGGCTGGATCCGAAATTCTACAAGGGCGGCAGCTTCACGGTCATCGCCCGCAACGCCTCGAAGCAGAATTGCTACATCCAATCCGCCAAGCTGAACGGGAAGCCGCTCAACCGCCCGTGGCTCACGCAGGCGGAGATCGTGAACGGCGGCAAACTGGAACTGGAGATGGACCTGCTCCCGAACAAGGCCTGGGGAACGGATTTGCAACCATGAAAAAATTGCTCGCTTTGCTTGCCGCCGGCTGTCTCGGCCAGTTCATCCTGCGGGCGGAACCTGCGCTGGTGGCGCTGGCCGATCCGTTGCAGGGGACGGACGATCCGGTGAACTTTTCCCACGGGAACGAATATCCGGCCATCGCGCTGCCGTTCCCGATGAACGCCTGGTCTCCTTACACAGAGCCGGCCGCCAATCCGCTGTTCTACCAATACCGGCACCATCAGATTCGCGGTCTCCGCCAGACGCACGAGCCGAGCCGGTGGATCGGCGACTATGCCAATTTTGCCCTGATGCCCGTGTCCGGCAAGCTGGTGGTGACGGAGAATGACCGTGCCTCCGAGTTCCGCCACGAAGCGGAGGTGGCGCAACCGAGCTATTACAAAGTGCATCTGGATACCTGGAAGGCCACGGCGGAAGTGACGCCGACCGAGCGCGCGGCGCGGCTGCGCTTCACCTACGAGACGCCGGCGGATGCCTATGTGGTGCTGGAAGTCTTCGGCACCAAACGCATTTCCTCGGTGAAGATCATTCCCGGGGAAAACAAAGTCATCGGGGTCACCCGCAATTATCACGGCCGGGCCGGTTTTGGCGTGCCGGACAATTTTGGGAATTATTTTGTCATCGTGTTCGACCGCCCGTTCACGATGTGTGGCGTTTGGTCGTCGAACACCATCCAGCCGGGCGTGACCGAGCTCGCCGGGCCGCAAGCTCTCGGAGCCTTCCTGAAATTTGAGGCCGGGGCGAACCCGGTGGTCGGCTGCAAGGTGGCCTCTTCCTTTATCAGCGCGGAACAGGCGGAACGGAATCTGGAATCGGAGATCGGCGGCGCGGATTTCGAGACCATCCGGCGGCGGGCCGAAGCCCGCTGGAACCAGAGCCTGGGCCGGGTCCAGGTGGAAGGCGGCACGGACGACCAGCGTCGGACCTTCTACAGCGCGCTGTATCGCGCGACCCTGTTTCCGCATCGCTTCTACGAAATGGATGCGAGCAACCGGCCCGCTTATTTCAGCCCATACGACGGCAAGGTTCACGCCGGTCATCTTTACACGGACAGCGGCTTTTGGGACACCTTCCGCGCGGCCCATCCGCTCATCAACCTGCTCTATCCCGAGACGGGCGGCGAAATTCTGGAAGGCCTCATCCATGCGTATGACGAAAGCGGCTGGCTGCCTTCCTGGTCCAGTCCGGCGCATCTGGAATGCATGATCGGCAATCATGCTTTCTCCCTGCTGGCAGACGGCTGGATGAAAGGCATCCGCACTTTTGACGCCAACCGGGCGGTGGAGGCGATGATGCATGACGCGAACACGCAGTCGCCTTCGCGCTGCCGGGCGATCGGGCGTGATGGCGCGGCGCCCTACAACCAGCTGGGCTACGTGCCGTATTCGAACGTGCCGGGCGACAAGCAGACCTTCCGCGAGGCCGGGGCGAAAACCTTGGAGTATGCCTACGACGATTTTTGCGCCGCGCAACTGGCCCACGCCGTCGGGAAGAATGCCGAGGCGCTGGTCTTCGCGCGGCGGGCGATGAATTACACCAACCTGTTCGACACACAGGCCGGCTTCATGCGCGGGCGCAAAGCGGATGGGGCTTGGGACGAACCGTTTTATCCCGATGAATGGGGCGGACCGTTCACCGAAGGCAACGCCTGGCAGTGGACCTGGAGCGTGATGCAGGATGAGCCCGGCCTGATGCGCCTGCTGGGCGGGGATAAGAATTATGCCGCCAAGCTCGACGCCGTGTTCTCCACGCCGCCCACCGCCCGGCCCGGCACTTACGGCGGGAAAATCCACGAGATGATCGAGATGGAGGCCGCCGACATGGGGCAATATGCGCACGGCAACGAGCCGGTGCATCACATGATCTATCTCTATGATTACGCCGGCCAGCCGTGGAAGGCGCAATCGCATGTCCGCCAGACGATGGCGCTGCTTTATCAGGACACGCCGGATGGCATGTGCGGCGACGAAGACACCGGGCAGATGTCGGCGTGGTATGTGTTCAGCGCGCTGGGTTTCTATCCGGCGTGTCCCGGCGACCCGGAGTATCTGATCGGCAGCCCGCTGTTCAACCGGGCGGTGCTGAACCTGCCGGGCGGGAAGACGTTCACTGTCATCGCGAAGAACAACGGTCCGCAGCAGCATTACATCCAGGGTGCCACATTGAACGGCCAGACCTTTGACCGGACGTTCTTCAGCCACCAGACGGTGGTGAATGGCGGGGAGATCAGTTTCCAGATGGATGCCGCGCCGAATTATCACTGGGGCACCTCGCCGCAGAGCCGGCCGGTCTCGCCGCTGGCGAACCTGTTTGCGCCCGCCGCGAAGGAATGACCGTACGGCGCCTCAGGCGGCTTCACTGACGAGGCGCACGAGCGGTGCCTCGTCCTCTTCGATGCCGGGATAACGGCCGATGTCAGGATTGACGAAGAAGTTGTCATTCCGGTCGTCGTTGGCCGTGGAAACCTCGCCGATCACGCACTCGGCGGACGCGGCCCAGAAGGCGTGATAGACGCCGGGAACCAGGGTCACCCGCTCGCCGGCTTCAAGGATGAGCACATCGCCGGACGGCACGGAGACTTCCCGGCCGTTGCGCTTCAACGGGAACGGTTTTCCCGGCGCGGTCTTGGCCGGATGCCCGGCCCAGAGCTCGATCGCCAGCCGGCCCTGCCGGCAGATGATGTCCTCTTTTTTCCGGGCGTGCGTGTGCAGCGGGGTCACCTGGCCTTGGCGGCAATACATCAGTTTCTCGCAATACTCCGCCTCCTCCGCGAGGTTGATCAGCACGAGCCCGGTGCGGCTGAACTCGCCCAGGCCGAAATCCGAGATGTCCCAGCGCGGTTGCGGGGGCAGCTTCCAATTGTTTTGTTCAAAGCAGGCCTGGGCGTCGCGGCAGGCGCGGTTGATTTCGGAGCGTTTCATAGGCAAATCAGCCCAGCCGCGCGCGATCGTAGGCGAGGCGCTGGGTGGAATTCATGCGGTCAAAATCCGGCGAGCCATCGGCCCGCTTCGGCCATCCGGCGGTATCATCGGCAGCGGCGGCCGGAGCGGCATCGGGCTTGGCTTTCGCCAGCGGGTTGTTGCGGATTTCCGCGGTGGCCCGGCGGGCGGCGCTGCCGTCGTAGCTCATCGCCTGGTCGGTCACCTGCAGATCGGCTTCCAGCGAGCGGTGGGGGCGGATGCCTTTGGCCTGCAGCACGCCGTGATAGGCGCGCACGGCTTCCTCGGGCGAGATCTGTCCCTGGGTGATGCGGCGGAGCATCTCGATGAAGGCGAGCTGGTGCTCGGCATTGTTGATCTTGCGGCCGTAGAGGGCCACGCGCGCGCCGTATTTCTGAGCGTCGTGGATGAGCTTGAACGCGTCATAGGTGGTCCCGGCGCTGCCGCCGAGGATGCCGACCACGAGATTGGGATCGTATTGCGCCAGTTCCTCCATCGCTTTCGGACCGTGATAGACGATCTTCAGAAAGTCGGGCCGGCCGGAATCCGGCACGCCGGCGAGGGTGCGGATGATGTTGTCGTTGATGAATTCGCCCAGTTTATCGGGAGCAATGCCACTGGCGACATTCGGATCGAAGATCTCGAGGAAGTGGCGGAACTGCTTGCGCTCGGCTTCTTCGCGGAATTCCTTGTACCAGAGCAATGCTTCGCGGTCCTGCTCCAGTTCGTTGACGAAGGTCATCGAATACAGGCCCAGGTTCGCGCCGGGAAATTCCTCGGCGGTGCGGTCGCATTCGATCTGCCCGCACTGGATGTGGTCGATGTTCGCCGAGCGGAACGGCTGGGAGGGTTCGCGGGTGTAGCAGCCGTGGCGGACGGCCCAGACGTCCGTGGTGTCGTTGGCGCGCGCGGCGGGGGTGATGGGGGAATCCTGGAACAGGCCTTCCTTGATGGTCAACTGCTCGTTGACGTAGGCGGACATGAGCATGATGTCGACCAGGCCCTGATGCACGACTTCGCGGATGATGTCGAGAAATTCGGGCAGGTTGCGGTAGCCGTACTCGTCGCGCGTCCAGACTTCGGGCGAGAATTGTGCGGGGCGCGCGCCGTGCCGGGCGAGGTAGGAGCGGGGCCCGGGCGCGCGCACGCCGAACGCCATGTCGGCGTCCTTGGCATCGGCGAGGATGAAATCGCGGGCGGTCCGGGGCGCGGCGTGGATGGCCGCCAGTTTCTGGTCGAGGGAACGGATCATTTGATTGTTGGTTCAGGGTAAAACCCCAGTTGGCGGCCGAGCGCGAGGCACGTTGGCCACGGCTCCACGGCGGCGGAACAGGTGGCGTCGCGCAACGAGGCGGCGGCGGCACAGACGGCGAGTTCCAGACATTGATTATCGCTCCAGCCTTCGTGCAAGCCCAGCAAAAAACCGGCGCCAAAGGCGTCACCCGCCCCGGCGGTGCCGGCGATCTGGGCGGCGGGCAGGCGCACGGCGGATTGCCACCGGGCCGGGCGGTTGCGGGGCACGAACAGCGCGCCCTCGGGCAGGTGAACGATGACGCCTTGTTGCACGCCGCGTTCGATGACTTGGCGGGCTTGGGCGACCAGTCGGGCCGGCACTTTGACGGCGGCGGCGCCGACCAGCCGGGCGAGTTCGTATTCGTTCAGGAAAAGGTAATCCAGGTGCGGCAGGCTGGGATTCACGATGCCCGGGAAATCCGCGGTTTCATTGCTCACCAGATCGGCCACGGTGATCAGCCCCGATCCGCGCGCCTGTTCGAGCAGGCGGGAAGCCTTGGTGCGGCCGGCGGCATCCGCCGCATCAAGGGTCTGCAACAGGCCGAGGTACCCGAGGTAAAAGATGCGTGCCGAGGTGCCGGCCAGATTGAAATGGGGCAGGTCCAGCAGGGCATTCGCGCCGTGCTGGTGGAAGAAGGTGCGGCGGCCGGTGCCGGTCACGGTCATGACATCGGTGTAGGAAGTCGGTGCGGCAGTGCTGATTTGGAGACCGGCGGGATCGATGCCGTGGTTGGCGCAATCGCGGCGGATCTTTTCGCCATCGGCATCGGGGCCGATCAGCCCGATCCCGGCGAGGGGAAAGCCGGCTTCCAGCCGGGCGAGATTTTTGGTGATGTTGTAGGGGCCGCCGCCATTGCCATCGGACTGGGAGGAGATATTGGCGAGCGCGTCCTGGGAGGGCCAGCCATCGATCATCTTGACGTGGTCGATGATCCAATTGCCGCCGGCCAGCAAGCCGCGCCGCCCTTCCCGGGGAAGGGCGGACGCGGGGGTGATGAGGGAGTGACTTGATTCGGTCATAAGGGTCCGCCGTCCGGCCGGCCGGGCCAAAATGGAGGCAATGGTTCGGTGAACATCTGGTTGAACCGGATTATTTTCACAAACCGGGGACGGGGCGAGACAATTGTGGCGGGGGCAGGCATTATCAATGTTCGACCACGCCGTTGGTGGAATTCCAGGTCAGGTAATGCGCGGCAAAATCCTGGCGGGTGCCGCTGCCGGAGGTGTATTCGTCATTCTTGGGCGGACCAAACTGGGCCATGCCGCCGTTGGTGAGGTAAAAGCTCCACAGGCCATGGACGTTATTGATCTGAAAGGTGCCGTAGGTGGAATCCTGGATATTGAGGGTGCCGGTGTTGGTGGCACCGGAGAAGTCCTGCACATTGGCGGTGTAGCCGCCGGCGGCCCAGGTATGGACCCAGACAGTGCCGCCGTTGTCGTAGGCATTGCCGAGTTTCGCCTGCCCGCGGGCGTTGAAATAATTGAGGATGTAACTGTCGGTGGTGCCATTGATCCAGTAGCCCTCAAATTGCTCCTGGTATTGGTAATCGCCGTAGGACCCTTTTTTGCCGCCGCTGGAGTTCAGTACGCCCCAGTTGCCGGCGGAACCATCCTGCCAGTCGAACCACAAGGCATGGCTGACCAGCCCGTAGTCGGAGACAATGGCGTTGAAGGCGGTGTTGAGGTTGCTGTCCTGGACGTTGGTGGAGACATCCTGGGTGTTCCAGCCAAACTCGGTGATCATGATTTTCTTGGCGGTGGCAGCGCCTTCGTAGTTGGTGTAGGCACTTTGGACCCAGTCGATGTATTGGTTTATTTCGCCCGTGCTGGTGGCGCCGCCTTGGTCGATATAGATGTGCTGGCCGATGGCGTCGAGCGGGTAGGTGCCCCAGTGGCTCTTGGTGTAGGAGAAGGAGCCGACGGAGTTGATGCCCACATTGTAAGTGTCATCGATGTATTGGGCACCGGCATTCACGTAGCTGTAAACGCCGCCGATGCTGTGGCCGAAGACGCCGCCGGAGAGGATGGTCACGTATTGCTTGAGGCCGGCGTATTCGAGGTCGGCGTAGCTGTTGGCGAGCAATTGGCTGAAGTTGGACGGGTAGATGTAGGTGCCGCCGGTGTAAACGGTGCCGCTCTGCGAGGTCCAGGCGTTGGGCTCGTTCCACAGTTCGAAGATCTGGATGCGGTTGTAAAAGTGCTGGACCAGGGGGACGACGGCGCCGGTGCCGAAATTGTTGATGAACGAATTGTCGCCGTTGCCGCCGGTGTTCTCGTAGTTGTTGGTGCACCAGGCGGCCTGGTTGCCCGGCCAGGAGGTGTTGTCGATGAGGCCGACGATCTGGAGGCCGGCGGCGCGGGCATTGTTCACCACGGTATCGTAGTAGCCCAGCATCTTGGAGTTCCAGGTGGCGTTGGTGCCGATGAGGCGGAATTCCATGCGGAGATAACCGGTCTTGCCCTGGACCAGGTTGCTGGCCACGGTGGGGGTGAGATAGGGATTGCCGGAGTTGTCGATGACCCAGCCGTAGTTGACGCCCATGGGACCGCCGGCCCGGCTGAGGCCGGTGCCGAGGAGCAGGAGGGCGGCGGACCAAACATTCCGGTTGCGAACAAGCCTGAACAGCCATGAAACGGGGTTTTTCATAAGGACTTTTGGTTGTGCCGACAGTGGTTACGTTGGTTGGTTGGTGATGGGACGCGGCATTCTTCCACAATCCCCGGCGCCTGATAAGCATACGTTTGTATGAAGGCGGCGGCCGGGCATGCTCATACAAAATGACGCTACCCGTCCGCGACGGGCGCAGGTTACAGTCCGGGCTGACACCGCCGCCGGGAACGATTTTGGCCCGGCTGGCCGGACAACATTGACTTGGCGGGCCGACACTGGTATCTGAGCAATACCTCAGATAACCCCGGCGAACGGACCGATATGTTTTGCCTCATCCGGAAACCGCCGGAACGAGGCAAATGTTCTGTCGACGAGTGGTGACTGAGTTTTGATGAGACCGATTCCCAAAGGCATGGCCCGAGCGGCCGGCCGGCTGGCAAAAACGGCGGCGGCCGTTTTTGCCGCGGCGGTGCTGTGCCCGTCGTTGGCTTCCGCCGGACCGGTGGCGGCGGAATGGGGGGGCAACCTGGCGGTGGGACAAAATGTGGATGGCCGGCTGGAGCTGTTCAAAACGAATGCAAAAGGCACGGTGCTGCATCGCTGGCAGCAGGTTGCCAACGGCGAATGGTCGCCGTGGGCCAGCCTGGGCGGCACGGTGGCGGACGGCCTGGCGGTGGCGGCCGGCGCGGATGGCCGGCTGGAGTTGTTCGCGGTGGATAAGACAAGCCATTCGCTCAAATGCATCGGGCAAAAAACCCCCAGTGACCGTGAATGGGGCGACTGGGTTGACTTGGGCGGGCAGATAACGGCGCCGGTGACGGTGGGGGTCAATCTGGACCGCCGGCTGGAAGTCTTCGCGGTGGGGGCGGCTGATGGGGCGGTGAAATGTCTCTGGCAGACGGAGCGGGCGGGCGGGTGGTCGGCGTGGAACCCGGACTGGTGGTGGTGCATAACCGGGATGGTTGCATGGAGCTGTTCGGAGTGGATGCGGTGCGCGGGAATCTGGTGCATTGCTGGCAGCACGGCGGCAGTTCCCCGGGCAGCTGGCAACCGTGGGATGACCTGGGCGGCAATATTCACACGGGGTTTGCGGTGGAGCATGATCTGGACGGCCGGCTGGAGGTGTTCGCCGTGGACCGGACCACGGCGGCGATGGATCGGATCCATCAGATCGTTGATGACCGGGGCGTGCGCTGGTCGGCCTGGACCAATTTCGGGGGCACGCTGCAGACGGGCATTGCCACGGGGCGGAATGCGGACGGACGGCTGGAGGTCTTTGCCGCGGACAGCCAGCATTTTGACATGATGCACCGCTGGGAAAATGTCCCGAACGGGTCCGAGGATTGGTCGGCTTGGTGGAGTTTGTGGGGCGCGGTGCAGCCGTTCCCGGCGGTGGGCCGGAACCAGGATGGCAACCTGGAGATTTTCGCGGTGGACCGCACCAATCACACGACCATCGAACACAAACGGCAGATCAGCGCGAACCTGGACTGGCTGGATTGGTTCAGCATGGATCAGCCGGTGTTTCCCTACGCGACCCGCACCTGGCAGACGGAGGACGGACTGCCGCACAACGTCATCCAGGCGGTGACCCAGACGCCGGACGGATACATCTGGGTGGGCACGCAAAAGGGGCTGGCCCGGTTTGATGGGTTGCATTTCACGGCGTATGATTCCAAGAACACGCCGGCCATGGTCAACGCGTCCATCCAGTCGCTGTATGTCGATCACGCCGGGGTGTTGTGGGCGGGTACGGGCGCGGGATTGCTGCGGCTGCGGGATGGGGTGTTTTCCCGGGAACCCGGGCTGCGGTCGCTGGACGGCGAGCCGGTGAACGTCATCAGCGAGAGCCGGGATAATTCGCTCTGGATCGGGACCACCAACGGCTTGAACCGTTATCAGGGGGGGAAACTGGCGCACTACACGCGGGCGGCCGGTTTGCTTTCGGAGGACATCCGGACGGTGTTTGAGGATGCGCAGAGCAATGTCTGGATCGGCACGGCGGCGGGGCTGAACCAGCTGAGCGGGACGAATCTGGCGGCGTTCAGCGGGTCGAACGGCCTGCCGGACGGTTCCATCCGCGGCATCACGCAAGACAAGCGCTGGCGCATCTGGATCGGTTCGGACAACGGCATGATCTGGTATAACACGGGGCATTTTTATGCGTACGGGCAGAATTACGGCCTGTCCGACGGATTTGTGAGCGCGGTGCACGAGGACACCGAGGGCAATCTTTGGGTGGGCACGCACAGCGGGCTCAACCGCTTCCGGGAAGGACGTTTTTTCAATGAACTGAAGAGCGACGGCACGCCCTATGACAAGGTGAACGCCATCTTTGAAGACCGCGAGGGCAATCTGTGGGTGGGCTCGAACGAAGGTTTGATCCGGCTCACCCCGCGGCGGTTTTTCACCTTCAACAAACTGGACGGCCTGACGCATAACAACACATGTTCGGTGCTCGAGGATGCCAATGACAGCATCTGGACCGCGACGTATGGGGGCGGGCTGAACAGTTTGCAGAACGGCCGGGTGGTGGCGTACACCCGTTCCAACGGGCTGGCCAGCGATCTGCTGTTGTCGCTATGTGAGCGGCGGGATGGCAGCCTGTGGGTGGGGGCGGATGCGGGCGGCGGGGTGGATCGGTTTCAGCAGGGGGCATTCAAACAATATACCGCCCGGGACGGTTTGCCGGAGGCCGCCACACGGGTGATGCACGAGGACCGGGCCGGGCGGCTGTGGCTGGGCACGGACCGGGGGCTGGTCTGCCGGCAGGGTGAGGTTTTCAAAACGTACACGGTGAAGGAGCATCTGGCGGGCAATGCGGTGCGGGATATTTGCGAAGACCCGGAGGGCAAACTTTGGATCGGGACGGATGGCGGATTAAGTCACGGAGACGGGGGCGGGTTCTTGAATTACACCGCCAAGGAAGGATTGTCAGACAATTCGGTGACGGCGTTGCATGAAGATGCGGAACACAATCTGTGGGTCGGCACGGAGAATGGCGGCTTGAACCGATTCCGGAATGGCCGTTTCAAAACGTACACGAAGAAGCAGGGGCTGTTCAGCGACGAGATCTTTGAGATTCTGGAGGACGACCACGGCTGGCTTTGGATGAGCTGTTCCAAGGGCGTCTTCCGCGTCCGGAAAAGCGATCTGGATGATTTGGACGAGGGAAAACTGCAGGTGGTCACCAGCATTCCGTACGGCAAGTCCGATGGGATGGCGGGAACGTTGTGCAACGGGGCGGCCAAGCCGGCGGGGTGGAAGGGGCGCGATGGGCGCCTGTGGTTTGTGACGACGAAGGGATTGATCGTGGTGGACCCGGACATCAAGCTGAACGAGACGCCGCCGCCGGTCTTCATCGAACAGGTCATCGCCGATGGCAAACAGGTGACGGTGCCGGATCGGAAGGACGGCCCGCTCCGGATGCCGTCAGGGCAGGGGGATTGGGAATTCACCTATTCGGCGTTGAATTTTCAAAATCCGGAGGCGATCCAGTTCAAATACAAGCTGGAGGGGGCGGATGCGGACTGGGTCCCGGCGGGGACGCGCCGGATGGCGCATTACAACAACATCTATCCGGGGCACTATACCTTCCGGGTCATTGCTTGCAACAGCGACGGGGTGTGGAACCAGACGGGCGCGGAAGTGGCCGTCCAGATCGTGCCCAACCTGTGGCAGACCGGGTGGTTTCAGGGATTGGTGGCGGCGGGGATTCTGGGCTGTGCCGCCGGGCTGGCGCGGTATGTCACGCAGCGGCGCATCCGGGCGCAACTCCGGCAGCTGGAGCAGCAGAACGCCATCGAACGGGAGCGCGGGCGGATCGCCAAGGACATGCATGACGAGCTGGGGTCGAACCTCACCCGTATCATGATGCTCGGCCAGCGCATCCTGGAGGAGGGCAGCCAGCCGGCGGACTTGGCGGTGCACGCGCAGAAGATTGTGACATCGGCCCGGGCCACGGTGCAGTCGCTGGATGAAATCGTGTGGGCGGTGAATCCGGAGAATGATTCGCTCGATGAGCTGGTGGGGTATCTGAACCAGTATGCGAGCCAGTTCTTCGAGGGCACGAATATCCGTTACCGGCTGGCCCTGCCGCGCGATGCCTCGCAGCAGATGTTCCCGGCGGAGATCCGGCACAACCTGTTTCTGGCCATCAAGGAGGCGCTGAACAATGTGCTGAAACATTCCCAGGCCACGGAAGTGCATGTGAACGTGAACGAATTTCCGGGGCGGGTGGAGGTGGTGGTGGCGGACAACGGGCGCGGATTCAGTCCGGCCGAGGGGGCGACGGTGCGGAAGGGGAACGGGATGGCGAACATGCGCCAGCGGCTCGAGGAATTGGGCGGCACCCTGGAAATCGCCGGC
>Ga0316222_1003026_pt1 | contig 17009 bp, 2 predicted proteins | sample TBH18011metaG_FD_206008 | JGI IMG/M metagenome (GOLD analysis project Ga0316222, IMG submission 206008) | Freshwater microbial communities from Trout Bog Lake, Wisconsin, USA - TBH18011 | ecosystem: Environmental > Aquatic > Freshwater > Lake > Hypolimnion/Profundal zone | place: USA: Wisconsin...
TCGACAGCGGGTTCGTCGTCCCCAACTGGTATCCCGGCACGGCCAGATGCCGCGCGCCGTTGCTCGCCAGCAGACTCGGATACGGCAGCGGCGCACAGCCGTACTCCCGGTACAGGCTCAGGCTCGCCACGCTGCTCGTCACCGAGCCGGCCAAATTCGTCAGAATCACACTGTACCCGCCCTCGTTGTTCGTCTGCGCGCCCGTCACCACGTAGTTTGTCAGGGTCGCGCCGACCAGATTCGTCCCGTTGAACAGCCACTGGTTCGCCGGCACCGGCGTCCCGCCGGCGGTCACGCTGAACGTCGCGTTGCTGTTCACATACACCGTGAGATTCGTCGGGGAACTGCTGATTGTCGGCACCACATACACCGTCAGGCTCGCAATGCTGCTCGTCACCGAGCCGTAGCTGTTCGTCACCACCACGGTATAATTCCCCGCGTTGGTCAGTTGCACGTTCGTCAGGTTGAGGGTCGACAACGTCGCCCCGATAAGATTCGCGCCATTCATCTGCCACTGGTAGGCCAGCGTTCCCGAGCCCGTCGCCCCCACGCTGAAACCGGCGGTCGCCCCGGCATTCACCGCCACGGCGACCGGCTGGTTCGTGATCGCCGGCAGGGCCACCACCGTCAGCACCCCGCTGCTGATCAAGCTGTTCGTGTTCCACCCCAGATTGGCCGGCAACGCCGGCAGGGTCACCGAGCTGAAGCCGCCGGAATGGCCGGTGGCGCTGAACCCTTGAAAACTGTCACCCAAGGCAAAGGCATTGGTGCCGATGTTCGTCACGGTCAGCGTGCCGCCATAGGCCAGCGTGCCGGTCACCGTCAGCAGGCCGTTCGTCACCACCCCGCCGTTCTTGCTCACGCCCAGCAGAACCTTCGCCCCGGCATTCAAAGTCAGACTGTTGCCGACCGTCAGGGTGCCCAGGCTGGCGTTGCCGGGAGCCAGCGTGCCGCCACTGGCCACCGTCGTCGCGCCGCTGATGACGCCGACGCCGCCCAGCAGGCCGTTCGCCGCCACCGTGGCACCGCCGGCCAGCGAACCGTTGACCAGCAGCAGGCCGTTGCTGACGGTGGTTGCGCCGGTGTAGGAATTCGCACCGGAGAGTGTGAACGTGCCGGTCCCCAGCTTGGCCAGCGAGCCGGTTCCGGAAAGGATTCCCGAGTAGGCGGTGCTTGAATTGTTATTGCCCACCGCGAGCGCGTTGCCGCCGTTGGCAATATTATAAGTCCCGGACAAACCGCCCAGAATGATGCCCGTCACGCCGCTGCCCCAGATGAGCGGACCGCTGCTGCCGGCCCCGGTCACGTTGACGACGGCATTGGACAGGGCATAGGTATTGTCGACGGTGACGGCGTTACCACTGACCGTGATGGTCCCCGAATAGGAGTTGGCCGGATTGCTGAAATGGACACCGGAATAGGGCGGGTAGGAACCGCTGCCGTTGTTATTGACGGTCAAGGGGCCGGAACCGGTCAACTGCCCGTCGAGCCACAAGCTCTTGGTGTTGTAATACTGGCTTAAGATGCCGCCGCCGGCGGCCACATTCACCGGCCCGGTCAAATGTTCATAATTGTCGATCGAATAAACGGTGCCGCCGTTGAGCGTGATCGCATTGGTGACATTAAAGGTGGCCGTGCCGCCGGCATTGTCCAACTGGAGCGTGCCGCCCGCCATCACCGCCACGGTGCCCGTGCCGAGGGCATTGACGTTTTCCGAGCTGCTGGCGCCGGTGCCGAGGCTGACGGTGCCGTTGCTGATGGTCGTGCCGCCCTTGTAAGCATTGGCATTGGTCAAAAACAGCGTGCTGCCGCCGGCCTGGATCAGACTGCCGGTGCCGGAAACCAGGTTGCTGAAGGTAATGGAAGAACTGCTGTCGAGGGCGAGGGTGGCATTATTGGTGATATTGCCCGGCAGCGAACCGCCGGTCAAAATTTGGAGCGTGCCATTGGAGATGGTGGTGCCGCCGGCATAAGTGTTCACGCCGCCCAAGTTCAAGGTGCCCGCGCCGGTCTTGAGCAGACCGCCCGTCCCCTGAATGACCGCGCTCACCGTGCCGTCCACCGCGCAGTTGAACGCCGGAACGCCGGACAAAATGACGCCACCGCCGCCGCCCGCCAGGGTATAAGCGCCGGCCACCCCGGCGAAAACCAAGCCGGCCGGAGTCACATTGTTGCCGAGGGTGACCGTGTAGCTGCCGGGCGTGCCCGCGCCGAAAACGGCGATGTTTCCATCCGTCCAGGAGGTCACCGCCGTGCCGCTCCACCAATCGGCCGTGCCGCCGGCCCAATTACCGCTGCCATCCGCCGCCCCGCCGGTCCCGGCGGCATCCCACGCCAGTCCGTTGCCGCTGGCCAGAGTCGTGGCGGAATTCGTCACGCTCGGCGCGGAGTTGCCCCACGGTGCGGTCGCGGTCACGGAATAGCTGTAGGTCGTGTTCGCCGCGAGGCCGCTGTCGAGCCAGCCGGTGCCGCTCACAGTCGCCACGGCCGCGCCATTGCGGCTAACCACATAGGCGGTGGCGTTGGTCGCCGCACTCCAGGAAAGGCTGATCTGGTTGGAGGCCACCGCAACCACGCTCAGATTCGGCGGCACGGCGGGGAACGGATTGACGGTGATGATCGCCGGGGCGGCGCTTTGCAGATTGGTCCCGTCAAAGGTGACTTGTGCCAGCGCCGTGTAAGTGCCGACAGCCAGGTTGCTCCAGGTGAGACTGTAGGGCGCGTTGCTCGAAACGCCCAGCAACGAGGCGCCGTTGTAAAATTGCACGGCGGTGATCGCGTGACCGTTGGTCGTGACGCCGGCCGTCAGATTGAGGTTCGTGCCCGCGCCAAAAATCGCGCCGTTGCCGGGGGCGGTCAGGGTGACCGCCGGCAACGGTGACTGCGACGCCGAGAGAATCTGGCTGATCTGCGCGCGGGGCAGGGTCTGGTTATAAATCGCGATCTCATCCAACGAGCCGTTAAACTGCCGCGAACCGGAAAGCAGGCTGGTGGGATCGCAACCCAGATAAAAACTGCCGTTCAAGGTCTGGCCAGCGTTGGCCGTCGTGTTGGTCCACGATTGCAAGGTGGCGTTGGTGGCGAAATACACGATGGCCTGGGTGGGCGTGATGGTCAGCGCCACGAAAGCCCACTGTCCGGAGGGCAGTTTCAGGCCGGTGCTGGCGTTGTAGTCATTGCCATTATCATTCCAACTGTAACGCAGTTCGTTGCCGCCGTTGTTCACCACCATCAGCCCCTGCGCCGCCGCGTTCCGGCTGAAGACCAGCCCCGACCAGGAATCCTGGGTCCCGTTGCAGTTGACCCAGCCGGTGATGGTGAAATTCGTGGTGGTGACATTGAACGGCGGAATCGCGATGTCCGACGGCGCACTGTCGCCGCCGAACTGGGCGCCAAAATTACCGGGGCCAAAGCCGGTGAACGGCGCGTTGGTCACGCCCGGCACGCCAAAGACCGTCGCGCCCTGGCCGGTGCCGTTGTAGCTGCCCATGGTATCATAGGCCGTCGGGCCGGCCGTTTCATTCAACCGCCAGTAGCCGACGGGATTGTTCGACAGAATCGCGCCCGGGGCCGATGGCAGGGTCAGTACCGTAAGCGTGCCGCCGGCGGCGGCCAGGCCGTTGGCATTGGTCAGCACGACGTTGTAGCTGCCGGAATTGGCCGGCTGCAGATTGGTGAGTGCGAGCGTGGCGTTGGTCGCGCCGGCGAGGTTCACCCCGTTGAGCTGCCATTGGTAATAGAACGGCGCATTGCCGCCCGGCAACGCGGTGAAGGTCACGGCCTGGCCGGCATAAGCGGTATCCACCAACGGCGTGACGCTGACCGTGGGCGGGCCGAGGACGTTGCCGGTGATGCTCACATTGTTGAAGGTGGCGGCCGGGATGTTGGGGTTGACGGAAGGATTGGCACAGGTGAAGAGGCCGACGAACGCGGTGCCGCCAAGATCCGAAAGCGTATTGGTCCAGACCGGCGTCCAACTGGTGCCGTTGGCCGAAACCGAGCTGACGCAAGTGGTGTTGGTCCGCTGAATCATGAACCAGGAGTAGCTGCCCACGCTGCCGGAGGCATAGCCGCCACCGCCGTTCACCATGGTTTCATCCTGGTAGTAGGCGCCGCCGCCGACTTGGGTAAAGAGGGCGGTAAAGGGGGCGGTGCCGGTCTTGCCCCAAGGATAGCCGGGCGTGAGGTTGGTGGAACCGCGCATGATGATGCCGGCCTGCCAGCCGGGGTTGGCGGAGGAGCCGTCGGCGGGATTGACGGCCGCATTCATGCCCGTGAGATGGGCGATGATCGTGCCATTGCTGACAACCTGGCGGGTGAGGAGATTCACGCCATCGCCCACGAGGGAATAGGTGCCGTTGGTGATGCTCGCGCCGCTGGGGTCGTAGTGAAAAAACACCTGGTTGTTCTGCCAGGGGGCGAGCGTCAGGTTCGTGGTGCTCATGGAAATGACCGGTGAATCCACGGTGTTGGTATTGTTATAGACGAGCCGGGCAGTGACCGCATTGGTGGGGCTGGTCCAGACAAAGGAGTTCAAATTGTAGGGGGAAGCGGCGGATTTGCCCCAGTAATAGCCATCGACGTAATACTGGACGTTGCTGACGGTGGTGCCGCCGGCCGTGACGGTGGCGCCAAACGGGACGGAGCCGCCGGCGATGGTCGCGCCAGCGGCGGGCGAAGCGAGCGCCACCACCGGCTGGCCACCGGCGGGAACGTAATAGAAAGCGGAGGGGGGCACGGCAGTCTGGGCGAAGCCCGGGCCGGACCAGGTGAGCGACACCATGTCATAATAATCGTAATAGCCGGAATAAACGGCCGGCTGGACGTCGCAGTAATACTGGAGGTTCAGGGTGTGGAGGCCGGCTTGCAGGCCGATCCAGCCGCCCAGGTCGGAAGCGCTGTGATCGCCGTCCCAGTTCACGATGAGTTGGCCGTCGATGTAGAGTTTGCTGCCGTCGCAAGCGGTCAGACTGAAAGCATAAAGGCCGTTGCTGGGGGCATTGAGGTAGCCGGTGAAATTGAAGGCATAGCCTTGGCGGCGAAGGCGGGGGGTGAGATCGAGGCTGTTCACGACCCCGTTGGCCACGGGGGTGAGGGAGGCGAAGTTGGGCAGGGCGGTCCAGTTGGTGGCCGGCGCGACGACGTTGTTGGCGGCCGACTGGTAGTAGGCATAGGCCAGGCCGTTGGAGGCACCGGCAACGGTGGTCGCCGTGCTCAAGATCGCATTGCTCACCGTGAGATTGATCGGCGCATTGGTCTGATTCATCACATCGATGATGGTCAGCTGGGGATACGGGGTCGCACCGGCCGGCAGGTTGAAGCTGACCACCTGCGTTTCGGGAGCGACGTTGAAGGCGGAGGCCACGACATTGCCGGAGTAAGCGGCATTGGTATACACATTGACCTGATAGGCATACTGGGGCGAGCTGTTGGAGGGAACGAGCCACTGGACCACCAGCTGGTTGCCGTAGGTGACGGCGGTGTAATTGGTGACGATGATCGGGTCCAGCGGCGGGGTGGCGGGCTGGACCAGATTGAAGGTGGGCGAGGTCATGCCATGGGAATACGTGCCCGTGAAGCCGTCCAGATTATTGGTCTGGCAGCAGATGTAATAGACCGCGTTGTTGGTGCCGTCCACGCTGTTGGTGAGCAGGCCGGCATTCTCGGTGGAGTTGTTTGAGGGGACCGAGATATCCCAGTTGGTGGAGCTTTTCCAGACGCCGTTGTAGTGGTAATAGGAACGGCGGTAATCCGTTTCCTGGGTGTGCTGGTTGCCGGAGGCATTTTCCTGGAAGGTATCCGACCCGGTGATGCCCGTGCCGGCAAACGGGAGCTGCATCACGCCCAGGCAATGCCAGGCCCCCGCGACCGGATCGCGCACCCAAGAACCGGCGTAGGCGAGGTGCGGGGTGCCGTTGGGAGCGGGCCAGACCCGATAGACCACACGATACCAGACGTTGGTCTGCCAGAACGGGTATGTGGAGCGCACCTCAAGCATGGTCCCTTCGGCGGTGGAGGGCCGGCCGAAGGTCTCGGGACCGGTGTAGGCGGGCGTGATGACGTCGGTGATATTCAGGGGACTGCTCAGCGGCCAGAAGCTCCAGTTGACGGTCTGGGTGACGGGCGAACCGGAAGAGGGTTCCGGAAGGCCGTTGTAAAAATAGCCGCTCACCCCGTCGGAACTGGTAAAGGAATCCTCAAACCAGGGGTTGTAATAGCCGCCGTTCCAATAGGGCCAGCGCACCTCTTTCGTGACGATGTCCGAACCGCTCTGGACATCGGTGAAGTGACTGTATTCGGCGCGGGCGGCGGGCAAAAACAAGGCGAGCAAGGCCAGCCCCAGAATTCTCCGGGCCAACGACAGGACGGTTACCCGGAAACCACCGGGAGAAATAAAATCAAGGGGGGAGACGACCGGCTGGTTGCGAATCATAAATAATTGAGGGTCATGCTCAGATTTTTTATTTTAACCGCTGCTGATATATCGGACCATACCACATTATGGGTATGCCCCATGCCTAAACCACCTTAAATAAGGGGGAACCGGCCGCAATCTGCGGCCGGCCGGTCAATTTTCTGCCAACTCCCTGGTGGAAATCAAGGTGACCGAATCAGATAGAACTGCTGCGGCAGCGCATTGGTGGCATTGGGGTCGGTGAGTTGGAACACCCCATTCGTGCTCGCCACATTCGTCACCACCGGCACCCACACCGGCGCCGTCAGGTTCGTCGCCGTCAACAGCACATACGTCTGGCCCGCGTTCCCGGTCACATTCACGCTGAACCCGCCCGCCCCCATACTCCCTCCGCTCACCAACGGCGGCGCTCCGCTCCCGATCGCCACCGTCAGATCCTCCACCTCGCCATCCGGAGCCTGTCCGGTGTACGTCAGGTTGGTCATATGGCTGAACCGCACCCGCGCCCATGCTCCCGTCGTCACCAGCGCGCTCCCGGGCACGTTCAAGGCCAGGACGTTCGTCCCCGCCACCACCGCCACGTTCGTGAGCACCTGGTCCCCGGCGTTCGCCCACGATCCGTTCGTGTTGAAATCAATCCACCCGTTCACATAACCCGACCCTGTCGCCACCACTTGCACGGTCCCTGCCCCGCCCACTGTCAGCGATGAGAACGTGAGACCGCCCTGGCCTGCCCCGTTCGTCCGCGCGTCGGTCGACAGCGGGTTCGTCGTTCCCAGCTGGTATCCCGGCACGGCCAGATGCCGCGCGCCGTTGCTCGCCAGCAGACTCGGATACGGCAGCGGCGCACAGCCGTACTCCCGATACAGGCTCAGGCTCGCCACGCTGCTCGTCACCGAGCCGCCGGCATTGGTCGCCACCACGCTGTAGCCACCCTCGTTGTTCGTCTGCGCGCCGCTCACCAGATAGAACGCCGCGATCGCCCCCGGCAGATTCGTCCCGTTGAACTGCCATTGGTATCCCGGGGTGGGCGTGCCCGATGCCGTCGCATTGAACAGCGCATTGCTGTTCACATACACCGTCAGATTCGTCGGGGAACTGCTGATCGTCGGCACCACATACACCGTCAGGCTCGCGATGCTGCTGGTCACCGAACCGTAGCTGTTCGTCACCACCACCGTGTAATTCCCCGCGTTGGTCAGCTGCACGTTCGTCAGGCTGAGGGTCGACAGCGTCGCCCCGGTGAGATTGGTCCCATTGATCCGCCATTGGTAGGCCAGCGTTCCCGAGCCCGTCGCTCCGACACTGAATCCGGCCGTCGTCCCGGTGTTCGCCACCGTCGCCGCCGGTTGGTTCGTGATCGCCGGCAGGGCCACCACGGTCAGCTGTCCGCTGCTGATCAGATTGTTCGTATACCACGCCAGATTGGTGGACAGGGTCGGCAGGGTCACCGTGCTGAAGCCGCCGGAATGGCTGCCGGCGGTGAACAATTGGAAGCTGTCGCCCGCCGCGAACACATTCGTGCCGATGTTGGTCACCGTCAGCGTGCCGGCATAAGCCAGCGCGCCGGTCACCACCGCCAGGTCATTGCTCGTCGTCCCGCCGTACTTGCCAATGCCCATCAGGGTTTTCGAACCGGCGTTCAAGGTCAGGCTGCCGCCAAACGTCAGCGTGCCCAAGCCGGAATAATCGCCCGGCGAGAGGGTGCTGCCGCTGCTCATGGTCGGCGCGGTGTTCACCACGCCCGTGCCGGCCAGCGTGGCGCCGCTGGCCACCGTGACGGTGGTGCCGCTCAGGGAACCGTCGACCTGCAAGGTGCCGGCGCTCACGGTGGTGGCTCCGGTATAGGTGTTGGCGCCCGCCAGCACCAGCGTGCCGGCGCTGATCTTGGTCAGCTTGCCCGTGCCGATGACGGCCCCGGTGACGGTCAGCACATTGGTGAGCGTGTCCACCGTCAGCGTATAACTGGAGGAACTGTTGGAGAAGGTGTTTGGCAGGAGGGTCGAAACCTCCGCCTGCAGCGTGCTGCTGGTGTTGTAGGTGACCAGGCCGGTACCGAGCGGTGAATTGGTGGCGGCCAGCTGCAAGGAGCCGGCGGAGACAATGGTCCCGCCGCCGTAGGTGTTCGTGTTCCCCAACCGCAGGGAGCCGGTGCCATATTTGTAGAGGGGGTTGGAGCCGCCCGTCAGCAGGCCGTTGACGGTGAGGTCGCCGGCCGCGTTGCTGGAGCCGCTGACGATGTTCATCCGGAAGCCGTAGTCCCCGTTCACATTGATGTTCACGGTGGAATCGATCACGGAGCCGGACGCCGCCGCCACCACCGTCAGGTTGTCGTAATTGATGTCAAACCCTTGCAAAACGGGATTGTTGCCGGAGCCGTAGCTGGTGATAAGGGTCGGGGCATTGCTGATGGTGAGATTCTGCCGGGCAAAGGTGGTGCCGCAGGCGATATGCAGGCCGTTGGAACTGCTCAGGCCGGCGCCATCGATCACCACGCCCGCGGTGTAACCGGAACCGGTGCTGTAGCCGGAGTATAACGCGCCATTGGTGCCGATCACGTACCCGATGTTGGGTCCGGACGGGCCGGTGGGCATCACCAGCACGCCGCCATTGATGGCCACCGTGCCGACGTAGGACGGGCTGGCGTTGCTCAGGGTAAGCGTGCCGGAACCGTTCTTGACGAGGTTGTTGGTGCCGTAGAGCGGGCACAGGATGGTCGCATTGCCATCCACCGCGAAGTTCAGGCTGGGCGAGGTGATGATATTGTTCGTGCCGGCGATGGTATACGCGCCGCCGCCGTTCACGCCGAACACCAGTCCGGACGGAGTGATGTCATTGGCCAGGGTGACGGTGCAATTGGTGGCGGTGCCCGCGCCGAGGATGGCCACGTTCGTATCCGTCCAGGGGACATTGGCCGAGCCGTTCCACCACGCCGTGGTGCCGGCGCTCCAGGAGCCGCTGCCGTCCTGCGGGCCGGACACCGTGCCGCCGGCGCTCCACGCGAGCGAACCGGCGCCGGTGACCGACGGGGTGACGCAGCTGGACGCACTGGCGGCGGAGGTGCTCACCAGATTGGTGGCCACCACCGTGTAACAGACGGAGACACCGGGCGTCACGCCATAGTCGGCATAGCTCGTGCCCGCCAGGGTGGCGATGGGGCTGGCGTTACGGCTGAGGATATAGCCGGTCGCGTTCGTGCCGGCGGACCAGGCGATGTTGACCAGGTTGCTGGCCAGCGCGGTGGCGACCACATTGGTCGGCACCCCGGCGGCATTTTCCACGAAGATGACATCCGGATCCGAATCCACGGTCAGGCCGGAATCATAATAGAGCCGCGCGACCAGGGCATAGGCACCGGCGGTCAGGTTCGTCACGGAATTCGTGTACGGCGGGGTCGTGGTCTGGCCCACGAAGGTGCCGTTGTTGAAGAACTGGACGAGATTGGGGATGTGGCCGTTGGTGGCGGACAGTGTGGCGGTGAAATTGACCGTGCCGGGGGCGGTGGTCCCGGAGCCGGAGACCGGCGTGGTGAAGCTGATCCCCGGCGTGGAAGCCAGGCTGAGCAATTGCGCGGGGGTGAGCACCCGGTTGAAGAACTGCACCTGATCCAGCTGGCCGTTGAAATAGCGGCTGCTGCTGGTGGGATCCTGGCCGATGTAGGAAACGCCGTCAAAGGCCTGCACGGCGTTGGCCACGGAGTTCGTCTTCGCCTGGAGCACACCGTTGGTGGACATGTACATCACCGCGTTCGTGGGCGTGACCACCAGGGCCACGAACGTCCACAAATTGCTCGGCACCGTCAGGGTGGAACTCCAGTTATAGGTGCTGGCGTTGTTGTTCCAAGTGTAGCCGAGCACATTGGCGCTGTTGTAAAAATCAATCCCGGACACGGTGGAATTGGCGCGGTTAAAAAAGACGCCGGCATTGGCGGGCTCATTGACGGTGCGGTACATCCAGGTGGTGATGGTCACGACGTTGGAGTTGAGGTTCAAGGCAGGCACCGTGATGTTCGCGCTGGTGCCATTGAAGCCGGCGGCATAACCCGTCACCGGGGTGGCTCCCGCCAGGCCGAGCGTCACGTTGTTGTACTGGCCGTCAAAGCTGTCGATCGAGTCTTCCGCATTGGTGCCGCCCGTCTCATCAAGCTTCCACTCGGCCATCGGCGGGGGCACGAGGGCATTGGTGCCCGTGACCGTGACGTTGTCAAACGTGGAGGTGTTCAGCAGGCTGTAAGTGCCGCTGGTGACCGCCAGCCCCACTTGCACCACCGGCGACATCGCAAAGGTGACCGTGCCGGCCTGCGTCCAGGTCGTGCCGTCCGGGGAAGTGAAGCCGGTGATGGTGTTCGCACTGCGCACGAGGCGCAACCAGACGGGCACCGTGACTGTATCGGCCCCGGACTCGCTGGTGGCGATGCCGTTGTTATTGAGCAAACCGTCCGGGTCGCCGGCGATGGATTTCAAACCGTAACCGGCCACCCCGGCGGAATCGGCGCGGTGTTCGAAGATGGTGTTCTGGCTGGCGGCATTGAACGCCATCAGGGCGCCGGAGACATCACTGCCCAGGCTGTTGCGGATCATGACGCCGGCCAGGGCATTGCTGCCGGTGTTCTGGCTGGTGGTGATGCGGGCGGTGATGGTGACATCGCCGGCGATCGGCTCGCAGGCGAACTGGAATTGGTCGTTGTCCGCCTGGATGCCGGTGCCGGAACCAATGACGGTGTAAACCCCGCCGTTGGTGCCACTGGCACCGCTACCCAATACGGACCCGACATCCTGCCCGGACCACGGGGCGGCCAGGACGGAACCGGTCCCGGCCGGCGAGGCGGCGAAAATGGGCGTGACCGTGGCGCCCAGACCGACCACGTTGGTGCCCAGCACAACGTAGTAGTATTGCCCCAGCGGCGTGACATTGGAGTCCGTGTAATTCGTCACATTGCCGCCCACGCTGGCGATGGTCGTGTAGTTCACCCCGTTCGTGGAGCGCTGGATGAAATACCCGGATTCCGTCAGGCCGATATCATTCCAATGAATCACCATCTGGTTGGAGTTGATGCTGGTGAAACCCAGGCCGGTCACCGCCGGCAACGCGGTGCCGTTGATGGACAGGGAGTAGGGGGCGGAAGCGATGCCGTTGGCGGTGACCGCCAGCGAAAAGGTGCCTGCGAGCAGACCGGCCGGCAGGGCCATGTCACAGCTCACGACGTTGGTGCCGGTCATGAGATTGCAGGTGCTCCAGTTGTAGGTGCGGCAATACAGCGTGTTGCCGGAGCCATTGGTCATGCGGGCGACGGGATAATCGCTGTCCATCTGCGAATCATCGCCATAGGCGGCGCCCTCGGAGATGCCGGTGAACAGTTTGCCGGTCATGTGAAAGGAGCCGTCCGTATTGGTGGTGACCGTCAGGATGCTCGGAACCGCGTTCGTCAGCGTGGTGCCGGTGGGCTTGTAATCATAGAGCTGGCTGCCGGCGCCGGACACGAGCACGGAACCGTCCGGCAAATCCAGCATGGTGCAGCCGTAGGCCACCGGACTGAAGGAGGAGCCGCCCGTGGGGCTGGTGATGGCCGTCCAAGTGTTGGAGACGTAATTATATTCGTAAAAGTAGGAGTCCGAGCCGTAGCTGTTATTGGTATTACCCATGCAACAAAGGATGTTGCCGTTCACCATCATCGCCGCCGGGGCGTCGATCGGGGCGTTGAAATTGGGCGTGGTGGCCACCGTCGTCCAGGTGCCGGCGTTGGTCGTCCCGTTCGGGGTGTAGGTGCCCGCGTAGTTCGTGGTCCACGGGGTGTAGACGCAATTGCTCCCGGACGCGCCGAAGAAAATCGCCTGGCCGGTGGGCAGCAGCAGGCCGCAACCCAGTTCGCCGCCATAGCCATACATCGGCACCGGCACGGGGGAATCCGTCACCCATTTGTTCAGAGACGGAACGAAACGTTCGGAGTTCGTGCCAAAGGGGTCAATGGTGAGGATGCTGCCGTCCTGCAATTTCACCCACGAGGCTTCGTCCTGCCCGTCATTCGGCTTGATGGAACCGGACCAGTAATTGGAGGAGACATAAAAAATCCGGCTGTCATCACTGGGCGAGCCTTCCAGGATATCGCCGTTGGGCAGCGTTTCGGAAATATTGTCGATGATGTCGTCCGGCGGCGTGGGCAGCTGCGTCCAGGTATTGTTCGTGATGGTGTACATCTCCGCCTTGGAACCGCCGGTGCCATATTCCCCGCCGGAAACATAGACCTGGCCGCTCGGCAGCACTTCCGAGGAATAATACCGGCGCGAATCGTGCATCGGGGCCAGCGTGGTCCAGGTGCCGTTCAAATAATTGCCGTGCGTATCGGGCGTCAGCAGATACCAGCCGGTGTTGCCGCTGTTCTGGCACATCACGCTGCCGTTGGGCAAGAGCAGCATGAGCGCGATGCCGCCGGGCGGCAGATTGGTAACCGTCGCCCAGGTTCCCGCCGCCTGACTCGCGATGGGCAGCAGCGCCGCCAGGAAGAGGGCCATGGCGCCGATCATGCGGTGAAAAAAACGGGGACGGGCAGCCAGTGGCGACAACTTGACCGGTTTATGAAAATAAGCCATAGGGGGAGTCAGGGGGGAGGGGTTCAATGTGTCAGTACGCTTGCGCAAAAAAACGGCACAATCAATCACTGAGATGGCACATATGTAGTTAAGATACACCAGATTTGGTGAACTTACATCCCACATTTGGGGGAGGGGGCGGGCACTGAAGCCGCAAGCTGCGCTTATCTTATTCGGAATAAGTTATTTACCAACGAAGCCAGCCAGCCGCCCCATCTCAAAAAAACTGTAACCTGGGCGACCAGAGCATTTCCAAAAATGTTGTAGCGATGGGCTGAGGGTCCTGCGGACAGCGGTCTTTTTGGTTTTGGGCTTCGTTTCGGCTCAGTTACAGGGTTTTCAAACCTGCGCCTTCGCCGAAGCCTCGCCCCAAACCAAAAATACGCGCTGCCCAATCGCTACCTCATTTCTGTCAATGCTCTAAGACGGGAACGGAACCGGCGGCGGCCGCGCCTCACGCTTTGGCAGTCCGACGGCGGAAGAAATACATTGCTGCGGCTCCCACACCGAGCAAGGCCCAGGTGCCGGGTTCCGGTGCGGTCATGACGGTGATGCCCACCGAATTCAGATCCGCCGTCCCGCCGCCCGAGCTCAAATCCGCCACAAACAGGGTCCACACACCCGCCGCCGCCGTGTCCACAAACACATTCAGGCCCGAGGTCGGCGGCGTGCTGTCAAACAGGCTGCCCGCCGAGGTCGGCGAAATGTTCCGGCCGTCGGCCGCCCACGTGCCGGTCACCTGGCCGCCGCCGTTCACCGAATAGCCGCTGCCATAGCCATGAATGTTGCTGGAAGCATTGCCGTCCAAGGTGATGGCAAAACCGGGATTGCTGTAGCCGAAGGGATTGCTGCCGGTCACGCCGACGCGATTGAGGAGGACGGCCAGCTGGCCTTCCGGATTCACGAGGTAGGCGTAGAGATTGCCGTTGAAACCGCCGGCGATGTTGAGGGTGACCGAGACATCGGAGACCACGCCGGTGGCACCGGTGATATTGAATTGCTCGGAGATGCCCACGGGATTGCCCACGGGAATGGCCACATCGGGGGTCAGGGTGACGGTGTTCGTCTGGGTCGCCTGCACGGAAACACCCAAGGTGATCGCCGCCAGCAGCAAAACGCTGCGCAAAATCTTCTTCATAGTATTCAGGTTGGCCGCCGGTTTATTTCCCGCTTTTTAGAGCAATTCCAAAAGACTCTAGAGTGGCGGCGGCCAACCCGGATGCAAACCCATGCACCCAACCCGGTTTCCCTGCGCGCCGCCACCCATCAGAATGGTGACGGCAGACCCTTGCCGTCACCAAAACATCGGACCGCCGCTTACGGCTGCCAGAGCAGGCGGTAGAAGGCCGACGACGGCGCGCTGCCGCCGAGGTCGCTGAACGAGTCACTCACACTGATCACGCCGTTCGTGGCCGCCGTGTTCGTCGATATCTCCACCCAATCCGTCAGGTTCGTCGAGCGCTCCGTGATGTAGGTGAACCCGGGAATCCCGTAGGCGGTCAGCCCGTTCGGATTGCCGCCGGTGATGCTCGTGATGGAATTCGTTCCCGTCACGCTGCTCACCACCACGATGTTGATGTAGCCGATGTTCGTGCCACCCTGGCCGTCGCTGACGCTGTAGCTAAGCTGGTCGGCCACATCCGCGGTGGGGACATAGCCCAGATACGCGGTGTTCGTGATGACATACGAGCCGTCCAGGTTGGTCGTCATGCCGACCGGGTACACGCTGGCCCCGTTGGTGCTGGTCAGGTTGACGGCGGTCAATTCGACCGGATCACCGTCGGCGTCCGTCCAGTTCGTCGCGATATCGGTCAGGGCGATCTCCAGCGGGAAGCCCGCCGTGCGGCTGGCCACCAGGATGGTCGTCACCGGCGGATGATTCGTCACCGTCTGGTTGAAGGTGTTTGTGCCGGCCAGATAATTGCCGTCACCACTATACACCGCCGTGATCACTTGCACGCCGCGCGCCAGGTTCGTGATGGAAGCGCTGCCGGCCGCCCCGCCGCTCAGGGTGTTCGTGCTGATGGGGCCGTTGGTGGAGGAGAACACCACGCTGCCGGTGGCATCCGCCTGCAAGGTGGCGGTGAAGGAGACGCCGGCCAAGTAGCCGGCCGGGTTCAGCGAGGAACCGAGGCCGATGACCGGCGCGGCCTGACTGATGGTCAGGGCGCCGTTCACATAGCCGATGGTGTAGTTCGGATTGACCGCATTGGTCAGGCCGGACGGGACGATGGTATAAACGCCGGCGTTGGTGGCGCCTTGCGACGTACCTTCGTAGGCGAGCGTGCCGCCCAGCACGGTGTTGGTCTCACCATTCACAAAACCGGCATAGGTCACGCCGTTGCCGCCGGTGAAGGCGGGCATACCGTAGACAAAGGTTTCATTTGTGCTGAGAGCCGTAATGGTCAGGGTGGCCGGATTGACGGTCTGGGACAGGACCGTGGACGTGCTGCCGGCGTAGGTGCTCTCGCCGCCGTAAACGGCGGTGAGGGAGTGCGTGGCGGCCATCAGCGCGCTGGTGGTATAGGTGGCCACGCCACCGGTGAGGGGACCGCTGCCAAGGACTGTCCCGCCATCATAGAAAGTGACGGTTTCACCGTTGGTCGGGGCCGGACTGAGGGTTGCTTGGAAGGTAAGCGAGGCACCGTAGGTGGCAGGATTGCTGCCGGTCAGGAGAATCAGGGTGTTGGTGGTGGCCACCGGCGAGACCACAAGGTTCAATTGGCCGCCGCTGATGGCAAGCGAGGCGGTGGCACCGGCGGTGATGCCGCCGCCGGTCACGGTGACGGTCGGCTGGGAGGCGAGCACCACGGCCCCGCCGGTGTTGGTCCCGATGAGCCCATAGGTGCCGGGGGCGAGAGTGGAACCGGTGTTGTTCACTTTGACCGTGGTGGCATTGGACAGGGTCAGTGTGCCGTTGGTAACAGTGAAGGCCGGGGTGCCGGAATTCCAAGATGCCGAAAGGGTGCCGGCGCCGGCGTTCAGGTTGCCGTTCAGGGTGGCGGTCGCGGCGGCATTGTTGGAAAGCGTCTGGCCGGAACCGAGCGTGAACGGGGAAGCGGCCCCGGCCACGTTGAAGATGGCGTTGCCGGCCACGCTGATAAGCGGGGAGGTGGAGATGGTGCCGATGCCGCTCACGGCCAGGGTGCCGGCATTGATCAGGGTGTTGCCGGTGTAAGTATTGGTGCCCGCCAGCGTCAGAGTGTTGGTGCTATTCATGACGAGGCCGCCGGTGAAGGAGTTGTTGCCATGAAGCGTCACGGCCCCGGCCCCGGTATCGGTCAGGGTGCCGGTGCCGGAGATCCAGGAATTGATGGTGCCGGTCTGGCCGGCGGAGATATTGATGAAATGGTTGTTGGCGGAACCGGCCAACGCGATGGAGATGCCATTGACGGTGAGATTGCCGGCGCCAAGGTTGCCCAGCGTGCCGTCGCCCCACAGCATTTGGGCGACGACGGTCAACGTGCCGGAGGCGGGAGTGGCGATGCCGCCTTCCTGGATGGCGGTGGCATTCAGCGTGGCACCGTTGGTGAGGATGGCCAGGCCGGACAGAATAGAGCTGCCGCCGAGATTGCCGGTGTACGCGTTGCTGGCAAGCGTCAGGGTCGTGATATTCGCGGTGCCGCCGTTGGTGATGCTGAACACGGCCGTGTTGGTGAGCGTGTAGACATTGGTGCTGCTGCCGCCGATCTGGCCGACGGTCAGGCTGGTGGCGCTCAGGGTGCCGGCACCCATTTTGAAGGAGGCGGTGACGGAGTCACCGCGGGTGGGGGCGGAACTGCTGGTGACGGGGTTGGCGACGCCGATGGTGACAGAGCCGAACTGGGCAGCGAGGGTGCCGGCGGTGGTGTCGAACAAATCCACCGGATGGTCGGTGACCTGGAACGAATCATGGCTGCCATAGACGAGATTGGCGGTGCTGGCCCCGCCGGTGGTGCCGGCGATGGCCAGGGTGCCGCCGGTGATGCCGGCGGCAAACTGGATGGTGCCGCCCGCCCGGCCGGAAC
>Ga0316222_1003029_pt1 | contig 16992 bp, 14 predicted proteins | sample TBH18011metaG_FD_206008 | JGI IMG/M metagenome (GOLD analysis project Ga0316222, IMG submission 206008) | Freshwater microbial communities from Trout Bog Lake, Wisconsin, USA - TBH18011 | ecosystem: Environmental > Aquatic > Freshwater > Lake > Hypolimnion/Profundal zone | place: USA: Wisconsin...
GGAAGTTGGTGGAGATGATGGCCTGCCCCGGCGCGGCGGCCAGCGCCCAGCGGATGGTGTCCAGCGGGGACTTGGCGCGCAGCTCGGCGTTGGCCTGCGGCAGGTTGGCAATGAGATTGGTCGTCATTTTAAACAGATATTCTTCAACGGGCGGCAACACGTCCCGATTCAGGGTGAAAGCTTATCAGAAGAAAGCATGCAAAGTCACGGATGTTCAGGGCAAATTGTCCAGATCGGCGAGATCCTTATTCCGCCCGCTGGCACGCTTGTTTGCCTTCAAATCTGCCAGAGAAATCATTTTCACCGGTTCGCCGTCAATGGCCGTTTCCACGCGGTGCAACCAGGCCTCGGCAAAATTCAGGCCGGTGACAGACTTGAAGACTTCAATTTTATTCGGCACGCCGCCGAAATACAGTGACTCATGCCGACGGAGAAAATCCTTGTCCAACCCCGGGAGGTCTTCGCCAAAAAAATCACGGACGGCCGTGAGCACCCGGTCGAAATTTTCATCCGATATGGCGATCCAGAAGTCAATGTCCTCGGTGAAGCGGTGGTAGCCGTAATGGTTCACGGCATACCCGCCCACGAGGAGGTATTCAACTCCGGCGCGGTTCAGGCACGCCAAAAACTCGCGGAATTCGGGCGTTAATTGTCTCTTCGCCATAGTTCGCAATCCTCAAGTCTTCCAGCGCTTCCATCCGTTCCGCCGGGGTTCGCGACAGCCAGTAGGCACGCAACTCGGCATCCGCCTCGGCAAAATTCCGATACGCGCCGAAGGTGCGAAACCTCTCGTGCTGTCTGTTTGCTTTCATTTGATTTCAGAGGCTGGCTGTTCAGCTCTGCCAGTCAATTCGCCGCCACCGGCTGTTCCTGCAACAACACCCGGTCGCACCAATCGCCGAAACGCTCGCCCGGGGTGCGTTCCACCGCAAAACGGGTGAAGAGCGGACGGAATTCCGTTTCCACGTCGGCTTCCTTGATCACGTCCTTCCAGATGCGGTTGAGGCGCAGCCCGGCGGCATCGCCGCCGAGCCAGATCTGGTAACGGCCGGGAGCCTTGCCCACGAAGGCGATCTCGGCCATATACGGCCGGGCGCAACCGTTCGGGCAACCAGTGGAACGGATGATGATATCTTGGCCGGCCAGACCGGTCTCGGCCAGGAGTGCTTCGAAGCGGTCCAGCAGCCCGGGCAGCATGCGCTCGGATTCCGCCAGCGCAAGGCCGCAAGTGGGCAGCGCGGGGCAGGCCATGCCGGAGCCGTGCAGAACGGTCGTCTGGTTCTCGGTCTTGACGCCGTTGGCGGCGAGGATGGCATTGATGCCCGTCTTGTCGGTGTCGCTCACCTTGGCGAGAAAAACATTCTGGTTCGCCGAGAGGCGGAATTCGATGTTCTCAAACTTGTCGGCGATCTGGCGCATGGCCGTCTTTAGCGCATGGCCGGGCACATCTTTGACGCGGCCGGTCTCGACGAACAGGCCCAGAAACCAAGTGCCGTCCACGGCCCGGTGCCAGCCATAGAGATCGCTGATGGTGGTGAACTTGAACGGTTTTACCGGCGCGAGCGTAAGGCCGGCGCGCCGGTTGACTTCCTGGCGGATGAATTCGACGCCCTTCTCGGCCACGACATATTTCAGGCGGGCGTGCTTGCGGTCGGTGCGGTCACCGAAATCGCGGTGGATGGTCAGGACGGCCTTGGCCACTTCCACAAGCTTGTCCGGCGTGAAGAAACCGATCACATCGGCCATGCGCGGATAGGTGACTTCATTGCCATGGCTGCGGCCCATGCCGCCGCCCACGGCGAGGTTGTAACCGACCAGCTTGTCATTCTCCACCACGGCGATGAAGCCGAGGCAGTTCGTATAGATGTCGGTGTCATTCACCGGCGGGATGGCGAAAGCGATCTTGAACTTCCGCGGCAGGTAGGTCTTGCCGTAAAGGGGATCCACGAAATTCTTGTTCTCATCCTTGCCCAAATCGAGCTGCACGCCATCGATCCAGATGGCGTGATACGCCTTGGTCTGGGGGGCGAGCGCCATGGCCACGCGGTGGGCGTCGGCATAGACCTCTTCGCGGGCCTTGGTGAAGGCGGGCATCGGCGGGGCCAGCACGTTGCGGTTCACATCGCCGCAGGCGGCGAGCGTGGAAAGCAGCGAATTGTTGATGCCCTTGATGACGGCGCGGAGGCCGGATTTCAGGATGCCGTGGAACTGGATGCTCTGGCGTGTGGTGATGCGCAGGGTGTTGTTCCCGTAGGTGGTGCCAAGCAGGTCGAACACGCGCCATTGCTGGGCGGTCATGACGCCGCCCGGGATGCGGCCGCGCACCATCATGATGTACTTCTTGCCGGTCTTGCGCAGATCGCGGTCATCCTGCTGGTAGGAGCCGTGGAATTTGAGGAACTGGTTGTCGTCCTCGGAGAAATGGTCGGCCGCCGGATCGGCCAAGGTGGCGGCGAGCGTGCCGGCCAGCGTGGGGATGGCGGCTTTAATGTCTTCGTTGTGGGTCAGTTTGACTGGCGCATCAGTACTCATATCAAGGGGACACAGCATACCTTATGGGCGTCCACTGTTCAAGGACGGGTTCTGGTTGAATGAGGGGAGCCAAAAGAAGGCACCGGGACGGTAAAGTGTCAAGCTGGACTGAAAACCGTGAAAACGAACCTGCCATCCTCCCGTTCCGGCGGCCGCTCAGGCTCAAGACCGGACGAAAAACCGCTGAAAGAGACTCAAGACCGCGTCGGTGGCGATTTCCTCCTCCTTGTTGAAAAGCCCCCAGGCAACGGCAAGGGACAGAATCATGCCGAAGTGTAGCAACATGAACCAAGAGTTGTAATGCTTCCGGATGCCCGCACCGTTCGCCTCGGCCCAGTCGATCAGGCGCATCGGCTCGCGGTCGAGGATATTCTTGATGCCTGCCCGCAAATCCCCTTTGCCAACCGTCAGGAGGTATGCCTTCAGTTGCGGGTCGCTGACTTCCGGGGGAAAATACAACGTTCCGCGGGTCTGGCTCAGAAAGTCCGGCAGAGTCAACTGACCCGCCCCGGCATCCTTGACCGGGACCGCGCCCGGCTCAGCGGACCCATATTGTTTTCCCCACCATCCGGGTGGCGGAGCGAAATTCCAGACGGAGTCGGTCCGCAAAACATCCGTCCGCCACAGTAAGAACGCAAAAAATAACAGTGAACCGAAAGCCAACAACACTTTGATAAACGCATGGTGCGCATGCTGATGCACTCGCCCATGCCCGGCTTTGGCCGGGCTGATCAGCCGCATCAGTTCGGAACCCACCACGAAAATGAGGGAGCTGACGAAGGTGATGGCCTCGCGCCAATCTCCCGGCATCCACAAGGCGCTCTGGGTCAGGCTTTGCAAAATGAGCGAGAGGTACACCGACGTGATAATTTTGGCGGCCAGCTTCACCCACTGTATCGGTGTCCGAGGGACAAAACATTCCAGCAATTTCAAAACCCCGTTCCGGGCATTGCCCTTCGCTTTGATTCTCTTGCCCTTGGCGGCCATGAAAAGTAATGCTGAAGTCTACTGCGCCACTTCAATATTCACGATGGGGCGATCCCCGGGAACCGCAGGGGTCCTGGTTTTGGTCAGATGACCGCCCGACTCCACAACGATGACCATCTGGTAAGAGACGCCATAGATGGTGACAGGGGTTTTGCCATCGGTGACTTTGTAGTCGGCCAGAAATTTCCGGCAGCCGGGATCTTCCAGGTCCTTGCCGTAAGCCAGCCATTCGTCATTGGGCACCACGTAGGCAGTGGCTCCGGCCAGGGGCTGGCCGTTTTGGGTGGTGGTGATGGTCAGGGGAAATTCCCGGCCGCCAATGTGATGACCGGTGTCGCAGCCGGCAAGCAACACCAGCAGGCCGGCGAGGCAAACCGCATGTTTTTTAATCATAGGTTCAGGATTTGACCACGCTGTCCCGTTCGTTTTCGAGAATCTTTTCGGCCTGTGATTTGGTATAGACCCCCTTTAGGTTGGCTTTGAGATATTCGGCGGTTTTGACCACGGGGATGGCTGATTCCGCCGCCGGATCCAAGACCTCCACGGAAATGACTTTTGGGGTGGCCTGAGGCTTGACCGGGTCGGCTGCGGCCACCGTGAGGCCCACGACCACCATGGCGTGCTGCTCCTTGCTCCAGCGGCCCAGGCGGCATACAATCACCACGGGCTCTTGGTTTTTCAAGGCATCCACCATGAGTTCCGGGCTCACGGTCTGGGTGTATTCCTGGATTTCCCCCATCAGGAATTTTTCCGGGTGAAAGTTGAGTTTGCCGCCGGAAAAAAGCCAGGACTTGCTACCGTTGGTTGAAGCCAGGGAGATTTTGGTCGAAGTCCCCGTACCGCTGCTGTTGGTGACTTGGGAAACCCCTTTGCCCACCGAGGCCAACTGGTTGGTCAGGTCGGCCCCCATGGCGGCGAACTGGCGGAACACGGCCTCCGTCAGCCCGCCGTCCTGGGCGAGGGCAATCAGGCATTCACGCCGGTTGGCCCGGAGTTCCCCGCCGGGCTGCTTGAGCGTGATGTCCCGGACCTTCTGGCTGAGCGCCTTTTCATCCGTGGGCTTTCCATAATAGCCCCAGACCATGGCGGCGCAGGCCAGCCAGCAGGTGCCGTTGGTGGATTGGGCCACATATGAAATCGGGCGCTTCAACTTAAGAGATATTTCCCCGGGAGAATTGGTGCCCGCCTCCCCCGCGCGCAAGGCTCCACCGGCCACCAAGAACAGGGCCAGCAATAGCTTGAATATCCTTCCCCCAGGGGAAAGACGCCAACTGCACAAACTGCCGCGACCGGTTTTTGTCATAAAATTCAGCCCGCTCCTTGCGTCACTTAAACGACATTTAATGAATTCTTCAAATTAAACTTATGTCACCCGCCTTTGTCAACAGCAGACTGCGGGCAATCGCTTTTTAAGACCAGACCGACACCATGCCGGCTTCTTTCAGACGAATCATTGGATTGTCAGCCCCCGGACGCAGTGGCCGCCGGCGGCATTGTTATCACGGGCGCAGGCCGGGGAGTCGGCCGGGCACGGCAAGCAGGGCGGCGTGCGGCCCGCCAAACCGATTTTCATTTGGAGATTGGCGGTGGATGGACGATAATATAACATATTGATGACAAGGTTATCCGCAGCAACAGGCGGCGGCCCGGGAACAGAAAACCAGGCCCGCGAAACAAATCCGGGCCGGGTTGCGTCTCACCTGCTGTCGGTCCGTCGTGTTGTCAAATCATGAGCAGCCGTTCCAGAAAGCCGGTTTGGATCATCCCGCTGGTCGTAGCGGGCTTGGTGGCCTTGCTCGGATGGTGGGGCAATGAGCGATTGCACGAGACGATCGCGGACGCATTGAAGTCGGACCTGAGCGCAACCCTGGACGCGAACGTGACCGCGCTGGAGATCTGGACGACGAACCAGATGCGCATGGCTTCGACACTGGCGGAGGAGCCGGCGGTGCAAAAAATCGCCCCCCGCTATTTCAGCGGAGACGGCTGGTCGGACGCTGGAGCGGGAGCCAACGGTTCGGGCGCGGATGCGCTGGGCAATTTTCTCCGGCCGCGCATCAGCCGGATGGGCTATGAAATCGCGCAGTTGGTGAGCACCAATTTTCGGGTCGTGGCCACCTCCATCCGCATTCGCCCGGGCGCCAGCCAGCCGGTGCCGGAGACGCAAACGAACAAGTTCGGCGAGCTGTTCCTGACGGATTCGCCGGTGATCATCACTCCCTTCAAGCCGGCCTTCGCCTATCTGCAACGGCAGCCGGTCCGCCGGGGCACCGGACCGGACCGGACCAATTACCTGAACCTGATCAACCGGGGCCAGCCGCGCCGGGGTGACACGATGTTGATGCAGGTGGCGGCGCCGGTGCATGACCGCTACGGCAAGATATTGGGCGCGCTGGCGCTGGTGATCGACCCGACCAACGAATTCACGCGGATTCTGTCAGTGGCCCGCCATGGTGATTCGGGGGAAACGTATGCCTTCGACCAGACTGGCCTGCTGATTTCCGAAAGCCGATACGACCGGCAACTCCAGCATCTGGGTCTTCTGACGAACAGCAGTTCGGCGCTGAACCTGCGACTGCACGATCCGGGTCGGGACTTGACGCGGGAAGCAGCTGCTGGGCCGGTGAATCTGACAGGGGAACCGCTGACGCTCATCGTGGCGAGCGCGGTGGCGGGGGAAAACGGGGTGGATGTGGTGGCCTGCCGCGATTACCGCGGTGTGCCGGTGGTGGGGGCGTGGCGGTGGCTGCCGCAACTGGGGATTGGCGTGGCCACGCAGGTGGACGCCTCGGAAGCCTTCTGGCTGCTGCATATCCTGCAACTGGTCTTTGTGGCGCTGTTCCTGCTGCTGGTGCTGTGCGCGCTGGTGCTGTTTGTCTATTACTATGCCAACCAGGCCTCGGCCCGGCGGTTGCGGGAGGCGGAACTGAAATTAAAGCAGCTGGGGCAATACCAGCTGGAACAAAAAATCGGCGCGGGCAGCATGGGGACGGTTTACCGGGCCCATCATGCGCTGATGCGCCGGCGGACGGCGGTGAAGCTGTTGCTGCCGGAAACGGGTGACGAGGCCGCCGCCTTGCGCTTTGAACGGGAAGTCCAGCTGACCTGCCAATTGGCCCACCCCAACACCATCCAGATCTACGATTACGGCCGCACTCCGGAGGGGGTCTTTTATTACGCGATGGAGTTGCTGAGCGGGCTGGACTTGGGCGATCTGGTGGAAAAATTCGGACCGCAGCCGGAGGGCCGGGTGATCAACATCCTCACGCAGGTCTGCAATTCCCTGGCGGAGGCGCACGGCCTGGGCCTGATCCACCGGGACATCAAGCCGTCCAACATCTTCATCAGCGACCGCGGCGGGGTGCCGGATTATGTGAAGGTCCTCGATTTCGGCCTCGTCCGTGATTACCGCAATGTGGCCAACGATCCGGATAAGGACGGATTTGCCGGGACTCCGTGGTTCATGGCACCGGAGATGATCCAGAATCCCGCCGCGAGCGATCCGCGCAGCGATCTGTATGCGCTGGGCGGGGTCGCCTATTTTCTGCTGACAGGCAAGATGGTCTTCACGAATGAGTCCGCCTCGGAAGTCCTGCACCGGCAGCTCAATGAAATCCCGGCATCGCCGTCCGCGATCACGGATAATCCGATCAGCCCGGAAATGGAGCAAATCATCCTGGAATGTCTGGAGAAAGATCCGGCCCGGCGGCCGGACTCGGCCCTGGCGCTGGCGACGCGGCTGGCGGAATGTCCGACGGCGAATGACTCGACGCCACATGAGCGCGCCGGATGGTGGGCGACCTTCAATGCGGGCAATAACGGCGGGGCGACAATTTGAACCGCTCAGCCGCCAGCCAAAGGATTCTGCACAAAGGCGTATTCGGTCACAATACGCCCGGCCACGAGGTGCTCCTGGATGATGCGCTCCAGCACGGGCGGCGTGCAGGAGTGATACCAGACACCCTCGGGATAGACGACGGCGATGGGACCATTCACACACACCCGCAGGCAACCGACCCGGGTACGGAACATCACGGTCTCAGGACCGGTGAGCTTCAGCTCTTTGAGGCGGCGCTTGAGAAAATCCCAGGCGGCATCACTGACCGCGCGCGGACAGCATTTGGAATCCCCCCCCGCGACACACAGAAAAATATGCCGCCGGATTTGGTCCAGCCCCAGCGTTTCCGCCGCGCTTTGGAGTTGTTTCAGTTCGTCATTCATGGCCGTGCCGGCGCCGGTCAGGCACCGGGCGTGACGCTAGATTCCACCCGCCCCGGCGTCAAGCGGCGAATGACGGATGCGTTCCGGGGATTTTGCGCGGGCGTTCTGGTGCTGGCCGGCGGGCGGCTGGCCGGGGCCGGGCCGATTCAATTCATCGAGCCCGACCTGCAACTGGCGGGGATAGCCGCCGGCCAATCCCTTCCGGTCGGCTTCACCCTGACGAACGGGACGGACCGGGCGGCGGTCATCCAGTCGGCAGGGGCGGATTGCGATTGCACGGCGTTGCAACAGGCCCCGGCGACAGTTCCCGCGCACGGCACCGGGCGGTTTGAATGGCTGTTTGATTCGACGGGTAAATCCGGCCCGGTCAGCCAGATGGTCAGTGTGCAGATCACGGGCGGCCCGGTGGTGACCGGACAATTCAGCACCGAGATCCGGTCCGGATTTGCGGGCGATGCCAGCCGGTTTCGCACCAATGGCCCCGGTTTCCCCCGGCCGCGCGGAGTCTATGTCCACGATCCATCCACCATTGTGGAAGCCGGCGGCGAGCACTGGTTTTTCTCCACCGGCATGGGGATTCCCGCGCATCATTCCCCCACCCTGTCGAACTGGCTGTCCGGCCCGCGCGTGTTTCCGCGCATACCGGCGTGGACAACCAACGCAATCCCCGGCAACCAAGGGGTGTTTTGGGCACCGGATGTGATCCGGTTGGGAAACCGATATTATCTATACTACGCAGTGTCAGCGTGGGGAAAACGAACCTCGGTCATCGGGTTGGCGACCAATCCGGTGCTGGATCCGGCGGACACCCGCTTCCACTGGACGGATGCCGGCCCGGTCATCGCCAGCACCTTGAATGATGATTACAATTGCATCGATCCCAGCGTGTTTCAGGATGAAGATGGCCGCCTCTGGCTGGCCTTCGGCTCGTATTGGAGCGGCATCAAGCTGATTCAACTGGATCCGCAGACCGGTTTGCGCGTGGCCGCGGACTCGCCCATCTACCCGCTGGCGCAGCGTCAGCGCGGCGGCGACACTTCACTGGAAGCGGCCTGCCTGACGCGCCACGGGGAATATTATTATCTCTTCGTCAATTGGGGAGCTTGCTGCCGCGGGGTGGCGAGCACTTACGAAATCCGGCTGGGCCGCAGCCGCACCATCACCGGGCCGTATCTGGACCGGACCGGCCGGGACTTGCGGGATAATGGCGGCGACCTGTTTCTGGGGCGCGAAGGTCGGTTCATCGGCCCCGGGCACGCAGGCATCTATATGGAGAACGGGACGAACTGGTTCAGCTTTCATTATTACGATGGCGACCGTCGGGGCCTGGCGTCCGTCGCCGTGCGGCGGCTGGAATGGAAGGCCGATGGCTGGCCGGTCTTGCGTGAGTTTGCCCGGTAGGCTGCAAGTTTTAAATTGACGGGCCGGAAAGGTTTTCCCCATGACATTTCCCAATCATCCGTTAAATTCACGCATGGCCAAATCGCCTATTATATTGGTATCTCCCAGCATGGAGAAGCGCGGGGTGGAATTTCACGACCTCTCCATCAGCCTTTCGCAAGGCTATGTGGACGCCGTGCTGGACGCCGGCGGCATCCCGCTCGCCACACCTTCCACGACGGACCGTGCCGTGCTCGCGGAAGCCGTTCGTCGCACCGACGGCGTCCTGCTCACCGGTGGCGAAGACATCAATCCCGACCTCTACGATTCGAACCTCGCGGCGACCATCCTGAAGACGGTCAACCAGACGCCCGATGGCGGCGGCCGCGACCTGCGCGAGCTCATCCTGATTGAGGAAATTTTCCGTCAGAAGAAGCCCGTGCTCTGCATCTGCCGCGGTCACCAGTTGATGAACGTCGCCTTCGGCGGCAAGCTCATCTGCGACATCCGCCGGCAGTTCTCCACCAAGCTCAATCACCAGCGCCTGGACAAGGCCTGCGAATATGTGCACGAGGTGAACATCACGGCCGGTTCGCTTTTCGCCAAAATCACCAAGCGGACGGCGTTGGGGGTGAACAGCTCGCATCATCAGGCGGTGCACGTGACGGCGGAGCCGTTTGTGGCCACGGCCATGAGTCCGGACGGCTTGGTCGAAGCGATGGAACTGAAGCCCGGCGGTCCGAAACTGCCCTTCTTTTTGAGCGTGCAGTTTCATCCCGAACGCCTCGCGCAGAAGTATCCGGAGCACCACGCCATCTTCACTTCATTCGTGGCGGCGTGCCGGAAGTGATTTTCAAACGTTGCTATTTGGCGCAAAACCCTCGGACCAACGGTTTTTGTCCAATTCGTATTGATCGATAAAGAAGCCAGATTCGACAGCATCTTTATTCAGGTCCACCAATGTTGGGTGTTCACGAAATCCCGGCTTAACTTTAAGCTGCTCAATCATTGCTTGCGCTGCTTCAGATGAACGATAGGCACCAATCAGTTTTACATCCTCCTGTCCGTCTGGATAAATGTTTACGTGCTGAAGAATGAAGACACTATTCATGGGGTGGCTGACTAAAAATTCACTTAAGCCCGGCGGTTAAACGCCACGCAATCCGCGTATTTCACGCCGCTGCCGCCAAAGATGTCCAGCGCGGAACCGATGGTGAGGTCCACCTTCCCCTGCCCCAACCGGGTGACCGCTTCGAGATCGGCCAAAGAATTGGCGCCCCCGGCGTAGGTCATGGGAATGGGTGTCCACCGGCCAAGTTGCTCCACCAGTTCGCCGTCAATGCCGCGGCACAGGCCCTCGACATCCACCGCATGGATCAGAAATTCCGCGCAATGACGGGAAAAGGTCTGGAGCGTTGCTTCATTCACCACGAGATCGGTGAATTTTTGCCAGCGATCCGTGACGACAAAATAATCTTCGCCGCGCCGGCGGCAGCTGAGATCAAGCACAAGACGGTCTTTGCCGATGGCTCGGACGAGTTCCTCCAGCCGCGACCAATCCACCCGCCCCTCGCGGAAGACCCAGCTGGTGACAATCACATGCGAGGCCCCGGCATCCAGCCAGCCGGAGGCATTCGCCGCATTGACACCGCCGCCGAGGTGCAGGCCGCCGGGATAGGCGGCCAACGCCGCGCGCGCCTGCGATTCATTACCGGCACCCAGTTGGATGACATGCCCGCCTTTCAGTCCATCCTGGCGATACCGGTCGGCGAACCATGCCGCCGGCAGCTCGGAGACAAAATTGGTGCGCAACCCGGCGTCGCCCAGCGTGCCGCCGACGATTTGCTTCACCCGGCCTTCATGGAGGTCGATACACGGTCGAAACATGGCCGCAAACTACGGTTCGCGAAGGCAAATGAGAAGCCCAAAGTCCGGGTCATTCGGCGGGAGTCCACCGGAGTCGGTCCAGTGTCCGGCGCATGACGGTATAAACCACGGCGGCCACGGCGGTCTCGGCCAGCAAAAACCACCAGAACCAGCCCTTGTGCTGTGCGACCAACGCGAGCCCGCCCAGCCCCATGGAAGTGAACATCGCAAGCATCATCCACAGGCCGCGCCCGGCGGACTTGGCTTCTTCCGTAGGCACCGATAGCGGCACCGAGCGGCCGAGCCGGCTGGGGATCAGCGCATATACCGGGAGCGCGACCAGGCCGGGCAGGAGCAGGAACAATTCCGAAAGATTGTGGCGGATCAGCAGGGCCACGCCGCCGAAAACCAGCGCCAGCGGAAGCGTCAGGATCAGCAACACCGCGCGCCGGGCACCGTGGCAGAGCGGGGCCGGTCCGGCCATGGGGGCGCAGCGGAAGATGTCCGCCGCCTGCCACTGCTGCGAATATTGGAGGAGGTTCAGCCCCATCAAGGGGGCCATGCCCAGATACGCACCGGAAATCGCAATCCCGAAACCCGCCAGGCCACCGGCGCCTTGCCCGCCGACCCCTTGGAGCATGAAGACAAAGGGCATGACCAGCATCGGGGCCAGCCCGGGATACAGGCGCAATTTCACATCGCGGTCGCGCAGCATATAGGCGGCCGTCAGCAGGAAGGAAGCGCGGGAGACGGGCTCGCGCAGCCACCAGCTCAGCGGAGGCATCTGCACCAGTGCGGAAAGCCAGCGGCGGCGCCCGGCCTCTTTTCGCGACGGCGAGACGCTTTCATTGAGCGACCGCAGGCCGGTGGCGTAAGAATTTGCCAGCCGCCCAAATGCCAGCCAAAGCACCAGCGCCGTCATCCCGAAGGCGAGCGCCGCGAACTGCCAGGAACGGGTCTGCCCCGTGCCGGCCACGGCGTCATCCAAGCCGGCGAACCACGCGGGCGGCAGCAGGGTCAGCCACCAGGTGCTTTCGTCCAAGGTCAGCGAATTCCCCACCCGGAACATGATGCGCGGCAGGATCTGGCTGCCGGCCATCGCCCCGATGGCGACCAGCACCTGCATGGTCGTCATCAGGCCATCCAGACGTTCCCGCCCGAACCAGCGGAGGCACAGTTGATAGACCAGCACCACCCCGCCGGTGCAGAACAGCGCCTCCATCACAACCGAGATGGCATGCACCAGCGGATACCGCCAGTCCCCGGACTTGGAAAACCCGCCGACCGCCACGCCGACCAGATTGAACGCCCCGCCAAGCCAGAGGGAGACTTCCACCAGGACGCGGATTTTGCTCCACAACAGCACCTTGGGTGTCACCGGCCGGTGCATCAGGATGTCCGCCTCCTCCTTGTTGAACAGGATCTCCCCGGCCGAGGCGGCGACGAACATCCCGAGGAACGCAAAGGTCATGCCGGACAGGTAAGCGGACAGTACAAACACCGGTTGCCCGGTAAACATAAAGGCCATGCACCCGAACAGGGCGTAGAAGATAAGCGTCAGGGCCAGTTTGTTCCCGATGGACGTGGGGGCATGGGACTTCTTCAGCCCGCGCGAGGATCGGCCGCGCAGAAAGAGGGTCAGGAACAGCCGCCGCAGCGTCTGTTCCGGCGTGGGCACTTTTTCCGGAAGGAGGGGTGGCGCGTTCATGCGCGGAAGGTCTTGGCAAAATCCTCGGCCCGGCGTTCCAATTCCCCGCCGCCGGTCAGCTGGGTGAACAGTTTTTCCAAGGTGCCGGACTGGTGCGAGGCGACCAGTTCGTCCGGCTTGCCATCAAGCAACAGGCGGCCCTTGTCGATGATGATGATCCGATGGCAGACGCGTTCCACCACATCCAGGATGTGCGAGCTATAGACAATCGTCTTGCCCTCGCGCGCAAGCGTCTGGATGAGGGTCTTGAAACCGACGGCTGCATTGGCGTCCAAGCCATCCAGCGGCTCGTCGAAGAACACCACCGGCGGGTTGTGCAGCAAGGCGGAGGTGATGACAACCTTGCGGCGCATGCCCTTGGAGTAGGCACCCAGCAGCTTGTCCGTAAGCGTCTCGAAGCTGAGGTCGAAAAAAGTGATGAACTGTTTGATGCGGGCCTGGGCGGCGTGCGCCGGAATGCCGTACAGCGCCGCGACCATCTCGAGGTATTCCAGCCCGGTCAGGGATTCAAACACCGCGCCGGAATCCGGCACGAAGCCAACGTGGCGTTTGACCTCCACGGGATCCTTCAACAAATCGAAACCGGCGATGGTGGCCGCGCCGCTCGTCGGCTCAATCATGCCGGTGAGCATCTTGAGGGTGGTGGATTTGCCCGCGCCATTCGGGCCGAGAAAGCCGACGATCTGGCCGGCGGGAATCTCAAAGGAAAGCCGATCCACCGCCGTTTGCGCGCCGAAACATTTGGTAAGGTTGGTGACGGTGATCATGTCCCCGCCCCTTATGCCCCAAGCCCGGCGGTTTGGCGACTAAAAAAACCGCGGGGGAATAATTATAACTCAGGGCGCAAACAACGCCGCGTGCATCCCCGGCAACGCGCGACCGTTTTGATTGTCCCAATATTCAAAGCCCGCGCCCCAGGCCCAGAGGCACCAGCCGATATGGCGCTCCTCGGCCGCGTGGCGCATGGCTGAGTAAAAGTTCACGCGCGACGGCAGGTCGATCTTCTCATAGGCACCGAACTCGCCCAGGTGCACGGGGCGGCCGTAATACGCCGACCACGCTTGGACAAAAGCGAGGCGGCCGGTGAAAACGGCCGGACCGCCGGGATTCTTTTCCGCCGGGAGCGTGTTGTATTTATTGATCCAATCCAACACGTAGGGTTTGAGGTTCAGCCGCGCGTCCGGCACGAGCGGTTGCGCGGGCGGGCCGGGAAAATGGATGCCGGTCTGTTTCTCATCGGGCCCGGCCCAGCCCGCACCCTGATGGGTGAAACGAAAGGGTTCGTAGCAATGAACGGACACGATCACATTGTCATCCAGCGGGAGCACGAGGTTTTTCAATTCATCGATGCTGCCCCAGTGGCCGGGCTCCGCAAAGATGGTGCGGTGCGGGTTGCTGGCGCGGATTTCCGCGATGGCCCGGGCGTAGATGGGATTCATCAGCGCCGTGGTGGCGTTATCATGCGGTTCGTTATCCAGCTCAAAGGCCAGTTGCGGCGGGTAGCTCGCATAATGCGCGGCGATCTGTTTCCACAGCGCGAGGAATTCCGGCGTGGTGGCGACCGGATCGGCATCGAGTTCGTTGAAATGATGGATGTTGATCATCACCGCCAAGCCGTCGGCAAGGGCGTTCGTCACCACCGCGTCCACGCGGGCGAACATCTCCGGGGCAATGGTGAACTCCGGAGCCGGGCCGGCGTAGTGATGCCAGCCAATGGGCACGCGCACGTGGTCGAAACCTTCGCGCTTCATCTGCGCAATTTCCGCCACCGTGACCTCCCCGCCCCAGTTTTGGCCGGGTGGCACCTCGAGAAAGTTCCCCAGATTCACCCCATGCTGAAATAGCCGCGCCGCCTGATAGGCGGGCGTATCATGGCTCGCGAGCGGTTGCAGTTCGGCCGGGTTGGATGGCATGGCGGGGAAATCGCCGGAACCGGCGGCAGCCAGGCGGACACAGGGCAACAGGGCGGCGGCGAAAAGGAGTCCGATGGTTTTCATAGGGAAATACGGTCGTTGTCTGTTTTCAAAATAGATGGGAATGCCCCCAAGTCCATCCCAATCATTTGCCCTTTACATTCCCCGGGTACGGCCGAAAACTGTCTTTCTATGAAAATAAAACTGTTGCTGGGCAGCCTTTGCCTGCTCCTGGCGTTCGCCGGTTATGCGGAACAGAAGAAGCTCTGGGCCAAGTCCTTTCTCGGCCAGCCGGCCCCGAAGCTGGAGGTGGAAAAATGGCTGACGGCAGCACCCGACACAAAAGGCAAATTTGTGCTGATTGATTTCTGGGCGACTTGGTGTCCGCCTTGCCGGAAGGCGATTCCCGAGCTGAACGGCTACCATAAGAAATTCGGCGACAAACTGGTCGTGATCGGCCTGTCCGACCAAACCGAGGAAGACGTGCGCAAGCTGGCGGACCCGAAGATCGAATACTTCGTCGCCATCGATACGCAGGCCCGGATGAAGAAGGCCGTGGAGGTGAAGGGCATTCCCCATGTGCTCATCATCGATCCGCAAGGCATCGTGCGCTGGGAAGGCTTTCCTTTCCTGGACGGGTACGAGCTGAATGAAAAGGTGGTGGCGGATATCCTGAACAGTCCCGTCCCGGCTGCCAAGACGCCTTGAGCGACAAGGCGGTATCACCGGCGATTATTGCGTTGTCAGATTTCCCTGCGCCTCGAATTCACTTAGCGCGGCGGTCAAACCAGCGGGTTGGCCGGTGAAAACCACGCGCAGGAACCGGCCATGCGTCCCGGCAGCAATGGCCACGGTACGGGTTTTGCCGGTGTCGGCGGATCGGGTTTGATCAACGGCCAGCCGCCAGCCGGTGGCGCCGTCATCGGAAACTTCAAGGCGATAGCGCCAGTTGCCTGCTTGCGGGAACACCAGCTTCACACGGTTGAGGGCGACAATCCGTTCCAAATCCACGCGCCACCAGGGAGCGGCATCAGCGGCATCGGCTTGCCACCAGGTGGCGGGGTTGCCGTCGTTGGCCAAGCGACCGCCATGGCCGACGGCTTCGCTGCTGGCACGGGTGGGATTTTCCAAACCAAAGACGGTTGGCGAGCCGGCAGGCGTTCCGGTATAGCGCACATAGGGCCGGGACTTGCTGGGCGGAGTTTGGCCGGGGATGAATTCCGGCCCGCCTGTTGCAACGATTTCAATGGTCGCATCCGCCAAACCGGGCGAAGTGGCACGGAGGACGGTCTTGCCGGAGTAATAGGAGCGGAATTCCATGGCAGCGGTACCATCACGGATGGCGATGTCCGAATCCGGCTCAAAGGTGATGGACGGACCGGTGGGAAATTCGCCCGGACCGGAAACGATGGCGAGCGTGACCCGCGGGCAATGGTTCAGCGGCCGGCCGGCTTGATCCACAACGGTCACGATGATTTGGGCATCATCAGTACCATCCGCGGAAACGAGCGTGGCTTTGTCCGTCGTCAACTTGAGCCCGGCAGGAACGCCCTCGGCGGGCCATTCGGGTGGCGGGAGGTGGCGGTATTCGTTCCGGTACCAGTACCACTGGCGTTTGGGCAGCCGGAAGTAATCGACCATGCCCATGGAGCCAAACTTCCGGCCGGCGATGCTGCCATGGTCGAAGGCGCACCAGATGGATTCGCCGCAGCGCCACGGAAAACGCCAGGCGTAGCGGTCGCTGCGATCCAGACCGGGAATGGAGAGAAGCTCATTCCAGCCGGGTTCGTATTTGCCGGGGCGGTCGGCCATGGTGGAACCGTATTCGGTCACGACACTGGGGATGCCGGGATGCAGGAACAGTCGCGCGCCATCGCCATTGTAACCGGCCACATCCCCTGCCCTGTCGATACCGCCGCGCTGGCAGCCACCGATGCCCGCCGGACGCGTCGGGTCGAGTTCATGCGAATAGGCCACGAGTTCCTTCAGAAAATCGCGCACTTGGGGCATGACTTCCTTGGCGCTGAAGAAGGATTCGTTGCACATGCTCCAGGTGATGATGCTGGGATGGTTCCGGTTGATGCGGATCATCTCGCGCAGGCTGGTGCGGACACTTTCCCGGAACTTCGCCTCGTCCTCGGGATGAATCGGATAGGCGCTGCTGCTATCGTAATCGCCATCTTGCTTGAATCCGCCGGTGCCCCAGAAACAATTCTCAGACCAGAACAGCATGCCCAGCTGATCGCAAGCGGCAGCGAAGGCGGGCGCATGGGGATAATGCGAGCCGCGGATAAAATCAAAGCCGGCATCCTTCACCAGCCGCACATCGCGATAGAAACCGCTGTCCGCCACGGCATCCCCCCAACCGGCATGGTCCTGATGCAC
>Ga0316222_1003033_pt1 | contig 16983 bp, 17 predicted proteins | sample TBH18011metaG_FD_206008 | JGI IMG/M metagenome (GOLD analysis project Ga0316222, IMG submission 206008) | Freshwater microbial communities from Trout Bog Lake, Wisconsin, USA - TBH18011 | ecosystem: Environmental > Aquatic > Freshwater > Lake > Hypolimnion/Profundal zone | place: USA: Wisconsin...
GAACAACATGGTGGACGGCCTGGCCAACGCCTACAGCCTGTACAAGCCCGACATGATTGCGGTGTCCACCACCTGCATGGCCGAAGTGATTGGCGACGACGTGGACGCCTTCATCAAGACCAGCAAGCAAAAGGGCAGCATTCCCGAAGAATTCGACGTGCCGTTTGCCCACACCCCGGCCTTCGTCGGCAGCCACATCACCGGCTACGACAACGCCCTGCTGGGCGTGCTGCGCCACTTCTGGGATGGCAAGGCCAAGACCACCGAGCCGCTGGTGCGCGTGCCCGATGACAGCATCAACTTCATCGGCGGCTTTGACGGCTTTGTGGTCGGCAACATGCAGGAAATCCGCCGCATATTCGATCTGTTTGGCGTCAAGGTCAACATCATTTGCGACCCTTCCACCAACTGGAACACGCCCACCGATGGCGAGTTCCGCATGTACGCCGGCGGCACCACCAAGGAAGAAGTGGTCGCTGCACTGCATGCCAAGGCCACCATCGTGTTCCAGGAATTCAGTTGCGAAAAGACATCCAAGTTCATCGCCGAACACGGCCAGGAAGTGGTCACGCTGAACGCCCCCGTGGGTGTCGCTGGCACCGACAAGTTCCTGATGGAAATTGCGCGCCTGAGCGGCAAGCCAATCCCGGCCCAGCTGGAAAAAGAACGCGGCGAACTGGTGGACGCCATGGCGGACAGCCAGGCCCACCTGCACGGCAAGCGCTATGCGCTGTATGGCGACCCGGACCAACTGCTGGGCTATGCCGGCTTCCTGCTCGAACTCGGTGCCGAACCGGCCCACGTGTTGTCCACCAACGGTGGCAAGGAGTGGGAAGAGCGCATGAACGCCCTGTTCGCCGCTTCGCCTTATGGCGCCAACTGCAAGGCCTACCCGAAACGCGACCTGTGGCACCTGCGGTCGCTGCTGTTTACCGAGCCGGTGGACTTCGTGATCGGCAACACCTACGGCAAGTTCCTGGAACGCGACACCAAAACGCCGCTGGTGCGCCTGGTGTTCCCGATCTTCGACCGCCACCACTACCACCGCTACCCAACCTGGGGCTATACCGGTGGCCTGCGCGTCCTGGTGAACCTGCTCGACGAGTTCTTTGAAGCGCTCGACGGCAACACGATGGAAATCGCCAAGACCGACTACAGCTACGACATCATCCGCTAAGCGCCCTCCCACCCCGCCCCACGGACTTGACTCCGTGGGGCGGGAACGGTCGATCGTGCTTCGTCCTCGCAACCTATCCACACTGCAAAAAAACATGGCCAACGTAACATTCAGCTCCCCGCGCATGAAGAAAGACGTCACGGTGTATGCCGTTGCCGGCGACACCAAGACGCTGCTGGCAACTGCCAAAGCGCTCAATATTCCACTCGACTCCGAATGTGAAAACGGCGAGTGCGGCTCCTGCCAGGTGCGCGTCAGCGTGCTGTCCACCAAAACGCCGATTGGCGTGGCCCTGACCGAAAAAGAAAAGCTGGTGCTGCGCCTGGCCGGCAAGATCACACCCGAGCAAATCGCCGACGCCGAAACCAAAGACCTGCCGCCACCTTGGCGCCTGGCCTGCCAAATGGTGCTGCGCGACGAGGACATCGTGGTTAACTTCTAAATCCAAAGGCCGCTCCATGTCCGTCACATTCATCAAATCCACCCAGGACGGCCGTCGGGTCGAGGTGATCGACGGCTGGATCTGCCTGGCCGGTGCGCGCGAGGCCGACAGCCTGATTGCGCTGGAGGAACACCCGAACCGCCAGGCCATTGCCAAAGCGGTGCCAGGTGCCAGCCATGTCGCGGGGCGCCTGCCCTTCACACTCGCCGAAGCCGCCGCTGCCCAATCGGCACTGTCTGAAGATCGACGCAACTTTGACGCCAGTCCCAACGCCATTGCGCAACGCATGCGCATGGCGCTGTGGGCCAAGGCCACTGCCGACGGCGTAGAGTAGTGCACGCGCACGCCCACCCCTCTGCCAGGAACACCACCATGATCTATGTCGTAGAACTGCGTGACTCACAACCACCACGCGCCTGGTTTGCGTATGACGAAGCCGATCTGGCGCGCAAACAGACATCCATGGCAACGCCGCCCGCAGCCGCCACCGCCACCGCCACCATCACCTGCATTTATCGCAGCGACGCGCAGGCCATTGCCGCCTTTGAAGGCGCTGACCCGCGCATCGCCGGCAAGGAACACTGGCGCGCCCGGCATGCCTTGCACGCGCAACTGGTGGCACTGGAAGTGCTGGCCGACGACTGCTAGCCCAACCACCCAACCACCCGCGCCATCATGCCCATGCTCACGCGCATGCAATACGACATTCTGCAAGCCAGTGCCCAGGGCATTGCGCTGTTGTTGTGCGAAATGCAGAGTGACAAGGAGCTGTTTGCCAGCGCCAACACCCTGGAGCAGGTCGAGGCCCGCCTGCTGGTGATTGCCCAGACCCTGGCGCACCTGCCCGCGCCACTACAGCAGCGCCTGTTGCAGATCGACTGGCACGGCTGGCATTGCCTGCAACAGCAACTGGAAAAAAACCAGCAACCGCGCCGTGCCGAGGTCTGGTATGGCACCCAGTCGCTGGTGCCCAACACGCTGCTCCTGCTGGCGAAATTGCGCCTGCAGGAGCCGGTCTGGTTTGAGATGGACTATTGAGCGGGCGACGCCCTCAAGAACGCAACGACGCAACGCACGCAACGCACGCAAAAAACACCAAGACCACCAAGACCACCAAGAGGACATTCATGAAAACCGTAGAAGCGTTTCTGGCTCACACCATCCAACTGGAGCGGGAAGCCGCCCTGCGCTTTGGCCAGCTCGCTGACGCCATGAACAGCGCCGGCAACCGAGCCGTGGGCAAACTGTTCCGTCGCCTGGCCGACTACTCGCTGCTGCACCTGGGCGACGCCCAGGCCCGGGCCGGGTTTCGCGACCTGCCGGAAATGTCCAGCGCCGACTACCGCTGGCCCGACATCGAAAGCCCCGAAGCCGCCGCGATCTGGGCCGCCGATCCGCTTATCGGCATAGCCCAGGCGCTGCAAGTCGCCCTCGACGCAGAAACCGCCGGCATGGCGTTCTACCGCGACGTGCTGGACACTACGACCGACCCGGAAATCAAGGTGCTGGCCCAGGAATTTGTGAACGAAGAGGCCGAGCACGTGGCCGAGTTGCAGCGCTGGATTGAATTGCACCAGAGCGGCGCGCCATTACCGCTGGCCCAGTAGGCACGCGTCGCGCCTCGTTTCACTGCGGGCTGCGCGCCATTAGCGCCGCACCCGCTGGAGCAATGGACGCACCGCACCGGCTTGCGTCACCGGACAAGCGCGGCAGCGCAGACAAATAATCCATGTCCGACATACCGCCATCCGTCACGTGCGCCGCCGTGTCGTTGCGTGATACCCAGCGCGCCATGGCATCCACCAATTGAGCCGCACCATCGCCCGCCCAACCCGTGCCCTGCGCCGCCAGCGTTGCGTCGCGCGCCCGTTGCGTTTGACCCCATTCAGTCAGCTCGGGTGCGCGCACTGGCGCGTCGCCCGTCCACCAACGCATCCACGCAACTTCTTGCACACCGCCTTGCACAAGCTCTTGTGCTACGTCGGCCAAATCGACAGACCCCCGACGATCATTCACCACACGACCCGGCGCGCCCCGCGCCGCTGACGCGGCTGCCGCGGCTGACGCGGCTGGTACAGCTGGTACAGCTGGCACCGCCTGCACCTCGGATACGGATTGCACCGCTTCCCACACACTGCCAGACTGCTTCCACCCATAGAAACTCCACTCGCCCAGGTGCGTGCCGCCCGGTGCCCCGTAATACTGGGCCCGGTAGCCCTGCCACACGGCGTCACACGGCATTTTGTGGCCTGCCCATAGCGCCGAAGCACCGGCGCCAGCCAGCCCCAGGCCGAGCGCAATGCCCCAGCCCGAGCCCACCAGCAAACCCGAGACGAGACCCACGACACCCGCCAGTAGCATCGCGCCGAGATGCGCTCCCTTGCTGGCCGCACTCCACGCCGCTTGCGGCTGGTACGCCTGAATGTCGACACAGCTTCCATCCCTAAAGGTGGTGCGGCGGCGGTGCCGGTCATGCGCGATGGGCGTGCCATTGGCAAAAAACTGCGCCTGCTCGCGCCACGACGCCTGCCGCAGGGCCTGGGCCGCGCTGGCGTAGACCGGCGTCGCCGCGCCGGGCCCCACCTGCGGCGAGTCATGCGCTCGCACGTCATCCGCGCAGTCTGCCCCCGCCGTGCCTACTGCGCTCACCACCGCACCGGCTCCACCGGCGTCGCCTGGCCCGCCACCGGCTCCTGGCCCACGTGGCCACGTGCTGCACACCGGGCGCCCAATCGGGTGTGGCTGGTCTGCCTCCACGGCGAGTATGAAGTCGGCAATCAGGCCATCATTGACTTCCGCCGTATCGGCGCCCGGCATATCCACCACACACTCCATCAACGACAGGAATTCCGCATACATCGCGTCCGCACGCGCACGCGTACCCGCATCCGCATCCGGATGCCTGGCATGCGGCGCTGCACCAGCAGACGCTTCCAGTGCCGCGTGGTGCGCTTCAATCTGCGGCACCAGGGCCTCGAAACGCGCCTGCAGTTGCTGCAGCGCCAGCTGCGCGTCGCGGATTTCCAATTGCTGCACGTGCGCCACCGAGCGCACGCCGGGATCGGTCGCCACCGCCGCTGTCCAGGAAAACGTAGCCGCCTGCTGGCGCAACGCGTCAAGATAAAAAGCAATTTCCTCACAAGCGGCGGCACACGACGCCAGACGCGCCCGACATTGCGCGACCGTTCCCATCGGGTCAGGCGTTGGTGCGCGAACCACGACCGGAATCGGCGGATCGAGCGCAAATTGCGCCATGTCAGCAAGAATCACCGCATTGGAGGGGCCTACGTCCCAGGTTGCCAGCCACAGCAGGCGCCGATTGATCAGGATCCTGCTATTTTGCATAACCCGGAAAAACAGGTCACTGGGTAAGCCTGGACGCCGTTGCGCCGCCCGGATGCGTTCCAACTGACTGCTCAATGTGACTTGCAGCTGATCCATCTGAACCAGCGACGCCCGACTGACGCCCAGCCACACGCACACCTGATTGCGTCCAAAGTCTGGCGCATACGGATTGCGTTGCACCCGCTCCAGCTCCGGTATCTGATGATTCAGTTGCAAAGCGCGCTGCCGCAACACGCGCCGAATGCGTCGACATTCTGCACGCATACCCTCCAGCAAGCCGCGTCGATCGCCATACGCCGGATTGCTGCGCGTGACACGCCCCGGACACGGCTGCGGCGAAACCAGCACCTGTGCGTGCTGGGCGCCCATATTGCTGCGCAATGGCATGCTTTTTCCTTTCACACAACCGAAATGCGCCTCGGGGACACCCGACAAAGCGCCGCCGTGGCGCGGGATTGTCGGATGGGCAAACCACGTCACCCCCTCAAATGGTCCAATTTGAACATTCATCACCGCCCCGTGTTGCGACGGCAGGTGTGTCGCATTGCATTCAAATCCGCCAATTCCAGTCCACCCCATCCGCGATCCGCACCCCGCACCCCCGCTTTGTGTGAAGAACCCCACATTTCAGGCTGGCATCAAATATGCGTCGTTCCTGTTACCCACCTAGCCCGGAGCGTTGCATGTCCCTCTCGCTGAAAGCCAAAATAGCCGACGTGTTCGATGAACCCGGCTGCGACAAGAACCAGGGCAAAAGCGAAAAAGAGCGCAAGAAGGGCTGCACCAAACAACTCTCGCCCGGTGCGGCCGCGGGCGGCTGCGCCTTCGACGGCGCCAAGATTGCGCTGCAACCGGTGTGCGATGTGGCGCATCTGGTGCACGGCCCGATTGCCTGCGAAGGAAACTCCTGGGACAACCGGCACAGCGCCTCCTCCGGGCCGCACATCTACCGCACCGGCTTCACCACCGACATCAACGAGTTTGACGTGATCTACGGCGGTGAAAAGCGCCTGTTCAAGGCGATTCGGGAAATCATCGAAAAATACGATCCACCGGCCGTGTTTGTCTACCAGACCTGCGTCACCGCGCTGGTCGGTGACGACATCGAAGCGGTATGCCAGCGTGCCACGGAAAAATTCAACAAACCCGTTATACCGGTCAACGCACCCGGCTTCGCCGGACCGAAAAACCTGGGCAACAAACTCGGCGCGGAAGCCTTGCTCGATTACGTGATCGGCACGCGCGAACCCGAATACACCACCGCCTGCGACATCAACATCATTGGCGAATACAACCTGGTTGGTGAAATGTGGCAGGTCAAGCCCCTGCTCGACGCACTCGGCATCCGGGTGCTGTCGTGCATTGCCGGCGACGGTCGCTACAACGACATCGCCAGTGCCCACCGGGCCAAGGTCAACATGATGGTGTGCTCCAAGTCGATGATCAACATCGCCACCAAAATGCAGCAGCGCTGGGGCATTCCCTACTTCGAAGGATCGTTCTACGGCATTGCCGACATGAGCGAGACGCTGCGCGAAATCGCCCGCCTGCTGGTGCAGCAAGGCGCACCCGCCGACCTGCCGGAACGCACCGAACGCCTGATCGAAGTGGAAGAAGCACGCGCCTGGAAGCGCATCGCCGCCTACCGCGAGCGGCTGGCGGGCAAACGCGTGCTGCTGATTACTGGCGGCGTGAAGTCGTGGTCGGTGGTGGCCGCGCTGCAGGAAGGCGGCATGGACGTGGTGGGCACCAGCGTCAAGAAAAGCACCAGGGAAGACAAAGAAAAGATCAAGGAAATCATGGGTGATGACGCCCACATGATCGACGACATGACGCCGCGCGAGATGTACGCCATGCTGCGCGACGCCCGCGCCGACATCATGCTCTCGGGTGGTCGTTCGCAGTTTGTCGCACTCAAGGCGCGCATGCCCTGGCTCGACATCAACCAGGAACGCTATTACCCCTACGCTGGCTATGAAGGCATGGTGGAACTGGTGCACCAGATTGACCGCGCCATCAGCAACCCGGTCTGGCAACAGGTGCGCATCCCGGCGCCCTGGGGCGAAGACGGTGTCACCCTGAACGCACTGGCAGCCTGACCATGGCCACCGTCGTCGAATCCAAGAAAGCCTGCGCTGTCAATCCGCTCAAGATGAGCCAGCCGCTGGGCGCCACGCTGGCCTTTCTGGGTCTGGACGCCTGCATGCCCGTGATGCACGGCTCCCAGGGCTGCACCTCCTTTGGCCTGGTGCTGTTGGTGCGCCATTTCAAGGAAGCCATTCCACTGCAAACCACGGCCATGAACGAGGTCACGTCCATTCTGGGCGGCTACGACAACGTGGAAGCGGCACTGCTCAACATCCGCAAACGCAACGCCCCCAAAATCATCGCCCTGTGCTCCACCGGACTCACGGAAACCAAGGGCGACGACGTGGATGGCTACTTGGTCACCGCGCGCAAGCGCCACCCCGAACTCAGCGACACCGAAATTGTCTACGCCTCCACGCCCGACTACGTGGGCGGCTTTGAAGACGGCTACAGCCACGCCGTAACCGCCATCGTGCGCACCCTGGTCAAGCCCTTGCCGCGACAAGCCAACCAGGTCACGCTGCTGCCCGGCAGCCACCTGACCCCGGCTGACATTGACGCGCTGCGCGACATCATCGCCTCGTTTGGACTGTCCGTCGTCGTCCTGCCCGACATCTCCGGCTCGCTCGACGGCCACATTCCACCCGACTGGCGCGGCACCACGCTGGGCGGCACCACACTGGAACAGATCCGCGCCGCCGGCGCTTCGGCACTAACCATCGGTGTCGGCGAGCAAACCCGCGCCGCCGCCCTTGCCCTGCACGACATCGCCGGTGCGCCCATGGAAATTTTTGAGCGCCTGAGCGGCCTGGAATGCAACGACCGCCTGCTGCAGCGCCTGTCCCACCTCAGCGGCAAGCCCGTCAGCGCCAAGTACCGCCGTCAGCGCAGCCAGTTGCTCGACGCCATGCTCGACGCCCACTTCTACACCGGCGGCGTCAAGGTCGCCATTGCGGCAGAACCCGACTTGCTGCTGGCGGTGGGCAGTCTGCTGCACGACCTGGGTGCCGAATTGCGCTGCTGCGTCAGCACCGGCAAATCCGCCGCGCACGCGCTGCTGCCAGCCGATCAGGTGCTGATTGGCGACCTGGAAGACCTGGAAAACGGTGCCGCCGATTGCGACCTGCTGGTCACCCATGCCCATGGACGCCAGGCCGCCGAACGCCTGGGGAAGCCGCTGCTGCGCATTGGCTTTCCGGTATTTGACCGCATTGGCAACGCGCACCGCTGCCAGGTCGGCTACCAGGGCACCATGCAGCTTATCTTTGAGATTGCCAACCTGATGCTGGCGCATATGCCACACCACCACGCAAACGACTGGCCCCTCACACCGCAAGCACACAGCGCAGCCAGCACGCCACGCCCCCACAGCACCGCGCTGACACCCACCGACCTCTGATCAACCCAAGGAGTGACTGATGAAAATAGCCTTCGCAACCCAGGACCTGGAACACGTCGATGCCCACTTCGGTTGGGCCAAGACCATCGTCGTCTACAACATCAAGCCCGAGGGCTACCAGTATGTGGAGCAATTCAACTTCGGCGACACCCTCGAAGAGGACGGCGATGAAGACAAGCTGTCGCCCAAACTGGAAGCCATCAAGGACTGCGCCATTGTCTATGTAGCAGCCATTGGTGGCTCTGCCGCCGCCCGCGTGGTGGCCTCCAAGATTCACCCCATCAAAGTGCCGCAGCCTGAAGTCATCAAGGAGATTCTGGAAAAACTCCAAGTCGTCCTGCAAGGCACGCCACCTCCCTGGTTACGCAAAGCGCTGATGAAAGACAGCGAACGCACATTTGATTTCGATACCGAGGACGCACCCCATGTCTGACACCCCCACCATCGCCCCCCCCGCCGACACCCCAGCCGACAACGGCAACGACGAAACCCAACTGGCAACGCCCTTTGTGCAGCAACTGATCAAGCAGTTGCGCGCCCAGGACCTGCACGGCACCTGGGACGGCAAGACCGATCTGGAACTGCTCAAACCCTACATCCACACCGCTGAGGAGCGCCGCGCGCTGCCCGTCATTGGCGACCCGGACCCGGAAACGCTGTGGCATCTGGAAATTTTCTACAACGCTATTGCCGTCGCGATCGAACGTGAAACCGGTCAAATGGTTTCGCCCATGATGAAAATGAGCCACGAAGGCTTTGGCCGCATGGTGCTGATTGCCGGGCGCTTGGTGGTAGTCAACAAGCAGTTGCGCGACGTCCACCGCTTCGGCTTCCCATCGCTGGCCAAGCTCTCGGCAGCCGGAGGAAAGTTCCTCGAAGAAGCCATCGCCATGATCCGCAGCTACCCCGCCGTAGCGCAATACGGAGCCTGACCATGAGCGACACCGCTGAAGAACACAAGGTGCGCCTGAAAAAACTCAACGCCCGCGCCACCCAGGCCAAGATGGACTTGCACGACCTGTCGGAAGAACTGCCCACCAACTGGGAAAACATTCTGAGCGTGGCGCAACGCTGCCACGAAGCCCATGCCGCACTGATGGAGGCGCGCAAAGCCGCTGCCGCCTAACACCCACCGTAACGAGGAACCCTTCACCATGAGCACGCCCTTTACCGTCGCCCTGCCCAGCGGAGCGCACTGGACACCCACGTTCGTCACCGCACTCGACGACCAGAAATGCATCGGCTGTGGTCGCTGCTTCAAAGTCTGCCCACGCGGCGTCCTGGAGCTCGTCGGCATTACGGAAGACGGCGACCGCGTCAGTGTGGACCTGGACGACGATGACGACGAGGAATACGAAAAAAAGGTGATGACCATCGCACACCAGGACCTGTGCATTGGTTGCACGGCGTGCTCGCGTATCTGCCCCAAAAAGTGCTATTCGCACGCGCCTGCACAGGTTTAGTGCCGGATAGTGCCCGGATAGTGCCCGGATAGTGCCCGGATTATTGCAACGCCTATTTGCACGCGGTGCAGGCCGTAAAGGACCCTCTGCATAACTCCCTGCGGTCTGTGATCAGCCGGACTCGGGCGCTCTGCTGCGTTGCTTTTCTCACCAATAGCCCAGCTATTGGCTTCAAAAAGACGCGTTGCAGCCCATCCCGATCCGGCTGCCACAGACTCGCCAGAGTTATGCAGAGGGTCCTAAAAGACTTCTCACTGGATGCACATAGGAACACAATGAGGAACCACGAACCACGTGCTGCCCCTGTGGGCAAACGATGATCCCCTGGTCTCTTGGGTCCACCTATATCAAGGAGCGCTGCATGTCTGAGATGAAACATCAAATCGCTATTGGCACACTAAACCGAATCATGGAGCTGGAATTGGCTGGCGTGGTGAAGTACACGCACTACGCGCTCATGGTCTACGGCTACAACCGCATTCCCATCGTGGCATGGCTGCAGGGCAACGCCACGGAAAGTCTGGTACATGCCCGCAAGGCCGGAGAGTTGGTCACCCTGCTAGGTGGACACCCATCACTCAAAATTGGCGCCCTGCTGGAAACCGAGAAACACGACATAGGCGACATTCTTCGCGAAAGTCTGGAACATGAGCAAAACGCGCTTGGCGCGTACTACACCCTGTTGCAGGAATCCGAAGGCGTCTCTGTGTTGCTGGAGGAATATGCCCGGGACATGATCGTTCAAGAAGAAATGCATCTGGACGAAGTCAACAAAATGCTGCGCAAGCCAGGCGACACACAGCCCTTTGGGACATAGCACGGCTGCAACGCGTCTCCACGTCTCCACGTCTCCACGCCACCGGTAAAAAACGCCCATGACCGTCGGGTCATGGGCGTTGGCTTGAAACGAACGGCGCTGCGTGCAGCAGATTAGACGGGTTCCACCAGGTGGACGTCTCGGTCGCCCGCGCAAGGCAAAACATTCAGCTCCAAGTCGGCGCTCAGGTCTTTGTGGCCATCCACTTCGCCAAATATCTTGGCGTAGGACCCGACAACGCCACCGAAGCCCAGCAGCGTGTCTTTCGTGAACGAATAGCCCAAGCCCACAGTGCCCAAGCCATTGCCACAATTGCCATCCAGATAACCAGCACGGACCGCATCCGATTTGGACTTTTCCAGGCTGTACGAGTAGCTCAGATCGAAGCCGGTCACATTGTTGCTAATGTCTGTCACGGTGGTGCGAACACCGAGAACAATATTAGGCTTGGTAAAACTCGTCTCACCCGTGAACCACTGAACGCCAATATAGGCATTGGTCTCGTCGTGCTCCGAGTAAATTGCAAAGTTGCCGATGGCCATTGCCGCCTGACTTCCCATGAACAACAAAGCACCGATGGCCGTCATGGAAGAAATTTTGCGGGTCATACCTATAAACATAACAGTTCCTTGTTTAAAAAAAATCGTCAAATTGAATCTACTGCTGGTCAACCTGGCGGGATGATCCGGCGGGCATCACGGTCACCCGCACACGGCAAGGTGTTTAACTCAACGTCAGCACTGAATTCCTTGCCGCCATCCACTTCGACAAATGCCTTGGCGTAAGAGCCAACAACACCACCAAAGCCCAACAGCGCGTCTTTTGTGAACGAGTAGCCCAAGCCCAAAGTAGCCAAGCCATAACTGCAACCGCCGTCCAGGTAGCCGGCCCGAAATGCATCCGATTTGGCTTTTTCCAGGCTGTACGCATAGCTCATATCGAAACCAGTGACATTGTTGCTAATGTCTGTCACGGTGGAGCGAACACCAAGAACGATATTAGGCTTGGTAAAACTCGTCTCACCCGTGAACCACTGAACGCCAATGTAGGCATTGGTCTCATCGTGCTGAACGTAACCCGCTGCGTTGGAACCACCCATCGATGCCTGACTTCCCATGAGCAACAACGCCCCGATTACCGCCATGGAAGAAATTTTGCGGTTCATGTACATAAACATTTCCTTATTCGAAAAAAAGCCCCATTGACTGGCCAATGCGCACAAAACGCAGTGTGATGATAGCGGTAGTTGTAACGCATAGATAGCGCCGGGGCGCCGAAAATTCATCATTAAGGGTTATTACTACACGCATGAATTTGCAGCATGAACGCATTGACGCCTATTGCCGACGCTGTAGGACCCTCGGCACAACTCCGGCGAGTCTGTGGTCCTATAAGAACGGTGCAATCAATCGATAATCGCAGCATCGGGCTATTCAAGCGCCCACCAATACACAGGCGCACAGCCACATGCCGAAGCCACTGCTACCGATGACACACCCGTCCGCCCGTAAACGCTGGTTCGGTCTCGTGCCGCTGCAACTGCAACTGCAACTGCAACTGCAACTGCAACTGCAACTGCAACTGCGGCTGCGGCTGCGGCTGCGGCTGCGGCTACCACTGCGAGTGCTCTGTTCGTTGCCCTTATCCCTGCTATTGGGCATGGCACTTCAGAGTCCGGCTTTTGCAGCCGAATTGCCCCTCCTGGAGCCGCTCTGGAGTGCGCCGGATGGGCCTGTCAAGACGCCAGAAGCCAGCGCCTGGATGTCCCGCCTTCGCGCTGACGTCCAGTCCAATGCGGGCCATTGCCCGCCAACTGGGATGCCGCCCATTCTTGACGACAGCGCGGCCCAGGCCTTTCGCCTGCGCACCACTTCAGCCAGCGCCGGGCCGGTCATCGTTTACCTGCAAGACCCGGTGCTGAGTACCTTCGTGGTCATTGCGCACGACGCCAACGGCTGCGTGTTGACGTACCACGGCGGGCGCTTGTATCCGACGAGTCAGCGGCAATTCCTGAGCCCGTTCCCCAACGTCCGAATACCCGCCTTGGACAGCCTGAGCGACGTGCAGGTACTGATTCAGGACGGGCGCGTCCTGCGCCCCTGGGTCCGGGTTTCCTCCGAGGCTGACTTTCTCCAAGAAAACTTATTGGTCTGGATGTTTTTGTCGGCCATCTGTGCGGTGCTGCTGGTCGTCATTGTGAGCATGTACGCCTTTGCACGCCGCAGCCGCATGGTGGCCTCTTATGTCGTCTATGTGGCGGTGTTTCTGTGGTGGGTCATACAGGAATTTGGCATGGACGCAGCCTGGTTTCCCGGCGTGTTCCTGCCGTTGCATTTCGCCGTCGTTCAATGCACCACGGTGGCTATTGTCACGCTGAGCATTGGCTGGACGATGCTGGAGTTCCTCTCGGTGAAGGGCGCCGCACGCTGGATGATTGGCGGCGGCCAACTGATTGGCGCGGTGGCGTTTTTCTCCGCCAGTTGGTGGCCATCGGGCTATCGCGTGGGGTCCCTGGTCCTGGCGATCAATGCATCCGTCTTCATGGTCTACCTGGCGCGCTACCTGCGCCGCTCCGATCTGCCCGCCGCGCTGTTTGCGTCCGGCTTCGCAGCAACCATGGTCGGTGGCGGCATGCAGTCGCTGAGTGTGGTGATCGACGCCGGAGAATTCAGCAAATTTGCGGTCTATTCCTACGCTTGCGGCGGATTTGTTCAGGTCCTGCTCTGGTTGGTAGCCATTACCACCCGACTCAAAAACGAACGCAATCAACTGGCGCGCTGGCGCCGCGAAGAACTGGAGCTGCAAGTGGCACAAGCCACCGCAGAACTGGTGCAAAGAAACCAAATAGCGGAAGACGCCACACGCGCGAAGTCAGACTTCCTGGCCGCAGCGAGTCACGATTTGCGGCAACCCACCCACGCCCTGGGCATGCTAATAGCACGCCTGGGGCAGTATTCGCTGGAACCCAGTCTGCGTGAACTACACCGAAGCCTGGATGCGTCGGCGCGCGCCATTAATGACTTGCTGGGTGAACTCATGGACTACTCGCTGCTGGACGCCAGCGGCCAAAAGACCGACTTGCAAGCGATCTGCCTGGACCAACTGCTCAGTGACCTGAGCGAAACACTGGCGCCACTGGCCGCCGACAAAGGATTGGTGCTCCGAGTGCGGCCCAGCACACTGGTTGTCAGCAGCGACCTCGGGATGCTGCGACGCATGGTGTTGAACATCGCGCTGAATGCCATTCGCTATACCGAGACCGGGACGGTGTTTATTGCTTGCCGCCGCACGGACGCTGGGCGCCAGGTCAAGATTGACGTGTGGGACAGCGGCATTGGCATCGCACCCACGGAACAACAGCATATTTTCAAAGAGTTCTACCAGGTAGGTAATACGGCGCGCAACCGCAACCACGGCATCGGACTGGGACTCAGCATCGTTCAGCGCAGTGCGCACCTGCTGGGACACCAGGTCGTATTGCGCTCCAAATTGGGCTGCGGCAGCCGGTTTTCCATCATCGTGCCAGCGGCCGTCGCGTCGGCGCCGATTCCTGTGAAATTGTCCTCAGATCTCACCGAACTGATGAATTTCACGGGCATTCTGGTGGTGCTGGTCGAAGACGATGAACTGTCGCGCAACGCCCTCACCGATCTGCTGATTTCCTGGGGATGCAGCGTACTGGCCTACAGCTCTGGCACGCAGGCGCTGGCGGCGCAGGCGCAGCAGCGCACGCCAGACCTCCTGCTCAGCGATTTCAGACTGGGTGACAGCACAAACGGCATCGACGTCATCAGCAGCATGCGACTGGCCGCCGGCCATGCAATCCCGGGCTGCCTGATCAGTGGAGACATGTCCCCGGCACTGATGTCGCTGGTCAAAACCCACAACGTCACCCTGCTCCACAAGCCGGTGCAACCGGCCAAACTCAAGAGCCTGTTGCGGCGCGTCAAAGCCATACAAGGCACTGCCACTGCCACTGCCGCAATCGCCTGACTAGGCAGGAACACCAACCATCACGCTACCGGCCTTGATGGAGTTCCTTTTTATCGTTAACCACGCCTCACCGCAGGGACAGCGTTGATAATGCCTCAGCACCCTGGCTATTTTCCACCACAGCGCTATTTATTCATCACTATCAATTATTGATCGGAGTCTTTTGATGAAACCAGGCCCCTCCATCACCCGCCTGCTGGCTTCACTGCTGTTTGCCATAACCGCCGCGCACGCCGATGAGGTCTCCGTTGCGGTGGCTGCCAATTTCACCGCCCCCCTGAAATTGATCGCTGCAGAATTCGAAAAAGACACCGGAAACAAGGTTCTGGCCTCGTATGGTTCAACGGGCAAGTTTTATGCACAAATCACCAATGGCGCTCCGTTCCAAATTCTGATTGCCGCCGATGACGAAACACCAGCCAGGCTGGTCAGGGAACATTCGGCTGTGGCGGACACGCAAGTAACCTACGCCATAGGAAAGCTGGTGTTGTGGTCCGCGCAACCGGGACTGGTGGACAACGCTGGCGCAATCCTCAAAAGTGGCAACTTTGCACACCTCTCTATCGCCGACGCAAAGCTCGCACCCTATGGTGCGGCGGCCGTGGAAACGCTCAGGACGCTGGGACTATACGACCGCCTGACCCCCAAAGTAGTAACCGCCGAAAACATTGGCCAGGCATACCAGTTCATCAGCACGGGCAACGCGGAGCTGGGCTTTGTGGCGCTGTCCCAGGTGCTCAAAGATGGCAAAATCGAGGGCTCATCCTGGCTGGTTCCACAGCAACTCTACCGGCCTATTCGCCAAGACGCCGTGACGCTCTCAGGCGCAAAAGACAAACCCGCCGTGGCCGCGCTGATGAACTATCTTAAAAGCGCCAAGGCGCGCACCATCATCCAATCGTTTGGCTACGAATTGCCTTAATCATCCCCCCATCACTATGTTCTGGCGATGACTCTTCAGCGTGAAAAAGCGCATTCCCGACCGCCCTTCATTCCGCACATGCTTGCCAGGCTAACCAACCCTATCACCACGTCCCGCATCAACACCTATGGGTTGCTCGTCATTGTTTTTTTACTGGCGTGCCTGTCCGGTTATCTGGTGGTCCGGGCGGCCGTTGTTAACACCGAGGAGCAACAGTCTCTTGCCATCGCTGAAATCGTAGCCAGTCAGGCCAAGTCTGCGCGCTCCGTCTACTCCAGCGAGATTGCGGAAAAGCTGAAAAAAGACGGCTTTGGCGCCAGCGTCAATTCAGCGTCCATACGGGGACATGTGCCGATCCCGGCGCAATTCCTCAAGCTCATGGGGCAAGCCTCCTCTACCAATATGGACCGGCTGTATGAATACAAACCGGTGAGCAAATGGAATCTGGAGCCCAGTCAAGGGGTGTCCAGCGACTTTCTGCGGTGGGCCTGGCCGCAACTGGAGCGGCAGGACAAGACGCATCCAGCCGGCCCCCTCAATTGGCGCCCGGTCTATCGATTCGAAACCCTCGACGGGCGCCGCATTCTGCGCTATCTCTCGCCCGATCCGGCCTCACAAGCGGCCTGCGTGCAATGCCACAACGCGTACGAAAAGACGCCCGAGATTGTGGCCCGCCGCCGCGCAGAGGGTGCTCCCATGAACAAGCAATGGCAATTGCATCAGCTGCTGGGCGCGTTAAGTATTTCCATTCCGCTCGACAAGGCGGAAATCCATGCTGGAGCGCAAATCCAGCAAACCACCTTCTTCGTGTTTGGTATTTTGATCCTGAGCTTTTTGTCGATGCTCTGGTTCAACTGGCGTTTAACCGGCACCCGATTGCGGCTCGAAAAGTCGGAACTTGAGGCCCGAACGGCCAACGAACTGCTGCGGGCCAAGAAAGGTGTTGAAGAAGCGCTGTCGGCGCTATCAACCTACCTGTGCGCCATCGACCAGCACGCCATTGTCTCCGTCACCGATACCGCAGGCAACATTGTGCAGATCAATGACAAATTTGCGGAAATCAGCGGCTATAGCCAGGCTGAACTGCTGGGTAAACCACACCGCATCATCAATTCACGCACCCACCCACCCGCGTTTTTCGCGCAAATGTGGGCCACCATCCGTCGCGGTGAAATCTGGCGCGGACTGATATGCAACCGTGCCAAATCGGAGGCACTGTACTGGGTTGATTCCGCTATCGTTCCACAAACCAACGCGGACGGCGACATTTTCCGGTATGTGTCCATTCGCATTGACGTAACCGAACGCAAACGCGCCGAGCAGGAAATCCAGCACAT
>Ga0316222_1003038_pt1 | contig 16976 bp, 17 predicted proteins | sample TBH18011metaG_FD_206008 | JGI IMG/M metagenome (GOLD analysis project Ga0316222, IMG submission 206008) | Freshwater microbial communities from Trout Bog Lake, Wisconsin, USA - TBH18011 | ecosystem: Environmental > Aquatic > Freshwater > Lake > Hypolimnion/Profundal zone | place: USA: Wisconsin...
CATCGGTTTCCATCACATCCATCATTTAAGCCCGCGCATTCCCAATTACAATCTGGAGAAATGTCATCAGGCCGACCCGCTCTTCCAGCAGGTCAAACCCATCACGCTGTTTTCCAGTTTGAAATCCTTCACCTTCCGGCTGTGGGATGAGAAGAGCAAGCGTCTCGTCGGCTACAGCCATTGCAAACAAATGCGGAAGTAAGCCGCTGGCTCAACTCACTTCGGTTTGGCGGGTGATTGCCAAGGCGTATAATCTTCCGGCAGGGCAAACAGCGATGCGTCCAGCGGGGCCACGGTGGCGGAAACCAGCACCGTTGTTTTCTTCTGGCCGTTGATCGTCACCTCGCTTTTCACCACCATGCCGGGCAAGGGACTCAACGCCGGCTGCGCGTTCCGGTGCGGGCCGGTATCATTGAAGCGATCCAGCTTCGCCAGTTCGGGGCGGATGCTTTCGTAATCGGGAAAATGCTTCGCCACCCACAAGGTTTCCTTCAACCCGTGCGCCCCTTGCCAGACATAAACCTCCGTGTCATAACCGTTCACCGGTTCGGCCTTGCCCGTAGCCCAAGCCGGGGCGGGCAACTGGAAATTCTCATTCGTGCTGCCAAATAATTTTTTGTCCAGCGCCAAGTCTTTCAAGATGTCCGCGCCGGCTCGCTTGAGAAATTTCTTTTCCTTCGGCAGCAGCGTGAGGGAATCGCGCGTGTCCAGATTGATGATTACGCCATAACTGCCGTTGGTATTTTCCTGCTGATCCAGCCGCATCCAGTTGCCGTGCAAACGCAGCGTAGCCTTGAAGATGATGTTCGTATCGTCGGCCGCCTGCACCAGCATCAGGTCGGCGCGCGCGGAAAAACAGCAACCGAGCAGGGCGAGGAGAAAAATTGGTCTCAGGTTCATTAAACTCCACCTATTCTGTTTCAAATATTCTGAATGTCTGAAGTTGACCTATGCCTTATGTGTTTCCTTCGCCCACGCATCCTTCAACGTGATGGTGCGGTTCTTCACGCCGGCTTTTCCATCACCTTGCCGTCCTGCCAAACGATGAGTGGCAGACCGAGGGAGCGGTTCTGGGTTTTGACGTTGTGCGCGGCGCGGCGCAGGGCGCGTTCGGCGCGGGCGACAAAAGCGGGCTCCTTGGCGGTTTTGCGGGCGGAATGACCGTTCTTGTTCATAGGCTGATTAACTGTCGCACTGATTCAATACCATGTGTGTCGGAAATGGCGAGCCGTTTTGCGGGCAGTCCTCGGCTGTCCCAAACCGCCCAACGGCTGGCGAGCGGAAGATAATCGTTGAGCAGGTGAACAAGGCTCCGCCGGAAGCGGCGGCGGATGTCGGCGGTGGGAACGTGGTGTCCGCCCTGTTGCACACGTTGCCGCACGCGGGCGATGGCCTGCGCGGGACTGGAAAGCCAGAGGTAATGCAGTTCGATTTCGTAGCCAAGCTGCCGGGCGCGCCGGAAAAGCCGGATGTAAGTTTTGCCGCTCAAGGTAGTTTCCAGCGCAAAAGTTTCCCGGCGGCGCAGCGAATCCTCAATTTGGGTGAGCAGCAATCGCGCAGCCTGAACAGCGCTGCGGCTGGGTTTGAATGGTGAAAGGCCGCGCGCGATTTCGTCCGCATTCAGGAAGCGGAGACACTTCACCTCAGTGGGCAGAAACTCTTTGGCGAAGGTGGTCTTGCCCGCGCCGTTGCAACCGGCAATGACATAAATTGTTGGCGGCTTGGCGGCCATTTAGGTTTTCTTTGTCTCTTTCGCCCACGCATCCTTCAACGTGATGGTGCGGTTGAAAACCAGCTTGCCCGGTTTCGCATCCAAATCCAAAGCGAAGTAAGCGAGGCGCTCAAATTGATAGCGTTGCTCGAACGTCGCCGCTGTTAAACTCGGTTCGCACTTGGCGGTGATGACTTCCAACGAGTGCGGATTGAGATGTTGCTTAAAATCACCGTCCGCATCCGGCTCGGCCACCGTGAACAGCCGGTCGTATAAGCGCACTTCCGCATCCACCGCGTGCGCGGCGCTCACCCAATGAATCGTGCCCTTGACCTTGCGCGCGGACGTCGCGCCGCCGGTCTTGCTGTCCAAGTCAGCGGTGCAACGCAGCTCCACGAGGTTGCCGGCGGCGTCTTTGATGATTTCGTTGCACTTGATGATGTAGGCGTATTTCAAACGCACTTCGCCACCCGGTTTCAGGCGGAAAAATTTCGGCGGCGGCACTTCGGCAAAATCATCGCGCTCAATGAAGAGTTCGCGGCTGAACGGCAACTTCCGTTTTCCGGCAGTTTCGTCTTCGGGATTGTTCGTCGCGTCGAGTTCCTCGGTCTGGCCGACCGGATAATTCGTGATGACAACTTTGATCGGTCGCAACACGGCGAGGCGACGCAGCGAACGTTTATTCAAATCATCGCGGATGGCGAATTCCAAAACCGACACGTCCGTGATGCCGTTGTATTTCGTGATGCCGATGTTGTAGGCGAAATTGCGCAACGCCTGCGCCGTCACCCCGCGCCGCCGGATGCCGCAGATGGTGGGCATTCGCGGATCGTCCCAGCCGGTGACGAGGTGTTCGTCCACAAGCTGCATGAGCTTGCGCTTGCTCATTACCGTGTAGCCAAGCGCAAGGCGTGCGAATTCATATTGGTGCGGTAACGGACGCGGCAATTCGAGCGATTCCAAAATCCAATCGTAAAGCGGGCGATGCACCTCGAATTCCAGCGTGCAAATCGAGTGCGTGATGCCTTCGATATAATCGCTCAAACAATGTGCGAAATCATACATCGGGTAGATGCACCACTTGCCGCCGGTCTGGTGATGCTCGACGTGTTTGATGCGGTAAATCAGCGGGTCGCGCAGCCAGATGTTTGGCGCGGAGGCGTCAATCTTCGCGCGCAATGTGCGGATGCCGTCGGCAAATTCGCCTGCCTTCATGCGCTGAAAGAAATCCAGATTTTCCTCCACGCTGCGATTGCGGAACGGGCTTTCCAAACCGTTGCGGCGGTATTCATCCGTCTGCTCCGGCGTCAGGTCGCAGACAAACGCTTTGCCCTGCTCAATCAATTCCTCGGCGTATTCGTAAATCTGGTCAAAATAATCGCTGGCGTAAAACGGTTGGAATAGTTCCGGTTTTTGATTGCCGATTTCCGATTTCAAAACCGGCGGCAGATAAAAATCACGTTTGCCGTCGGCGGCCAAAATTTCCGGCGTGCCGCCTTTCGGCTTGAGTCCCAGCTGGTCATCCGCCCACGCGCTGATGAGCCAGTTCACGTCCGCTTGAATGGACTCGACGTATTCGATGTCCTCCTTTGCGGGATTGGTGTCATCCATGCGGAGATTGCAGACACCGCCAAACTCGCGGGCGATGCCAAAATTCAGACAGATGCTTTTCGCGTGGCCGATGTGCAGATAGCCGTTCGGCTCCGGCGGAAACCGCGTGTGGATGCGCGGATACTTATTCTCGGCAACGTGCGCGGCGACAATGTCGCGGATAAAATCGGACGGCGCGGCGGGCGCGGCGGCTTCTTTATTTTCCAAACTCATAAAATCGTGCACAGGCTAACAAATGGAAGGTCAATTGTCCAAATGTGTCGCGCGAAGAACGCGAAGGCAGCGAAGCCGCCGGTCAGCAGGTTAAAGATAATTTCTTCGCCTCCTTCGCATTCTTCGCGCGACTATTTTTCCGTCACCAGCGGCGAAAATTGCCGTGTCTCCGGGTCGTAGGCGAACAGTTCCGCCGTGGCGATCTTGAAAAACCAGCCGTGCAGTCGCAACGAGCCGTCCATCAGCCGTTCCTGCACACACGAATAGCTGTGCAGGTTGTCGAGGCCGAACAGAACATTTTCCTCGGCGGCGGCGGTCTCGCGCTCGTTGGTTTCGCGGAGGTGCGCGTAATCTTTTCTCAACGTCTCCAGCACCGGCGCGGCAAGGTTCAGCCAGTCACGCAAATGCGGCGTGGAATTGCTCACCGGCTTTTTGTCCAGCAACTGCGTGATGGCACCGCACTGCGAATGGCCGCAGATGACAATGTCGCTGACACGCAGCGTCTCCACGGCGAACTCAATGGCGGCGGCGGTGGAATTGGTGTCCCCGCGCACATTGGCGGGCGGCACGATGTTGCCGACGTTTTTGACGACGAACAAATCGCCGGGCTTGCTCTGCGTAATGAGTTCCGCCAGCACGCGCGAATCCGAGCAGGTGATGAAGAGCGTGTGTGGATTCTGCCCTTCCTGGGACAGCTTGCGGAAGAGCTTCCGGTAATTCCCGAACTCGTCAGTGCGGAACTTGTGGACGCCTTCGATAAGCCGTTGCATGAAAAATGAAAATTACTGCGCGAGCGTCTTGTTTTTGGCGCGCGATTCCTCCATCAGCTTCACCTTGAATTTCTTCAATTCCGTCTGCAAGCGCGCGTCGCCCGTGGCGAGAATTTGCGCCGCGAGAATACCCGCGTTGCGCGCGCCGCCGATGGCGACCGTCGCCACCGGCACGCCCGGCGGCATCTGCACCATTGAAAGCAGCGAATCGAAGCCATCCGTGGATTTGCCGAGGATTGGCACGCCGATGACCGGCAACGTGGTGAATGCCGCCGTCACGCCCGCCAGATGCGCCGCGCCGCCCGCGCCGCAAATAAAAGCTTTAATGCCGCGCGCCGGCGCGCCGGAAACATATTCTTCCAATCCATGCGGATCGCGGTGCGCGGAAATCACTTTGGCTTCGCTGGCGATGCCAAAGTCTTTCAGCGCCTCGGCGGCGGCCTTCATGGTCGGCCAGTCCGAATCGCTGCCCATCAAAATGCCCACCTGCGGTGTGTTTGTGTTTGCACTCATCGGTGAAATTATAGCAACAGCCACGCTAAATGTCATCATTCCAAAATTTTCTCGTTTCCCTTTCTGCGCCGCTGGCGGATAAGATGGCTTCGTGAACGGATGGCGAAAAATCTCCGAGTTTCTGGCGCTGCGGCGAAACACCTCGCTGCTGCTCGTCGCGCTCGTGCTGGCGGGCACCGGTGAAAAACTCTGGCTCGGCTTCGCGCCCAAATATATCGAGGTGCTGGCGCACGGCGTCCTGTCGGCGGCGCAAATCATTTTGGTCATCGGCATCTTCGACGCGCTGCAAACATTTCTTGGCGCGATTTACGCCTATCCCGGCGGCTGGCTCACCGACCATTGGGGACAACGCAAATCGCTGCTGCTGTTCAGCGTCATTTCCATCGCCGGTTATCTTTTGGTTTTGGTCTGGCAAAGCTGGCTGGCGCTGCTGCTCGGCTCGCTTTTGTTTCTCGCGTGGAGCGCGCTTTCGTTGCCGGCGACATTTTCCGTCATCGCCACGTCGCTGCAAAGCCACCGGCACACGATGGGCGTCGGCGTGCAATCCATGATTCGCCGCGTGCCGATGATGCTCGGCCCGCTCCTCGGCGGCTGGCTGCTCACGCGCTTCGGCTGGACGGACGGCGTGCGTTACGCGCTCGCGCTCTGCATCGCAATGAGCCTGTTAACATTGGCGTTTCAATTGTTCATGTTCGAGCCGGATGGAAAATTATCTACGGAAAATAAAAATTCAAATAGCGTAACACTTTCAAATAGCGTAACACTTTCATTTCTCGGCGTCGTCAAAACCTTCACGCCCGCGCTGCGTGAATTGCTCGTCAGCGACATTCTCATCCGCTTCTGCGAACGCATTCCGTATGCGTTCATCATTTTATGGGCGATGGATCACAGCGGCCTGACGGCGCAACAATTCGGTTATCTCGTCACATTTGAAATGGTCACGGCAATGCTCTGCTACATTCCCGTCGCGCATCTGGCGGACAAATACGGACGCCGACCGTTTGTGCTTATCACGTTTGTTTTCTTCACGCTATTTCCGGTCACGCTGCTGTGGGCGCACGATTTCAAGTGGCTCGTGCTGGTGTTCGTCGTGCGCGGGTTGAAGGAATTCGGCGAGCCGGCGCGTAAGGCGCTCATCATCGGCGAGGTCGCGCCGGAACTGCGGGCGCGAACTTACGGCGCGTATTATCTCATCCGCGACTGCACAGTGACGAGCGGTTCGTTTCTCGGCGCGTGGCTGTGGAGCGTGAGTCCGTCGGCAAATTTCATCGGCGCGGCCATCTGCGGCGCGCTGGGAACGCTCTGGTTCTGGTGGTTTATTTACCGCCGGCCTTAAAAAGGTGTCGCGCGAAGGCCGCGAAGGTGGAACAAAATTATTTTCCTTCGCCGGCTTCGCGGCCTTGCGCGACATTCCATCCGTGCAAATCGGTGTCATTCGTGCCATGCTTTTCCCGCCATGACGACGGCGAACAAAATCACCATTCTGCGGATTCTGCTGATTCCGTTTTTTGTGGTGGAGATTCTTTATTTTGTCGAGACCGGCAATGAGCTTCACCGGCTGCTCGCGATTTTGTCCTTCGCCACCGCATCCATTCTTGATGGCGTGGATGGCTACGTCGCGCGGCGCTACCATCAGTGGAGCGAACTCGGCACGGTGCTCGACCCGCTCGCGGACAAATTGCTGCTGGTTTCGGCCATCGTGGTCTTGAGCTTCGACCACGCGCCGCGACTGGCGGTGATTCCACTCTGGCTTACCGGGACGATCATCGGGCGCGATTTGTTGATCTGCCTGGGCGTCATCGTCGTCCGTTTCACCGTGGGCAAAGTCACGGTGCGCCCGCGTCTCAACGGCAAAATCGCGACCGTGCTGCAAATGACAGTGGTGCTATGGATTCTCCTCAAATGGACGGATGATCATGTCGCGTGGCTGCAAATCATCAGTCTTGGCGCGGGTTTGTTCACCGGCGCGTCCGGTTTGCTTTACGTTTGGGATTTTATGAAACAGCTCGGTGCACATCCTTCCAGTTCACCGGTAAAAAAATGAAACTCCCGGTTGCAATTTTCCCAACCCGGTGTTTATTCAGGGACTTTTATGGCTAAAGCAATTGAACTGAAATTAAAGGAAGGCGATGTCGCCCCGAAATTTTCCGTGGCGACCAGCGGTGGCGGGAAAATCTCGCTCGCCGATTATTTGGGGCAAAACGTAATTTTGTATTTTTACCCGCGCGACGACACGCCGGGCTGCACGAAGGAAGCCTGCGCCTTCCGCGACGAGTTCGTCCAGTTCAAGAAAAAAGGCGCGGTCGTCTTCGGCGTCAGCCCGGATTCTGTGAAGTCGCATGACAAGTTTGTGGAGAAATTCAAACTGCCGTTCACGCTGCTGGCGGACGAGGACAAGAAAATCGTCGAGGCCTACGGCGTGTGGGGCGAAAAAAGTTTCATGGGCCGGAAATACCTCGGCGTCTATCGCGTGACGTTCCTCATCGGGCCGGACGGCAAGATCAAAAAAATCTGGCCGCTGGTGAAGCCGGAGGAACACGCGGCGGAGGTGCTGGCGGCGCTTTGATTTGATTTAGATTAATTCTAAATTGATTGACACCGGCAGATTGAATTTCCAAAATCACGCCAGTTCGTTTTAACAACCAAACCAAAACCAAAGAGAAAATATTATGCCCATTCCCGTCGGCTCCCAGGCTCCTGATTTCACGCTCAAATCCAAGTCCCCCGTGGACGCGGAAGTCAAGTTGAGCAACAACTTCGGCAAGAAAAACACTGTGCTGCTGTTCTTCCCGCTCGCGTTCACCGGCGTCTGCACGGCGGAAATGTGCAGCATGACCGGTGGTTTGGACGAATACAAAAACCTCGGCGCGGACGTTATTGCCGTCAGCGTGGATAGCCCGTTCGCGCAGGCCGCGTGGGCCGCGAAGGAAAAAATCGGCATCACGCTCGCCAGCGACCTGAACAAGACCGTGACCAAGGCCTACGACGTGGTGTTCCCGATGCTCGCCGGCGTGGGCGACACGTCGGCGCGTGCCGCGTTCGTCATTGATAAGAACGGCGTGGTGCAATACAGCGAGCAGACGGCAACGCCGAAAGATCTGCCGAACTTTGAAGCCGTCAAGGCAATGCTGGCGAAGCTGCAGTAAATTCTACAATTTGGAAAAGGATTGCCGCCGTTGGGCTTCGTGCAACAACGGCGGCAATCTTATATCCCGCCGCCGGCGTGTTTTTCGCGCGATCCAAGCTTTTCTGTTGCCAGACCGTAACCGGGTTTTAACCCTCCTGTCGCTGGTTAATTTTCAGATAACCATTAATCTAAAAAAGTGCTACCGCGTATTTTAATTGTGGATGACGAGGGCGATTTTATCGAGCTGGTGAAATTTCGACTGGCGAATTTGCATTGTGAATTTCTAGTCGCCAACGACGGGATTCATGCCTTGAGCCAGGCGCGGACGGCCAAACCGGATCTGATCCTGCTCGACATCTTACTGCCGGATCTCGACGGTCTTTCCGTGTGCGAAATTCTGAAACGTCAGCCGGGCACCAAAAAAATCCCCATCATCTTCATGAGCGCGCTCACCAGCGATGTGACCAAACGCACCGCCGCTATGCACGCCGAGGATTTTTTCACCAAGCCGCTCGATTTGAACCGGCTCGAAAAACGCATCACCGAACTGCTCCACACCGGAATTGTTGCCAACTGACCGCCCGCAATTTGTCCCGCGCTTCGCTTGACAGCGGGGCGCGCAATCTTCATTTTCTTGTGGAGGTTTTAGGTCAAGTTAACCACCCAATTAAATGAGCACATCACACAATTTGTTCGGCACGTTGCAGAATTTTGAACTCGGCGACGGCAAACCGGGGAAATTCTATTCGCTGCCCGCGCTGGAAAAAGCCGGCGTCGGCCCCATCTCCAAGCTGCCGGTTTCCATCCGCCTCGTGCTGGAGTCCGTGCTGCGCAACTGCGACGGCAAGAAAGTCCACGAAGCGAACGTCAAGGAACTGGCCAACTGGCAGGCCGCTGAGACGCGCACGGCGGAAATTCCGTTCGTGGTCGCGCGCATCGTGTTGCAGGATTTTACCGGCGTGCCGCTGCTGGTGGATTTGGCCGCGATGCGCACCGCCGTCGCGAAGCTGAACAAAAATCCAAAAATCATCGAGCCGCTTGTGCCGGTGGATTTGGTCGTGGACCATTCTGTGCAGGTGGATTTCGCGGGTGGCGCGGATTCGATGGCGAAGAATCTGGATTTGGAATTCACGCGCAACCGCGAGCGTTATCAATTTCTCAAGTGGGGCATGCAGGCGTTCGACACGTTCAAGGTCGTGCCGCCGGGCATCGGCATCGTGCATCAGGTCAATTTGGAGTATCTCGCCAAAGGCGTCTTGAACGCGGGCGAAGTTTATTATCCCGACACGCTCGTCGGCACCGACTCGCACACGACGATGATCAACGGTCTCGGCATCGTCGGCTGGGGCGTCGGCGGCATCGAAGCGGAAGCGGGGATGCTTGGCCAGCCGGTTTATTTTCTCACGCCGGATGTCGTGGGCGTGCACATGACCGGTTCCATCCGCGAAGGTGTCACCGCCACGGATGTTGCGCTGACCGTCACGCAGATTCTTCGCAAGGCAAAGGTCGTTGGCAAGTTTGTCGAATTCTTCGGCCCGGGTGCCGCCGCGTTGCCGCTCGTGGATCGCGCGACCATCGCAAACATGGCGCCCGAATACGGCGCAACGATGGGATTCTTTCCGATTGATGCCGAGTGCGCGAATTATCTTCGCGCCACCGGCCGCACCGATGAAGCCGTCAAGACTTACGAAAATTATTACAAAGCCCAAGGTCTCTGGGGCATTCCGAAAAAAGGTGAAGTCGTCTATTCGCAGGAAATCGAACTCGATCTCGGCAGCGTGTTGCCGAGCGTGGCTGGTCCGAAACGCCCGCAAGACCGGATCGAATTGCCGAAGCTGAAAAACGAATTCACCACGGCGTTCTCGAAGCCCGTCACCGAAAATGGTTTTGGGATGAAAGCCGAAGACCTCGGCAAGACCAAGGCCGATGTCGCGCTCGCCGGCGGCAAATCCACCATCGGCCACGGCTCGGTTTTGATCGCCGCGATTACGAGCTGCACGAACACGAGCAATCCGTCCGTGATGCTTGCTGCTGGTTTGCTCGCGAAGAAAGCGGTTGAAAAAGGCCTTACCGTGAACGCTTCCGTGAAGGCATCGCTCGCGCCCGGCTCCCGCGTGGTAACGGATTATCTGGACAAGACCGGTCTCCAGCCGTATCTCGACAAGCTCGGTTTCAATCTCGTCGGCTACGGCTGCACGACGTGCATCGGCAATTCCGGCCCGCTCGCCGCGCCGATTGAAGAAGCCGTCGTCAAAAATAATTTGGTCGCCGCCGCCGTGTTGTCGGGCAACCGCAACTTCGAAGCGCGCGTGCATCAGAACATCAAGGCGAACTTCCTCATGTCGCCGCCGCTCGTCGTCGCGTTTGCGCTCGCGGGCCGCGTGGATATTGACCTCGCCAACGACGCGCTCGGCACCGGCAAGGACGGCAAGCCCGTCCACCTGCGCGACATCTGGCCGAGCCTGAAGGAAGTGCGCGACCTCATGCAGGCCGCGTTGCAACCGGAAGTGTTCCGCCGGCTCTACAAGGATTTTGCCGCGCAGAATCCGAAGTGGAACGAAATCTCTTCGAGCACTGGAAATGTTTACGAGTGGGATCGCAAATCTACTTACATCCAAGAGCCGCCTTTCTTCGAGAATTTCTCGATGACGCCCGGCAGCATCAAGCCCATCACCGGCGCGCGTGCGCTCGGCATTTTCGGTGACAGCGTGACGACCGACCATATTTCGCCCGCCGGCTCGTTCAAGAAGACGACGCCCGCCGGAAAATATCTCGTCGAGAATGGCGTCGCGGTGGAAGATTTCAACAGCTACGGTTCGCGTCGCGGCAACGACCGCGTGATGACACGCGGCACGTTCGCCAACGTCCGCATCAAGAACCTCATGGTGCCCGGCGTCGAAGGTGGTGTGACCAAGCTACAGCCATCCGGCGAACAGGTTTCCATTTACGACGCCTCGATGAAATATCAGGCGGAGAAAATTCCGCTCGTGATTCTCGCCGGACAGGAATACGGCACGGGCTCGTCGCGCGATTGGGCGGCGAAAGGCACGAACCTCCTCGGCGTGAAAGCCGTCGTCGCGCAGAGCTTCGAACGCATCCATCGCAGCAACCTCGTCGGCATGGGTGTGCTGCCGCTGCAATTCAAAGAAGGCACCACCGCGCAGACCTTGAAGCTCGACGGCACGGAGAGCTACGACATTGTCGGCCTCGACGCGAACATCAAGCCGCAGCAGGACCTCACGCTCAAGATCACGCGCAAGGACGGCACCGTGGAAAACGTCGCCGTCCGCTGTCGCATTGATACGCCCATCGAAATTGACTATTACCAGCACGGCGGCATTTTGCCGTATGTGTTGCGCCAGTTGGTCGCGAAGGCGTAATTCAAATTTCTTTCAGGTGCCGGACTTCCTCGTTGAAGTCCGGCATTTTTATTTGTCGGCGCCGAGGTCTAGGCTGTGCTGTTGTTGGTCAATTGCGTAAACTGCTTTCAATATGATTCATGATGTTCAAGCCATCGCGGCGGAAGTGATCCGCAAAACCGGCAAAGACAAGCCGGCGGACGCGGCGTTGCGCGAGGTGCTCAAGCAGATCAAAGACCTCGCGCCCTTCGACGCGACGGAGATCGCCAAGACCGTTTTTCTGTATTACCGCTGGCACGTCTGGCTGCGCGAGGAACGCGGCGTGGAAAATAAAATGCGGCACGCCATCCGCTTGAATCAGCGCTTTCAGGCGAATAACGCCAGCGTTCCGTTGGCTGAACTCCGCGAGAAAGCCGTGCCCGCGTGGACGGCGGCGGAAATGGACGTCACCGATGAATGGCTGCTCTCCTTGCAGCGCGAACCGAAATTGTGGCTGCGCGCTAAGCGCGGCACGGCAGAGTCGCTGGCGCGGACGCTTTTCGCGGCGGATGTCAGCCCGTTGCTGCCGGAAGCAATCTTGTATCGCGGCGAGGAAGATTTGTTCAAGACGCCGGAATTTCACGCAGGCGAATTTGAGATCCAGGACATCGCGTCGCAACTGGTCGGAGTGCTTTGCGCACCGCAGCCGGGCGAGACGTGGTGGGATACTTGCGCGGGCGAAGGTGGAAAGACTTTGCATCTTTCTGATTTGATGCAGAACAAAGGAATGTTGTGGGCCAGCGACCGCGCGGAGTGGCGGCTGACCAAACTCAAGCGCCGGGCGGGACGGGCGAAAGTTTTTAATTATCGCTCGGCTCACTGGGACGGCGGCGCGAAGCTGCCGACGAAAACAAAATTTGACGGCGTCTTGGTGGACGCACCGTGCAGCGGCATCGGCACCTGGCAGCGTAATCCGCAGGCGCGCTGGACCACGGAGCCGAATGACGTGCGTGAGCTTTCTGCAATCCAGAAGAAATTACTCACAAACGTCGCGCCGAGCGTGAAGCCCGGGGGCAAGTTGATTTTCTCTGTCTGCACGCTAACGCGCTCGGAGACGACGGACGTGGTGAATGATTTCAACGCGAAGTTTGCGGGTGAATTTGAGCCGCTGGTATTTCCGGAGATAAAATTAAATCAGCGGACAGTTTCCGGCGCGTCATCACTGACGCTCTGGCCGCAGGATTTGGACGGCAACGGCATGTTCATCGCCGGCTGGCGACGGAAGAAAGTCTAGGGCGTCGCTTCCAGAATCTTGCCAAGGATTTTTTGGATGTCTTCGTTGTGCTGCTGCGAGGCGATGCCGAAGGCTTGGATGATGTCGAGCAGCAAATCGGAATTCGCGCGGTTGAAATCGTAATAGACCGTCTCCTTGGATTTGGCGCTGCCGGCTTTGCGCGGCGTGCCGTCCATCGCCAAAACTTCGCTCATTGGCAAACACACATAGACCATCGCCTGATAGCCCACGGCCCGCTGCTTCTGTTTGAGTTGGATTTGCACCCAGCCATGCGGTGTGGTTTTGGTGAACTGCGGTAGTCGTTGCACGGCACTCTGAAAACCGTCCGCAGTGGCGTTCGTGGAAACTTCTACTTGAACGGCTTGGTTTTCTTCAAACTCACTTGCCGGAATTTTTTTAAGCGAATCCATTTCACGGATCAAATCATTGGTCAAAATAATTCCGATCCGCACGGCGTCAAAAATGATTTTGGCAAGTTCGTGGCCGTATTTGGTTTCGCCGTTGCGGGTGAATTTTATTTCGGGAACGACGCTTGGACTGTTTGTGTTTGGAACGTCGTAGCCGATTTGCCATTCGAGATAAAATTTTTCGTTGAGCGAGGTTTTCATCGGTGCGACGGGCAGGCCGAAGCCGGCGGAAGATTTTTCTTTTACACGCACCTTGCCGGTCACATCGGTGAGTGGTAGGCGGATGCACACGGCGTTGCCATTGGTTTCGACGAGCACGGATTTGTAGTCGGCGTTGGCGGCGAAGCTCTGGATGGCGACAGCAAACAAGCTAACGAGCAGCAGAAAATATTTTTTCATGTGCGGAATTCCGGCTGAAATTATTACGGCAGAACTGCTGGCGGGGCAAGTGTTCCAAAAAAGCGGGAAAATAGTGTTGCTACCGCCGGCGGGTTTGATATATTCCGCGCTCCGTTTCTCCAAAAGTTGAAACGGTTATTTTTACCGCGATTTTTAACGCAAATGCCGACAATCAATCAACTGGTCCGCAAGGGCCGCACTAAAGTTAAGTATAAATCCAAGTCGCCCGCCTTGGAAAATTCACCGTTTCGTCGTGGCGTGTGCATCCAAGTGATGACGCGCACGCCGAAGAAGCCGAACTCCGCGATGCGTAAAGTCGCGAAGGTTCGTTTGACAAACGGCTATGAAATCATCGCCTACATTCCGGACGAGGGGCACAATTTGCAGGAACACAGCATCGTGCTCGTGCGCGGTGGCCGTGTAAAGGATTTGCCCGGTGTGCGCTATCACATCGTGCGCGGCACGCTCGATGCCGCCGGCGTGGAGAAACGCCGTGTCAGCCGTTCCAAATACGGCGTGAAGAAACCCAAGGCTGCCAAAGCCGCCGCCAAGTAAAATTTAAAAAGATTAATTATGTCTCGCAGACGTCAAGCAACCAAACGGCCTCTGGCCAAGGATGGCAAATACCAGAACACGCTGGTCAGCCGCCTCGTGAATACCGTGATGTTTTCCGGCAAGAAGAGCACGGCGCAACGCATCGTTTACGGCGCGTTCGACACCATCTCGGAAAAGAACCCGGCGAGCAACCCGATTGAAATTTTGCAGCGCGCGGTGGACAACGCCAAGCCGCGCATCGAAACCAAGGCCCGCCGCGTCGGCGGCGCGACCTATCAGGTGCCGCTGGAAATTCCCGCCGAGCGCCAGAACGCGCTCGCTTTGCGTTGGATTGTGGATTTCGCGGATGCCAAGAAGGGCGTGCCGATGAAGGCCGCGCTCGCCACGGAAATCATGGAAGCGTTCGCCGGTCAGGGGAACGCGATTCGCAAACGCGACGAGGTTCACAAGATGGCGCAGGCTAATAAAGCTTTCGCGCATTTCCGTTGGTAGAAAGTTTTTTCAACACGCCCCGACGGAAATCGCCGGGGCGTTTTTTGTTCCCAGACCAGATTAAGTTTAACCGAATTTTTTGAAATTTTTATGAGCGCTGAAGTCAAATCCCCCAATTCGCCCACCCGCGAATACACCCTCGAACGCACCCGCAACATCGGTATCGCCGCGCACATTGATGCCGGCAAGACGACGACGACCGAGCGTATTTTGTTTTATACCGGACTCATCCATAAGATCGGCGACGTGGATGACGGCAACACCGTGACCGACTGGATGGAACAGGAAAAGGAACGCGGCATCACCATCACCTCCGCCGCCGTCACCTGCTTCTGGACGCAGAAATGCGCCAAGGCCGGCGAAGACCAGGTTTTCAAGGCGTTCAATAACATTCCGCACCGCATCAACATCATTGATACGCCCGGCCACGTTGATTTTACCGCCGAAGTGGAACGCTCCATGCGCGTGCTGGACGGCGCGGTCGCCGTGTTTTGCGGCGTCGCGGGCGTGCAGCCGCAATCGGAAACCGTCTGGCGGCAGGCGACAAAATACAACGTTCCGCGCATTGCGTTCGTCAACAAGATGGATCGCATGGGCGCGAACTTTGAAAATGCGCTTAACGATATGCGCACCAAGCTCAAGGCGTATGCGTTCCCGATTTTCCTGCCGCTCGGTCAGGGGCCGGTTGAATCCGAAGGCAAGCCGGTCGTCGGCGGTTTTGAAGGCGTCATTGACGTCGTGAACCAAAAGACAATTTATTGGGGGCCGGGCGAGGCGAACGAAGGTCTCAATTACGAGATTCGTGAAATCGCGCCGGAAGATCAGGAACGCGCCAAGGCCGCGCTCGCCGAATTGATTGATGCCGTCTCCAACAAGGACGACGCTATTGCGGAACTCGTGCTGGAAGAGAAGCCGATTACGGCGCCGATTCTCAAGGCGGCCATTCGCCGGCTCACATGCAAGATTGAAATCGTGCCCGTTCTCTGCGGCTCGGCGTTCAAGAAGAAAGCCGTCCAAGTCCTCGTGGACGCGGTCATTGATTATCTGCCCAGCCCGCTGGATATTCCCGGCGCGGAAGGCCACGAACTTGGCACGGACGTCGTCGTCAAAGTGCCGACGAACGACCACGAAAAATTCTGCTCGCTCGCGTTCAAGCTCTGGACCGACCCCTACGCCGGCAAGCTGGTGTTCTTCCGCGTCTATTCCGGCCATCTGAAAAAAGGCGACACGATTTACAATCCGCGCACACGCAAACGTGAACGCGTTTCGCGCCTCATGGTCATTCAGGGCAGCGAGCGCAAGGACATCAACGAAGTTTACGCCGGCGACATCGCCGCGCTCGTCGGTCTGCGCAACATCACCACCGGCGACACGTTGTGCAATGAAGATTACGACGTGACGCTCGAACCGCCGACGTTTCCTGAACCCGTCATCTCGATGGCCGTAGAACCGAAGACCAAGGCCGACCGCGACAAGCTGTCCGAAGGCTTGCAACGCCTCGCGGAAGAAGATCCGACGTTCCGCTGCTTTACGAACGAGGAAACCGGCCAGCTTATCATCGCGGGCATGGGTGAATTGCATTTGGAAATTATTGTTGACCGTTTGAAACGCGAATTCAAAGTGGAGGCCAACACCGGCGCGCCGCAGATCGCGTATCGCGAGACCATCACCAAGAACGCCGAGGGCGAAGGCAAGTTCATCCGCCAGTCCGGCGGCAAAGGCCAATACGGCCACGCCTGCATCAAAGTTTACCCGAATGAAAAGGGCAAGGGCGTGGAAGTCGTGGACGAAATTGTCGGCGGCGCGATTCCCAAGGAATTCATTCCGAAGGTCATTGACGGCATCGAAGAAGCCATCAAGGGCGGTGTGTATTGTGGCTATCAGGTCATTGACATAAAGGTCGAGGTCGTGGACGGCAGCTTCCACGAAGTTGACTCGAACGAACTCGCGTTCCGCATGGCAGGCATTTTCGCTTTGAAAGACGCGTTCAAGAAGGCCGGTCCAATCTTGCTCGAACCGCTGATGAAAGTGGAATGCACCACGCCCGACGAATACCAGGGCGATCTGCTCGGCGACATCAACCGTCGTCGCGGAACCATCGTGAGCATCGAAGCGAAGAACGGCCAGACCGTGCTCAACGCCCAGGTGCCGCTCGCGGAAATGTTCGGTTACGCCACCGCGATCCGTTCGCTGTCCAAGGGCCGCGCCTCCTACTCGATGGAGCCGCTGACGTTTGCGCAGGTGCCGAACAGCGTGCTGACGACCATCCTAGACGCCGCCGCCAAGAAGCCCGCCGCGCGCACTTAATCTGGTCACTGAAAATTCCAGAGTCCGGGAACGTCATGTTCCCGGACTTTTTTATTTTTGTCGGCCACCAAAGGCCGATGAATGCAAAAAAAACAGGCCGCCAATTCTGACGGCCTGTTATGTAAAAGTATCGTGGTTAAGAAATCTTGTTTTTGCGCAGGATGCGGACGGTGCTGATGCCGAAGGGCAGCAGCAGCAAGGCCCCGGCCACAATGGTTGAAGGTTCGGGCACGGCGGTC
>Ga0316222_1003045_pt1 | contig 16950 bp, 17 predicted proteins | sample TBH18011metaG_FD_206008 | JGI IMG/M metagenome (GOLD analysis project Ga0316222, IMG submission 206008) | Freshwater microbial communities from Trout Bog Lake, Wisconsin, USA - TBH18011 | ecosystem: Environmental > Aquatic > Freshwater > Lake > Hypolimnion/Profundal zone | place: USA: Wisconsin...
GGAATGCCAGCGCCGAGATCAGGCAAACTACCCCCTTCGGCACCTTGTGCGAGACCGTCACCAGATCCGGGTTGCCCAGTGGCTTCGCGTTGGCCAACCGGTAAAGCCCCCGTTCGAGCCGCTCCAGTTTCCCCGCGTCTCGAAGCGCATAGAGTTCACGAGGGTGCACGCCCAGTTCGACTGCGCGTTTTGTATTGAGGATGCCGCCGCTTTTCTTGAAGATGCCGATAGCGCGGCCCATCGCGCCGGACTCGGGCGTTTGTGCAGCGTCGGATATATTCCTCGGAGATTGCATATGTTCTCCGACTATTCTATCCATATACAGGCAAACCTCCAAGTACTTTGGAAGGCTCCTTCTGAGAGTGCATTTTGACCGATATTCTTCAAGCTGGTCCCACACAGCCAGCCTGAAAGCCCGTAAAAAAGTTTGTCGCATTTTTGTCGCAAATACCGCCCAGAGGGCCGTTTTTGCCGGTTGTGCCGGTTTTTAACTACTGTACCGTCAACAACTTGCGGTTTGCGCCATTTCTTGACACGGAAGAGGTCGCTGGTTCGAGTCCAGTCGTGCCTACCATATTTATCAGTAACTTACATGGGTTTTGAGGCTATATCGGTTTTTTTGTGTCACGGTTTGTGTCATCCCCCATTTTGCTGCTTTTCGAGACGCATTCCACGGCCTTATGCTTGGCTTACATGCGAACGTGGCTGTACCGTTCCAGCATCCGGCGGCTGGCTTATGCCCTCTAAGAATAGGTGGCTGAAAGGCGTAGCTGCAAGATTGCGTTTCCTCGCTCCGCCGGATGATTATGCTCCTCTTCTACTCATCTAGCTTCGCGTCCCTTGGTACCGTCGCTTCCCACGGAAGGGCAATGTCAGTCCGGCCAAAATGCCCGTAGGCCGCTGTGGGGTAGTAGATGGGCCGCAGCAGATCGAGCGTATCGATGATCCCCTGTGGGCGGAGGTCGAACTCGCGGGAGAGTTCTGCCGCAAAGTCCCTGCGGGAATCGGTCTCGGTTCCGTATGTCTCAACCAAGAAACTAACCGGCTCCGCGACTCCGATGGCATAGGCCAGTTGGATCAGGGCACGCTGTGCCCATCCACGTGACACGACTTGCTTTGCCAGAAAGCGGGCCATGTAGGCGGCGGACCTGTCCACTTTAGATGGGTCCTTGCCGGAGAAGGCCCCTCCGCCGTGCGGTGCCGCCCCTCCATAGGTGTCCACAATAATCTTGCGGCCAGTTAGCCCGGTATCGCCTTTGGGACCGCCTGTGACGAAGCGTCCGGTTGGGTTGATGAGGGTACGGAAGTTGGCGCTGCGCAGTTCAGGCGGGATAGTCGGGTCGATGATGTGTTTCTGAACCTCAGAACGCAACTCGTCAAGGCTTATGCCCTCGCTGTGCTGCGTAGATACCACCACGTTCACGATCTCAACCGGCTTGCCGTTTTTGTAAAGGAAGGTGACTTGCGACTTTGCATCGGGCCTGAGCCATGCCAGCCGGTTGCATTGGCGAAACTCTGCTAGACGGCGAACTAAGCGGTGTGCATAGACAATGGGCGCGGGCATCAACTCCGGCGTTTCGTCGGTGGCATAGCCAAACATCATGCCCTGGTCTCCGGCACCGAGAATGCCGTCCGAGCGGTCAACACCTTGGTTGATATCTTGCGACTGGCCATTGAATCGGACTTGAACCTCGCACCGCTTGGGGTCGATGCCCGTCTCAGAATCCCTGTATCCGGTGTCCCAAAGGACATCCCGGACGTAGGTCTCAGCCTTGGAGCGGACGGCATCAAAGGTTGCAATATCCCGCGTCTTGAACTCCCCGGCGACAATAACGCATTGATCCGCCAGCATGGTTTCGCAGGCCACGCGGGCGTGCGGGTCAAGTTCTAGGAATGCATCGAGGATGCGGTCCGAAATACGATCTGCGAGTTTGTCGGGGTGTCCTTCGGAAACGGATTCCGAAGAGAAGAGTCCATTGCGAATTGTCATCTTGAAACTCCTGTTCAGTTGTTGGCTGGTTGTGTGCGGCGACACCTTCCTCGGCATAGCTCGGGAGGAAAGGGGGAGTCCGGAAAATGGACTCCCCGTACAGCGAGGTACCTGAATCACGCATCGGATGCGCTTTTGGTGTTCTGTTGTGAACTGCTAAGAGGCTTATCTTCTTCAGCCTTTTCGGCTGTTAGGGGCTGAGGCGATGGTGTCTGTCGCCTAATGCCGAGCAGTGGAAATGGCATTGAGGATGTATTGGGCGGCGTGTCAGTTGCTTCAGCTTTCGAAGTGCGATTGGGCGGCGAGGCAGGAGGCGGCGATTCGGCAAGCCCTTCCAAAAAGGAGATCAACAGACTCCGGAGTTGGTCCCGAGTAAGGTCACGTTGCCCTGTTAGTTCATTCGTCGAGCAAGGATTCTCGTCAGGCGAATCAGGCTGGTTGAATTTCGCGTTTGTCATGCAGTTCTCCTTCCGGGCTGCGCCCTGCACGAATCACAGGTCCCAAGGCCGCTGAACCAAGGGCAGTGGACGAAACCTCCCTTTGCCTCGTCCCAGTAGTTGGATATAGGTCTGTGAATGCGCCCAGTTCCGCACTTCCGGCAGGGAATTCCGTCACAAATGCAGAGCACAGCGACAGCGGCCTCCTCTCTCTGCATGGAAGGTGGAAGGTCGCCCTTAAGAACAGCGCCACGGTACTCGTTACATACCGGGCGCCGAGCGAGGCCACGAGGAACGAATCCTGATTTTGAGGAGGAGTTGTCAGGCGCTACTGGTTGTTTACGAGCAGATTGCTGCGTTGTCCGCTTCGAACTGGACTTTGCCATTTTAGTTCTCCTTTTAGCCGCGTTCGACTGGGCGTCAGGGGCGACAAGCTGGAATCAAATCTCCCTTGTCCATTTTCCGGATTGGCAGGCGGACAGACCTGAAGAAGGCAAATGCCGAAGGCGCAACACCGCGAGAGCAATTTGGCCGATCCGGCATGGGGCATTTGCATCTTGAACGAACGGAGAGGTGTACGGGAGGGCAGGCCTCTGGTCACTCCGAGTGTGACCTCGAACGGCTCGGCAATCGAAACTGATCCAGAAAGCACAAAACCCTCCAGAACGGAGGGCCGACGTGTGTTCCGCTTAGTTGCCCCTGTAGGAGCCACATCCGCTTTCGCGTCCACCTTGCCCGGATTCGGCAGGTTGGCATGGGCGTCGGCCCATTTCTTAATGTTGAATAGACATTATCACGTTCCCGTCAGGCGAGCAACCGAGCGGTGCCTGACCTTTGAAAACCAATATGGTAATATGCGAACCGGAGAACCAATGGAACCCGAAATACCGAAATCGAAAAGCGACATGGTTGAACTCGTGGCAGATTCCCTTGAGCGCACCGGCATCTCTGTAGATCTCTTGTTGGTGCCAAGTCTGGAGGGCGGTGACTTGTGCTTTAGCTTTGAGCGGAAGGGAGGTGGACAGATCGCGTGGGGGAATTCCGATGCGAACTGGACTGCATCGATCTTTGACGCGGAAGGGCAAGAGGTCTCTACCATTGAAACCAAGTGCCCGAGCGAATGCCAGGAAGTTTCGGTAGTTGTCGAAGCCGTACTAGGCCCTTCACGCGACGCGGGCGCTATTGAATGAGATCCGGCACTCCTGCCTAAGTTCTGTGTCACGGCTTGTGTCATAACCCCGCCATCCCATCCCGTAGCGGCACATCGCTGTGCGTGTTACTAGGTAACACGCAAAAGGCAGTGAGCCTGCGTGAAACCTGCATGAACACTGCCTTTTCGTTTTGTCCTATATTCATCAGTAGTCCTACGTATCAAGCCGTCCGGCGATTTGACACGGAAGAGGTCGCTGGTTCGAGTCCAGTCGTGCCTACCATAAATTATATAAAATCAATAACTTAAAGATTTTATCTCTTTTTTCATACAGCCTCCGAAGGTGCTGAGAAACTTCATTTTCGAACAGTCGACGGAAAGCCACACCGGCAGCGACCCGTTTCTCATCTGATACCGCCTGCGGGTGAATATCGATCGTGATGCGAGAATTGGCATGGCGAAGCAGTTCCTGAGCGATCTTGATGTCTACCCTTTTTGACGAAGCATGGTTGCCAGTCCGAGTCGGAAACTGTGCCAGCCAATACGCTTCTTGACTCCCAGGTACCGCAATTCTCCATGATGAAGCCTGGAGTAATCTGGACGCTCTTCATACCTTTCATCGCATTCAGATTCTTTATGCACAGGCGATGAATCATCGGATCAAGGCTTGGATCCGGGCTGCAATCCGAAGAGACGTACCGTACCGAAGCGTTTTCCTGGGTGTAAAGCCCTCACCCGTTCTCACTCACCCGTGATTGGCCCGATTTATACGTTTTTCCCCGGTTTTAGAGGGGCCTATGAAACATTCAAGTAGTTGGAAGTAGAAGTTATATAGGGCATGGAAAGACCGTCTTCGGCGGTTCAATCCAGACCCTGGCCACCATCCATTGATAATGGCCGTTCTCAAGGTTTGATTCTCGCTGCATGCCATTCGCTCGTTGCGGCGCTGGGAATGATACCCCAGGCATTGATATTGATGCTTCCCTTTAATGCATCTTTGCCGATCAGGTTTCCTTGGTAGTCGGCGACGGACATATCCGCTGATTTGGCGCGCCAGGTCAGTACGCCATCCTTCTCAGTTGCGATTCCCGTGCTGCTGTAGCTCACCCCCTCCTTGTCGCGGTACTCCATCACAAAGTCGTACTTGCCTTCCTCATTTCCGCGCTTTGTAAGAGTGAGCACGAACGGGAGCGTCTCCACGTTCATGGTGATGGACGACGCAGCCGCTCTGCGCAGATCCGCTTCGTCGCGATTCGGAAGAAATGCCTTAAGGACGATGACGATTGAGTCTTCAATGTATTTTCGGAAAACCTCAGTACCTCTGACCGTCATCTGTCCGTTCCACGTCCCGCTGAGGTCGTCTTCCCCATATATAACTTTCACCCGCTTGAAGTCGATGTACTGCTCAACTCCGTCGGCATCGAGCATGAAGTAATAGAAGCCGAGATTATTCACGCCTTTGTCGAGATCGAGATTGTAGTAGTAGTCTCCCCGTGCGTCGAATGTGCCGGATGCGATGGCCGTGGTGTCTTTGTAAACGGTCACACGGTAGGGAGCGCTGCCGGAGGAGTAAGGGAACTTAGCATCGAACCGTAGCTTCCCTTTGTACACTGCACCCGGCAGCATCGTTGTTGGCTCATCTGTCTTGATTACTTTGGGTACCACAGGCCACTTTTTGTCAGCCCCCTTCTGGATCAGGTACATCACCTTCCACTTGGGGAACTTGTCATTGCCGATTGTTTCAGTAGCGATCTCAGCATAGCGCGCACCGACCTTCCCCCAGTCGGCCACCGCCGTCTTGGCGATATAAAGCAGGATGGGGAAGCTGATGCCGTTGCCTTTATCGATTTCAGCCTTATTCAAACCGGAATTGTAGGGTTTCAACTCACCGTTTGATAACGCGATTTTGCGGTGCTCGTCGCCGGGATAGTTCGGATCGGCAATATAGAGGCCCGTGGCGTCAACTTTGTAGACGACCATGGCGTGGCCCGCCTCCACCGGCTTCCCGTTCTTGTCAGTCGTCTGTCCCCAGATTTCAATGAACTGGGGCTCTCCGGTAAGTTGTATCGAATAGGCAAACGCTAGCCAGGTCAGGCCGGTGTTAAAGCCGTTGAACTTGCGGACGATCTGGCGGCTGATGCTTGTCCAGTCGAGTTCGTCCTGGACCACAGAAGCATAGCGGTAGCCCCAGGAATCGTCGTTCTGAAAGTCGATTGTGCCCATGCCGTAATCGTTATTGTCGTAGCGCCCATAGAGCACACGTTCGCTGGCCGCTTTTCTCTTCTCGATGTAGTACCACATCGATGTTATTGACTGGCCGGCACAGTGTCCGGCGGGCGCGAGCCAGGAGCCGTAGTTGGTGAACTGCCAATCGTCCACGCCCGGACGGAAACCACTGTCGACAGGAAAAGCCTTAACGACCTCCTCCTTCTTTGCTTTGCTGATCACGATATCCGAAAAATGCCTAGTGAGGACGGTGATCGAACGGGCATCTTCACCGACTAGGGGAAGGCCTTCTAGTTTTCCTGTCTTGCGGTTGTAGAAGAAACCCAATGCGAATTCATCCTGTGCGAGGTTCAAGGGAATCTTCACGACCATTGGGTCGTTGGAGTACGCGTGCCCGTTGTCGATTGTGATCAGTGGCGTGACGGGATGAAATAGCTGCCCAAGCTTGTGCCCGGTAATTTCAGTTGTCTTGATCTTGAAGGGGATCGCCTTGCCGTACGCCTCGGCGCTGACGTTCACCGTCATTCCGTTCAGTGGGGAATCCGCTTTGGCCACGGTGATCGAACCGCCTGACTGGGGCACGGTTTCCGAAGCGAGCACGGTTGACGAGCCAAAGCTCATGTTGCCGCTGTCTTTGAACTTAACCCAGAGAACCAGGCTGAGGATCAGCACGGCAGGAATGCCAATTAATATGCCAAGGCAGCCAAAGCATCCGGCGCCCTTCTTTCTACCTGGTGGAGGTTGCGCAGGTGCAGCGGGAGGTTGCTGCTGCGGTGGCCATGAGAAGCCCGCCTGCGCAGCAGGAATCCAACCCGGCGAGCCTTCAGCCCACACTAAGTCCGCAGGCACCACTGTGCCCTGCGAAATCATGTTCTGCATCGTTTGATGATCATAGGGACCGTGCTGTTCGGCGCCCCGGAGCAGGTACCAGGTCATCGAACGCACCTCTCACGCACTGACATCCGCTGGTGTGGTGTGCTCAATGCAGTAATACCTCATGCTAGAAAAAGTAAATTGGATCGACAACTCCGCAAAAAAGCCCTAAGGCATTGTTCAACTGGCGAAAATCCCCCCTCGGCGCCGTCATCACTATGGAAGCGCTGCTCTAATTCAAGCAACGTTCGCGGATAATCCTCTACCAAGACCCAAAAAATTACATGCTGTGGTTGGTGGCGTCAAGTAAATATCCCTAATCGCAATTACCGAGCGTTTGGATGACGATGCACAAGAGACTAGTTCACACCATGGGAACGTCGGATTATGCAGACCAACAACACAGTTAATCGGGCAGATCGCTCCAGCCATTCACGATGGATACCATTTCAACCAGAATCTCCCCCTCTCCCGCTCCGAGCAGAAAATGGAGTCAAAGCCTTTCTGGATCGCTGGGCCGTACAAGTCGCAAGTGGGGTTGGGTTGGGGTGCGAAGTTTGAGATTTCCACAGGAGGGGGATAGTGGGCGAACGCGGAACATATTTAGTGGAAGATTTTTCCACGTCAGTGCCTTACGCGTATTACCGGTCGTATAAAATGAGCGCGAACCCGATTTCAAAGAAAAGGTGATTCATATGCTCAGCCGTCGATTGGTCTTGTTTGCCCTCGTTGCTGTTTTTGCTCTGCCCGCTGCCGCGCAGGTTGCGCTGAATGGAACGGTCACGGAATGGCGCGGTGGCACGCCAACCGAAAGCCCCAAGCAGCACGCTTTGGCCGGCGTCACTGTGGTAGCTGGGGCTGCTCTGAACTTCAACACCGGACAATCCGGCACGGATCAGATTCGTGGCGCGGTGGTGGCCAAGGCAACTACGGACGAGAGAGGCAAATACATCATCAATCTTCCCGCCGGCCGCTACACCATCGTATTTTGGAAGGTCGGCTACACGCCGCAGGTCGAAACGGGTGTAGTCGCACCCGGCATCCAAGACACTTCGATCAGCGTAGACAAGAGCATGCAGGGCCTGCACAGAAACCTGTCGTTCGTAGCGCGCTGAGACGCTGACTGGCTCCGGCGCTGGCAGTTTGCCTTCACTGCGGCCTACCTACTATTGGTGACTTTCAGATATTCCTGGATACGACAACATCTGTGTTGCCGAAATAAAGCGCACAGCGGAATATGGGGCGGGTCTTCAAATATTGAGCGGAGAGAACGAATGAATGCCATAGATGAACTCATGGCCATGTTCAGAGCAAGGGAGGAACTCATGATCGTCCGGAACATCCATACGCTATGCACGCGGTTCGTCGCGGTATGGCTTTTCGTCATGCTGTCCAGCGCTCTGGCGTGTGCGCAGGCTTCCCCGTTGCCGAATCTAGCTGGGCGCTGGACCGGCTTCCTTCCCACGGGCGCTTCGGAAGGCGACAGTACCGAGACTGTCGAGCAGAATCCGGGCGACCCCAGCCGGCTGACCTTCCGCAACGCCGGCGGCAGTGTTTCCCGGGGCCACTTCCTCAATGCGACGACAGTGGTCGCGGATGACTGGCAGGGAGGCCTGCGCGGGACGCTTGAAAACAACAACCGCACCATTCGATGGGCCAACAGCACATCCTGGTCGCGGTCAGCCTCCGCGGGCTTCGGGCTGCCTAATCTAGCTGGGCGCTGGACTGGCTTCCTTCCCACGGGAGCATCGGAAGGCAACAGTACCGAGACCGTCGAACAGAGTCCGAGCGACCCCAACCGGCTGACCTTCCGCAACGCCGGCGGCAGTGTCTCCCGGGGCCACTTCCTCAATGCGACGACGGTGATCGCGGATGACTGGCAGGGCGGCTTGCGCGGGACGCTTGAAAACAACAACCGCACCATTCGATGGGCCAACAGCACATCCTGGTCGCGGTGAGTTGCATCTAGTGTGGGGTCCAAGAAGTACAGCGGTCGTTCAAAGCTGCGCAGGCTCGGATGACTTTGGCGAAGATCTATTTGGCCTTGGAGGTCCAGAGATCGGGCCTCTGAGCCTTGTTGTGGGGCGCGAGAGGAATTGCCCGCCTAAAGGCGAAAGTGGTATTTGCCCCTATTCGCCTTTACTCGGGTAAGGTTGCGTCGAGCACCTCTTGCGCCCGTGCCGCCCGCCATGCCGCCAATCGCTTGTAGAGCGCTGCGTCGTTCAGAGCAAGTATCTCCGCCGCCAGCAGCGCCGCATTCGCCGCGCCCGGCTTGCCAATCGCCAGCGTGCCCACCGGAATCCCCTTGGGCATCTGCACCATCGAGAGCAGCGAGTCCAGCCCGTTCAGCGACGTCGCCGCAATCGGCACCGCCAGCACGGGAATCAGCGTCTTGGCCGCAATCACGCCCGCCAGGTGCGCCGCGCCGCCTGCCCCCGCAATCATCACCTGCATCCCGTTGGCTGTCGCCGTCTCCACATACTCGAACAGTTGATCCGGAGTGCGATGCGCACTCAGCACCCGCGCCTCATGCGGAATATTCAACACGCGCAAAATCTCAATCGCAGGCAACAGCACCTCATAGTCGCTCTTGCTGCCCATCACCACGCCAACTAAAGGCTTTTCACTCATGGTGTAATTATACGAAAATCGCAGGCTCCAAACTCAATGTCGCCGCCACGCCTCCACGGCCACTTCAATCACGGCGACTAGCACACTGGCCGCTGCCAAAAAGCCCTTCGTCCGCTGCCAGTTCTGCTCATGCCGCTCTATGCGCCGCTCCAGTTCCGCGATGCGCCCGCCATTCCCATCGCCCATCAGCCCCGTCATCTGCGTCTTCAGCACGTTCAGATCGCATAATACCTGCGCTTCGAATTCATTCATCATCCGCATCTGCCGGACTCCATCTTGAGTAACTTCCGCCCGCTAGACCAGCGGCAGATTGATAAACAGCGCCGTAGAAAACTCGGAATAATTCGGAGGCGTCGCCCCGTCATACATCCTGATGTAGAACCGGTCGTTGGCCGTCTCGCGCGAGAAAGTCATATTCGGCAAACTGCTACGCGCCACCAACCCCGGATCATCTCCCGGCATGAACGCAAAATCACGCCGCCGAATCTCAACTCCGCCCCCTGTCGGCAGCGTCATCCCGGCATTGATCGTCACAGTGCTGCCGCTCAGTGACGTCACCGTAAGCCCGGTAAGATTTGCCAGTACCGTGGGACCCACCGGTGCCGGCAGCCACGCATCCGCCGGAACTGCCGCGCTAGTCTTGATTGCAAGGTCATCTGCCCAGTCGTTGGCAAAAGCAATAACATACTCCACCAGGTCCGGATAACTTGCCCTGTAACTCACCTTCACCGCCCGGACCACCACCTGCGCATTCAGGCTCATTGAAGGCGCATTCAGCAGCAGTGCGTCGCCCGGCCACACGTCCGCATCAAAGCTTGTTCTTGACCCCTTGTAACTCCCGCTCCACAGTGCGCTGCTCCCCGCCGCCGCCTGCTCCATCACCAACGCCGCGTTCCGGCAGTCAGCGGAACTGCGCGCCGCTGGTCCCGTCACCGATCCCGTCCATGTCGCCACACTCGGCGATCCCGACGCTATAAGTGCCTGCTGACTGGCAACATTCACAGCGCGCCCCACTGCCCTGCCCACTGAGCGGTAGCTCACTGCAATCCGTTCTCCAGCCACAGGCGTAAATCCGAGATAGAACACCACCTTGCCGGTCCCATCCAGATGGCACTCTGCCGCATCCGTAGCGGCACCCACCCTCCGCGTATATGCGCCACCACCCGGCGGAGTACTCACCACCCAACCCGATCCCAGGTTCTCCAGTCGCAGCGCGCGCATGGTTCCAATCAGATTTGTGCTGCTGGCAGCTACCACCGTGCAGGCTCCGGGCACCCATGCGATCGAGCCGTCATGGAGCGTCACCGGCATCGCACCCACTCCGTTCACAAACTCCTGAACCTCGATCTGTACCTTTCCTGGGCACAGATTCCACTCTCCCCCGGCCGTGATTGCCCCGCTGTCTCCATGTGAGCGATAAATCGCAAGCACTCGCTGGCTCTCCGCACAATGTACCCGGACGCGAAGGTTATATTGGTTGGCCGGGTTTACAGCAAAAGCTGTTCCTGCTGCCATTCCCTGCACAATCGGCTGCAAGCTCACCGCTCCCGTCCCCGGTTGCGCTGCCACTTCGAATCCCGCGGTACAGCCCGCAAGCGTCTCCTCCCCCGTAAAGAAGCCTGCCAAAATTCCAGTGCTTCCCGGCGCAAGCGTAACCCCCTCCGCCTCCAGCAGCAAAGTTCCGCCCATCTCAACCGGATCGAGCCAGTTCAGCAGTGTATGCCCGTCAATTCCGTTGCCTCCATTCATTTGCAGGCCTCCCGCGCCCAGTGTCAGATAGCCCGCTCCACCCGAGTTACCCCACACGCGCTGGTCCAATTGCGGCCCATTGAACAATTCACCAAAGATGGTCCTCCTTGAGGAAGCAGGAAAGTAAGGTTCAGCCGAGAGAAAGAACTGCGTTGTAACTCCATCGCCCAATAGATACTCGGTCACATAAGCAACCGGCTCATGCTCGCCGCAAACTGTTACATCGTTCGCCAGTGCACGCTTCACGCTCGCCGTGAATGTTAGATTGCCCAGAATCAGACTTCCGTCTGTCTCATGCAGCGTATGCACCGTGCTCTGCACGTTGCTGAGTGTCAGCGCTCCGTTTATCGCTCGATACGCAGCTCGCGCCAGGTTCGCCACCTGCCCTGCGCTCTTGCTCCACGGTGCGCCCGGCTCCGGAACAAAATTACTCACCGCCGTATTCAGCGCAACTCCGTGTGTTGACAACGCCGCTGATCCCGTGCGAGTTACAAGCGCAGCCATCAGCGCCCCAGCCGTCTGCCCCGTCGTGCCCTTGCTAGGCGCCATCAGCAACTGGTCCAGCAGTAACTCGTCGCTCATGGCCTCGATCGCGATCCGGTAGCGCGGTCCCTCCATTGCCAGCCCTACATACTCAGGCAAAGGGCTCACCGCGATATAGCCCGTAAAGTTAGTCGTGCCGTCATCGCCTGTCACAGCAATGCGCTGGTTGCGTGCGGGCATCGCTAACCCTCCACCACTCGGCAAGCTCAGCCACATCTGGCATATCGAGGGCTCGTTCAGCTTGCGATCAATTGTCAACGGCCGCGCCGCATCGAGAGCGGACGTATAATCCTGCCCCTGGATCGTAATCTTCATCGTGCTCCTCTTACTTCATAACTCCGTAAGCGCCTTACACCAGCGAGTTAGCAGTGGGCACAAAGCTCCGGTAACATACCACCTGCTCTCCATCCAATGCATCGGTCACCGGCAATGCCAGGTACTGCCCTTTGAGAATCACACGCGCCAACCCGCCCTTATGCTTTCCATCCAGTGGCGCGGCCGCCTCTTCCGCGCCGCCCATCGCCTGCAATCGCGGATAATGGAAAAAGATCCTCTCGCCCTGGCTTCCCTCCATCACAAACAGTGCCGACCACTCTTGATAAAAGCTCCCGCCTTCGCGATCCACAAACCCTGTAACTGCCTGTAACTTCGCGCCCGCCGCAGGCACGCCACCCGGCAATGGCTCGGCCAGTGTAATTCCAGTCGAGTTCGTAGCAGATACCAGCGCAACATTGAAAGTCACGCGCCGAATGTAGTCCACATCCGCCAGCGTCTGCCGCAAATACGCGCCTGCGACAGGTGCGCCAACATACCCCGTCTGCCCCGTGTAGTCCGCATCCACGGCTATCATCGCGCCTGCTGCAAACTGCGCCGCATCCGCATTCGCCAGCACAATTGAGGTAGCCGTAGAGCCGCTTTGCGGAGTCACCGCCGCAGCCGCCACACCACCCGCAGCAGCCAGCAGGTTCATGTGCTGCGATCCGGTTGCCAGTGCCATCGTCAGCTTCGTCCAACTCAGGAACTGGAAGCTCACCTGCGCCTCCAACGTCTCGCGCACCTGTTCCAGCGTCGCTGCGGGAACCCCCGTCAACACCTGCGATGTCTTGCTCATCCGCTTGCGCGCAAATTCCTGAATCCATCCCAGGCTGATCCAGGGAGCCGGGGGAGCCTCCAGGCTGAACCTACCTTGTTCCGCCACATCAAACAGCACCGGAGTCTGCGTCGCCCGGTTGACCGGCGCAAAATAAGCTCTCACCCGCCGTGCCACCGGCGCGGGAGCTGCAATCCAATCGGTCGCCATTTACTCTCCCTGCTCCTGATAGCTGTAGACCATCACTTTTGCTGACCGGCTAAGCCGGTCCCTCTGTTGCACAACAGGCCCATACCCCGGTTCGTCCCAGAACACCTGTGTCAGCAGCGCCGCCGGCGGTGTGGCCGCATAGTTGAGCTTTGGAGTACGGAAGGGCTCCAGCATCGCCATCAACTCTTCGTCCATTCCGCTCAGCACACGCCCGCGATCCAGCCCGCCGAAGCTTTGCGTTCCGCACGTCTGGTAAACAATTTCGCACTCCTCTGCTGCCATCGTGGCCGCAAGGTCCACATCGGTCCCCAGCCCCAGCCAGCGCAGCACAAATACGTCGTTGGGAAGCTGGCTGAAGGGCGCCTCCGCCTCTTCCACCAGGATCCCTGGGCGCACCGTCCCGCGCAACAGCACCGTCCGCGCCGGATTAATCGCAGCCAGCCGCGCACGCAGCGCCATATAAAACGAGTCTTTCGCATTCTGCATCGGTTCGGTTCCTCTTTATCTGCGCCACAATCAGGCCACTGCCATTGGTTTCGCGCTGAAGTGCGCCTCACACTGCCTGCTGACGCGCCTCTCGCAAAAGCAGCCGGTACATGTACACCTGCCCGAACGCCTCATTGCATGCGACCGAATCAATCAGGTAATCCTGTCCGCTCACTGTCACCGCCAGCGTCATCGCAAACAGCGACTGCGCCGACGCCAGGTCCAGCGTGCTCACCTGCTGTTCCACGCATGTGGACGACATCAGCATCTCCCACTTCGACTCTTCGCCTTCCTTCCACGATGGCCTTAGCTTTCGCACCACCACAGGACTGATTACGACCTCCGCAAAGGTCGTTGCCACCAGTCCCAGTTCACTCATGCTGGTGTCTGCGTTCGTGCCCGTCACCCTAAAGAGTGCCGTTGTTCCTGCCACGCTTCGCAGTAGGGCATCAGCCAACATCTGTGGCGCTCCAACCGGGTTGCGCGCTGCCGTATCGCTCATCGCTCACCCCAGCCTGTTCGCTACGTAGGGACGCAGCCATGCCTGCACCGTTTCGTCCACCAGCGAACTCGAGAAATACTGCATCTGCATCGTGTCGATCTTCGTTCTGCTTGCGTTCAGCGCCGGCGTTGACTGCGCATTTCGCACAATCTGCGCGCACGCCGTCTTGACGTCGTCGCCAATCGTCGCCAGTCCCGCCGTGTACGACACCATCACTTCGTTGTAGGGCAGCCCCAGCACATTCCATGGCAGCGTCAGCTCCCCCGTATTCTGGTCGCAATCCACTGCATTCGCATCCAGCGCCGTCCATTGCCCCGGCAGTGAGAATGCCCATGCCACCTCTGCCATAGCGCCGTTTGCAATCTCACCCCGCCGCGGCCGCGCATAGCGCCCTTCAATGCTCACCACAGGACTCGTTGCCGTCCCCAGCGGCGTCAGCGGCAGATAGCTCAGCCGCACGGTCTGCGCTCCACTTGTTAAGCGCAGCCGCTCCGTGTACTGGATCACGTTCAGATCCGGCCGCCTGCAGAAGCTGTTGATCAAAGCCGTGGCGGCCGCTATCCAGTCCGCCGTTGTTCCAGCCGGCAATCCATAGTTTGGGTAATCCGCTGGCTGCAGATATGCCATTGCGTGTCCTTTCACAAGCAAAAACTTGATGCAAATTCGAAAGGCGACCAACGGACTCAGGACCAGTAAAACTCCGCACCAAGCAATGTCTTCCTGGCCCCTTCGTCCCTTAGTCCCCGCTTCTTCCCTACCGGTCCACAAGCACCTGGTAGTGTGCGTAGTTGGCGCCCTTCACCACAGGCGCGCCAAACTTCACTGCCACATACTGCTGTGCCAGTGTTCCCGGCAAGCCAAGCTGGAAGATGCGCGGCGTTGGATCACCGAGCCAGTGATACTCAATCAGGTCCTCGGTCACAATGTAGGCCGGCAGCACCGCAGAACCCGAACCAGGTGTGCCTGTGTAGCTCAGGCTCCAGTCCGGAATCAAGGGCAGATCGCCCGCCTGCGTTGACAGCATCTTCACGCGGAAGCCGCCTGTGATCTGGTCGCTGTTCAACACCACGTTGAACTCGGTCTTCATCTCCCGGTCAATCAGGTCCAGCAGTACCGGATTGGCATAGATCGCCGTGGGACGTACATGATAGCCATTGCTCGCCACCATCTGCGCCACCGCCGACTTCAGCCCGTCCACAATCGAGGCCGTCGTCCCGATCGACACCGTATTGCCGCCCGCCACAATCTGGGCAATCGCGCCCATGTATTGCGTAGTCGTTGGCGAGCTCAGGCTCGTGTCGTTGCCGTTCCACAATGCAACGTCGTGAGCTACCATCACCCCGCTCACCGTATCCACCAGGTCCTTGGCCTGCAGATAGGCAAACTGCTGCTGTTGCTGGCCCAACTCAATGTCGAATAGGTTGTAGTTGATCTGCGAAACAATCGCCTTCAGCGGCACGCTCCGCTCCACCCGCGTCGGGCTCACCACCGGAGCCACAATGCTGCGCGGATTCACAAAGCCCGCCGTGCCAGGATTCGGGAGCGCCGTCTCCTCGAAAAAACGCGATGGATGCCCGGTCGCCGGTACCTGCTTGATGCGCTGGCCGAAAGGGCTCGACCGCCGGCAAATGTCAAAAATCTCCGTCTGGTACAGCGGAACTTCAACTGCGCCCGGCCCGATAAAATCCGCTGCTGCGTTTATGTCTGCAAAGGTCGCGTTCATAGGCTCTTTCCGCCCCACCCGTGGGGCCCGTCGTTGTTAAGCTGGCAGGCTTCTGTTGCCAGATTTGAGTTGTGTGCTGTTAGCTGTCAGCGGTTCACTGCCTCTCAGGCAATTGCGCCTGCCCGCAGCAGTTGGCTCTTCACCGCAATGCGCTGCTCCAGGCTCAGCCCCGCCAGCGCTGCGTCCAGCGTGCGCACCTCTACCGGTCCCTCGCCGATGCCGTGTTTCGCTAGCATCTCGGTTGTCGCTGCCGGCGCAGTCCTGCGCAACGGATTGAATGCCGCAGGTGACGATGCTGCCTTCACCTCGGCCAGTTCCAGTTCCACGGCTGCCAGCTTCGCTGCCAGGTCCGCCTCTCTGCGGCTCTGTTCCACCGTTGCAGAAATCTTCTCCACCTCGCCGCACAGCGCTTCCTGCCGCGATTCCAGCCAACTCAGCGTCTTCTCAAGCAAGGTCGTTGCGGCTTCCAGGCGCTCCGCAATCTCCAGTTTCGTGTCTTCCATAACCTTCCTTTCCTGTTTTCTGTAAATGTCGTGTGCAAGGCTCAATAACTCGCCAGCAAAAAAGGCCCCGCGTCGCGGAACCTCTTCGCTACCCCCGATTACTCCCTAGAGATTCTGCTAACTTGCCATGCGGAAGCTCGTGGCCCGGTAAGCCGCCTTGTCCCGCAGCAGAATCGCTGCGCCCGTAAACGTCACCCGGGTCAACTTCCATATCTCGGCCCGCATATCTTCCACCCGGGCATCGGCCAGCTCATAACTCATTCCCATCGTTTCGGGCAAATGCGCCTGGATTGCCCCGGCCACTTCGGGGAAATCCCGTGCATACAGATATCCGCCTACAACCAACCGCTTGCCTACCAGGTTGGCCTCGGTCAGTAACCCGATCTTGCGTCGCGCATCGTGCCCGTCCCATCCCGGTCGGTAATCCACTGCCATGCCCAGCAGAGAGGGCAGCGCCTTCTCTGCCGCCTCGCGCGTCAACATCACACGGTGCCCGCGCGCCCCAGCCGGAGGCTTGTCGCTGGCTGTATTCACCACCGTCAGTACCCCTTCGAACGCCACCCGGTTCGGGTGCCCGTCCACATGGGGAATCTTTACCGCCATCGCTTCCAATCGCATCCGCTTCCCACCCTCCACGCCTGCCTCCCACCCGCCGGCCCGCTCACTTGCTCCCCTGCTCACCCGCTTGCCTAACCACTGGCTGCCCCAGCGGCTCCAGTCCCCGCATCGCCCGCACTTCGTCTGTTGTTAGCACCCCGGCCTGCAGCAGTTGGACCTGCATCGCCAACTCCGTCCCCTCGTCCCGTGCGTTGAGTTCATTGAAGACAAATTCAAACT
>Ga0316222_1003052_pt1 | contig 16926 bp, 12 predicted proteins | sample TBH18011metaG_FD_206008 | JGI IMG/M metagenome (GOLD analysis project Ga0316222, IMG submission 206008) | Freshwater microbial communities from Trout Bog Lake, Wisconsin, USA - TBH18011 | ecosystem: Environmental > Aquatic > Freshwater > Lake > Hypolimnion/Profundal zone | place: USA: Wisconsin...
AAACCCCCGCCGCCCGACTTCCCCGGAACGTGCCCATAGGCGCCGCCGCCGCGGCCGCGCCGGAACGGGAGCGAACCGATGGAAATCCAGATCGCCATGACCGCCCACATCCTGTCCGCCTTCCTGCTCTGCGGGGCGGGATTCGGCGCGGCGCTGCGCTGCCTGGCCGGCCGGGTGCCGCGCCAGCTGCACGTGATGCTGGTCTCGCACAGCCAGTTCGTTGAGCTGGACTGGCTGTTCACCCTGCCGGCGCTGGTGCTGCAGCCGCTGACCGGCTTCTGGCTGGCCGATGCCGCCGGCGTCCCGCTGGCCGCGCCGTGGATGGCGGCGTCGCTCGCGCTCTACGGCGTCACGCTGTGCTGCGGCCTCGCGGCGCTCTGGCTGCGGGGCGCGATGTACGACGTGGCGGCGCCGGCGCTGCGCGACGATACCGAGCTGCCCGAGCGATACCATCGGCTCTACCGGGCTTGGAACGCCCTCGGCTGGCCAGCCTTCGCCGCCACGCTGGCGATCACCGTGCTCATGGTCGTCAGGCCGGAGTGGTGAGGCTGGGACTGCTAGCGTTTGGGTGATGTTGCGGGATTTCGCGTCGACGCGAAATCCCATCATTCTGAGTGTGTGGCGACAATGAGCGCGACAGGGCGGCGGCCGATGCTGGGTCGCGCGTCAATTTCATCAACACATGCAAACATAGATTGTGTCGAGTGCACAACATGTGTGTTACATTTTGAAAAAATGCATGAAAATCGGGGCGAAATCGCCGTCGAATCCTGTGCTGTACACAAATTTTGTCATTAGACATCGTTCCGTCGATGGAAATAGATCCGGTTCACTGGGATGGACGGATTGTAACCTCGCATGCGCAACGCAGCTACAAGCACCGGAGCCTTCACTGGCGACCTCGACAGCATGGCACCTGAAGGGGCGCATGCCGTCGCGCTGGTCACGCTGCTGCGCTTTCATCGCATCGCCGCCGAGCCCGCCCAGATTGCCAAGGAATTTGCCGGCAGCCTGCCGACCACCGGCGATCTGGTGCGCTACCTGCGCCGTTCGGGTCTGAAGGCGCGGGCTGTCGAAGAGCGTGCCGACCGCCTTGAACGCGCCCCGCTGCCGGCGATCGCCCTGCTCAATGACGGCTCCAGCCTGCTGCTCGCCAAGGTGGCTGACGGCAAGGCTTTGGTCGTCGACCCCATCTCCCAAAAGCCCCGCGTGCTGTCGCTGGCGGAATTCGAAGACCGCTGGTCGGGTGGGCTGATCCTGGCCACGCGTCGGGTGTCGCTGTCCGATCTCGGCCGACGCTTCGACATCTCGTGGTTCCTCGGCGCGGTGCACAAATACCGCTGGGTGCTGGGCGAGGTCTTCGTCGCCTCGCTCTTCCTGCAGATCTTCGCGCTGATCTCGCCACTGCTCTTCCAGGTGGTAATCGACAAGGTGCTGGTCCATCGCGGCATGGCGACGCTGGACCTGATCGTCGTCGGATTGGCCGGGGTGGCGCTGTTCGAGTTCATGCTCGGCACGCTGCGCACCTACATCTTCTCCCACACCACCAACCGCATCGACGTCGAACTGGGCTCGCGGCTGTTCCGCCATCTGCTCTCTTTGCCGCTGCCCTACTTCAACGCACGCCGCGTCGGCGATTCGGTCGCCCGGGTGCGCGAGCTGGAGAATATCCGCAACTTCATCACCGGCTCGGCGCTCACTTTGGTGATCGACCTGCTGTTCACCACGATCTTCCTGGCGGTGATGGCGATCTACTCGGTCGAACTGACGCTGATCGTGCTGGCCTCGATCCCGATCTACGCCGCGATCAGCCTGGGCGCGACGCCGCTGTTCCGCCGCAGGCTGGACGAAAAATTCAAGCGCGGCGCAGAGAACCAGGCATTTCTGGTCGAGGCGGTGGGCGGGGTCGAGACGCTGAAGGCGATGGCGGTTGAGCCGCAGATGCAGCGCCGCTGGGAGGAGCAACTGGCGGGTTATGTCGGCGCGTCGATGAAGGTCACCCAGCTCGGCAACGTCGCCAGCCAGGCGATCCAGCTGGTCAGCAAGCTGGCCACCGCCGCCACGCTGTTCTTCGGCGCCAAGGCGGTGATCGACACCTCGCTCACCGTCGGCGAGTTGGTCGCCTTCAACATGCTCGCCCAGCGTGTCAGCCAGCCGGTGCTGCGCCTCGCCCAGGTCTACCAGGATTTTCACCAGACCAAGATCTCCATCGACCGCCTCGGCGACATTCTCAACAACCCGGCCGAGCCGGGCAGTGGCAGCCGTTCGGCGCTGCCGGCGATCAAGGGCGCGGTGCGCTTCGAGAATCTCCGCTTCCGCCATCGCATCGACGGGCCGGTGATCCTGCACGACATCGATCTCGACATCCGCGCCGGCGAGGTCGTCGGGCTGGTCGGCGCGTCGGGCTCGGGCAAGTCGACGCTGGCAAAACTGCTGCAGCGGCTCTACGTGCCGGAGGCCGGCCGGGTGCTGGTCGACGGCATCGACACCGCGATGATCGACCCTTCCTGGCTGCGTCGGCAGATCGGCGTGGTGCTGCAGGAGAACGTGCTGCTCAACGGCAGCGTGCGGGAGAACATCGCGCTGGCCGATCCCGGCATGCCGATGGAGGCGGTGATGGCCGCAGCCCAGCTGGCCGGCGCACACGAGTTCATCCTCGAACTGCAAGAGGGCTACGACACCGTGGTCGGCGAACGCGGCGCGTCGCTCTCCGGCGGGCAGCGCCAGCGCATCGCCATCGCCCGCGCCCTGGCGACGCGGCCGCGCATTTTGATCTTCGACGAAGCCACATCGGCGCTGGACTACGAAAGCGAGCGGATCGTGCAGCAGAATCTGCGCATGATCTGCCAGGGGCGGACGGTGATCATCATCGCGCACCGGCTCTCCGCCGTGCGGCACGCCGACCGGATCGTCACGCTGGAACGCGGCAGCATTGTCGAGCAGGGCTCGCATGACGAGCTTCTCCGCACTGGCGGGCGCTACGCCACGCTTTACGGCATGCAGGCGGGGGCGGCATGAGCGGCGCATCTGCCACGCCGGCCAATCTGCCGGTCCCAACCCCGCCCCGTCCTGCGCTGACGCCGCACATCGAGTTCCTGCCGGCGGCGTTGGAAATCCTCGAAACCCCGGCTTCGCCCGCCGGGCGGGCGGTGGCGGCGACGATCTCGCTGGCGCTGGTGGCCGCCCTGGTCTGGGCATGCATCGGGAAACTCGACATCGTGGCGACAGCACCTGGCAACGTCATCCCGGCGGGCAAGTCCAAGCTGGTGCAGCCGTTGGAGACCGGGGTGGTGCGGTCGATCCTGGTGCAGGACGGCGATCACGTGCAGGCCGGCCAAGTTCTGTTCGAACTCGACGCGGTGGTGGCCACGGCCGAGCGCGACCGGCTCGCCGGGGAGTGGCGCAAGGAAAAGCTCGACGCCGCCGGGCTGCGGGCGCTGCGCGAGGACATCAAGACCGGCGCGGGTCTCTCCGGCTTCCAGCCGCCGCCGGATGCCGGGGCGATTGAAGTCGAGGTCGAACAGGCCGGCATTGCCGCGCGGCGCGGCGAGGCCGAAGCCAAAATCGCCGGGCTGCGCCAGCAGATCGCGCAGAAGCGGGCGGAGTTGGAGACCAACCGGGCGAGCATCGCCAAGCTCACCGCCTCCATCCCGCTGCTGTCGCAGAAGGAATCGATGCGTCAGGTGCTGCTGACCAACGAGTTCGGCAACCGGCTGGCCTGGCTCGACGCCACGCAGGCGCTGAGCGAGGCGCGCAACGATCTGATCGTCCAGCAGCATCGCGGGCCGGAGATCGAGGCGGCGATCAACGCGCTCGAACGCCAGGTCGAGGAAGTCCGGGCGAACTATGCGCATGATGTGTTGAAGGACCTCGCCGAGGCCGAGCAGAAATCCGCCTCGCTCGGCCAGCAATATGCCCAGGCCGCGCATAAGGCGGAGCAGACCGTGCTGCGCGCGCCAATCGACGGCACGGTGCAGCAGCTTGCGGTGCATTCGCTGGGCGGGGTGGTGACGCCGGCGCAGGCGCTGCTCACCGTGGCGCCCGATGTCGGGCCGGGTGGCGTGGGCGTGCTGCTCGAAGTGCAGGTCGACAACAAGGACATCGGCTTTGTCCGGCCCGGCCAGGAGGTCGAGGTCAAGGTGCAGACCTTCGAGTTCACCCGCTACGGCCTGCTGCGCGGCCATGTGATCGACGTCAGCCGCGACCGGGTGGGCGAGCGCGCGCCGGTCGATCCCAACAAGGCCGCTGGCTCAACCTCGAAGGACCAAACCGACACCGAGAAGGATGCACTCGCCCAAGGCTCGGGCTACGTTGCGCATGTGGCGCTCGATGCCACCCGCCTTGCTGTCGACGGCCGCGATGCACAAATCACGCCCGGCATGGCAGTCACGGCGGAAATCAAGACCGGCAAGCGGAGCGTGATCTCGTATCTGCTCTCCCCGGTCATGAAATATGCACATGAAGGGATGAATGAAAGATGACAAAAATTGCCGGATATTTGATCATTTGCTTTATCGTGGCATTCGCCACAAAAGCTGCCACACAATCTGAAAATGCCTCACAAAATACGCTCCCAGATATTAGAATATCATACAACACATCACTAAATAATACGAATAGAGGGCACCCATTTTTAAGAATGGCAGTAAAAAATGGAGAAAAAATTTCATTTGGCATAATATTTGAGGGGAACTCCAGAAATGTATGCTGCAGTTTATGGAACGAAAATGATGGCTTTATAGCAGATTACGACAACAAAGATGAGATAGATTTTTTAAAATCAATTGGATATTCGTTGATATATACGTCATCAATTTCAATTGAATTTGGTAACAGGATATTTTTGTCAAAAAATATCATGCCAGGATCCGCGAAATGCTCAACTCCTCTGTCTGAATATTTTACTCTGGCCCGTCCAGAGAAATCACCGATACAGTTTTATATTGTTCATTTTGATAAATCGCAAAAATTTAAAATAGATTCCTGCCATCTGAATAGTGATTATCTTGATATCGGTGACAAAAATACGAATATAGCTTCGGTTTACACTCAAATAATTCCAGGAGGAAGTGATGTGGCCTATATATTATCCGGTTCAAATAATTTCTTAGCAAGCATAAGACAATCAGAAATAAAAATAATTTCTCCAGGAAGTGATGTGTATTTGATCGATATTTCTAACGTGTATAGCGCAATAACGTGTCAAACAGAAAGCTGTGTTGCTGCCCTAAGTGTCCATCAATAAACAGATAATGGAGAGAGCGATGTCATCCAGCGCGTCAAATAATTCGGCGTCTATTGTGAACTATAGCAACATTTTTACTCAATCATCTTCGCTGACTGGCGTAAATTTCGTCGCGATGCAGGCAATTGTTCAAAATGAGATCGGCAACAACACTGGATCTGCCTTTTCCGTTGCGCCCCCTGTCGTAAGCAACGGGCAAGTAATAGGTAATAGCGGTTGGACAATTGGTCCATTTCAGCTAGACTTCCATACAAATGCATCCGCAGCACAAGGTCTGCTTGAAACCGCGTTGGCATCAACAAATTATGCCAGTCAAGCAACTCAGATTGCCCAGGCCTTCACTAATGCCGGGCAGAGCTCCACTGTATCTCTGCCCGGCGGTCTGACCGTTAGTAATATTGACGCAGCGCTAAGCACCCCACTGGCACAGGCCGCCATTGTCGGAAGTGTTAGCACAACAGCGATGACGGCCATATCATCAGTAAATAATGTTGCAGATGCAGCTGCTGTTAGCAATCCTTACCTATCCTCGCAATTAACGCCAGGTTCCCCAAATTTTGATCCAACCGCCTATATTATGCTCGCAGATTACGCAAATCAGTATGGAGGTATTACGGTAGCAAGTGCGCCGATTGGAGGTGCTTCAACAAATGCGCCGATGTGGAATTTTTTGACTACAGGCACTGGGGATTTTGCTCAAGCCGTGGCTGGGACCTACAACGTAGCCACATATAATCCAGGCCTATCGCTGTCTGCAAACATCCAGGCTGCTATATCCCAGACATTGTATGCCAACAGTGGCGGAGCCAGTAATCTAGCTGGTCGCCAAAATGTTACTATGGCAATTGGGGATAATTATGCCCAAAATAATGGATATGCCATGGACACTGGAGGTTCTTATAATGAAAATGGAACGTATTATCAATTTCAATATGATCCATCGACAGGAAACTTTTTTTCTTCCGCGTCGTCTAGCGCGCTTGATTCTTACAACCTAAGCAAACTTGGTCTTGTGGCAAATATATCTGATTCTGGAGGTTTTTTGTATACAAATACCAATCAAACAAATGTGGTCGGTGCGGCTGGCGGCGAATTGAGCATTTACAATGTGGGCACTGGAAGTGTTCTAAATCTGGCGGGAAGTTCAGGAGACAGCTTTAGTGTTGCGTCAGATGGCAACACGACGATAAATTTAGGAAGTTATCTAAATTTGTCTACAGTTGCGGGCGCGACGTCAACCGTCGGAGATACAACGGTTCGGCTCGGCACGAGCGACACGCTGACCAATTTGCTCACCGGCAACACGATCACAACGAACGGCACTGGCGGCGTCAGCGCGGTGGGAGCGGCTGCTGGCGGCGGCACGCTGAATACCACCGTCGGCAACACCGGCACACTGACCAACACGGTCACCCCCACAACCGGGTCTGCGACGACCACGACGACGGCGACCACCGCCGCCGCTCCGAACGACGCGCAAAATCTGGACACCGGCAACGGCACCGATGCGACCAAGCTGTATGGTTTGGACTTCACCGGCATCGAGCCGGCAAGTGCGAGCCTCGCCAATGCGAAGGATAGCCTCGAAAAGCTGGAAGACCTGGCTGGCAATCCCGGGACCGAGACGCTTGGAGCAGTCACCGCCTCGGGCTCGTCCCCAATCACCGGCGTGTCGCAGATCGACACGCTCCAGGCGCTCTTTGGCGGGGCGCAGGCGCAGATCCAGCAATACGGTTCTGTCAGTTCGAATTGGGTGACGATCGCTGAAAGCGCTCTGCCAACCGCCACCGGGGCGGCGCTGTCCCAGACCGGCGCAAACGCTCTGTTCACCGGCGCGGGCCTCACCGCTCTCGGAACCCTGGCCTCTGCCGCCGACGGCTCTGCAACTCCATCGGACAGCGCTCTTGGGAGCGCGATGAACGTATTCAGGACGGATAACATCAACCTCTCTGTTGGCGAAACGAATGCCGTCGCCGCCGATCTCGGCTTGTACAATCCTCTGACTGCGGATGGCACGGCATATGGCCAGGCCCTCGCGAGCTCTTCGAACCCGGACAGCTCGATTTTCACGGCGGCCCTTACTCCTGACGTCCAAGCACAAGACCAACCGGCGCAAACCGATGTATCTAAGATCGACAACGCAACAGATCTAAACGATATTGCAAGCAATTCTGCCTACGACAACTCGTCGGCGATCATTGGCCTCGATAATTCAAGCGGTTCGTCTGGAGGTGTTGGCGGCAGCTCCAGTGGATTCGATGAATATTATGGTGGAGACGACGGCTTTAGCTTTGATTTTGGCCCAATCGTTCTCAATCTGGGCAGCAACGCCATCAGCCTCGTCTCGACTGCCAACTCGACGGCCTATTACGACGTGGGCAACAACGGCGTTCGCAGCCATGTCGGTTGGGTGAGCAGCGGCGAATCTTTCCTGGTCTACGACCCAACGAAATCGGCACAGATCAGCGAATCGGGACAGTTGTGCCTTTCCGAGTATGACGCCGGAGCGGTCAGCGATCTGCAAGGATTGGCGAAGTTTGCTGTCGGAACTGGGACGCAACTCAACAGCAGCGATCCGGACTGGAACTCCTTCCAGGTCTGGACGCCGAACGCGAATGGCACCGGCGGAACTCTGCACTCTCTGTCGTCGGTCGGGATCACCGCGATCAACCTGACTGAAACTGCTGCGCCATCGAGCATCGCGGCCAACGGCAACACGGTTTTTGGCGTCGGCACCTACGTGATGAACGGCAACACCTACACCTATGCCGACGTGGGCCTTGCCAGCAACAACACGACGACCCAGGCCGAGCTTGCTCCGGCGACGATTACGTCTTCCGCGCCATCCGGGAACTGGTCGGCGATGGTGCTTAATCTCACTGGCAATCAGGTCGAGACCACCTCGCTGTCGGGCACCACGGTGGGCTTCGACGTCAACGACACGCAAACGCCGATCGCCACCGGCTGGATCACGCCGGATGAGGGCTTCCTGGTGCTTGATCAGCATGGCGACGGCATTATCGACAACGGCACGGAGATGATTTCGAGCTTCTCGCAGCTGGCGCAACTGGCCGGCCTGTCGGGCAGCGGCACTCTCACCGCGAGCAACTCGTCGCTGTTCTCCCAGCTCAAGGTGTGGGTGGACAAGAACAGCGACGGCGCGTGCCAGAGCAACGAACTCTACACGCTGGCGCAACTTGGTATCACGGGGATCAACCTGACCTCCACGCCGTCCTACAGCTACGATTACGGCAACACCATCCAGGCCTCCGGCACCTTCACCTATGCCGACGGCACGACAGGCAATCTGGCGGTGGCGTCGCTGGCCGATGGCGCGGTGCCGACAGGGACGGTCGCCACCATCACCGGCAACGCAACAACTGTGCAGCTTGCATCGGGTGAAGCGGTGCAATTTGTGACCGGCTCCAATCAGACCGTCAACGCCACCAGCAACGGCGTCGATGTGGTCGTCGACAACGGCAGCTCCAATACGTTGCAGGCCGGCGGCAACAATGGCGTGACGCTGGTGGCCAACAATTCCGGCGATACGCTGTATGGCGGCAGCGGAACCAGCACGGCCGTGGTCAATGGAAGCGGTGATTCGGTGATCGGCTCCGCAGGCGCGATGACCGATTACGTCAACGGCAGCGCGGACACGGTCACCGACGGCTCCGGCGCCACCAGCGTCACCGTCAGCGGCTCCGGCGACACCGTGACGGGCGGTAGCGGCGCCACGACCGTTGCCGTCAGCGGCAGCAACGACAAGGTCACCGACGGCAGCGGCGCGACGACCGTCACCGTCACTGGCGGCAGTGATAGCGTGACTGGCGGCGCCGGGCAGATGACCGCCACCGTGAGCGGCGCCGGCGACACGGTAACGGACAATCTCGGCATTGCGACGGTCAGCCTCTCGGGCAACGGTGACGTGGTGGTCGATAACAAGGGCAGCGCCACGGTCAACATCACCGGCAACAACGAGACGGTGACGGCCGGAGCAGGTTCGGTGGTCAACCAGAATGCCGGCAGCGGCGACGCCTATGGCCTGACGGGCAGCACGCTGAACGTGGCCGGCAACAGCAATGCTGTTTCCGTCAACGGCACGGCGGACACCATCAATGCAACGGGTTCGGGAGACACCGTCAACATCTCAAACGCTGCCGGGGCGGGCGATACCATCAACGGCAGCGGCAATACCGTCAATTTGCAGACGGCCGGGGAGACCGCCACGGTCAACGGCAATTCCGACGCGGCAAACACCGGCCTGTCGGGCGCCACAATCGTCCTGAACGGCAACAACGACGCCACCAACGCGTCGAGCGCCACGATCACGCTGAACGGGGGCAACGACACAAGCGGCGGAAGCAGCAATCAGGTCAACGTCACCGACGGGAGCTCTGCCAATATCAACGGAAACTCAAGCATTGTCTCAACAAGTGGTAGCACGACGGATAATATTGCCGGCGCAAGCAACACGATTTATGGCTACGATTCGACGACGTTGACCGGAAATCTCGGGCCGTCTACGGGGAATATATTTGTCGATCAGAGCGCGGACGACTCCGGTGATTACTACTACACCGGCGGCGGCGGCGATGGCGGCGGCGGCGGCGGTGGCGACGGCTGCGATAGTTGTGGCGGCGGTGGCGATGGTGGTGGCGACGGAGGCGGCGGCGATGGTGGTGGTGGCGGCGACGGAGGCGGCTGCGGCTTCGTTCAATTCTCCGCCGCTGTGCAGCCGCAAGGCTTTGACGTGACGAACTACAACTTCGACAATGGCGTGCGGAACATCGATCCGCTGCTGTCTGCGGATATCCATCAGTCGGTAGCCTCCGAGGAAGGGCAACTGGCGACCGGGGCCAACGACATCTATCTTGACCTGCAGCAGGGCCAGTGGGGCTCGACCAACCTGACCTACAACCTGCAACTTCCTGCGGATGTTTCGACCAGTCCTGCTCTGGCCGCCGATATCGAGCAGGATCTCACCGACGCGTTGAATGCCTGGGGAATGGCTGCGAACTTGCAGTTTGCCGCCGCGCCGAGCGGGCAGGCCGGACAAGTCACCGTCGAGTTCACCAACCTGTCCACGGCCAGCACCAACCTGATCGGCTTCACGACGACGACCAGCAGCGCCGGCGTGATTTCCCAGGCGACCGTGCAGCTTGATTCCCCGGACGATCTGGGGCTCTCGGCGGACGCCAACGGGACGCTGACTTACGACAACACCGGCGCCACGCTCTACCAGGTCATGCTCCACGAACTTGGGCACGCCCTGGGCTTGAGCGACGACTCCGATCCGAACTCGGTGATGTACTACGAGCTCAATGGCAACAACCAGACGCTCGACGCCACCGATGTCGCCCTGATCCAGAACCTGTATGGCGCCCCGAGCGGGAACCAGACGGCAGCCCAACTGGTTCAGGCGATCTCCAGCTTCGGGGTTCAGACCGGGAACGTGGTCGAAACGGCAAACGACAACGCCGTCACGACGACGACGCAACTCGCCGCCTCTCACTGAGCGCGGCATCCACACGGGACGGGGGCCGCCGACAGGCGGCTCCCGCTTCCTTCCTGACGCGCCGCGTCTCTGGCCCAGATCGGCGAAAAATGAGCGACATGCATGAACGATCTTGCCACGCTTGCGGATAGAGTCTTGCCCGAAGGCGTACCTGCCGATGCTCGGTCACAACTGTTGGCGGCAATTCGGCAGTGCGCCTACATCGATGGCGGCGAAGAGCGGATCATATCGCCGTCGGGCGGACGGCAGATCTGGATGCTCGATTTGCGTCAGGTCTTTCTGCGCCCCGAACTGCTCCTGGCGATTGCGAATGCCTTCTGGGACCGCTTTGCCGGGCAATTGCCATTTCAGCTGGCCGGCATGGAAGTGGCGGCCATTCCGTTGCTGACGGCGTTGCTGACCACCGGTCACGGCCGCGGGCTGGACGTGTCCGGGGTGATCCTGCGCAAGGAACGCAAGACGACCGGGCTGGGCAAATCGATCGAAGGGAATCTGACGGGCCACCCGGTCGTGTTGGTCGACGACGTGCTGAATTCCGGCGCCAGCATGGAGAAGGCCCGCGTGCTTCTGACCGAGGCCGGTGCGAAGATCGGCCAGGCTTTCGTGGTGGTCGACTACCTCCACCGGGATGGCGTGGGATGGCGCAAGCAACATGGCATTCCCGTCGCGTCGCTGTTCACGCTGGCCGACTTTGGCCTGGCTCACGCCCGCAGCGCCCCGACAATCGACCGGGGCTACCAGTTCCTCTGGCGATACGCTTCGAATGGCGCCTACCCCTTCTATGTCGTGCCCAAGTCCACCCCTCTTCTCGCCGGCAACCGGCTGTTCATGGGCACGGACAGCGGCACGATGGTCGCCGTCGACACCACCAACGGCAAGGAAGTCTGGAGCTTCAAGGCGAAGGGAGCGTTCGAGCGCAAGGGCATCTGGTCGTCGCCCTGCCTGCACGACGGCCGCCTGTATTTCGGCGCCTATAACGGCATGGTCTACTGCCTGGACGCTGCGACCGGCGTGGAGATCTGGTCGCGGCCGAGCTGCGAGTGGATCGGCTCCTCCCCGTGTGTCGTGGCCAAGCATGGTCTGCTGGTCATCGGCCTGGAATACGAACGCCCCCGGCAGAAAGGCAGCGTGATCGCGCTCTCCCTGGAGACCGGCGAACTGGTCTGGGAGCAATGGCTGAAGGAATATCAACACGGATCGGGCGCCTACTGGGCGCAGGGCGATCTCGTCGTCTTCGGCACGAACGATCACACAGTCGTCGGCTACCAGGCGGCGACCGGCGAGATGGTGTGGGAGTGCAAGACGCCGCGATCGATCAAATACGCGCCGGCGATCGACGAAGAACGCGGCCTGGTGGCGGCGGCGTCGTTCGGCGGCACGATATACATCCTCGACGTGGCGACCGGCCAGTTGCGGATGGAACTGCCGACCGACAACACCTGCTACACGACGCCGCTGTTCCACGGGAACCGCCTCTACTGTGGTTCCGGCGACCGGCATTTCTACATCGTGGATCTCGACGAGATGAAGCTGATCAAGCGCCTAGACGCCGGCGCTCGGGTCTACTCGTCGCCACGCGTCATTGCCGGCAATGTGGTCTTTGGGACGAATGGCGGCCGCATCTACGAGATCGACGCGCAAGACCTCGCAATTCGCGGCACGCTGCAACTGCCCGACGCGGTGACCAACGCCATTGCGACCAGCCCCGATGGCTCCTTCCTCTACGCTGCGACGTACATGAACGAGATTTACGCCTTCCGCCGGTCCAGCGCTTCGGCGCTCCGACGCTCAAGCGACATGAACGCATCACGCCCGGTCGCGTGACCCAACGAGACGACACCTGGGAGTAGAGCATTTGTCTGACGCCACCGCACAAACACGTTCCGGCAGGCCGGAGGTTGTGACATCGGCAACGCCGCTGCCGATCCGCGCCGGCACGGTTGCCATTCGACTTGCCCGCAGCGAGGCCGACATGGCGGCGATGATCCGCCTGGGCCGGCAACTGCATGCCGAATCCCGGTTCCGCCAATATCCCTATGATGAACAGCGACTAGCCGTGATGGGACGCCGCTCGTTGAGCACGAGCAATCCGGTCGGCATCATGGCCGAGCGAGACGGCGAACTGATCGGCATGGCCGTCGTCACTATCGGCGAACATTTTTTCTCGGCGACACGGACCGCCACCGTCATGCTGATCTACGTCGCACATAACGCTCGCGGTGGCGTTGCCGCTGTGAAGCTGCTGCGCGCCATGCGCCACTGGTCGACGCAGGCCGGTGCGGATGAGATGCACGTCAACGTCACCAGCGATATCGAGGCTCGAAAGACCGATCGCATGCTGCGCCGAATGGGCTTCCGTCCGACCGGCGGCAACTATGTGCTGGAGAGGCTTCAAAGCTGACGGTCGGCCACACCGGTCGGTGGCCCCGCGACGCTGTCGCGGGGCTGCACAGCGCGGGCGGCGGCGGGGCAACCCTGGCGGGGTTGATCGCCGGGCACAGCGTGACGGTCTGAGGGGCGGGCAGGGCGGACGACCAGCTCGATCCTCTCACCCGTGCGCCGGGCGGGCCTCGATCCGATCGGCCATCGCATACGGGTCGATCTCGACATGCAGGCTGCCCACCATCACCGTCGGCACGCGGCGGCGATCGACCTTGCGCATTTCCAACAGGCCAAAGGCCTCCAGCTTGTCGAGGGTCCGTTGCAAGTTGGGCGGCGCACGGTGCGTCAGGCGCGCCAATTCGGCGACCGACTGCGGCTTGGAGTCGCGGATCGTCCGCAACAGGCTGCGGTTGTCCGGCGTCAGGAGCCGCAGCAGCGCCTCGGCTGTGGATTCCGACGCAAGCCGGCCGGGTATTCCGATTTGATGCCGGCCATCGTTCCGATTTGAAGCCGGCCACCATTCCGAACTGAAGTCGGCCAGGTTCCGATCAATTGTCGGCCATCTGGCTGGCGGCCTTCGGCGTTTTTCCTTGGGTCAGCAACTTGGGCATCAGGCCGCTCGTGATCATCCACGAGGAGCCCCTGATGCCTGCAAAGAGAGAGCTGACGATGAGGCAAATACGACAGATATTGCGGCTGGTCCGCGACGGCGTCAGTGCGCGCGAGATTGGGCGAATGCTCGGCGTCGCGCGCAGCACGATCCAGGACAATTTGAAGCGGGCTGAAGCGGCGGGGCTTGCCTGGCCGCTGCCGGCCGAACTGACCGACGATGTGCTCGAAGACCGGCTGTTCGCCCGCTCCGGCGTGCAGCGCGGCTTGCGTCGCCGTCCGGAGCCGGATTGGTCGGGGCTGACCTGCGAGTTGAAGCGGCCGGGCGTCAATCTGATGGTGCTGTGGGAGGAATATCGCGCGGCCCATCCGGAAGGCTACGGCTACAGCCGGTTCTGCGATCTGTTCCGCGAGTTCGAACGGCGGCTGTCGCCGGTCATGCGGCAGGACCATCCGGCGGGCGACAAGGTGTTTGTCGATTACTCCGGCAAGAAGATCGGCATCGTCGATCGCCAGACCGGCGTGGTGCGCGAGGCTGAGATTTTCGTCGCCGTGCTCGGCGCGTCCAGCTTCACCTATGCCGAGGCGACCTGGACCCAGACACTGCCGGATTGGATCGGCGCCCATGTCCGCATGTTCCGCTTCTTCGGCGGCGTGCCGCGCCTGATTGTGCCCGACAATCTCAAATCAGGCGTCCACAAGGCCTCATTCTACGACCCGGAGATCAACCGCAGCTACGGCCGGATGGCGTCGCATTACGGCGTCGGCATTCTCCCGGCCCGGCCGCGCAAGCCTAAGGATAAAGCCAAAGTCGAAGCCGGCGTGCGCGTCGCTCAGAGCTATATTCTCGGCCGGCTCAGACGCCAGACCTTCTTCTCGCTCGCCGAGGCGAACGAGGCGATCGGCGGCGCGCTCGCGGGTATGAACGATCATGTCATGCGCCGACTTGGCCTGAGCCGTCGGCAGCTGTTCGAGACCGTCGAGCGGCCGGCGCTGGCGGCGTTGCCAGACACCGACCACGAGTTCGCCGAATGGGGCTTCGCGCGGGTGTCGCTCGATTACCACGTCGAAATCGCCGGCTTCTTCTACTCCGTTCCGCATCAGCTGATCCGTCAGCAGGTCGACACAAGGCTGACGGAGCGCATGGTGGAGATCTTCCACCGCGGCAAGCGCGTCGCCGTCCATCAGCGCCGCCATGCCGGACGTCGGCATGGCACCGATCCCGACCATATGCCGAGTTCGCACCGCCGCTACGCCGAATGGACGCCCGAGCGGTTCCGGCGCTGGGGCGCGGCCATCGGCCCCGAGACCGAGGGGCTGGTCATCGCCATTCTCGCCAACCGGCCGCATCCCGAACAAGGCTTCCGCACCTGTCTCGGCGTGCTCCGGCTGTTCAAGGACCTGGCCCCCGAACGCGCCGAGACCGTGGCTGCCCGCGCCGTCGCCGTCGGCGCGCTCAGCTACAAAAGCATCGCCTCGATCATCGCCGCCAAGCTCGATCGCGCGCCCGCGGCCGAGCCGTCCGCGGTGATCGCCCACGCCAATCTGCGCGGCTCCGACTACTTCCATTGAAGGATATTCGCATGCTCACCCATCCGACCCTCGATCTTCTGCACGCGCTCGGCCTGCATGGCATGGCCAAAGGCTTCAACGAACTCGGCGCCCAGCCTGAGGCCGCCAGCCTCGACCATGCCGAATGGCTGGCGCTCCTGCTCGAACAGGAAGCGACGCTGCGCCAGCAAAAGAAGTTCGAAAGCCGCGCCCGCGCCGCCAAACTGCGCCAAGCCGCCAGCGTCGAGGACGTCGATTACCGCGCCATGCGCGGCCTCGATCGCGCGCTCTTCCTCAAGCTCGCCAACTGCGACTGGATCCGCGCCCGCCATAATCTGCTGATCATCGGCCCATGCGGCGTCGGCAAGAGCTGGCTTGCCTGCGCGCTCGGGCAGAAGGCCTGCAGGGAAGATCTCTCCGTCGCCTACCATCGCGTGCCCCGCCTGTTCCAGGCCCTCGCGCTGGCGCGCGCCGACGGGCGCTACGCCAGAACCCTGCGCCAGATCGCGCGGGTCGATCTGCTCATCCTCGACGACTGGGGACCCGAGGCGCTCACCGCCGAGCAGCGGCGCGACCTGCTGGAGATTGTCGAGGACCGCTACGACGCCCGCTCGATCATCGTCACCAGCCAGGTGCCGATTGACCGCTGGTACGAAATCATCGGCAACCCGACCATCGCCGACGCCATTCTCGACCGCCTCGTTCACAATGCCTACCGCATCGAACTCAAAGGCGAGAGCCTCCGAAAGAACCGGCCTCCCGAAGCCGTCCAACCCACAGCTTGACCGACCACCCGAACGACATCAATCATTCCAACCGACCCAACGGGACGACGCCAAAGGTGACCGGCTTCAAATCGGAACCCCGGCCGGCTTCGCGTCGGAATAGGTGGCCGGCTTCAGATTGGAATGCATGGCCGGCTTCGTCGGAATCCGCAGCCTCGGCGGATTCCACGCTGGGCAAGGCGGCGTCGGCAGGCGGCGCGACCTCGCCGCGCGCCACCGCGCGCATTTCGCCGATCAACCCCTTCATCGACTGAATCTTCATCGCCAATCCCCTTTTGTTGTCTCGCCTTCCCCAACCACGCCGCTGCCCACGCCACGCTCGGCCAGAATGCGCTCAACCTCGGCTTCAAAGTCGGCCAGCAGCTTGTCCGCCGACACGAACGCGTATGGTCGCCCCTCGTCATCCTCGGTGCGATGCCAGTGGTCGTGCTCGACGCGCGGCTTGCGGTAGCGTGCGCCTTGCGACGGCACGCCGTGCGCGTTGTCGAAGCCGATCAGTCTAGTCCCGCTCGGGTGGTGCAGCGTGAAGGAGTAGCGCAACCCGTGCGGCCGTTCCGGTGTTGGGGGCATCCGCTTGATCTCGAACTTCAGCCAGTAGCCCTGTTCCAGGTGATGGATGCGACCATCGAAAGCCAGCAGGAACTCCAGTGTATGCTCGTCGGAGATGGTCGCCTCAAAGAATATTCATATCATGTGATGATATCTAAAAGTGCAAGAGTTGTCCATCATGTCGAGCGCCTCGGCCCACAAAATTGCGGTTCCGCGCTCACGAGACGATGCGCAAGGCAAACTGGCTCAGCTGCGCCTGGCGGCCAACCGAACTGAAAGCCGCAATCGTC
>Ga0316222_1003053_pt1 | contig 16921 bp, 22 predicted proteins | sample TBH18011metaG_FD_206008 | JGI IMG/M metagenome (GOLD analysis project Ga0316222, IMG submission 206008) | Freshwater microbial communities from Trout Bog Lake, Wisconsin, USA - TBH18011 | ecosystem: Environmental > Aquatic > Freshwater > Lake > Hypolimnion/Profundal zone | place: USA: Wisconsin...
TCACTAAATATTAATTCTAAATAATCAGCAGCAGCAGGATAATCATGCTCCTCAGGTTTATTTTTCCAAATTACTTTATCTGGGGTTTTCATATCTTTTTTATTCATATATATCTATTTTTTATTCTAAAATTGAATTAATTTTTTTATCACGCTCTAATGATCTTTTTAAGTTAATAATCCTATCAATATCTTCTTTTGATATATTATCAACAAGTACACCATTTAATAAATATATAAAATAACTAGATATAAGCATTATACTATCTACCTCTATTAAAAGATTATTATCTATATAACCACCACACCGCCCCTTTATTTCTATTAACATATTTATTTTTTATAAAATAACGATAAAAAATCCATCTTATATGTCTTTTTTAACTCTGTAAAGATACGACAATTTTTCTATAAAAACAAATTATTAACATATTTATTTTTTTATAATATTGTTTGACAATTTACGATAAAAAATCCATCATATATATTTATTGATAGAGGCAATTTCGCAAAAGCGAATAGAATTTTTTAAATTTTTTTTATCTATAGAAATCAATAAAAAATCCAGCATATATTACCTTATATTGTCTATATATGCTGGATTTTTGGAAATTTTTCTGGAAATTTTTTAGAAATTGTAAATTTTTTAAAAAGTAAGATGTAATAAAAACAAGCATCTTGGTGAACCATAAACAATCCTTCTTTGGTGGAATTTTTTAGGAAAAATTTAAAAATAAAAAAAAATTATAAACCTAAGAGCTAAAAAGTCGCCTATAGGGCTCTTTTTTGACCCTTTTAAAACCATGACCCTTATATACATACATATTACATAACTTACATATACCGGTTTTTTACATATGACACATATACCGGTTTTTATGTATGTGTCATATGTTATATAACAATAGCATTATATATAATGCGAAAATGATATAGAAGATAATCATATACATTTTCGTTTTCATATCATCTTGATTTTCTTGAGGACATATATAAAGTTTAGTTTACAAAGATACGATATAGTATTTACATATGCAAATTGCTGGTGTTAAAGTTTAGTTAATGCTTGTCGCATTGATGGTGTAGTTATATGTTATCGTTAGAATTGACGAATACATATGGAGAAGTCTCGTATATAAGAAATTGTAATATGTATAGATATAAAAAAACACTCTAATATGAGTGTTACATTTATTTCGTTTATATGTAATTAAATAATTACATAGTATCCCATATATAATCGGGAATTAATGTGTCGCTGATTGTCATAATTGTGAATTTTTTTGTTATGCAAAAGTAAGTAAATAAAACGATGATGTGAAATAAATTGTGTTAAATTTTTGTAAAAAGAAAGTCTGCCAAATATAGCAGACTTTCTCAATTCACAATTACGCCATGACAAGTAGCGAGTACAAAGATACGCTTATTTTTTGTAATTGCAAATAAAAAATTGTTAAGTTAATGTTAACATTCTGCTGTTGTGCGAACAACTGGTATTGCATTTTTTTGTTTATTAGAGAATGTTCTCATACTTTCAAAAAAGTTAATAAGACTATTCATATTAGAATAATGTCCTATAACAACACCTAAGAAAAATACTTCATTTGTATTTAATTCTAATCTGTTAGTGATTTGTTCAGCAGCAGCAGTATATGATATATTAGGATATTTTTCCATAATATCATAAAATGTATTAACGATTTCTTGATGTCTTTGCTGTGAAATGTTGAGCGATGTTGAAATTTGCTCGTGTTCTGTTGAAGTGATTTTATTTGTCATTTGTCGTGCGTTTTTGTGCGCAACAAAGATACGACAATTGTAACTAACTAACAAGTTTTTGTGTTAAGTTTTTGTTATTATCTCTGATAATTTCGCAGAGCGAATAAAGCACGCTGAATGCACTATGCCTTTTATCATATGTTTTCGTTAAAATTGACTAAAACATATGATAAAATTTTGTCGAGGGTTAGCGTTTAACAAATCAATAACATATTGTTGTATATTAGTTATTAATATGTGGATAACTTGTGGATAAGTTTTTTCTATATTCTGATAGAAATTGACTATCTTTGTAGTTCTGCATTTGTTAATTTATATTTGTTTAATATGTTAAACAAATATAAATATACAAAAAGTATTAGATGAGTAGATTAGATGAGCAGAATTTATGATGTGCAGATTTTCTTGCAACTATCTTGTGTTACACTTTTTTGTTACATATTAAGCGATACTATATTATTGAAATCGCATATACATAGCAATTATTAAATAATTTGTTATATATATTATAACAAATTATTTATAAAAAATAATTAATAAAATCTTCATAAGATATTATAGCATCATCATATGAGTCTTTCTTTTTATTAAAGATATGTTTAATAAAAATATTATTATTTATAGAAAATTTTAGATATGAGTGATAGTTGATAAAATACATTTATAATAAATTATTTAAATAAATGCGTCAAATTGTTTTTCTAATAAAGTATAAAATTCTTGCTTAGAAAGAATTTTGTTTTGTTCTTTGCACAGTTTAAGATAATCTTCTATAAGCGTAAATGCTAATGGGTTCTTCATCAACAAAGTTATCTTCTTACTTATATAATCTTTCTGCTGTTTAGTAGTCTTTTGTTTGTTCATAAAATTACAAAATGTTGTTTTACATAACACACTTGTTAGAGCAAAGATACGACATTTTTAATTAACAAACAAATTTATTTTTGTCTCTGCTGAGTCGATGACGGGAATTTTTTCATATGTTTTAGTTAAAATTGACTAAAACATATGAAAAGATTTTTGCTGCGTCTCAGCGTTGTTATTAAGATTTTTAAAATGTGGATAACTTGTTAGTAACTTTATTTGATTTTAACATTTTTTTAGCGTATCTTTACAAGCGATTTATCATATTAAAACATTTATCATATTTTAGTTAATAACATATGATAAATGTTTAATAGGAAACTTATGCTCTAAAATTTAGCGAATATGCTTGATGAAGCGAAGATGAATATGTTACAACATTTTGTAACCTATTTGAGTTACATGTAAATGTAACAAAAAAATGTAACAAGAAATTGTTACATTTTGTATTCAACATGAAAAAAAACATTTGTGAGAAAGCACTATTTAAAGTAGTTTAGATATATTGGGGAGATATATAAAACATTTCTCTTATTCAAACTACTTCCCATCCGTTGGGCGTTTAACCCCTTAAAATTAATTTAATGTGTGGGGTTAAGAAAGAATCGAACTTCTGTTATATTCTTGCTGTAAGTAGTTTTTTACAAGTTAGAGGTTACTGTTTCAGCGGGTTGTATTCTTAATATTCTTATTTGTCCCGCTGGCGCTATCGCAAGACGCTAACTGTTACAATTTACGATTTGTTTGTTTGAATGTGTTATTTGCTGTTTCTAACTTTATTGATTATTATACTGCAAAGATAAGTAAAAGTTGTGAAAACTACAAAATAATTTTTTACAAAATACAAAATTTTATTTTACAAATATGATTTTTACAAATACAAACTTAACATTTACTTAACAAGATAATTTTGGCTATTAGTTAGAATTGTGTATTTTTGTATAAAATAAGTGTATGTCCGAACAATATGAATTTAATGCAGAAGATATGCAGAGATTATCTAATGCATATTCAGATTTGAAAATAAGATATTCAAGATTAAAAAATCTGTATTTAGCGGGTGAGGTCATTGCTAATTCGTCATTACAACAGGCAAATATAATTCTTAATAAGACGATTGTTAAATTAAGATTGCAAATTTCTGAATTTATTTCTAAGAATAATATCTTATCCGAAGAGAATACAAAATTAAGTAATAAGTTAATTACTTGTCAAAAAGAATTAAATGGAGTAAGAAATAGCAGAGATACGTATTTTAAAGAAAATTTGTTATTAAAGAAAAAAACAGATAGTGAAAATACTTTAATTTTGCAACAGAAATTAGCGGAGAAAAATCAAATGATTAAAGAATTAAATGAAAAAATAATACAATTGCAGCAAGAAAATAAATTGAAAAAAACACAAATAGGTGAATTAACTATACAAGCTAACAAATTTAAAAAACTACAATCTTTACTAAGTGAAACTACAAACTAACTCCCCGATTAGTATATTTACATCATCTCACTTTATTAATTCTATTAATAAAGGCATGTATGAATTAATTCATTCATTAGAGCAAGATAAAAAAGATACTGGTGAAACAGATGAGGATATTTTGTCATTATTAAAAATCAAATTAGATTTTTCGCAAGATGTTTCAGATTACAAATTACTTGTTTTATCAGAGCATTCCTATAACAATTTATCTAATTATAAAGTACCGACTGAAATTAGAACAGATGTATTAAAAACTTTGCCTAATCGTAAATATTATATTCAAGCAAAGAACATTTGTTATAAATATGAAAAAAATAATGGTAGTGTTCGTGTTATGATATTAAATCGTGATGACGAAAGGTTATTATATTTTTTTGGCATACGTCTTTCAGATGGACTTTTAATGTCTGATTATCATATTAAAGAAAATGACTTTAAATGGTTTGAAGATAAAGAGGTAATTAAGCAATATTATGCAGCGTTTATGATTTTAATAACATATATTGAATTAACTGATGTTACTTTTGATATATGTTATTCAAATACAAAGCGTGGAGATATTATGAAGAATAATCATTTAAAAAATGAATTATCTTTTAATGTTATTCAAGTTAATACTAATTGGAATACGACTAAATTACATATTGGTAATTCTTTTCAAGTAAAAGGGCATTTTCGTTTACAGCCGCATGGGTCAGTAGATAATAAGTATTATAAATATATTTTTATTGATACATACGAAAAAACTGGCATAATTAAGCGTAAAGCGGGTAAAGAAATTAACACTTAATTAACAAAAAATATTTTGTAGAGTAGTTTTATTATTCTACTTTTACACTATCAACAACAACAAATGCAACTTGTGATTGCAAGCACATTTTAGCAAATTGAGTTGACGAAATGCTTAAAGCAACTAATATCTAATGCATCGTTAATGCTGATGCGGGCGAAAAGGAAAGCAAATCGTTAAAAGCGTATGAGATAGATTATCTCATACGCTTTTTTAGTCTCATAACTTTTCGATGATGCAAACGCAGAGCAGAAAACGTTTCAACATCCTTAATATGTTTTCGTTAAAATTGACTAAAACATATGAAGGATCATGATGATCTGAGTTATTTTGTTAAAAAACTTTAACAAAATAAATTTGGTTAGTAGTTAAAAAGTAGTATCTTTACACTCTAAACAAAAACGCATGACAGAGAAACAAATCACTAATCTTTTAGCAAGAGAATTATATGCTAAATTCTTAAATGAAGGCATTAGTATTGCTATTAGTATAATGTCGCCCATTTGGAACGGGTCGAACAATCAAGCATACTCACTCGCAGTTGATGGAGCAGGTGTATTAGAAAGAATTGATATGTGGTCAAATGATTATATATCAGGTGATGCTGAGAAAGAAGATAAATTTCTTGAATATTTTGCACAAAATATAAGAGATTTACGCAATGACAGGCGTTATACAAATAACAAAAATGTGCAAGCGTTTTGTGATAAGTATGAAACATTAATAAAAGAAAGTTTTGTTTCAAATCATCTCAAGTTTAACTAGTCGTTAACAAAATAAATTTGCATAGCAGTTAAAAAGTAGTATCTTTGTATCATTAAAAAACACAATTAAGTTATGAACACAGCAGAAAGGCAAGAACATTACAATCGTAAACACCAAACGATTGAGCGCAAACGCAACAACCCCGCAAAATTCAGCACAGTTTCAGAAATGCGCAGACAGTTGAACGCATTTAAAGTATTACACAATGCTGGATATGACAGACATGCGTTGCGTCAAATCGGTGAGCAATTTGAAAATAGCACCGAATATGCTATGAAAGAAATACAGCATATGTCAGCAGACATGTACCGCATGAGAAACGAAGAATAAATCTCGCTTCATCATCAAAAAAGCACATGCAATCGCATGTGCTTTTTTTTATGCCCGGAGAAGAAATGTTGTAAGAGATGAGAACATCTCTCATATGTTTTCGTTAAAATTAACGAAAACATATTAAATATTTTGGAGGCACGCACATATAAAAAATTGTAATGTTTTTACACATAAAAAAAATGACATACTTTTTTAGTATGTCATTTTTTTATGTGTGGTAATTTTTTATAAGTGTAAATGTTCGGGCGTAGCGTAGTTGTCGTCTGAATGATGATTGATTTCGGCAACAGTATCAGTAACAACTATTGCAACAGGTTTTTGTTCAATAGGTTTATTTAAGTTATTTGATAATTGCTTGATACTTTGCGGCAATGATTGAGTAGCAACAGTTACACGAGCAGCGATAGCAGCGAAAGATATATTAGCTTTTTTCATAGTTTTCATAACATTAAGAATACTACGAATATTTTCAGTATCTTTGCTTTCAGTAGAACGCATTACGTTTTCTATGCCTAAGTCGCCCAATTTGATGCCGAAAGACATATTACCCATTTTGATAACACATGATTTTTCGCCATGGGTTACTTCAAATTTTTGTTTAAGCACAACAGGCTCAATTTCGTTTCCGTCAGCATCAAGTTCAGCAACTTTTTTAGTACGCTGTTTGACTGTTTTTATAACGGGAGTGCCGTCAGTATTAACTTTTTTTGGTATCTGTTTACTCGCTTTTTTGTGAGTATGTACAGTAAATATTTGTGGCTCCATAATATAAGCGTTTTTTAAAGTGTAAAGATACAACAAAATATGAACACTACAAAAAAAGTAGTGTTAATGTTTTGTTAAATTCTTATTGTTTACGGCAATTGTTTTTGCACTATCTTTGTGTTGAGTGCAAGCAAACAATGTGATAAATGCGGCAACATATATGCGCAAAAACCACATACCAATACTTACTATGTTTTTGTTTCTTTGCAGTTTCTTTTTTTCTGCGATTAGTGCTGTTTGCATAAGAATATTTTTTTTAGAGAATAAAGATACAACTTCTTAAACAACTACAAAATAAATAGTGTTAAAACTTTGTTAAACAATTTTTATGAAAAGAATCACAACATCCTTAATATGTTTTCGTTAAAATTAACGAAAACATATGTTTTTTATTATAATATATTTTGTTTTTTATATAAAATTTTATTTAAGTGAAATTTTATTTAAGTGAAAATCCTTTTATAATAAAATTATTTTATATTTTTTTTAAATAATTTTAAATTTAATGGATATAATATATTTTATAAGTGTTAAAACAATAAATTATAAAAAGATCTGCAACATCATGATATATAATAATACTACTATATTACATACTTATAATTTGATTATTATCTTTATATGAAGGACATATATTTTAATATATATTTGTTAAAAAATTTCTTGAAAAATTTAACATAATAAATTTGGTGTTGTCAGTTCAGTAGCATGACTGCATTAGAAGCGATTTGAGCGTGTCAATAGAGTTTAGATAATCTATATAAGGCTGTGTTGCGATCGTTGAAATTTGAAGAAATGTAAGAAATTTAAATATGTATAACATATAATTGTGTGAAAATGAGCTACTTATGTATAATGATAATTGGTTATATGTCTACAAAAAAATCTTTAACATTTATTTAACAAAAAAGATTTTTTTATTTCAAATTAGGTGTTTTGAAAAAGAAGTTGTATCTTTGTGGTTATGTTAGATTATATTTTTGCTTCGCAAAAAATTGTCAGAGACAATAAAAGAGGGCTTTTGAATAGTCGTTGTAAGTGGTCGCATCGTGATTACAATAAATATAAAATAAGGCGTATAAGCAAAGCTTCGCTTATGTAATTATGCTATATTAGTTCGTTGGGCAAAAGATGCTTATTTTTGCTTCGCAAAAAATTGTCAGAGACAATAAATTGTTAAAAAACTTTAACAATTTTCTTTTAAAAAAAGTTTTGTAGTTCAAAATTAAGTTGTATCTTTGCTGTATAATTAAGCAGTTACCCTATAGACATAATAAGATTCGACCAGAAGGTGGATAGGATATAAGGGACGCCAGAGGCTAATGTTTTTAACATTAGTTTAACACTATTAAATTGTGTAAGCAATTTAATAGTGCTACTTTTGTTTCAAATTAATTCATGCTATGACATTTGAAACTTTAACAAAAGAACAGTTTGAAGCATATAAGATAAAAACACATAAGACCCGTGCTGTCAAATCTGTAAAATCTACATCTATTTTAGATGATGATATTATCTCATGTGACAACAAAGATAAAGTTGTTATGCGTATCTTTAATAAAAGAATAAATGAAGAAATATCTATATTTATTCCAAAATATTATATCTTTGATATAACATATTTCTTAAAAGAAAATTATCTTATAACAAGAGATAAAGATAATAAGATAAACATATATATAACTCCTTTAATAAGAACGTTAATATCAGATTTTCGTTCATATGTTAAAAAAGACGAAAGTTTAGCACGAACAATGCGCGAACGCATAGACATTAGTGTAATACGACTTATACGCAAATCTGTTGAGAAATCGAAAGTTGTTATTATTAACAATAAAGAATATATAAAAATTCTTGCAGATTTTAAGAAAACAGATAAAGAAAATCACTATGCAATAGTGAACAATCATAAACATAGAGATACTAACGAATTATAATTAAATAGAATGCGAAAAAAAGCACACAAAATATGTGTGCTTTTTTTATGCTTGATGACATATAGCGATACCAAAAATATGTTTTAGTTAAAATTAACTAAAACATATTAATATAATGCTACTGGAGAGATATTTTTTTAAAAAAATGTATTTAAATGTTTTGTACTTACAATATTTTATTGTATTTTTGTGCAAATTTAAAAAATGATACCAAAAAATCGTCCAATACAAATAGAAGATATTGCTCACATGACTAAAGATGAATTAGAAAAAGTTCGTAGTCAAATAAATGCTAATTCCTTAAAGTCAGAAAGAGAGCAAGAAGTTGTTGATGCAATAGATATAGAATTGCGTAAGATATTCGGCAGTGTTTACTTTTAACAAGTAATTAACTAAAAATTTTTTGTAGTTAGTTAAAATGTTGTATCTTTACATTCTAAACACAATTAAGTTATGACATTACGGAAAGTAGATACTGCATTATTGCAGCAAATAAAGATAGACAGAGATATTGCGTTGAAATCAGGCGCTACATCATCAACTCATATAATGAGCCGTGAGCAATACTTGTCTATTTACGAAAAATTGTTTGACTATGCAAGTGTACAAGTTTCGTATAACAAAGAAATTACAAATGAGGAAGAGCAAGTAGTTGTTATAATAGGTATCTAAAATATTTTTCTATGAAACGAATAAAAAATATTTTAGATATGCTGTTCTTAGCACTTATACATGCATCAGATGGCGAAGAATTTCATTTAAGTTAAATCGCATCTAAACTGCTACAAGACTGCTTTATGCAGTCTTTTTTTATGCTCGAAAGTGAAAAACTCAGGAGCCCAAAAAATCTATATATGTTTTCGTTAAGATTGACGAAAACATATATAAATTTACTAGAGATGTGCATCAGTAAGAGCATAAAAAAACGACCCAATTGGGTCGTTTTTGATAGGGCGTATAGATAACGCTATGACAAACATGGAAACTATTTCAAATATTTTTGTATAGGTAAGTTTTTTAATTTATCAATTTGATTAATTATTGTAAGTCTATCAGATAAAAGAAATCCTTTATCTAAACCCTTCGATACATCTATTTTTAAATCAAGCATTTTCAATCGCCTTTTGAGGCTTTTAAGCTGACCCTTTATAGTCATCTGTTTTTGTGTTTGATAAGCAAAGATACTACTTTTATATTACTGTGCAAATTTATTTTGTTAAAGCTTTTTAACAGTTTTGTGTTTGATTATTGCTTATATTTGTAAAAATAAACCATTGTGAAGTTGTATAGAGATAATTATGATGTCGTGCCAATTACACATACGATAGAATGTCATATAGAAAAAAGGGTTAATCGTATCAATAAAGAAGTAGCTAAACATATTACTAAACTTTATATAGATGAGGATAAATCTATTGAAGAAATTGCTACTATAACAGGTAAATCAGTTGAAAGAGTTAACAGATTTTTAACAGAGAATAAATTGGTTTCTGAATAAAAAGATGTATTTTTGTTGAAAATAACGCTAATGAATGAAAAGACATACCCAGCGAATGAAGTGCATATTATTGTGCCTTCGGGTAAATTAGTTCGCATTGCTGAAATATCACAGCATGATTATGAACATTGGGGTAAACATATTGCAAATGGCAATGTAGTTGATGCAGAAGAATTTTCATATAATGAAGATGGTGTTATTAACACTATTCTTCATTTGAACAAACATTTGCCAAAGGCGCATAAGACATCTAGATATAAAAATGAGCGTCATGCGTTCTTAGTATGTGACGAAGTCTATGCAAAGCAAGTTGTAGTGAATATTGCTGAATGGTATGCAAAAAATCCCGATGCTGCAATGATGTTTAATGTGTTCAAACATTATCAGCCTGTATATAAAAAATATAAAGCTTGAATAAAATTCATATATAATTTTTTAAGCATTGCTACTCGCAATGCTTTTTTTGTGCTTGTAAGAACCCAAGTTCATCTGGAAAAAATTTCATATGTTTTAGTTAAAATTGACGAAAACATATGAAAAGATTCTTGCTGCAATCGTGTTGTTAAATTCTTTAACAAATTTTTAACGAAAAAAATTTTGAAATTATTTTGTAGGAAAAATAAAAAGCCATATCTTTACACTACTAAAAAATAACGCTAATGAATTTCGTAATCAAAACACACACAAAGCAACCGAAACGACAAAAACAAGTTGCTGATGTATCACATGTAGAAATGCCTCAAGTGAGCATTTCTGATGTTATTGCTAAAGTAGCAGACATAAATAAAAAAGACTTATTCAATAATAAACCTATTGAAAAAAGTCATTTATTAATGAATGTTACAGATACTTTCGATGTGAATACAGGTGAGAAAATTTTCTCAAGTGAGCCTATATATGCTGAAAGTTATTATATTGACAGTTCTGGCGATATAATAAAAACAGCACATATAAACGGTGTTAAATGTGTTATTGTTGAACTATGTGATAAATCACTTGCAGAAATTGAAGCATTATGCAGTCTTAATATATCAGATGATACAAATATAAGAAATTCATCAGGTGTAACGAGAGTTAGAGTTAACATCCCGACAACAGATGTAGATATTTGTAAAGTTTCGTTGGGGACGTATAGGAACTATATTCAATATAACGAAAAGTTTATTGCACTGAATACAAAGCAAAAGCGTGTAACATATCAAGATAGTCGTAATAAGACTGTTTATGAAAGTGTTATCTATTGTGCGCCAGAAAATAAAGATGCAATAATATCACTTATAAAACAATTAAATAAGTCAGTCATTGAGTGGTATTAAAAAAAAAAATAAATAAAAAAAGTTGATGTATTAATACATCAACTTTTTTTATTTATTTTTTTTCATATCTCTATTTATTTTACTACATAATGGCTGCAAGTTTGTATAATGATTTAACTTAATAAGTTCATCTTCTGTTGCCGCATGAGATAAAGGTATAATATGGTCTATATCCCACCCATATTCAAAATTTCCATTATATAACCCATAGTTATCCCAAGTCATCCAATATTTAAATTGTTTTTCTATATATTCTTTTAAATATTCAAAAGAACAACCAAGTATATCATGCGTTCTATTTCTTTTCTTATAATTATTTTTTCTTAAATTTAATTTTACAAGATTTCTGATATTACCTGTTAATCTATACAAGTTATCATTTTTTCTTCTATGTTTTTCATAATATTTTCTATTTTCTTTATATGTTTCTTTTTGTCTGCGATTTTTTTCATATTCTTTTAATTTATCTTTATTTTCAATAGCATAATTTTTTCTATATTCTATTACTTTATCTATATTATTTTTGTAATAAATTTTATTTTTAATATTTAATTCATTTTTATTTTTAATATAATAATTTTTTTGATATTCTTTTCTTTTCTCTTTAGATTTTTCTCTATATTTAATGCTATCTAATTTTCTTTTTTCGGGGCATGTTTTGCGGCATATTTTACAAGCATTATCATGCCCATCTTTGCATTTTTTGCATTTAAAAAAATCAAATATAGGTTTTTCTATATTACATTTAGTACATATTTTATTCATAATATATTATATTTTTTAATAAATATAAAGTTTGTATATTAAAAAAATTTCGATATGCTAAATTTCGCTCAAAATGACAGATGTATCAACTACTCTACTTTGTGTTAAAGTGCTTAGAATGTGCTTTAAAATGCGTCAAATCGCTATTTCGCTTGTGTTGTGTTTTCGATTATGTATCTAAGAGAGACGGGATTACAAAATAAAACATATGTTTTCGTTAATTTTAACGAAAACATATTAAAAAATTTAGAGCTTGATTCTGCTGTGACTGCTTATATTATAAAATAAAACATATGTTTTCGTCAATTCTGACGATTACATATATAAATTTTTAGCGGCGTTCATATTAAGATAATAAACATTAACTTAAGTTTAACAAAAAAAATTAGGTATTTTCAAATAAATAATATGTTTAGAAGGTTTTAACTTTTCTTTAAGGAAATTTTAACAGTTATTTTTTTTGTTTTTGTGAGATTTTAGTTATAATATTGTGTAACACTTATTTACACATAATAATAATCATTAATATACATCATATTAATGAAATAAATATCTTTTGCCAATTATAGCGAAGATTTGCATAAATCTGCTATCTCATATATATATTTCAGTTACATTTTTGTGTTACATATTTCGGTTACATTTTTGTGTTACCTATTTCAGTTATATTTTTTCAGCCAAAATAAAAAAATAATATGTTAAAACTTAATTTTATTTTTCCATATATAATATATGGAAAATAAATTATGTAAAAATTGTAATATACAAAAATCTTTAAATGAGTTCCCTAAAATGGGTGGTAAATTATGTTCATTATGTTTTAATGAATATATGAGATTAAGACGCCCAAAAAAAGATAAAATTAAAGTATATAAAGATAAAAAAACATGTAAAAAATGTAATATCGAAAAAGATATACAGGGATTTCACGGAAAATTATGTTTGGATTGTTATAAAACATATCGAACAGAATATAATAAGAATTATATAATAACAGATGAAAGGCGAGAATATAAAAAAGAATATTGTAAACAATATAGAAAAGACAATAAAGAGTATTTTATAAATTACAATATAGAATATTACAAAGATGAAAATAACAAAATAAGAGATAAGGATAACAATAAAAATTATTATTTAAATAATAAAGAAAGATTAAAGAAGTTAAGCCGTGAAAATTATTTAAATAACAAAGAAAAAATTCAGGAATATCAAAAAACATATAGTATTAAAAACAAAAATAAGTTAAAAGAGCGTCAGAGAACATACAGAAAGAACAAATATAATAGCGATATTATATTTAAGATAGCTCAATCGTGTCGCAATAATATTAATCAATCATTTAAAAAATCAGGATATTTAAAAGAATCAAGGACGCATCATATTTTAGGCTGTTCTTATGAAGATTTTAAAATATATTTAGAAAATAAGTTTGAAACTTGGATGACATGGGAAAATAAAGGGTTATATAACGGCAATTTTGAATACGGCTGGGATATAGACCATATTGAACCATTATTTCCTGATAATATCGAGAGAACAAAAGAAGATATAATTAGATTAAATCATTATACAAATTTTCAACCATTATGCAGTAAAATAAATCGAGATATAAAGAAGAATAAGATATTACAATAAAAACCATATGTTTTCGTTAAAATTAACGAAAACATATGTAAAATATCATTAATCATAAAGTTATCTTAAAAATGTTATACACTCCTTTAACTTTATTTTAACTAAAACAGTTCAAATAAAGTTTGCCCAATTAAAATACTTTTGTATCTTTGTATTGTAATTGAAAGTAAGCGTAAAGCAATAAAGCAATCAGTTACAAAAGTTCTTAAAATAATAACTGGTTACTTTAACAAGTATTTAACAAGACAAATTTGCACAGTTTTTTAATTGTTGTATCTTTGTATTGTAATTGAAAGTAAGCGTAAAGCAATAAAGCAATCAGTTACAAAGTTCTTTAACATAGGATTAACTAAATAAAAGTTGTTTACTAACTTTAAAAGTTGTATCTTTGTGAAAGAAATCACAGTAACAAAAGTGTTACTAAAGTTCTTTGACAGTCTATTTGCGAATAGATACGGAAAATGTTTATACATGTCTTATCTGACATTAAAAATGTAGAAACATTATTGTTACGGAAAATCGTTACATAGTCTTTTATTGTTAACCTCCATAAATTGTAGTCAAAATGACACAAAAGGAAAAAGCCGCTGCTAAGGCAGCAAAAAACAATGCTGGCGCAAATGGCGCAGCTGAAACTACAACCGCTAACACTGGCGCAAATGTAGAAACTAATGTTAACGAAGGCACAGATGCCGGCACAGAAGGCGAAGGCGCAGAAGGCACACAGTCTGGCGCAGAAGGCACACAGTCTGGCACAGAAGGCGAAGGCACAGAAGGCGAAGGCACAGAAGGCACACAGTCTGGCGAAGGCGCTGACAAAGCCCCTGAAACTGCTGCTCCGGTTGCCACTATCAAGGCAACTAAGAAACAGCCTCCGCTGAAAAATGGCAAGCGTGGTGGCGGCTCTCGTGGCGCTCGCACAGGTGGCAAACCCACTTACAACTTTGCCGAAGCTGCTTATGGTGACATCACAGGTTTCCTCCGCCACATTCTGAACGGTTGCTATGTGCCTGTTTTCAACGGACACCCCGGCAAGGCGGTTGACCCATCTATGCCCGTGTACAAAACGCTGGAAGAGGCTGCTAAGGCAAATGCAGTTGAGTTCGGCTATCGCTCTGACCTGCCGCACTTCATCGGTTACAAACAGAACATTCAGCTCGCTAAGGCAGGCTGCACACAGTTCACAAGCCTTTACAAGCCTGGTGTTTATGCCGCTGACGGTGCCGTTATCACTGAGCCGGTACAGTCGTACCACTCTTTCCTTACTGCAACTTCACTCGAAGATGTAGCGAAGGCAAAACAGCACTTGGCTGACTATGAGGCTCTGCCTTGGAATGCAAACCAAAAAAGCATGGTGTCAAAATGGCTCGATGCTCCTTATGCTCTGACATTCCCTGCTCCTGCCGCTACACTCGGTGCCGCTCCTGCTGCTCCTGCTGCTCCTGCCGCAGAAAGCGAAACTGAAAAAGCATAGTTTGCCGGCAAAAACTACAAAACGCTAACTTACAGAAATGTGAGTTAGCGTTTTTTTTTGTTTTTTTGGCAAGTCATATTGTCTCTGACAATTTACGCAAAGCGTAATATATGAAAAATTATAAATTAAAAATTACAAAATGTAATTTTACAAAGAGTTCATCTCATAAATTATTTCATATGTTTTCGTCAATTTTAACGAAAACATATGAAAAACTTTTTGCTGCATTCTGCTCGATAAAAAAATTTAAACTTAACTTTTTTTTCACAAATTTTTGTGTAATATTGCATCAAAGCAGATTTTAACAATTCTTTAACCAATTGTTTGTGATTTATTCCGTAATACGCAAAAAACTATCTAAGGCACTTTATAATAAAATTGCTGTATAATAGTACACAATTATCGAACAATACACATTAAAAGGTAATTATATCTGTTTACATATCCAGTCAAAAAACATATATGGATTATTATAATTTGTAAATTATCTTAATTTATAACTTCCTATCTATCTAGTTTAAAATATGTATCCATCTATTCTAAATAACAGGAGTTATATGGTTAAATTGGTTAAAGAATAGGTGTAACTAATTTTTGTTACAATTTGTGTAACAATTTTATGTTACATTTGTAACAGAATTTTAACAATTTTATTCACTATAATAGAGTATATTTGTACTACTAAAAAATCACAAGTTATGACTGATGCAAAAAGAAGCGAAGGCATAAGTAATATGCTTAACACAATAAAAGCACAAGCAATAGACGCTATTCTTTCTATTCTCAAGGAAAGGAAACATATCAATATAAAGTTGCATAAACCAATTATGCACCAATATATTGATGATAATATCAATGAAGTAATCAGTGTGGTTCGTGTTGAATTTGAAAGTGTTATTCTTGATACAGGTTCTTGTTGTGCCGCTAAGGCATTAAAAGATTTACCAATAGAACAATTGGCATATTTATTAATGTCTATAGAGAATGGAGGTTATGAGAATGATGAAGAAGCGGTATCTTTCTTCTCATAATAAAAAACTACAAAACCTTAAAATACAAAAATTATTCTTGCAAAGCAAGAAATCGTCAGAGACGATACAAAGTCTTATTTTACAAAATCAATTTTTATGGGCGTTACTGCGGAGCAGATTGTCAGAGACAATAATAGAGCAAACGAGCAAGAGGCAATTGCATTAATGAAAAGTAATATCCATTCTACATGGGTAAATACTGACATGGGTAGTGGTTGCAGATTAGTTCTAAAAGATACTTTTGGTTCTGTAATACATGAACACACATATCTTGACATCTTTGAACTGCCAGAAGATATAGAAAATCCAACTGAAGCAGAAAAACAAGAGTATTATGATGAGTGGAAAGAAAACTTAGAAGCTGAAAGCTTTAAGCAGTTTGCGGGTTTATGTGAAGTAAAATACCTTTATTTTTTCCTTTAAAACACAAAATTATGGTAGCAACAATAATTATGGTATTATCAAATACCCCTGAAGATTTGGCTAAT
>Ga0316222_1003055_pt1 | contig 16910 bp, 18 predicted proteins | sample TBH18011metaG_FD_206008 | JGI IMG/M metagenome (GOLD analysis project Ga0316222, IMG submission 206008) | Freshwater microbial communities from Trout Bog Lake, Wisconsin, USA - TBH18011 | ecosystem: Environmental > Aquatic > Freshwater > Lake > Hypolimnion/Profundal zone | place: USA: Wisconsin...
AAATTTTGTCGCCGCAAAGTTATTCACCGTCGCCTGCGGGGAGCGCTCTACGTCTCTCCTCGCCGCCGGCTGAATAACTTTGGAACACATACCAGCCACCGCCGACTCGTGACGTGAACCGCGACAGCGGAACTGACAGCGCCAACGGCGGTTGGCTCCGGCGACTTGTTAGGCCGATTCTTCACGACTCAAATCTTCTTTGTGCAATGTCTGGCTTTCACGACTGATAAAAGCCGGTCAACTACCGTCCAGATCATGCCGATTATGCCAACAAGCAATAATGCTCCGGCGGCAATCGTCGGCACAAAAAGCAACACAAACGCAAAGGCATTGGCAAACACCAGCCGACACAACCATAATCCAGCGATACCTAAAATGGCGAGAATCGCAAACCCGAAAAAATCTCGCATGGTGTGGGAATGTTTCATGGTGTCCAATCGGCCTAACATCTAGGTCGGCCAAGTTGGTTTGCAGCCTATCTCGGTTTCGGGTTGAAGGGTTTTCGCCCGCATGGGGTTGTCGCGCATGGCGTTTTTGAAATGGCCGCGTTTGCCGATGGCCGGCAAACGCGGCAAAAGTTTCAGCCCGGTCTGGTTCATGGCACAACGGTATGCGGGACGGGAAATCCTGTCCACCGCATTTTCGCCGCCTTTGTCCCAACGGGACATCCCGAAAATAGCCCGGCGTTTTAACGCCGGGTGTGCTGGCAAACGGTCATCAGTCCCGCAGGGACGGCTGACCGGACGGCGGCGGCTTTCGCAATTTTTATTTGCCCAACCTCGGTCGTTCCTGCGGGACTGAATTTATTTTGGGATTTAACCCGGCGTTAAAACGCCGGGCTATTGTCATCACGTCGCTCCGCGACTTCGCCGCCTTCGTTGCGGGCAAAAATACCATTTTAGACGCTTTTGGGGCAAACCGGCGTAATTCGTTGATTTCCATACATCTGTCGTCTTCAGAAACGTCTCCGGCGTCACCGGATGTGCCTTCGGCGTTGTCGGCGGCACATCTTTTCCCGTCAGGCGCACCCCTGACGATGTCCGGCGTGCATCTTTTGTCGTCCGGCGTGCGCCTATCGTCGTCGGAGGCTCGTCCGATGATGTCGGGCGTGCATCCGGCATGGCCGGAAGTGCGTCGGACGATGCCGGGGATGCCTCCGGCATGGGCGGAGGTGCGGTCGGGTTGGCCGGGCGAGTCCCCGGCAATGTCAGGCGTGCATCTTTCGCCATGGAATGTGTCTGCCGAGAAGCCGGATGTGACCCCGCATCACTTTACCTCGGTGATCTTTGATACCGCATCTTCCGTGGTTTCATCCCGCTTCAATTCAATCCACTCGCAATCTCCATGCCGCCGGAACCACGTCAGTTGCCGCTTGGCGAACTGGCGCGTGCGGATTTTTACCAGCTCAATCGTCCCCGCCAAATCGCGTTCGCCGCGCAGATGCTCCACCACCTGCCGGTAGCCGATGGCCTGCATGGCGAATTTATTTTCCGCCAGTCCGTGTTGCAAGAGCCGCTCCGTCTCCGCCACCAGGCCGCGCCGGAACATTTCCTCCACGCGCGCGTTGATGCGTGCGTGCAGGTCCGCCGCCGGACGCGTGAAACAATAAAAGTGACGGGTGGCGAGTGATGAGTGACGAGGATTCCAGTCGGAGCGCTGGTCGGAAAACTTTTTGCCGGTCAGCCGGATGACTTCCACGGCGCGGACGACGCGGCGCGGGTTTTGCCGGTCAATTTTTTCAAACGTCGCCGGGTCGCGTTCGCGCAGTTCTTCCAGCAACTTTTCCAGCGGCGCGGCCTCCAGTTCCGCGCGCAATTTCGCGTCGGTGGCGGGCGCGTCGCCGAGGCCGTCGAGAAATGCCTTGAAATAAAGCCCGGTGCCGCCGCAGAAAACGGGCGTTTTGCTTCGCGACTGGATTTCGGTCACGACTTTTTGCGCGAGGCGAATAAACTGCGCGGCGTCGAAGGCTTTGTTCAATTCGCAGACATCCAGCAAATGGTGCGGCACGCGGGCGCGTTCCGCCGCCGTCGGCTTGGCGGTGCCGATGTCCAGCCCGCGATAGACCTGCATCGAATCCACGGAGACGATTTCACCGCCGATTTTTTCCACGAGCGCCAGCGCAATGGCGGATTTGCCCACGGCGGTCGGCCCGGCGAGAAAAATCGGTTGGGCGTTGAATGTTGAATGTTGAATGTTGAATGTTTTTTCCATCTTCAACCTTACATTCTTTATCCGCGTTTTGTCGGCGCGCGGCGAGATAGGATCAAGGCCAGAATAATTCCGGTGACAAAAATCGGCACGCTGACGAGCTGCGCCGAGGTCAGCCCAGCGTGGACATGGTCGGCCGGATAATCGCCGCGAAAATATTCGGCGATGGATCGGAAGACGGCGTAAATAATCAGGTAAGTTGCGAAAATCTGGCCGTCAAATTTTTTCCGGCGGAACAGCCACGCGAGAAAAACGTAGAGAATTAAATTTAAGAGTGCGTCGTAGATTTCCGTCGGATGGACGCCGGCACCGTGGGTTTCGTGGTCGGCGGGAAAATGGATTGCCCATGGCAGGTCGCAGGCGCGGCCGTAGCAGCAGCCGTTGAGCAGGCAGCCGATGCGTCCGAACACGCTGCCGAGCGCGATGCTGGGCGCGAGGATGTCGGCGATTTTCCAGACGGGAAGTTTTTTCCAATACAGGTAGCCGAAGGCGGAAATCATTGCGCCGATGAGGCCGCCGTAATAAACCAGCCCGCCGTGCTGGATCATGAAAACCTCGGAGAACGGCTGGTCGGCAAATTCCTGTTTCCAATAGGTCGTCACATAGACGAACCGCGCGCCGATGATGCTGCCGGCCATCAGCCACAGCGTCACGTCGGCGATGACGTCGCCGTGGACGTTGGCGAGCCGGGCGCGGCGCGTGGCCGTCCACAGCCCGGCGAGAAACGCGCACGCCATCATCACGCCATACCAGCGGACGGGCAGGGAACCGAAGTAAAAAGCAATCGGATGCACGGCGGGAAGTTAGGGTGCGGCAGCGGAAATTGAAATTTCAAACTGCGGGTCAGTTTGAGTTCGTCGCCACGCCCGGACTCGGCAGGCCGGGCGGCAGCGGTGGCGCGGCGGGCGGAACCTGATTGGGCGGATCGAATCCCGGCGGCAGCGGCGGCCAGATCGGCACCGTCTGCACGAGGTCGCGCCAGGCCTGGCGTTCCGAGGGCGACATCTTTGACCAGCTTTCCGCGTTCTTGAGGAATTCGGCGCGCTCGGCCGCGCCCATGCCGGCGAACTTCGCGTAGTTGCGCACACAGGTGAGGCGCTGCTGCGGCGGGAGCTTTTCAAACGATTTCAAGGTCGCCTGCATCTGGGCGCGTTCGGCCTCGGAAAGCGTGTTGAGCGTCTGTTCCTTTTCCGCAGGCGTGAGCTCGAAGAACTGGTTGAACTGGCTGGAAATTTTTTGCTGCTCGGCCGTGGCGGCAGGCAGGTTGGTCGTCTCGACCAGTGCGAAATAATGCAGCGCGTTCTCATTGGACAGGATTTCGTCCTGCAACGGCGGCGGCAAAATGCTCCACTGCATCAGCCGGGACTCGACGAGTTCCCGCAAACCGGCCGGCACCTGGGCCAGCCGGGCGGCGCGTTTGTCCGCCGGCGCGCGTAGCATCGGCATCAGCCACCAGTGCAGTTCCGTGGCGCGCAGCCGCAGCTCCCGCTCGTCCGGATCAAGCGCCTCATACTCGGCCAGCTTGGCGATGATGCGTTCGCGGGCTGCGGGTGGGCGGCTGGCTAGGGCTTTTTCCTGCGCCTCGGGCGGCAGCGCGAGCAGTTGCCGGAAAAAATCCACCGGCGATGAAATGGCCGTGGAATATTTTTTCTGGCCGGCAGAAGAATCTGAATTGTGCGGAGACTGTGAATGAACCGTGACCACCACGAACACGGCGGCCAGACATAAAAGCGGCTGGCGCAACCGGCTCATTGCAGCGCGGCCAGCAGTTCGCCGTCCGCGCGGGCCGGCCGGCTCATGCGCTGGATGGCGTCGAGATTTTCCAGCGCGTCCACGCTGGGCAGCGGCTGCGCCGCCACCAGGGCGACGCTTCGGGCCAGGGCCGCGCGTTGTGAATGCGACTCGTGCCACTGGACGCTGACGCCGGCAAAAATCAAGATCGCCGCAACCGCCGCGATGCGCGGCCACAGCAACCGCCAGTGCAAAGCCCAGCCGCGCGAACGCGCCGCTTGCGCTTCCTCAAGCTCGACGGCGGCCAGGACGCGGGCGGTGAAATTGGACGGCACGGGCGCGTCGGGAATCTGGCAGAGCGCCGCCGTCAGCCGCGCTTCCAGTTCCAGTTCCGGCTGCGCGCGCAACGCGCTCCGCTCGGCCTCGGAAAGCTTCCGCCGCCACAGTGGCTCGCCCGGATTTGAAGGTTGGTTTTCCATCGCTCCAAATTAAAAACCGCGCGGCGCGTAAAGTTGCAATTTTTTTTGCCGGTGCGCGGCCGGTGCGGGCCATCCAAAAAAAGTGCCGTAATTGCCAAAATCGAGGCTGTTTTCCGGCGGGAGCCTGTTATGCTGTGGCCGTTGAATTTGCCCATGAATTTCCCTGAAAAAATCGGCCCGGCGGTCAAACCGACCTTGACCGCTCGCGAGCGCTTCAACCGCGCCGCCCGCTGCCAGCCGGTGAACCGCCCGCCGATGTGGCTGATGCGGCAGGCCGGCCGCGCGCTGCCGGAATATCGCAAGCTCAAGGAGAAATACTCGTTCGTCCAGCTTTGCCAGAATCCCGAACTCGCCGCGGAGGTGACGCTCCAGCCGGTGCGCCGGTTCGGTTTTGACGCGGCGATTTTGTTCAGCGACATCCTCGTGATTCCCGAAGCGCTGGGTCAGACGTATCATTTCAAGGAAACTGGCGGCGTCGTCATGGATTTCGCCGTGACCAGCAAAGCGGACATCGAAAAACTTTCCGTCGAGCGTGTCGTCGAGCGGTTGTTCTACGTCGAGCAGGCGCTGAAAATGTTGCGCAAGGAACTCGGCGACAAAACGGCGCTGCTTGGCTTCACCGGTTCGCCGTGGACGCTGGCAACGTTTATGATGGAAGGTGCGAGCGTGCCGAAATATAGCCGCGCGCTGCAACTCTTCCGGGAGGATAAAAAAACCTACTTCGCGCTGGCCGAAAAACTCACCGCCGCCGTCACCGCGTATTTGAAAATGCAAATTGCCACCGGCATTGACGCGCTGCAAATCTTCGACAGCCACGGCGGGCATCTGGCAGCGACGGAATTTCAGGAAGCGTCCGGTCGTTGGACGAACGAAATTATCGCCAATCTCGGAGGCAAAGTTCCGGTCATCAATTTCTCGCTCGGCACGCATGGCAACTGGCCTGATTTGATAGCCAGCGGTGCGAACGTGCTTGGCATTGACTGGCAGACCGATTTGGCCGAGGCGCGAAAAATCATTCCGTCACACCTCGCCATGCAGGGAAATCTATCGCCCGTCCACATTGCCGAGTCCACGCCGGAAGTTGTTGCGGCGGAGACGAAGAAGATTCTCGAAGCCATGCGCGGCCGGCCCGGACACATTTTCAACCTCGGCCACGGTCTGACGCCGGCGGCCAAACTGGAAAACATCGCCGCCTTGGTGGAGACTGTGAAAGGTTTCAAATGAAGACGCTGAACGTAGATCTCGATCTGGTGAAAAAATACAACGTGGCCGGCCCGCGTTACACGAGTTATCCGCCCGCGACCAAGTTCACCGACACCGTGACGTGGGGGCAGCTTTCGGAAAAAATTGAGTTCAATAACCAGACGCCGCGCGACCTTTCGGTTTATTTTCACATCCCGTTCTGCGAAACGCTCTGTTGGTTTTGCGGCTGCACCACCGTCATCACTCTCAATCATGACAGGGGCATGGCTTACATCGAGGCGCTGGGTCGCGAAGTCGCCCGGCTCGCGCCGATGCTGAACAAGGAACGCAAAGCCGTCCAACTGCACTTTGGCGGCGGCTCGCCCACATTTTTGCGCCCGGACGAAATCCGTCGCCTTGGCGAAATCATCCACAAACATTTCACGTTTTCGCCCGACATTGAAGCGAGCGTTGAAGTGGATCCGCGCCGCCTCACGCGCGAGCACTTGGTCGCGCTGCGCGAAATCGGTTTCAACCGCGCCTCGATGGGCGTGCAGGATTTTAATCCCAAGGTGCAGGAAGCGATTCATCGCATCCAGCCGCGCGAAATGACGCAGCAGGCGATGGATTGGATGCGCGAACTTGGCTACGGTTCGATCAACCTCGATTTGATTTACGGCTTGCCGCACCAGACGCCGGCGTCGTTTAACGAAACGCTCGACACTGTCTTGGAAATGAAGCCCGACCGGCTCGCGGTTTTCAGCTACGCACATGTGCCGTGGATCAAGCCGTCGCAGAAAATTCTGGAGCAAAAAGTTTTGCCCACGCCGGAAAGCAAATTGGAGGTTCTCAAGCTCGTCATCGAACGACTCACGGCGGACAACCAATACGTCTATATCGGCATGGATCATTTCGCGAAGCCGAACGACGAACTGACCATTTCGCAGCGCGAGAAAAAATTGCAGCGCAATTTCCAAGGCTACAGCACCCGCGCCGGCTCGGACATTTATGCGTTCGGCATGAGCGCCGTGTCGCAAACGCCCGATGTCTATTGGCAAAACGAGAAGGAGCTGCCGAAGTGGCAGGCCGCCGTGGACGCTGGCAAAGTGCCGTTGCACAAGGCCTACCTCGTGAGCGACGAGGACAAAATCCGCCGCGAAACCATCATGCGGACGATGTGCGACCTCTCGCTCGATTTTGCCGCGATGAGCACGAAACTCGGCATCAGCTTCGAGCAGCATTTTGAAAAGGAACTGGCGTCGCTTGCGCCGTTTGCCGCCGACGGCCTCGTGAAACTCAAGCCCGGCGGCCTCGAAGTGACCGACGCCGGCCGCCTCTTCATCCGCAACATCGCAATGTGTTTCGACAACACGCTCGGCGCGGCGAATGAACGGCGGCATTCAAAAACAATTTAATTTTCAGCCACAGATGAAACACAGATTGAACACAGATTCAGTCCGCTACATTTTTTTATCTGTGTTTCATTTGTGTGAATCTGTGGCCGATTCAGCTTCATGAAATCGGTCGCCATCATCGGGGCCGGCATCACGGGGTTGACTGCGGCGTTTTATCTAAAACGGCAGGGCGTGCCGGTCACGGTTTATGAAGCGGGCGGGCGCGCTGGCGGCGTGATTCAGTCCATCCGCAAGGACGGTTTTCTCGCCGAGTTCGGGCCGAACACGATACTCGAAACGTCGCCGAAAATCGCGCAGCTCGTCCGCGACGCCGGCCTCGAAGCGCGCAAGCTCGCCACCGATCCAAAAGCCGAGGCGCGCTACGTCGTGCGCTACGGCCGGCCGATTGAAATGCCCGGCAAGCCGCTCGGTTTTTTCACGACGCCGCTGTTCACCGCCAAGGCCAAGCTCGCCGTGCTGCGCGAGCCGTTCATCAAGCCGCGCCGCGATGGCGTGGAAGAAAGCATCGCGCAATTTGTCGTGCGCCGGTTCAATCAGGAATTTCTCGATCACGCGATTGACGCGCTCGTCGCCGGCATTTACGCAGGCGACCCGCACAAGCTCTCGCTGCCGCACGCGTTTCCGAAATTAAAGGCGCTGGAGGATAATTACGGCTCGATGATCAAAGGTCAGATTTTCGGCGCGCGCGACCGGAAAAAATCCGGCGAAGTGGCGAAAGACCGTGCGGCGAAATTTTCCTTCGACGAAGGCTTGCAGGTGTTGCCGGACACGCTGGCGGCGCAACTTGGCGATTCGGTGAAACTGAATACGCCGGTGACAAAGCTCACGCAAACGAACAATGGTTGGCGTGTGACAACGGCGCAAGGCGAAACCGAATTTGGCGCGGTGATTTATTGCGGCACGGCGCACCGATTGGCGGAGTTGGTCATTGAGGCGGCGCCGCAGCGCTGCCCTACCGACGTTTTTTCTGAAATCAGCTATCCGCCGGTGGCGAGCGTGGTGCTGGGTTTCCGGAGTGAGGACGTGGCGCATTCGTGCCAGGGTTTCGGGATGCTGATTCCGAAAATCGAGGGCTTTAAAATTCTCGGCACGATTTTTTCATCGGCGCTGTTTCCGAACCGCGCTCCAGCGGGGCATTTGAATTTGACGAGTTATGTCGGCGGCGCGCGCTATCCCGAACTCGCTTCGCTGTCACCGGACCAGCTTGTGGAAGTTGTGCTGGCGGATTTGCGCGTGCTGCTCGGCGTGAAAGGCAAACCGACGTTTGTCCACACGGCGTTTTGGCCGCACGCGATTCCGCAATACAATGTCGGCTATGGCAAATACCGCGCGCTGCTGAACGAAATCGAACGCACTTCGCCGAATCTCTTTTTCGCCGGGCATTATCGCGACGGCGTTTCGCTGGGTGATTCGATGGTTTCGGGCGTGAACATTGCCGGGCGTGTGGGTAAACTTCTTTGAAATGAGTAAAGCAATTCTCCTTGTCAATCTCGGTTCGCCGGACTCGCCGTCGGTGCCGGACGTGCGGCGTTATCTGAACGAGTTTCTGATGGACGGGCGCGTGATTGACACGCCGTGGCTGCTGCGGCGGTTCGTGGTCGGCCTGATTTTGATTAAGCGTCCGGCGGAGTCCGCGCACGCCTACGAAAAAGTCTGGACGAAAGAAGGCTCGCCGCTGGTCGTCACCAGCCGTCATGTGCAGGAGCTGTTGCAAAAACGTCTCAGCGTGCCGGTGGAACTGGCGATGCGCTACCAGAATCCGTCCATCGCATCCGCCGTGAAAAACCTGGCGGCGAAAGGCGCGACGGAAGTTTTGCTCATCCCGCTGTTTCCGCATTACGCGATGTCCAGTTACGAAACGGCCGTCGTGCGCGTGCAGGAAGTCGCCGCCAAACTGGCACCGCAGATGAAAATCACGGTGCAGCCGCCGTATTTCGACCAGCCGGATTTTATTGCCGCGCTGGTGGCGAGCGCGGCGGATTATTTCAAAAAGGATTACGACCATCTGCTCTTCAGCTTTCACGGCATCCCGGAGCGGCACATTAAAAAGTCGGACACGACGGGCTGCCACTGTCTCGCCACGCCGAATTGCTGCGAGACGCCGAGTCCGGCGCATGCGCATTGTTATCGCGCGCAGTGTTTCAAGACGGCGGCGTTGTTCATCGAAAAGGCCGGCGTGCCGGCGGGCAAATGGTCGGTGTCGTTTCAATCGCGGCTGGGCAAAGATCCGTGGCTGAAGCCTTACACGGATTACGAACTGCCGCGGCTGGCGACGGAAGGCAAAAAACGGATGCTGGTGATTTGTCCGGCGTTTGTTTCGGACTGTTTGGAGACGATTGAAGAAATTGGCATTCGCGGCTGCGCGGAATTCATGGCGGGGAACGGTCAGGAATTCACGCGGATTCCGTGCATGAACGAGCATCCGGCGTGGATTGACGCATTGGAGAAAATGGTGGGGAAATTTCTGGCGTGAAGCCGGATTATTTCTTGCGGCCGGTGCGTTCCTTCCAGTAGAGCAGCGGCATCCGGATTGTCCGCCCCAGCCGGCTGAACAGGTCTTTCTTCGGCGGCTCGGTTTTCTTCTGGAGCCGCTCGCATTTGTGGCTGCACAGCGGGCAGAGAAAGAGCGGTTGGCCACCGCCTTGCAGGCGCAGGATGTGGATGCAGGCGGTGCAAAGCTGTTCGCGGCAATGAGTGCACCGGAATGTCACCGCCGCCTCGGGATGCCGGCGGCACAGCAGCGCGCCATCCGGCTGCATCAGTGGCGGCGCAGGAATGTCGCGCTCGATTTTCGGGATGGCGATGGTCACGTCGGTGGACTCGACGGCCAACTCCACATCGCCGAGACGCACGGATTGGCCGGGCTGCAGATGGGCGGCCTTGACCAGTTCGTTGTTCACGAATGTGCCGTTGGTGGAATTGCAGTCGCGCACGAACACGCCGTCGTGCGACAAAATAAATTCACAGTGGGTGATTGAAACCGAGGGGTGTGCTAGGGTGAAATCGGCGTCAGGATCGCGGCCCACACGGTTGGCGCCGAGCCGCAGTTCGAGCGTGCGGAGTTTCAGACCGTCGGTTTTGACCAGCAGGCGCGCCATGAAATTCGGGTTCGGTTGGGAAAACTTGCGCTGGTTTCGCCGCCAAGTCGAGCCGAAATCACCGCAGCGGATTTTCGGCGAAAGCAAATTCCGCCACCGATTTTCCGCCGACCAGATGCTCGCGGATGATGCGCTCCAAAACCTCCGGCGTGCAGCTGTGATACCACACACCTTCGGGATAGACCACGGCGATGGGGCCGCGCGTGCAGACGCGCAGGCAGCTCGCCTTGGTGCGATACACCAGCGGCTGCGCGCCGACAAGGTTCAATTCCTTCAAACGCGCCTTCAAAAAATCCCACGATGCGAGGGTCTGTTCGCGCGGGCAGCATTTCGGCTCGTCCGCGTCCACGCACAGGAAAATGTGGCGGCGGAATTTTTCCAGGCCGAGCGATTCGGCGGCGGCTTGCAGTTCGTCTTTCATCTTTCATGAATTTGCCACAGAGACACAGAGAACACAGAGAAAAAAGTTAAGTCGGATTTCCGCTCTGTGAACTCTGTGCCTTGGTGGCAAAAGTTACCGGCAGAATGTCAGCCCGATCACCCCGCCGACGGCCACGAGCGCGCCGAGCAGCGAACGGAAGCTGATTTTTTCGCCCTCGACAATGCGCGTCATCGGCAGCAGCACCAGCGGCGTGGTGGCGATGATGGCGGCGACGACGGCGGCTGGCGTGGTCTTGAGCGCCCATTGCATGCAGGTCACGCCGAGCGTCTGGCCGGCGAGCGCGTTGGCCAAGACCCACGGCCAGAGGCGCACCCATTTTGCACGCGAGACGGCAAAGGTTTTTTTCTCAAACCAGCCGCCGTGCGCGGGCGCAGAACGCCATGTGAAAATAATCAGCGCGATGGTGGGAATCAAAATGCCGCCGAGCACGCGCTGGTAGCCGGTGGTGCCGGCGTCAATCTGTAGGCCGGCGGTGGCAATGGCCGCGTAGCCTTTGCGAATGATGACCGCGCCGAGCGCGCCCCCGAGCGCGGCAAACCCGCCGGCGGTCAGGCCGATTTTCCAGTCGCGTGCGGAAATCGTCAGGTGGTCGTCCGGTGCGAGCGCGATGGCGACGCCAGCGAGGATGACGACAATGCAAAAAATTTCCGGCAAATTCAATTTAGTGCCGAGCCATAGCCATTCGATGAGTGCGGCGAACGGCGCGGTCAGGCATTGCGTAATCAGCACGGTGCGGCGGCTGCCGAGGCGCGGCAACGCCTGAAAATAGGCCGAGTCGCCGATGCCGATGCCGAAGAGGCCGCTCAACATGAACCAACCCGGTGCGCCGGCGAAGCCCGCTCCGAAAGTGAACGCCCAGACGGTCAGAAAAATGGTGGCGAGCGTGATGCGCCAGAAATTCGCCTCGATCCCGCCGACTTGTTTGGCGGTGCGGTAGCCGCAGACGGCGGAGGTGGCGAAGAGTAGGGTGGTGAGCAGCGCTGCGAGCATCAGAGCTGGTCGTAGTGGTCGTCGGCGGTCGGATTCTCGCCGGCGCCGTCTATTTCGACGCCGTTGTCATTGAGGATTTTTTCGATGTCGGGCGATACCCAGCGCTGCTTGCGGCCTTTTTTGGGTTCGGCCTTGATGCGGAACCGGCCGCTCAGGTCGCTTTCGAGGACGCCGCGTTCCACCATGGCCAGCATCAGGGGTTTCGCCCAGTCGGGGTCTTCGTGAAAACGCTTTTTGGTGCCGGCCCGGCGGCTGACTTCCTTGGCATTGATGAATTCTCCGCCCCATGTCTGCAGGTAGTTGAAAATTTCGCGCTCGTCCGAACTCATGCCAGTAATATGGCCCAAGAATCAGCTCGCGTCGAGCAATTAGCCGGGCACGTTCCGCCATTGCCAAGCCGCCCGCTTCAATCTACGCTCCTTGTCCGTTTAATGGCCGAATACAAAGTTCAATTTGAGGTTTTCGAGGGACCGCTTGACCTGCTTCTTTATCTCATCAAGAAGGAGGAAGTGGACATCTATGAGGTCAACCTCACCAAGCTCGCCACGCAGTTCATCGAATACATTGATTTGATGCGCGCGTTCGATCTCGAGGTCGCCGGCGAATTTCTCGTGATGGCCTCGACGCTCATGTATATCAAGAGTCGCGAGTTGCTGCCCGCCGACCAGCAGGTCGTTGTCGAAGCCGAGGACGAAGGCGAAGACCCGCGCTGGGAACTCATCCGCCAGCTGGTCGAATATAAAAAGTTCAAGGACGCCGCCGCGAAATTGCAGACGCTCGAGGAACGCCAGGAAAATGTCTTCCCGCGTCTGCCGGGAAAAATAGAATTTGAAAGCGACGCGCCCGCGCCGAAACCGGAAGTCGGCATTTTCGATCTGTTGAACGCGGTGAATTCCGTCCTCAAGCGTTTTCAAGACAAGACCGCCGGCACACGCGAGATTTACGAGGACAAGTGGACGGTCAGCGAGAAAATTGAGTTCGTCCTCAAGACGATCACCGAGCGCGGCTCCGTGAAATTTTCCGAGCTGTTTGAAACCGCCGCCAACCGCGCGGAGGTCGTCTGCACGTTTCTCGCACTGCTGGAATTGATCCGCTTGAAACAGCTTGCCTGCGTGCAGCCGGAGCCGTTTGCGGAAATTGAAATCGGCAAGGCCGTCGCTTCCCAGGTGCCCACGGAAATCGCCGCGACCGCACCCGAAACCGAAGTTGACGCCGTTAAATCCGCGCCACCGTCGCCCGAACCTGCCGCCGCCGTCGCCGAAGAAGAAGAGGTGGAAGATGAGTTTGACGATGAAGATGATGACGACGAGGACGACGAGGACGACGAAGATGGCGATGAAGAAGAAGCCGGCGCTGACGATCAAAAACCAAATTAATTTTTTTGCATGGAACTGAAATTCATTCTCGAATCCCTGTTGTTTTCCGCTCAAAAACCGATGAGCGTGAAAGAACTTCGCGACCTGCTTGCCAGCGCCGCCACGGCGGAAGACGCGGATGAGGCCGCCAAGCCGTTCAAGAAAACCAAGGACGACGATGTGACCGCCGCGCTCGAAGAGCTCGCGCGCGAACACGCCGCCGCCGCGCGCAGCTACCGGCTTGCGTGCGTCGCGGGTGCGTGGCAGTTCGTCACGCAGCCGGAATTTGCGCCGTGGCTTAAGGCGTTGGTAGGCGTCAAAAACCGTCCCACGCGGCTGTCGCAGGCGGCGCTGGAGACGCTGGCCATTATCGCGTATCGCCAGCCGGTCACGCGGGCGGAAGTCGAGCAGGTGCGCGGCGTGAACATTGACGGCACAATGCAGACGATCTTGGAACGCGGCCTCGTCGTGCAAAGTGGTCGCGCGGAAGTGGTCGGTCGTCCCGCGCTTTACAGCACCACGCCGTTGTTTCTGGAATACTTCGGCCTGCGTGGCCTGGAAGATTTGCCGGCGGCGGATGAACTGCGGCGCATTCCGGTGGAGCGACCGCCCGCGCCCGTCACGGCCGATGCCGGTCTGGCCACCGTGCCGCCGGAGCAGCTTCAACTGAATGAAGAAGCAAAAGCGCCGGTGGAAGAAGCACCCGCCGCTCCATCGGAGCCTTCGGCGGTGAACTGAATTTCACCGGCGGGAATCGCGGTTTTCGTTTGCAATCTGCTGTTGGCGATGGCATGAATGGATTGTAATCAAAACTTAAACAGTCCATGAAAGCCGCTTTTCAAAAAATCCTGTTGCTGGCCGTCGTCGCACTCTTTATCACCGGCTGCGCGCCGGAACGACCGGTGGATGTCGGCCCGCAGGTGGCCACGGGCGACGACCTTTATTTTGGCGCACCAACGCAGCCGCCGCCCAAGGACCAGAAGGATGTCAAGCCGTCGCCGCCGGGTTCAGGCGCGCTGTGGTGGTTTATTCCGGGGCATTGGGCGTGGCGCGGTCAATGGGTCTGGATTGCCGGCCACTGGCGTCCGCGCCCGCATCCGGGCGATTATTGGTTGGGCGGCCAATGGCAACTACAGACGAATACAACCCTGCAGACGAATGTCTATGTCTGGAAAAAAGGCCACTGGCATTCCGGTTCGCAGGACGGCGAGGAATCCAACGGCAGCCGCTGAACCTGTCCTTTACGCCGCGACCGCTTCGGCGGTTTCCGACCAGATGACTTTGCCGCTGACGATGGTGGCGACGGCCTTGCCCTTTAGCTTCCAGCCGAAGAACGGGTTGTTCTTAGATTTGCTTGCGGAATCTTCGCGCCGGTAAATCCATTCCACATTTTCGTCAAACACCGTCACGTCCGCGTCCGCGCCGATGCTCAACGTGCCTTTGGCGAGGTTCAGCAGCCGCGCGGGATTGACGGTGAATTTCGCGATCATGTCCGCGAGCGAAATCCGTTTCGTGTGGACGAGCTGCATGAGCGAGAGCGCCAGTTCCGTTTCGAGGCCGGTGATGCCGAACGGCGCGTAATCAAATTCCACTTCCTTCTCATAATCGCAGTGCGGCGCGTGGTCGCTGCACAGAATCTCAATCGTGCCGTCCGCCAGCCCTTCGAGAATCGCCTCGCGATCCTTGGCGGTGCGGAGCGGGGGATTCATCTTGAAATTCGTGTCGTAGGCCGGCCATTGGGGAAGTGACGGGTGGCGAGTGACGAGTGACGAGCCAAGTGATTTGCCGTCGTCCGCCCAAAATTTCTCGCTGCCGGCCACCGCCGCGTCCGTAAGCGTGAAGTGATGCGGGCACGCCTCGCCGGAAATGGTCACGCCGCGTTTTTTTGCTTCACGAATCAAGGCGACGCTGCCCGCCGCGCTCAAATGCTGGCAGTGGATTCTTGCGCCGGTCAGTTCCGCTAGCAGGATGTTCCGCGCCACGATCATTTCCTCGCCCGCCGCCGGCCAGCCGCGCAGGCCGAGCGCGAGATTCCAATAGCCTTCGTGCATCACGCCATCGGTCACGAGCGAGTAGTCCTGACAGTGATCGAACAGCGGCAGGTCGAACATCTTCGCGTATTCGCAGGCGCGGCGCATGAGGTCGTTGTTCTGCACGCAATGGCCGTCGTCCGTGATGGCCACCACGCCGGCCTTTTTCAGGCCGCCGATAGGCGCGAGTTCCTCGCCGGCGATGTTTTTTGTGATCGCGCCGGTGACGAAGACATTGACCACGCCTTCGCGTTCCGCGCGTTCGTGGATGAGGGCGACCGTGCCGGCGGAGTCAATCGCCGGTGACGTGTTGGGCATGCAGACGACGGAGGTGAAGCCGCCGCGCGCCGCCGCCGCCGTGCCGCTGGCGACGTTTTCCTTGGCCGTCTGGCCGGGTTCGCGGAAGTGGACGTGCAAATCAATCAGGCCGGGTGAAACAATTTTTCCTTTGGCGTCAAAAGTCTCCACGCCGGCGGGGGCGGAGAGTTTTTTGCCGACGGCGGAGATTTTGCCGTCGAGGATGAGGACGTCGGCAATGGCGTCAAATTTGTTGGCGGGATCCACCACGCGCCCGCCGGTGAGAAGCAGCGAATTCATCGCGTCGAGTTTAGCGGCGGCGGATTGACAAGGCAAGCACGGGCGATTTAGTATTGGCGCGTGCAAGCCTGCGGGCCTGCCGCGCCGAAGCGCAAAGCGCGAAGGCGGGTGTAGTTCAATGGTAGAACGGCAGTTTTCCAAACTGCTCACGAGGGTTCGATTCCCTTCGCCCGCTCCAATGTTTGCAAGGGTTTCGTAACGTCAGCCGGTTTTTGCATCAGTTTTGCATCAGCGCGGAACTTCCCGCCGCCTGACATTCTTCCGCGCCCTCGACCTTTCCCCGGCGTTCCTTTTCTTGCCCGCACGCGCGGGTTTGGAAAATATTTTCAAGCCAAAATCGCAACTTCTCGTTGCGGCGACACCAACAACCCGTAAAACTATTTATGGCTATTGGTGTTTCTTCCAAGGAGAGAAAACCGGTTGCGACCGTGACGGTCGGATCGGTTGCCATTTCCATTTACGCCGCGCCCGTCACGGTCAGGGCAGCAATGCCAGCGGCGGCAGATTCAAGCAGTGCGGCCAGCGCCACTGAATCCAAAGTTTATCAATCGTTTCAGGTCGCGCACTACGAAGGCGCTCGCCGGATTTTGCAGCGGCGCAACACGCTGGACAAGGCCAAGGCGCTCGCCAAGGAAATCGCCAACCGCTTGAGCCGCGACGGTGCCCGCGCCCAATACCTCACGGAGAAAGACCGGCGCGTGCTGATTCTGGCGCAGACCGCCACCGCGCCGCTGGGCTTGGAGGTGGACGAGGTTTGCCGCCGATATGCCGAGTTTCAGGCGCGGCTTACGACCGGCACGCTGGACGAGGCGGTGAGCTTCTACCTTGCCCACGGGCAGCGCGTCCGCCACGGCGCGACCATCGAAAGCGTTTACGCCGAATACTTGGAACACCTCGTCAAGCGCGGCGTCGGCCACTACCACCTGCGCGACGTGAAACGCTACGTTGGCAATTTTGTCGCCGCCTTCCCCGGCTTGATCAGCGCCATCCAGACGACCGCGCTTGACGCTTACCTGTCGCGGCTTGGCGGCAATGCCCGCAACAAGAACAACCACCGGCACGGCATCATTGCCTTTTACAACTTCGCCCAGGAGAAAGGATTTTTACCGCACGGAATTATCCACGCCGCAGCGGCAACGACGGACTACCGCGACCAACGCACCCAGATTACATCCGAGCAACAGGCAATTGATTTGCTCCAGCCCACCGACATTTATTCGCCGGAGGAGATGCGGAAGATTCTGGCCGCAGCCGATGACACGTTACGCCCGACGCTTGAGATTAAAGCGTTCTCCGGTGCCCGCACCGAGGAGGTCACGCGGCTTTGGTGGGTGATGGTTGCGGAGGCAGAGCAATGTTTGAAGGTGCCCGACGCCGTAGGAA
>Ga0316222_1003057_pt1 | contig 16906 bp, 16 predicted proteins | sample TBH18011metaG_FD_206008 | JGI IMG/M metagenome (GOLD analysis project Ga0316222, IMG submission 206008) | Freshwater microbial communities from Trout Bog Lake, Wisconsin, USA - TBH18011 | ecosystem: Environmental > Aquatic > Freshwater > Lake > Hypolimnion/Profundal zone | place: USA: Wisconsin...
GCGATGCGGATGCGGCCTTCCTCGCGGTTGGACGGCATCAGGCGCGACAAATGAAGCTGCAGCGCCAGACGGCCTTCCCTGACCCGCCCCACCCGTTCGGCGGCGTCGTAGAGAAGATTCTCCGGCGTTACGATCTCTTGCTGCCCTGTTCCGAACGCACCAGCGTTCATTCCATCTCCATTTCCGGGTCCGACTGATCTGGACCATTGTTGTCCGTCACAGATAAAGGCAAAGTTAGCTTCGGCAAAATACCATTGGCCAGTGCTGGTGTACTAGCCCGGATTTCTCACCCTGTCACGACCGCCGCAAGGGGGCTGCGCAGCAAACGCAAAGGAGGACGGAGTGGCGGGAGAGCAGGCAGCCACGCCATCAGCTCGCAGCGATTTTCCATCCCGGTCGGTTTCCCCTCCGGCCGAGGTTCCGGCCGGGACCCGAGTCTATGCCATCGGCGACATCCATGGCCGGCTGGATCTGTTGAGCCGCCTGCTGGACGACATCGCCGAGGACCGGGGCTACAGCCCCTATGGCACCGCCCCGCCGGGGCGTGTGGTGGTGGTCTCGGTCGGCGACCTGATCGACCGGGGACCCGATTCCAAGGCGGTGGTCGAGCGTCTGCTGGCGGGGCCATCGGCGGACGGGCCGTTGGCCGGCAGCCAGTTCGTGACGCTGCGCGGCAATCACGAGGATTATCTGCTCCAGTTCCTGGCTGATTTCTCGGCGGCGCCGGGTTGGCTGCGCAATGGCGGGCTGGAGGCGATCCGCTCCTATGTCGGCCATCTGCCCGATGGCTTTGCCGCCGATTACCCCGCCCTGCAGCGCCTGCTCTACCGCGCCTTGCCGCCCAGCCATCTGCGCTTCCTGTCGCGGATGCCGCTGCGGCATGTGGAGGGCGACTATCTGTTCGTCCATGCCGGGATCCGGCCGGGGGTGGCGCTGGAGCGCCAGGATGCCTACGACCTGATGTGGATCCGGGGCGAGTTCCTCCACAGCACCGAAATGGCGGCCAAGACGGTGGTTCACGGTCATTCCGTGGTGCCGGAGCCCGAGATCCATCCCAATCGCATCGCCATCGATACCGGCGCCTACCGGACCGGCCGGCTGTCCTGCCTGGTGCTGGAAGGGGCGGGGCGGCGGTTTCTGACCACGTAGTGACCTGATCCATTGAAAATGATGGGTATCATTCTCAATGGATCAGGCACAAACGCATTGAACCACGAGGAGTTGGTATGCCGAGGCAATATCCGGTCCACCCCCTGCCCGGGGTCTTGGCCCTGGTGGTGCGGGGGGATCGCGTGCTGCTGGTCCAGCGCGGGCGCGAACCCGATCGCGGCAAATGGGGGTTTCCCGGCGGCCTGATCGAACTGGGCGAGACCGTCGCCGCCGCCGCCTTGCGCGAACTGCGCGAGGAAACCGGGCTAGCGGCCGAGGCCGGCGGCGTCATCGACGTGTTCGATGCCATCACCAGGGATGGGGATGGCCGGGTCCGCTATCATTTCGTCTTGAACGTGGTGGTCTGCCGCTGTGCGGCGGGCGACGCCGTCGCCGCCGACGATGCCGCCGCGGTGGGCTGGTACGATCTGGCCCAACTCGACGATCCCGCCTTGGCCTGCAGCAGCAATGTGGGCCGGCTGGCACGCATGGTGCTGAATCCCCCGTCCCGGTGAGTTTTCCTCACCGGGACGGAGAAGGTCTCAGCCCCGCGCGGCGCGGTTGCCGCCGGCGGATGCGCCCCGGAAGCCGGTCTTGCCCGCCCGGGTCTGCTGACCCGCCGGGCGCCCGCCCGCCGGGCTGTGCTTGGCGTCGCCATGGGGATTGCCGCCGCGCGCCGGCTGGGGATAGGTCGCCAGGGGCTGGGGGCTGCTGCGCTGCTGGCGTACCGGCGGCTTGGGCTTGCCGCCGGCCCCGCGCGAGGCGATATGCGGTGCGTGGTAGGCGTGCTCGTAATCCACCGGCACCGCCTGGCGGATGGTCTTTTCGATCTGGCGCAGATACGCCACTTCATCGGCGTCGCACATGGACAGGGCGATGCCGCTGGCGCCGGCCCGCGCGGTGCGGCCGATGCGGTGGACATAGCTTTCCGGCTCGTTGGGCAGCTCGAAATTGATCACATGGGTGATGCCGTCCACGTCGATGCCGCGCGCCGCGATATCGGTGGCGACCAGGGCGCGGATGCGGCCGTCCTTGAAATCGGACAAGGCCTTCTGGCGGGCGCCCTGGGACTTGTTGCCATGAATGGCGTCGGAGGCGATTCCCGCCTTTTCCAGCAGTTCGGCGACCCGGTTGGCGCCGTGCTTGGTGCGGGTGAAGATCAGCGCCCGCTCGACGGTCTTGCAGGCGAACATCTCGGTCAGCAGGGTGCGCTTGTTCTCGCGGTCGACGAACATCACCTTCTGCTCGATCTTGTCGACGGTGGTCGCGGCCGGGGTGATCTCGACCCGCACCGGCTGGTGCAGGACGCTGTTGGCGAGGCCGACGATGCTGTCGGGCATGGTGGCCGAGAACAGCACGGTCTGGCGCGACTTGGGGATCGCCGCGACGATCTTGCGGATCGGCAGGATGAAGCCCATGTCGAGCATGCGGTCGGCCTCGTCCAGTACCAGCACCTCGACCGAATCCAGGCGAATGGCGCCCTGATTCATCAGGTCGAGCAGGCGGCCGGGGGTGGCCACCAGGATATCGACGCCGCCGGCCATGGTCTTGATCTGGGGGACCATGCCGACGCCGCCGAACACCAGGGCGTGGCGCAGCCGGTAATGGCAGCCATAGGTCTTGAAGCTCTGACCCACCTGCACCGCCAGTTCACGGGTGGGGGTCAGCACCAGGACACGGGTGCTCTTGGGCATGGCGCGCTGCTTGTTCTGGTCGAGGCGCTGGAGGATCGGCAGGGCAAAGGATGCGGTCTTGCCGGTGCCGGTCTGGGCGAGGCCCAGCATGTCGCGGCCTTCGAGCAGATGGGGGATCGACTGTTCCTGAATGGGGGTGGGAGTGGTGTAGCCCTCGGCCTCCAGCGCTTTGAGCAGCGGGTCGGCCAGGCCAAGATCGGAAAACAAAGTCATAGGGTCTCTTTCATCAACGAGCCATCACGTCCGCTTCGGCCATCAGCCGGCGAACGACAGCGGGAGGGACCCGGCGAAGTCGCGGGGTCCGGTCGGTGCCTCTGGACGCGCGGCCAAGGGGCTATGGGCAAGGGAAGCAGGGCTCGGGACGGAAAGCGGGCCGTCTCCATCGGAGAGGCTCTCGCCGTGCGCGCTGTCGCGAGCAAACCGAACGCGAATCGCTCGGGGCAGGCGGACCCTGCGCTTATTGCGGCGCAATGTCAAGCAATGGGAGCGGTCCGGGGCAAACCGCTCCGTCCGGGCGCCCGGCGGCGATCTTCGGCGGGCCTGTGGACAACAGGGATGCGACCGTGCCATCCTTCGCCGCGTTTGGGAGAAGACGCTTGCGGCATCGCCCTCGTGGGGAAAATATCATCCGTTTCGACAGCGTCGGGCTTCGTTACGGCTTGGGGCCGGAAGTGCTTCAGGACGTCACGTTCGCCTTGCCGTCGGGATCGTTCCATTTTCTGACCGGCCCCTCGGGAGCCGGCAAATCGTCGTTGCTGCGCCTGATGTATCTGGGATTGCGGCCGACCCGTGGCCGGGTGGTGCTGTTCGACCGCGACATCGCCAATACCAAGCGCTACGAGTTGCCGGCGCTGCGCCGCCGCATCGGGGTGGTGTTCCAGGACTTCCGCCTGCTGGATCACCTGACGGCGCTCGACAATGTCGCCCTGCCGCTCCGGGTGCGCGGTGTGCGCGAGTCGGAAATTCAAAAGCATGTTCCCGAACTGCTGGCCTGGGTGGGGCTGGCCGACCATCTCGGCGCCAAGCCCTCGACCCTGTCGGGCGGGCAGAAGCAGCGGGTCGCCATCGCCCGCGCGGTGATCGGCCGTCCCGACCTGTTGCTGGCCGACGAACCCACCGGCAATGTGGACGATCACATCGCCATGCGCCTGATGTACCTGTTCGAGGAACTCAACAAGTTGGGCACCACCATCGTGGTCGCCACCCATAACGAATTGCTGGTCCAGCGCTTCGTCCATCTGCCCCGCATCCATCTTGAACACGGCATGGTGACCAGGATGCGCGAGCGGACGGAGGCCGAGTGATGTTCGGCCGCCATTCCGACCTGCCGCTGGCCGGCGATGCCACCAGCCGCTTCCTGCCCTGGCTGGTGGCGCTGATGGTGTTCATGGCCGCCATGGCGGTGGCCGGGGCCTTCGTCATCGACGGCATCATCGGGCGCTGGGACCACGACGTGTCGGGAACGCTGACGGTGCAGGTCCTGCCCGCCGGCGGCGACCAGGGCGAGGCTGCCACCGACGAGCGGGTCCATCTCGCGGTCGAGCTCATGCGCAAGGTGCCGGGGGTGCTGTTGGTCAACGCCTTCGACAAGAAGCGGACCCTGGCCCTGCTGGAACCCTGGCTCGGCAGCACCGATGTGGTCCAGGACCTGCCGCTGCCCCGCCTGATCGACGTCACCGTCGACGCCGATGTCCACATCGACCTGACCGAACTGGCCGAGCGGCTGTCGCGGGCGGTGCCGGGCGCCTCGCTCGACGATCATCGGGTGTGGCTGTCGCGGCTGATCAATCTGTCGCGCACCATCCAATGGCTGGCCATTGTGGTGGTGCTGCTGATCGGCGCGGTGACCTCGGCCACCGTGGTCTACGGCACCCGCACCGGCATGGCGGTGCATCACGGCCTGATCGAGGTGCTGCACCTGATCGGCGCCCATGACGATTACATCGCCCGCCAGTTCGCCGATCGCGCCTTCGCGCTGGGGGTCGCCGGCGGCCTGATGGGCCTCGGCATGGCCGTGCCGGCCCTGACCGCCATCGGCTGGGCCGCCCGGCGGCTGGAGGGCGGCTTCCTGCCCAGCCTCAGCCTGCCGTTGCTCGGCTATATCACCATCGGCCTGCTGCCGCTGTTGGCCGCCGGTCTCGCCATGCTGACGGCACGCCTGACCGTGCACAGCACCCTGTCGCGCATGCCATGACCGCGCCGCCGAAGCTCAGCCGCACCGCGCTGGCGGCCGTCATTGTCCTGGGCGTCCTGGTGGGAAGCTGGGCCGTGGGCCTGCTGATCTTCGCCACCTCGCTGGATACAGTGGTCGAGGATCGGGACAGCGAGGCCGACGCCATCGTGGTGCTGACCGGCGGCAGCGAGCGCCTGTCGCGCGGGCTGGCCCTGCTGGAGGCCGGCAAGGGCCGCAAGCTGTTCGTTTCAGGGGTGCATCGGGGGGTCGATCTGCCCGAATTGCTGCGTCAGGTCCATCTGCCCCAATCCGAGGCGCGCTGCTGCATCGTCCTCGGCCATGCCGCCGACGATACCGCCGGCAATGCCGCCGAGACCGCCGCCTGGATGGAGGCCGAGCATTTCACCTCGCTACGCCTGGTGACGGCCTCCTATCACATGCGCCGCGCCATCCTGGAATTCCGCCGCGCCATGCCCCATGCGACCATCATCGCCCAGCCGGTGTTCCCCGACGCCGTCAAGCACGAGCAGTGGTGGCGCTGGCCGGGCACCGTCCATCTGCTGGCCACCGAATACACCAAATACCTGGCGGCGCAGCTCCGTTGCCTGTTCATCCCCACTCTCCCGGAGAGGAAGCCGTGACCGTTCTCGCCCTGCGATCCGCCGTGTTCGTCGTCTTCATCTGGGTCTGGACGATCCTGCTGTCCCTGCTCTATCTGCCGCTGCTGGCGGCGCCGCGCGCCTTGATGCGGCCGGCGGTGCGGTTCTGGCTGGCCGGTGTCCTGGGGGTGCTGCGGCACGCCGCCGGACTGGGCTTCGAGGTGCGGGGCGGCGAGAACCTTCCCGATGGCCCGTTCCTGGTCGCCTCCAAGCATCAGTCGGCGTTCGAGACCTTCGTCTTCCACCTGGTGCTGAACGATCCCGCCTATATTCTGAAGCGCGAGCTGCTGTGGATACCTTTCTTCGGCTGGTACCTGGGCAAGAGCGGTGTCATCGCCATCGACCGCTCGGCCGGCGTCAAGGCGTTGAAGACCATGGTCAAGCAGGCCGAGATCGCCGCCGCCGCCGGCCGTCCGGTCGTCATCTTCCCCGAGGGCACCCGCGCCGCCCCCGGCGCCAGGCTGCCCTACCATTCCGGGGTGGCCATGCTGTACGGGGCCTTGAAGCTGCCGGTCATACCAATCGCCTTGAATTCCGGGCTGTTCTGGCGGCGGCGGGGCTTTCTCAAGAAGCCCGGCATCCTGACCATCGAAGTCCTGCCGGCCATCGCCCCCGGCATGGATCGCAAGGCCTTCATGGCCGAACTGGAAAGCCGCATCGAGACCGCCAGCGACCGGCTGGTGGCCGAGGCGCGCGACCGGTTCCCCGGGGTGTAACCGGCGGCCCGCCAGCGGCGCGGCCGCTTTTCCCCTGTGGATAAGTCTGTGGATCGACTGCGCGTCCGATTCCATCCCCAGCCGCCTGGATGGGGATAACGGGGATAAGAGGATTCCGCCCCGTGGCGACAAGGGTCTAGCCGCCGGCAACCCTGTTGGTACAGAAAAAGAACATCGTTCCTGATTTTGGAGTAAACTGCGGGTTAGTGTTCCGTTTCCGAAATTCCAATCGTTTGATCCAGCGTTAATCGAATTTCGGAAACGATCAGAACACTAGCATTACCAATAAGCTACTGGTGCTTTATGTTTTTGAAATTCCGAAAATCGCGGGTGGCGAAGTGGTCGGAATTTCAAAAACGCACCACTAGGCGGCGCGCGGAACGGAGAGAGCGATTCCATGACTCAGGTGGCATCCATTTCCCAGCAGATCTGGGACATGAAGTATCGGCTGAAGACCGCCGAGGGCGAGCCGGTCGACGGGACCATCGAGGATTCGTGGCGGCGCGTCGCCCGCAGCCTGGCGCAGGCCGAGGCCGATCCGGCGGCGTGGGAACAGCGCTTCTTCGACGCCATGACCGATTTCAAGGTGCTGCCGGCCGGGCGCATCCTGTCGGGGGCCGGCAGCGCGCGGCGTGTCACCCTGTTCAACTGCTTCGTCATGGGCAACATTCCCGACGACATGGCCGGCATCTTCGAGCACCTCAAGGAAGCCGCCCTGACCATGCAGCAGGGCGGTGGTATCGGCTACGACTTCTCGACCCTGCGGCCCAAGGGGGCGCCGGTCAAGGGCGTCGGCGCCGACGCCTCGGGGCCGCTGTCCTTCATGGATGTCTGGGACGCCATGTGCCGCACCATCATGAGCGCCGGCTCGCGCCGGGGCGCCATGATGGCCACCATGCGCTGCGATCATCCCGATATCGAGGCCTTCATCGACGCCAAGCGCGAGGCGGGCCGCTTGCGCATGTTCAATCTGTCGGTGCTGGTCACCGATGCCTTCATGGACGCCGTCAAGGAAGGCGCGTCATGGGAACTGACCTTCAAGGGCGTCGCCTATAAAAGCCTGCCGGCCCGCGATCTGTGGACCAAGATCATGCGCGCCACTTATGCCTATGCCGAGCCGGGCGTGATCTTCATCGACCGCATCAACCGCCTGAATAACCTGTGGTATTGCGAGGATATCCACGCCACCAATCCCTGTGGCGAGCAGCCCCTGCCGCCCTATGGCGTCTGCCTGCTGGGGTCGGTCAATCTGGCCCGGCTGGTGGAGCATGCCTTCGAGGACGGCGCCGCCCTCGACCTGGCGCGGCTGGAGGCGCTGGTGCGGGTCGCGGTCCGCATGATGGACAACGTCATCGACGTCTCCAACTACCCGCTGGACCAGCACCGGACCGAGGCCCAGTCCAAGCGCCGCATCGGCCTGGGCATCACCGGCCTGGCCGACGCCCTGATCATGTGCAATGCCCGCTATGGCGGCGCCACCGCCATCCGGCTGACCGAGACCTGGATGGCCGCCCTGCGCCGCGCCGCCTATCTCGCCTCGGTGGATCTGGCCAGGGAGAAGGGCAGTTTCCCGCTGTTCGACCGGGACAAGTTTCTGGCCGGCGAGAATATCCGGTCACTGGACGCCGACGTGGTCGAGGCCATCGCCGCCCACGGCATCCGCAACGCCCTGCTGACCTCCATCGCCCCCACCGGCACCATCTCGCTGTTCGCCGACAACGTCTCCTCGGGGCTGGAGCCGGTGTTCAGCTTCACCTATACCCGCACCGTGCTGCAGCGCGACGGCTCGCGCCGCGAGGAGGAGGTCAGCGACTATGCCCTGCGCCTGTTCCGCCGGCTGCGCGGCGATGGCGCGCCGCTGCCGTCGGGTTTCGTCGATGCCCAGAATCTGACCCCCGCCGACCATGTGGTGATGCAGGCGGCGGTGCAGAAATACGTGGATTCCAGCATATCCAAGACCATCAACGTGCCGGAAAGCATCGATTTCGACAGTTTCCGCGACGTCTACCGTCAGGCCTACGACCTGGGGTGCAAGGGCTGCACCACCTATCGTCCCAACGACGTCACCGGCTCGGTGCTGGAGGTCAAGCCCGCCGCGGCGGAAGGCGGCGGCGACGAGCCGGAACTGCCGCTGGAAAAGACCCGGATCAAGCATTCCGACCCGTTCGAGGCCGGCGGCATCATCCACCTGACCCAGCCGCTCGACCGGCCCGAGGCCCTGCCCGGCTCCACCTACAAGGTGCGCTGGCCCGATTCCGACCACGCCATGTACATCACCCTCAACGACATCATCCAGGATGGCCGCCGCCGGCCGTTCGAGGTGTTCATCAACTCCAAGAACATGGAGCATTTCGCCTGGACGGTGGCGCTGACCCGCATGATCTCGGCGGTCTTCCGCCGGGGCGGCGACGTGGCCTTCGTGGTCGAGGAGTTGAAGGCGGTGTTCGACCCGCGCGGCGGCCAATGGATGGGGGGGCGCTATGTGCCGTCGCTGCTGGCCGCCATCGGTGAGGTGATCGAGCGCCACATGATCGCCATCGGCTTCCTGCCCGATCCCAAGGCGGCGCGGGAACCGCCGGAAGCGCGCGAGGAGCGCAAGGTGGTCAATCTGGGCCAGACCCGCCTGCGCCATTGCCCCAAATGCAATCAGCCGGCCCTGATCCGCTCCGAGGGCTGCGACAGCTGCACCTCCTGCGGCTATTCCAAATGCGGATGAGGCCGTCGAGCCATTGAACGGACCTTCCCGGTGCGCTGGCGAGACGGCAAGGCCGTGCTGCCCCGCAGGGGCGAATGACGCATCGTCGATGCGGTCCCGCCGGGATGAGCGGAGCGAGCACGGGCCGCTGCGCCCCATGGCGAGAAAGCCGGGGTCTGAGCCGCAGGCGCGCCAGGCAAAGCTGGCGCGCGGTCCAGCGGCTGACTATGGATAGGCCAGGAGGTGCGGCGGGCGCACACTGGGGACGCCTTGGTCGCCGCGCTAATGCTGTCGCATAACGGGGCTATGGCGAAGGCCGGCCCTATTTAGAAAATGTTCCCACAGAGCTTGGGTCGCCGATGGCGGCCAGCCTGACCGACGACATGAAATGAGACACGGACGGGCACGGATGCCGCTTCGCGGCACTCGGATGAACAGGGGGACAGATGATAAATTTCTTATCCGTTTCTCTTATCCGTGGCCATCCGAGCGCGGTGCGAGAGCACCGCATCCGTGTTCCTGAAAAAGCCGCATGCCGTTATGACCTGTCGTTAACCTGACTTTCGAGCCGTGCGTCCAACCGGACGTCCGGTTTTACTGTCGGGCCTGCTGCCAGTAGAACGGGGCGTGGCTGGTGTGGGCGCAGGCCACGACATAGACGCCCTCGGCCGCAACGCGGAAATAACAGGGCGCAAGGAAAACGCGTTACCAATGCCCGGCGCAGGTCGTCATGGGCAACGGGGAATTGCCGGGGATTGTCGGCAACACGGCGTCCACGGCGGCCGGGAGGAAATAGACCGGCGCCATCAAGAGCGGCCGGGGCGCAGCTTGGCTCGGACTTCGGCCCACGGGATGGCGTGGGTGCGGTCGTCGGCAAAGGTGGCGTTGCGCCGGTCAAGCTCGGCTGCCCACTCGGCCGACAGGAGAGGGGCGCTTTCGGCGGTCGTCCGGGTCAATGGCGCTCGTCTTCCGGCCAGAAATCGCCGTCCATGATCTGGGGGAACGTCCACGGGCAGGCGGCCGGAAAGGTGCTGTCGGATAGGCCGGTTTCGCGCTCGGCCTCAATGATCGCATCGCTATAGGCGTCGGCGATTGTCTCTTCGAGAACGGCTTGCAAGCTGGGATTCTTGCGAAGATGGCGGGTGATACGGGAACGCTGTTCCTTCACGGTCAGTCGCCAGCTATTGCCGCGAAGATTCGGCTGAAACCGCCATTTCAACAGGTGCAGAAGCAACACGGTCAGCCGGCTTTCAAGCTGCTGCTGCTCGCTGCGGCCCATGCTCTCGATCTCCTCGGCGATATGCTCGATGTCGGCGGCCGAAAGCAGGCCAGCGCGAAGAAGCGCGGCTTGCTCATTGGCCCATGCGTAAAAGTCGCGATCATAAAGGGTGGGGTCGGGCATAGCGTAGCCTCCTCAATCCCGCTGCGGAGCTTGCTTGGTCAACTGCTCGGTAACACGCTGGTGGGACTTGCAAAAAAGTATAACCCGCCGGCCCGGTTTCCTCCAGCCCCACGGCTTCTGGAATGGCGGCGAGAATGGTTCTTAGAAAATATTCGCCAATGAGTCGCATTCCGTAGTTAATAATTTGGCCGGATGCGGCATCACCAGCGCCCGGGGCCTCATCGTTTCCCGTCGCTAAAGCGACCTGACATCGGTCAATTTGCCGGTGATGGCCGCCGCCGCCGCCATGGCCGGCGAGACCAGATGGGTGCGGCCGCCACGGCCCTGACGGCCCTCGAAATTGCGGTTGGAGGTCGAGGCCGAGCGCTGGCCGGGTTTCAACTGGTCGGCATTCATGGCCAGGCACATGGAACAGCCGGGTTCGCGCCATTCGGCCCCGGCGTCGATGAAGATCTGGTCGAGACCCTCGGCCTCGGCCTGTTCCTTGACCAGCCCCGAGCCGGGGACGATCAGCGCCTGGACGCTGGCCGCGACCTTGCGGCCCCTGAACACCTCGGCGGCGGCGCGGAAGTCCTCGATCCGGCCATTGGTGCAAGAGCCGATGAACACCACGTCGATGGCGATATCGGTGGCCTTCTGGCCGGCGGTGAGGCCCATATAGGCCAGCGACCGCTCCACCGCCTTGCGCTTGCCCTCGTCCTTGATCAGGGCGGGGTCGGGCACGCTGCCGGTGATGGGAATGACGTCTTCCGGGCTGGTGCCCCAGGTGATTTGCGGCACCAGGGTGGTGGCGTCGAGGGTGATCTCGGCGTCGAAATGGGCGCCGTCATCGGTGTGCAGCGTCTTCCAGAAGGTGACCGCCGCCTCGAACGCCGCCGCCTTGGGCGAGCGCGGCTTGCCGGCGATATAGGCGAAGGTCTTGTCGTCGGGGGCGATCAGGCCGGCCCGCGCCCCAGCCTCGATGGTCATGTTGCAGACCGTCATGCGGCCTTCCACCGACAGGTCGGTGATGGCCTCGCCGGCATATTCCACCACGTAACCGGTGCCGCCGGCGGTGCCGATCTTGCCGACGATGGCCAGCACGATGTCCTTGGCGGTAACCCCCGCCGGAGCCTTGCCGGTGACGGTGATGCGCATGTTCTTGGCCGGCTTCTGCACCAGGGTCTGGGTGGCGAGCACATGCTCGACCTCCGAGGTGCCGATGCCGAAGGCCAGGGCGCCGAAGGCGCCGTGGGTGGAGGTATGGGAATCGCCGCAGACGATGGTGGTGCCGGGCAGGGTGAAGCCCTGCTCGGGGCCGATGATGTGGACGACGCCCTGGCGGATATCGTCCATGCCGAAATATTCGACGCCGAACTTGCGGGCATTGGCCTCCAGGGTTTCGACCTGTACCCGGCTCTCCAGGTTCTCGATGCCCTTGGAGCGGTCGGTGGTCGGCACATTGTGGTCGGCCACCGCCAGGGTCAGCTCGGGATGGCGCAGCTTGCGGCCGGCGATCTCCAGACCCTCGAAAGCCTGGGGGCTGGTGACTTCGTGGACCAGATGGCGGTCGATGTAAAGCAGGCAGGTGCCATCATCCTGAACGTCCACCAGATGGGCGTCCCAGATCTTGTCGAACAATGTGCGGGGCTTGGCCATGTCGAATCCCTTGAATCTCGGGTCGAGCCGGGTGCTTTGAGGTCGAATCGCACCGGCGATTCGCCCGAAAGCTTCAATCCGTCTCTCATCAATCCATCAGAGGGCGATTCCGACAACAGGGTGAAGCCTGCTGCTTTAACCTGCTGTCATCGCGCTCTGGCCTCGAATCTTGGGACGCCTTCGCCCCTCCACAAGAGGCCGCAACAACGCCTCGGACTCCACGAGCCATCGGTTCCGCCCGAGGGCGGAACCGAAGTGGGAAGGCCTCAGTCGGACGAAGGAGACTATTCCTTCGCCTTCGCCTTGGCGGCGGCGGCATCGGCGCGCTCGGCGGCGGAGACCTTGCCGGAATGGCCGGTGGTCTGCTCGGCGATACGGGCCGACTTGCCGCGACGATCGCGCAGATAGTACAGCTTGGCACGACGCACATCGCCGCGACGGATCACATCGATGGAGGCGATGTTGGGCGAATACAGCGGGAAGATACGCTCGACGCCCTCGCCGTAGGAAATCTTGCGGACGATGAAGGACGAGTTCAGCCCGTCATTCTTGCGGGCGATGCAAACGCCCTCATAGGCCTGGACGCGCTCGCGATTTCCTTCGATGACCTTCACGTTCACCTTCACCGTATCGCCCGGAGCAAAGCTGGGGACGCCGCGTTCGGCGGTCAGCTTTTCGATCTGCTCTTTCTCGAGCTGCTCAATGATATTCACCATGGCTCAACCCTCGCTCACTTTAGAGGCCGCGACGTACCGATCCCATAGATCGGGCCGGCGCAACCGGGTTATGTCTTCCGCCTGGCGTTTCCGCCAGGTGCTGATCTTCTCGTGGTGACCGGAGACCAGAACCTCCGGCACCGCCCGCCCTTCCCAGACCTGGGGGCGGGTATAATGGGGATATTCCAGCAATCCCCACTCGAAGCTCTCTTCCGCCAGCGATTCCTGCTTGCCGATCACCCCGGGAAGCAGCCGCACGATGGCGTCCAACATCAACAGCGCCGCCGGTTCGCCGCCCGACAGGACGAAATCTCCGGCACTCACCTCAAGCGCCCGATGGGCCTCCAGCACCCGCTGGTCGACGCCCTCGAAACGCCCGCACAACACCTTCACTCCCGGCCCCGCCGCCAGCTCGCGGACCAAAGCCTGATCCAGCAGGCGGCCGCGCGGCGTCATATAGACCAGTGGCCCCGGACCCTCGGTGCCGCGAATGGCGGCGTCCAGCACATCGGGACGCATCACCATGCCGGCCCCGCCGCCGAAGGGCGAGTCGTCCACGTTGCGGTGCCTGTCCGTGGCGAAGCCCCGGATATCCACCGCCGACAGGGACCAGATCCCGTCCTCCAAGGCCCGGCCCGCCAGTGACAGACCCAGCGGCCCCGGAAACATCTCGGGGAAGATGGTCAGCATGGTCGCCCGCCAGGGCGTCCTGACCGTCTCTTCCACCGTCGTCACCGTCCGTTTCCCTCAGCAGCCGCCTCGTCCCGTTCGTCCGGGGCGTAAACCGGCGGGATCACCACCAGCCGGCGTCCCGGCACATCCACCTCCGGCACCGCCTCCCGGGTAAAGGGGACCATCAGGTTCCCCCTCGGCTCCAGGGCGATGTCCAGCACGTCGCCGGCCCCGAAATCCTGCACCGCCGCGACGGTGCCCAGAATGCGGCCGTCAAGCCCCGTCACCGCCATCCCGATCAGGTCGGAGTAGAGGAATTCGTCCTCCCCCGTCCTCGGCAGACGCTCGCGGGGCACCCAGAACTTGGTGCCCTTCAGCGCCTCGGCGGCCTCGCGGCTGCCAACTCCTTCCAGCGTGGCGATGACCGTGCCCTTGACCTCGCCCGTCACCTTCAGCCGGAATTTACGGCTTCCCGTCTCGTCCTCCACCGGCGAGTAGTAGCCGATATCGGCTGCCACCTCGGTGAAGCTCTTGACGCGAACCGCGCCGCGAATCCCGTGTACGCCAACCACGACGCCGACACACACGCGATCCGACACGGGATCTTATTCCGCGCCCGCGATCCGACGAGTCGGACCGCAGACGTCAAATAGGGTCAGCGCGGACATCATTATTCCGCGCTGGCGGTTTCGGCCGCGGCAGCGGCGGCGGCGGCGCGATCGGCGACGTCCTTGGCGCGCTGCAGGGCCTTGGCCTTGGGCTGCGGCTGCTTGGTCTGCTCGGCCTTGGCGACCTTGGCCACCAGGCCGCGATCGGCGAAGAAGCGAACCAGACGATCGGTGGGCTGGGCGCCGACCGACAGCCAATGCTTCACCCGCTCGTCGTCCAGGGTCCAGCGCAGGCCGGACTCGACGGTCACCATCGGGTTGTAGGTTCCCACCTTCTCGATGAAGCGGCCGTCACGCGGGCTGCGCGCATCGGCAACGACGATCTTGTAGAAGGGGCGCTTTTTGGCGCCACCGCGGGAGAGACGAATCTTAAGAGCCATTCTTTGGTCTTCCTCTCGTTCCAAACCAAATTCACCAGGACGCCCATTAGCGCCCGAACTTCGCTCCGGGGGGCAGAAGTCCGCCGATGCCGTGACGCATCAACCCCTTCTGACCCATCTTGCCGACCTTCTTCATCATGTCGGCCATCTGCTGATACTGCTTGAGCAGCTTGTTGACGTCCTGAACGCTCATGCCCGCCCCGGCGGCGATGCGCTTCTTGCGCGACGCCTTGATCAGGTCGGGGTGTTTGCGTTCGGCCGGTGTCATGGACAGGATGATGGCTTCCTGACGGGCCACCATCTTGTTGTCGATATTGGCGTCCTTCAGCTGATTGGCCATCTTGCCGAGGCCGGGCAGCATGCCGAGGATGCCCTTGAGATCGCCCATCTTGCGGACCTGGGCGAACTGCTTGCGCATGTCGTCCAGATCGAACTTGCCCTTCTCGATGCGCTTGGCGAGCCGCTCGGCCTCTTCGGCCTCGATGGTCTCCATGGCCTTCTCGACCAAGCCGACCACGTCGCCCATGCCGAGAATGCGTCCGGCGATCCGATCCGGGTGGAACACCTCCAGCGCGTCCAGCTTTTCACCGGCACCGAGGAATTTGATGGGCCGCCCGGTGATCGCGCGCATGGACAGCGCCGCGCCGCCGCGGGCGTCGCCGTCGATGCGGGTCAGGACGATGCCGGTGACCCCGACCTTCTCGTTGAATTCGCGCGCCAGGGTGACGGCGTCCTGGCCGGTCATGGCGTCGGTGACCAGCAGGGTCTCGGTCGGCTTGGCCACGTCGCGCACATTGGCGACCTCGGCCATCAGCTCCTGATCGATGTGCAGGCGGCCGGCGGTGTCGAGGATGACGACGTCATAGCCTTCCTTGCGGCCCACATCCAGGGCGCGCCTGGTGATGGCCACCGGCATCTCGCCCATGACGATGGGCAGGCTGCCGACCTCGGCCTGGCCGGCCAGAATCTGCAATTGCTGCTGGGCGGCGGGGCGGTAGACGTCGAGCGAGGCCAGCAGGACCTTCTTGCGCTCTTTCTTCAGCTTGAGCGCGATCTTGGCCGAGGTGGTGGTCTTGCCCGAGCCCTGCAGGCCGACCATCAGGATCACCACCGGCGGAACCGCGTTGAGGTTCAGCTCGATGCCCTTGGTGCCCAGGGTGGCGATCAGCTCGTCATGGACGATCTTGACCACCATCTGGCCGGGAGAGACCGATTTGATCACCTCCTGGCCGATGGCGCGGGCCTTGACCCGGCCGATGAAATCCTTGACCACAGGCAGGGCGACGTCGGCCTCCAGCAAGGCGACGCGGACTTCGCGCAGGGCTTCGGTGACGTCGGCCTCGGACAGCGCGCCGCGCCCCGTCAGCCTCTCGAACACCGTCCCCAGTTTAGAGCTTAAGCCCTCGAACATGCGATCCCTGACCCAAAACAATTTCGCGCCGGTGCGCGATGATCGCGGACCGGCGGGCCACCGTGGTGGCGATAGTCTCCAGCGGACTGAAGAGGGTGGGGTTGTAGCCCCACCCCCGGTCGGGAGTCAAGTCCGTTCGCTTCACGCCACCTTGTCGATCAGATCGTAGAGGCTGTCCTCCTCGCGCCTCACCCGGGCCTTGAGCAGGGCCAGCATCTCGCGGGTGGCGGCGACGAAGGCGGCGGGATCGCGGCCGATGGCCAGGGGACCGGCCCAGGCGTGCTTATAGGCGTCGAACCGCTTGGACAGATCGCCCATCTCGGTCTGGAAACTCAGCGCCACCTGACGCAGACGGGTATCGTCATGAACCACGTATTTCGGATAGAGGGTGCTGTCCTCGATGGCGAGATGAACCGAGAACTTGCCGAACAGGTCGCGGACCACCGACGCAACCGCGGTCGGGTCGGCGGTGATGCCGGTCACGTCGAGCATGGGCTCCAGCCGGCCGACGATGGCGCGGAGATCGTCGTGATGCTTACGGTAGCTGTCGGTCTTTTTCATGGCTGGAATCCCTTTGTTTCGCTCGATAGCGGGACAATAACCAAGCCAGTCAGTATGGTAATTGACGGTGGTCAAGGGGCCGGGGAGCCCGCCGCGCCGCGCTGGGTCGCGGTCAGGCCTTGCGGGCTCCGAGATCGGGCAGGAATCCCCCCATGGTCTTGGGGTCGGCCGGGGGCTTGGACGGCGGCACCGCCGGTTTGGCGGCTGCTCCGGCTGCGGTAACGGCCCCGGCGGCATCGACAACGGCGGTATCGGCGGTCTCGGGGGGGGGCGGGACGGTGCCGGCGGCGGGGGGGGGGGGGGGGGGGGGGGGCGCCCCGGCGGGGGGGGGGGGGGCCCCGGGCCCGCCCCCGCCCCCCGCCGCCCCGGGCG
>Ga0316222_1003058_pt1 | contig 16905 bp, 30 predicted proteins | sample TBH18011metaG_FD_206008 | JGI IMG/M metagenome (GOLD analysis project Ga0316222, IMG submission 206008) | Freshwater microbial communities from Trout Bog Lake, Wisconsin, USA - TBH18011 | ecosystem: Environmental > Aquatic > Freshwater > Lake > Hypolimnion/Profundal zone | place: USA: Wisconsin...
TCCCGTGGCGCCCGGTGGCTCTCTGGCCGTCCCGTGGCGCCCGGTGGCTCTCTGGCCGTCCCGTGGCGCCCGGTGGCTCTCTGGCCGTCCCGTGGCGCCAGCCACCAGCCACACCTCGCGCGCCTGGCCCCACCGCCACACCTCGCGCGCCTGCCCACACCTCGCGCGCCTGGCCCCACCTCGCGCGCCAGCCAGCCACCCTGGTCGCCCCACCTCGCGCGCCTGGCCTCACCCCTCGCGCGCCTGGTCGCCACACCTCGCGCGTGTCAAAATACCTGTTGCAATACGCGCGACTCGCACATATGACGGTCGCGTCAACCGTAAGGAACGACTCGCATGGAAAAGATTGCCGCCGCCTATCAGGCCGGTCTGCGCGCATACCTCGCGCCCGACCACATCAAGCAGATTGCAGATGGCAACGCATGGCCGGGTGATTTTTGCGATGACAACGTGATCATGGAATCGGCGTTTGTCGCGACTGGCACGCCGCTGTGGAACGAAACCGACGGGTCTATGTTGGATTCCGCCGTTGATCTCTGGAACGCCGCTTACCGGCACGCTTTGAAAGGACTATGAACGATGCCCCGCCCCCTCTCCACCATCGCGCGTGAGATTCGCGCCGACTGGCGCCCGGTCAATTACGCTGCGGCCCCCTACCTGAGCGCCATGTCGGGGCTTGACGCCATCACCGACACCTATGGCTGTGACAGCGGTCGGGGCGTCGTCGCATATTTTCTGAGCAATGCCAGCACTTGGCGCGGGCCCGTCGCGCGCCGGATCAAGGCTGAATTGAAGGAGATGCTCAAGTGATTAATCGCATTATTTCCGCCCCGGTCAGCACCCTAAAGCCGGGCGACACTGTCCAGATCGATGGGGTGTGGAAGACTGTTTGCGCCCGCAACTTGTCGCATTGCCCGTTCATGGGCGCAGCCGTGTGGGGAGATGTGAGGGCGTTGCAGGGTCGCATGATCGATGTCGTGCTGTTTCCCAAGTGGGACCGGGGCGAATTGATCGGCCACGTCCGTCAACCCTGAAGGAGATGCTCAAGTGCGCAAAATAACCGACCGTCAAGCCCGCGCGATGGCCTATCGGATCGTCGATGACATCGAGACCCGCGCCCAGCCGCTGATCGCGTCGGGGATGCCCCGGGTGCAAGCTATCAACCGTGTCATGCAGGAGATGTTGAAATGATCACCCTTAAGCAGGCAATGGACAAGGCGAACGCGTATGGCGCGACACCTGTCATGATCGAGCAGAGCGCCATGCAACAGCGCCACAGCTGCCGCAGCACCGCCACCAGCAACATGATCAAGGCGCTGCAGATGCACCCTTGGCACAACACCCGCGACGATTGGACCCGGCTGGCCGGTGCCCTGCTCGCGCGCAAATGGAGCCGCACCGCATGAACCACAAAACACCCCGCCAGGGCGCGCCTATGGGCGCCCGACACCGCATCAGCAGCGACCGGGTCTGGCCGCTGCGCGCCCCGTGCGGGCGCACCTTCGCCGAACGAAAAGATAACACCTTGCCCGAGCGGGAAGAATTGCTGGCGGCGCTGCACATCGTGCGGATCGGGGCTGACAACATACCCCAGCCCGGCGCGCGCCAGCACGTCATCGAAACCATCGACGCTATCGTCGCCAAAGTGAAAGGCCAGAGCAATGACTGAACAAGAATGGCAAGATTTTCTGCGCGTCCGTGAAGCGGCGCCCGCCATGCTGGCGGTACTGCGCGAACTGATCGACAACAGGCATCGCGACTATCTGCACGATGATGATCGCACCATGATTGCCGACATCATCGCCAAAGTGGAGGGCCGGTCATGACCATCCCTGACTACGTCCACGACCACTTCGCGCGCCACCCTGGCCGCGTGCGCCCGCACTTGGTCTGCGCCGACGGCTATCGCATCAGCGTGCAGGCCAGCGCCGGCCACTACTGCGTGCCGCGCGACAACGCCGGACCCTACCTGTCGGTGGAGACGTATTGCGCGCGCCGGCCCGACGGCAGCCCTTGGCGCATCCCTGGGATTCGCATGGGTGGCAACCCGGCAGCGTTCGTGCCGGTGCCCCTGATCAACCGTATCATCCACCGGCACGGGGGGCTGAGCGAATGAAAGAGCGCATCTGGACAATCGCCAGCCAAGCCCCGCGCAAAGGCTGGGTCATCAAGCACGGCAACCACACCATCGCGCAGGTGTGGTCCCCCGATCCCGACCACGCGCGTGCCGTCTTTCGCGCCCTCGCGCCTGACACACCCCTCCCCGCTGACCTGGAGCCCACACCATGACACTTGTCGGATATGCCCGCACATCGACCACCGACCAGCAGGCCGGCCTGGCCGATCAAATTGCCACCCTGACAGCCTCTGGCTGCAAACGCATCTATTCGGAGCATGCCAGCGCGGCCAGCACCGACAGGCGCGAATTGACGTCGTGCCTTGCAAATCTGATGCCAGGCGACATCCTGATTGTCACCAAGCCCGACCGTCTCGCGCGCAGCGTCCGGGATATGATGGACGTGATCGAGCAGCTCCGCGCCCGCGATGTCAACGTCCGCATCCTGTCGATGGGCGTCGATACCAGCACCCCCACCGGCAAGCTGATCCTGACCGTCCTCGCGGGCGTGGCCGCGTGGGAGCGCGAAATCATGCTCGAGCGCCAGCGCGCCGGCATCGTCGCCGCCCAGGCAGCGGGCAAATACAAAGGCGGTCGCCCCAAATCCCTCACCCCCGACCAGATCGAGATGGCGCGCGCCATGATCGAGGAATCGGGACCAGCCGCCACGGCCCGCGCGCTCGGCGTCGGCCGATCCACCCTTTACCGGGCAATCACCCGGTCCTGACCGTCCGACCGATAAGGCCCGGCAGGGGCGCCACAGGCAGCCCCGCCGGGTCCGCAGGCCGCTTACGCGCGTAGGAGTTCATCTCGGCCTGGGCGCCCTGCTGTTTGGCCCGTATGGCCTTCAGTGCCTTGACCGCTTGCCCCTTCTCGCGATTTTCCGCCCAGTGCTTGCGCATGTTTTCGCGCCACTGATGGTACCGATCGAACGCCGGCAGCACCTCGCGCACGACCGTCATGATCTGGGCTTTGCTTTCGATCCACACGCGCCGGCCCGACCGCGATATGAGCATCAGTTCCCGGTCATCCTCGGGCAGCGGCGCGCAGTTCGTGTTCCAGTAATGCAGCAGAATCCGCATGGTGGCCCCGAACACGTTCGTGCTCATGGTCAGCGCAACCGGGTGATCAATGATCGCCTCCACCGGCATCGGGTCGAGCCGCCTGCGTTCACCCAGTCCGTGCGGCTGCTTTTTCTTCGACATGGTCCCGGAATAGCCCGACAGCATGGGCTTCGCAAGGACGTCCTGTCCGTTCCGTTCGGACCAAATCAGAACAGACGTCGATTTTCCCTTTAGAAACAGGTACTTAACCTACTACGTCCTAATCTGTCTTGACTATTCTATCCCCTAGGGGTACAGTTACGTTATACTTCTTTATGTATCAATCATAATATGTATTTTCGTTGTAATAAGAAGTATAATGAAAGTGCTATAGAACCGATTAGCCTAGTCAGGACACGAAGTCAGGACATGGCCCCCGGAAAGGGAATCCAATGAAAAGAAAGACTTACCGCACCATCCGCCGTCTTAACACGATCGCGGTATATTTTTATGTCGTCAGTACAATCGGTCATGGCCGAAAAAACTGGGCCACCGACTTCGCTCGGCTGGCTAAAATTAGCGAAAATAATTTGCGGCAGATGCTGTATCGTGGATGCTCGGAAAGAGCAGCGGTTGACATAATTACTGCGTACCAGAACAGCAGCCGCCCCTGCGATGAATGGGTGTTTCTCCAGACTGGCCGGGGCGACACGGTTCGCTGCGGGGTGTGTCACACGACGGCGCCCCGGTTCATCGTGATGGAAGATCCGTTCGACCACAACATGTACGTCGAGTGGATTGATGATCCTGAGCACGAGACTGGGCTTTGGGAGTATCTGGTCGCGGCGATCCGCCGGGTCCGCACCACGATGCAGGGGGGCCCGACGCTGCCGGATGCGCCCGACGAGGCGCGCTGGGAAGAGCTGTACGATTACGACACCCGCTTTGACGGTCACGACCCTTGGTATGTGTTCACGGGTTCGCCCCGGTTTGTCGTGCGCCCGGGCGAGCGGCTGCGGATGCAGTGGCTGGAGCCTGTGCCTGGGGATCGCAGGACCGAATGGGTTCGGCTGGGCGACATGGTGATTCACACGTTCGACCCCAGGTTCATCGTGCGCGGTTCGTCGCGGGTCGAATGGTTGGACCAGCCTATGGATGCGCGTGATGCGTGGGAACACCTGAGCGAGGCGCTGGGGCGACCGGCGGGCTGGCGCCACCTGGGCGACTGGTCGATCCACCCTTGGGCGGTCGTGGCGCCTGACGGGACGTGGTCATGGATCAGCGAGCCGATTGACACATCCGAGGTTTTGACGGTAGTGTCAGAATACACTAACAGGAGCGAGTCGCATGACAATTGACACTGAGGGATACGCACCCCTGCGCGCTATCCTCGACGCCGCGTACGAGCAGTCGGCTGCCGGCAAAGGTGTGGAGCGGCACGGTAACGGGCTGCCGTGGCTCGAGCAGCCGATTTGCCAGATCGGGCGCAGCGTCGGCCTCGGGTTCACGACGGGCCAGGCGCTGAAGAAAATTACCGAGGCAGTGGGCATGGTCAACCGTGGCGACAAGGCGGCTGCCGAGCGCGAGCTGCTGGGCGCTATCGTCTATGTCGCCGGTGCAATCCAGTGGCTGCGCGAGCAATGAGCCCTGGGCTTCGCCAGTGGCTGGTGTGACCCGCGCGCTATTGATCGCCCTAGCGGCACTGACAGCCCTATCGCACGCCGATCTGCCAACGCCCCGGACCGACACATTTGCAATGATTGGAGTGATGCCGTGATGGAAAAAGATGACAACCGCCTTATTCGGCTTCCGCAAGCGGACTGTCTCAAGGCAAGCGGAACCGTGTACACTGTCCGCAATAGCTGGTGGTCATGCGATCCCGAAAACGGAGACCTGCTGCTTTACCAAAGCGAAAAGCGTCGATCCGGAAAACTAATAGGCGCCGCACCTCAATGTAATCAATCGGAAAGCACTGCGCGGATGTTGCAGAAAAAGCTGTATCCATGGGCGTCTCTTGTGTTTGTTCCGCTTGTTTTGTTGCCAGAGGATACCTTGTCATGACGCCGGAACAGATCGCACGCGGGCTGTCAAAGGCGCAGAGGTCATTTCTCAAGGCTGCATCAAAGCGCCCCAAGAAATGGCGGACGATTCGGCGCGATGCTAAATTGCACAACATTGTGCGAGTTCACGGGATGACGCACCCGCTGGGTTTGGTCGCTCACACGCCCGATAGCTGGATGCGGTTTGCGATCACCCCCCTTGGCCTTGCCGTCCGAGCATATCTGGAGTCCGATCATGGTAACACCTGAAAGGACACCGACAATGACGCTGATTGAACGATTACGCGCCCGCCTGACATATCTGCGCAACGAAGCCGATGCGGCGTATTTTCGTGATGCCGCCGACGCACTTGATGCTGCGCAGGCGATGGCTGAGGCGTTGGAGCAAATCATTGAAATGGGCACGACGCAGTTGTCAGTTCGTATTGGCGATATGTACGATCTTCAAACCGGCTATCAAGATTTTGCAGAGGTAAGCGAAGAAGCAGTCTTAGCGCAGACGGTTCTCACCCGATTTAAGGAGACGATGAAGTGACATACGCAACGCAATGCCCCAAGCACCCTTGGCTGGGTGTCATCGACCAGATGAGCGGCTGCCTGCAGTGCGCCCATGAGCGCGTCAAGGCGAGCCTGACCGGCGTGTCGCCCGAGGCGGCGAGGCGCGCGGCCGAGCTGGGCAACGCCGAGCTCGATGGCGATCTCCAGTTCTTCACGCGGGAGCACATGGAAAACTGGCGGGGCGTCACCCGGGCCTTCGTCAAGCACATCGAGCGCGTTTCAGACGTGGTTGAGCGGGCACTCCCACACATGCCGGATGATTATTTTGCTGCTAGGGCTGTTGTGTGCGACCTCCGCGCCCTGATCCTGCCCAAGCCGGCGGACCCGCTGGTCGAGGCCCTGACCGAGGCCCGGGAGATGGGCGGCTGCGTCACGTTTGAGGAGGAGGCGGAATTTATCCGCTCCAGCCTCGCCAAGCGCGGCCTGCGCGTTGCCAGCGACGGAGAGCAGGGATGACCGACTATAGCGATCTGGCCGAAAAGCTGGAAAGCCGCGCCAGAACCTACGTATGGGACAGCGCGGTGTTCTACGCATCCGATGCTGAAACCATGCGCCAAGCCGCCGCCGCGATCCGCGCCCTGATGGCCGAGCGGGAGTGGCGACCGATTGAGAGCGCGCCGAGGGATGGGACCGAAATCCTGTGCTGGCCCGGCTTGCGCAAGCCGGAGACTGCCGTGACCGGGGCGTGGCTGGACACGCGGGGAGGGCCCTGCTGGGTCGAATTGGGCGTGGGCCACCACAATGGGTACTGGAGGCCCACCCACTGGCTCCCGCTTCCGAAAGGCCCCGCGTCATGATCACGATCAAGGATTGCGACCGCGAGGCGTCAGGCAGGATATTTCGCGCGCTCAACGTTGGCGACTTTAAACAAGCCGCCAGAGATGCCGCCGAACACCGCGAGCTGGGCGCGCGTGAGGGTGTCGCTGAGGTGGTGGCGTATCTTAGGTCACAGGCCGCAATCGCTTTGGTTCATGATCTTCCGCTGATGGAGGGAGCTGACAAAAAGCGGCTCGACCTTGTCATTGTTGCACTTGAAAAATACGCCGACGCCATTGAGCGCGGGGAGCACCGCAATCCATGAGTGATCGCAACGAAATCCTAAGCGCCGTCCTGAGCGAAATGAAGCACTGGTCCGGGGTCACCTATGACCTGGGGAAGCAGAACAAGCACTACAAGATCCGCCTGCGCTACGATGGCCAAAACCGGATCCTGACGATGCCTGTCTCGGCCAGTGACCATCGAGCAGGAAAGAACCAGGTCACCTACCTGAAGCGCGCCCTACGCGACATGGGCGCGGCACGAGGCGGCGCCTGACCCGGTCTTATTTCCCCAGCCCCATCGCCCATTCATGCGCGGCCAGGGCGTACGTGGTCACCGCTGTGCAGGCTTGCACGTCGTCTGCGGATACCACGACGGCGTCGGCGGGCAGGCTTGCAGGAACGCTGGTGCCACCGGTCGTGCCGGCGGGAGCGGCTGCGCTGGGAGCACTTTGAGCGGGGCCGGCGCGCAGCTCGACAGGAACACGGTGATCACCAATGTAGCGATCAGCACCAGCGTGAGCGTCAGCCAATTGTTGTTGGTATTCATGTTCGGTCTCTTGCGCCTGGGCCTGGTAGACGGCCTGTTGATGGGTGATCGCCGCCTGGGCTATGGCCTGGGCGGCAGCCTGAGCGCTGACGTAAGCAGCGTGATCCTGGCGCCGCCCATCGGCCTCGGCCACCGCACGGGCGTCGAAGTGCCAGCACAGCAGTGCCAGCACCCCGATGATTCCATACGGTGCGAAGCGCAACCAGATCACGACATTGCCTCTTGGGCGATGATCGAGGCGCCCACGCTGCCCGAGAAGCCCGAGGGCGTGGTGATCGCCACCGTCAGGATGTCAGGAGCGTTCCCTTGCACGGTATTGTAGAGCGGGAAGAAATTGGTCAGGTCGTAGTTCTGGAGGCCCCCGGACGGCAGCGGAGCGTCATAGACGACCTCACCACCCGAGACCGCCGTGGCGCTGACGTCGCGCTCGGCGAACGAGTTGAGCGAACCCAGCGAGTACATCGTGTTGAACGAGGCGCCCGTCAGCGCGACCGGCGAGTAGTAGGTCGAGGCGATCAGCTCCAGCGTGCAGTTGGCGCTGGAATAGATGTTGAGCGTCTGGGGCAAGATCTGCCCACGGTCGATCAGGCCGATGATGTAGTTGGCCGAGGCGGCGGGCGTCACGGTCATGGGCCAGGGAATGCCAGCCGTGGTCATCGTCTGGGTGGTAAAGGTGCCGCCGGTCGATACGACCCAGCTATTGCCCGAGCCGGATACGACCGTGCCCAAACTGACACCGCTGTTCGAAAGCACCGTCTGACCGAGCAGCAGCGGCGGGTTGCCCGAAGTCGTCAGGGCCGTGCCCGAGCACGACGCGGCAAACTGGATCGGGAGCGCGCCGTTGACGTTGTCGACGACCGTCAGCGTGTTGGTGGTGTTCGAGGCGATACGCCCGATCGGTCCCAGGCCCTGCGTGTACGTCAGCGTGCCGCTCGCCGTGCCCGAGCCGCTGGGCACGGTATAGGTGAACGTGGTGGGGCCGGTGACGGTGATCTGGTACGTCCCGTTGGGCGACCCGGTGCCGAGCGTGCCGCCCGCCATTGTCAGGTATCGCCCGGTCTGCAGGAAGTGCGGGAACGTCGTGGTGACGGTCACCACGTTGCTGGTGGCGCTGAAACTGGACGCACTGGCCGTCGAGCCGCGCGACCACACGTATTTGCCCTGCCACTGGTTGTAGGTCCAAGGCGTGCCCGACACGGTGATCACGGTCCCGGCGGTCATGTACATGGTGGTCGCGGCGACCGTCTGCGACTGGTTCACCGTCCAAGTGCTGCCGCTGCCCGACATGATGACGGTGCCAGGCAGGACGTTGGCGCCGACGACAAGCTGCCCGGGCGCGGCGGCGCCGGTGATGTTGGTGCCCAGCGACAGGGTGGTGCCGCTGATGCTCGACAGGCTGTAGGTCGCCGCCGCGTTGGTCGCGCCGGTGATCGCCGCGCCGCCAGCCGGCAGCGTGCCGTTTGAGCCGCTGTAGTTGGTATCGACGCCATACTCGAGCGTGCCCATCGTGCGGTAGCGGACCGACAGCAGCGGGTAGCGGACGGCCGAGGCGCCGGGCGACCGGGTGGGGGTGCCGGCAGCCATGCCATAGCCGTAGGTGAAGCCGCGCTGGGTGTCGATCTTGCCCTTGGCGAGCACCGACACGCCGAAATGGGTCATCGAGCCAGCCGTCGAGGGCCCGATGTTGCGCAATTCATACCGTACGGGCAGGTTGCCGGTGCGCGACCAGGCGACGAGCTGACCGGGCAGGTTGCCGATGCCGATCTGGTGCAGCACGAACGGCTCGCCGTCGATCACGACACCCCAGCGCAGAAGGCCGGCGCCGTACCAGGCAAATTCCACCCACCACATCTGAATGTTGTTGACGCTGAACGAACCCACGACCGGGTTCTCGCTACGGAAAATGCCCTGGGGGTCCGTCCAGTTGTTGGCATAGGTGCGATTCTCGACAATCCCGTTGCCGCCGTTGTCGGTCCGGTAGACCACGGCCATGCCGGTCGGGTTCGTCGTGGTCGGATCGCCCTGTTCGAAGAAGACGCCATTGGCATCGTCGAAGAAGCCCATGCGCTGGCGCTGGTTGGTGTACGCCGTGCCGAACAGCAGGCCGCTCGACATGTACAGGGTCTTGCCCGGCTGGTAGCGGATATACGGACGGGTCTGACGCATCGCCACGTCGCCATCCTGGCCGGTGACGGTCATCACCACGCCGCCGAGCGAGGACGTCGGCGTAACCACGCCGCCGCCCGACACATAGCTTTCCCAGCGCATCGGCTGACCACCATATTCGAAGTCGGCTTCGAACAGGTTCTGCGCTTCGGAAACCTCGAGCTTGCCGAGATTGTCCCGAACGCGCTGCGGCGCGATTTCAACGGCGCTGCCGTCAACCGGGAGATTCGACGGGGTACCAGTGTACGGATTGGTCATTGCTTGTGCTCCGGTGTAACGGCCATGAGAAATGCGATGATAAACATGGCGCCAGCATATCGCTGCTGAACACCATTTGCTGCCATGATAGCAGCCTGCAACGCAGCGATGATGAGCGCAAAGTGTGTCGACACTTCAAGTGCTCGCGACTTGATATAATTCCAGATCATTTTACAAGATCCTTCATGCAGAGAGATGATTCGGCATCGCGTCGACGCGCCAGCCCGGGCAATCCGTAGACGTGCCAGCCGCGAAATGCCTCGCACCCCTGCTGCCACTGCCGGGCGCGGAAGTGATCGGCCATCGGCGACCGGCAATATGCGCCCGGGCCCGCATTGTAGGCGGCGTCGATCGCGGCGGCGAACGTGTTGATCCGGGTCGCAACGTCGGGCGTGCAGGCGATCACGGCGCTGGCATATTTCTGCGACAAATCCTTGCGCAGCATGTCGGCGCACTGCTCGACCGTGTACGGGTGCATGGCCACCTGGGTCTCGCCGGTGCAGACCGTCTCGACGCCGACCGGGTCGCGATATGGCTTCAGGCGCGTGCCTTCAAACGCCGACGTCATCGGCGTCACGGCGGCGACTGCCGCAGCAATCATCACGCCGGCTGCCGGGCCACGTTTGGTTGGTGTCATGCTCATGCGCGACACCATACCATTTTATGCCACCCGAAGTCCACTGCTGGCGGCTGCGGGCACCTGCAGCTCCTCATATCTGCGCATGGCTGCCGCCGCCGGCTCGTCGCTGCACGTCCCGATGGGCACGTACAATTTGACGCGCAGGCTGTCGGGCGCGACCGGGCGGGTGGTTTTGCCTTCGGGCAGCGCCGGGTGATAGTCGTAGCCGATCTTGCGCATCAGGTCGCGGCGCTTGTTGCGGGGCAGCTTGGCCCGCACATTCGTCAGCAGCACATCGAGCGCCGCGCTCGACACCATGCCGCCACGGAACCCCTGGCGCTCTTCCTCGATCGCGGTGAGCACTTCCTGCTCGATCCGGCCGATCGACAGCGAGATAGCCTCTGCCCGGCCCGACGTCCTGGGCGCCCGCACGCTGCCGCGCGCCGGATCCAGTTCTGCCTGCAGCGGGTAGTTGGCAAGCCAATGCGTCACGCAGGCATAGCCGCCCGTGTTGAGCCAGGGATAAAGCTCGCGACTGAAGAACTGCTCGGTCAACCCGTCGCGGGCAAGATGCTGCTCTTCCTGCTGCGCGGTGTAGAAGATGCCATACCGCCGCAGGTCGTCGCTGACCGGGATCGCGTCCTTGTGGTTGGTACACATGATGCCGTTGGCGAAATTGTCGGCGGTATACTGATCGACGCCCTTGCGCTCGACACTGACCCACGAGTTGGTGATCAGGGGCTTGAGGGTGTCGATCATCGTCCGCCGGTCGGCGCCGACGTAGATTTCCTCGAACCCGATGAACAGCTTGCCCTCGACCCAGCCGTTGAACTGGTTGGCGGTCTTGACCATCGCCTCGGGGTTGACCAGGTGCGAGTACCGCTTGCCGATCGCGTTGGCCACGACATTGAGGATGGTCGTCTTGCCGTTACCGCCCACGCCCTGAAGCACCGGCCACCACTGGAATTTGACGCCCGGGTTCTGCACCGCGCTGGCCATCCAATGGATCAGCTTTTCGCGGTCGTCGGCGTCGGGCAGCAGCCGCTCGATCAGGAACAGCCACGGGCTCACATCGCCGGGCGTGCGGGCCGTCTCGATGGGCACATAGGTGTTGACCATCCGCACACCCTCTTCCTCGATGATCGCCGAGGGTTCGAGCGCCGGCCGGAAGCACGCCTTGTCGACACGCTCACATTCGTAGACGCGATTCTGCGTGAATGCTTCCCATGCGCTTGTCGACATACCCCGGCGCTGGCCGGTGCCGGCGCGGTCGATGATAAATTCGTGCCCGCCATAGCTGACGTCGAATTGGCCCTTGTCGAACTGGCGCCCGGTGGCGTCGTGGATCGTCTTGCTGTGGATGATGTAGACGCACCCCTGGAAGTGCTTCACCTGCTCGGGCACCGACATGATCTCGGCACCACGACGCAATTTGACACCCTCGGGGATGACCGGGTCGGCGGCTTCGGGCGGCAGCGCCTCGATCGGCGGCGCCTCGGCAAACACCCGCGACGGGCTGATCTCCCGGGCGCGCTCGAGAATGCGCTTGGCTGCGCGCTCGGGCGGCTTGTGATCGCCGATATGGGCATGCACGGCATTCGCCGGGTTCATCAGGATGCCCACGATTGTCGCATCGTCATATCCGCAAGTGGCCATTTCCGCGCCACAGGCATAGGCATCGGCGCTGCGGTCGATCCCCCGGGGCCGGTCGATCAGCTCGAGCAGACGCTCGGTCGGCGGCGGCACCAGGTCGCGGCTGGTCAGCAGAGTGTAATCGGGGAGAATGTCGATCCGCTCGCGAGGGGCGGCTGCGATACCTCGGGGGAACGACGAAATTGCACGCACAGCGCCTGTGTCGGGGTAGATGGTAACCGCAAGTGCGGGCTTGCGACCTCGAGATTGCTTGGTGGCACTGGGAAAATTGATGGTGCCTGGCACCCGGAAAAGTCGATCGACGTTCCAGCAGGCTGGATCCCCACCAGTGACTGAAGCCAGTGCTTTATTGACCGCTTCGACGTCGGCTGGCGCAGCCGGTACGTCAAGACGCCACAGAGCCTGCAAACCACCGCCTGACGCCACGAGAGTTGAAGGTTGAAAGGGGAGGACGGTAGCGATTGCATCACTGATGGACCAACCTTCAACGTCACGAGGCGGGTCAATGTCAACGTGGACGAAACGTGCATGATCAATATCCTCTTTCGATGGTTTTCCACCTGTGCCGGGGCGAGCAACATTGACGGTCCAGTAGATGTTGTAGCCCAGAGCATTGGTGTCGGCAGCCCATTGGGCGGCGCTGTCGGCGTCGGATCCGAACCAGTATCCGCTCACCGGGCCATCAGGCCAAATGGCGACAAGTTGGATGGCATCGCGAACGCAGTCGCGAAGGAAGGGCAGCGTATCGGGGTGCATGACTTACCCTTTGATAAGGGATGCGAGAGCTTTTGCTTGCAGGTCGCGGGGCGCAGCATGCGCCTCGGGATAGTTTTGCACAAGTCCAATGACGATCGTCGGAAGGTGGCCCTGCTCAACGGCACGCTTCATCACCGCAGCGCGCAGGTCGTCCATCGTGCCCCAGGCGACGTTGACCGAACCGGTGGCGATGCCGGCCAGACTGGCGACAGCCTCACGGGTCAGAGCGTTCCAGCCGTGCTCCGTCGCGATGCTGTACGCGGCGTCGAGAATGTGTTCTGCTGCGCTTGTCATATTGTCCCTGTTCCCGTGGCGAAGCAGGCATCCCCGCCTTCAGCCACAACCAAATCAATGAATGCCTTCTGCGCCTTTTCGCGCTCAGATCCGTGGTATGTCCAACCTTCGTACTTGCACTCCCGGGCCATGAACTGGGCGATGATCTTGCCGACCATGTCGGGTGTGATCAGCACCGGGCGCCAGCCGATCAAATCCGAGGACTTGAACCGCGCGTTGAGCGCCGAAGACTCGTTGCCCAGGCCGAAACGCACCAGCCGGCCGTATTCGTCCTTGAGCGCGCCCGAGTTGTTGCGGTACAAACGAACACCCTTGTGGGCAGCCTCGAGTCGGATCTCCGACTGAACCCGGGCTTCGCTGATGCTCATGTGGACCTCCAGAGTGGGTGGACACGCTATCGCTGCGTGACCGTACGGTCAACCCACTATCAGTTTGCGTGCCTCCTCTATGTACCAGTCCCAGTCGAGGTTGTCGAAGTCGAAGTCCGAGGCGTCGTTGCAGGGCGCAACGAGACGATCCGCTTCGATGCCGATCCGCCGCGTCTCGTACCGGCTCCTGTTGGCCGTACACACCCGGGGATCCCATTCCCCGCCGGTCTCGGCCATCACCCGGTTGTACTCGAGCTCGGTGATCCTGGGCGCCCGCTTGAACGCCCCCTCGGGGCCAGCCGGCGGGCTGATCTTGACCAGCGGCCGACCGGTGCGCGCCACATAGTAGCGGAACATCGACTGCACCTGATCGTCGCCCCACATCAACCGCGATGCCCGGTCGCACTTGACCCGGCACATGAAATCGAAGGGATCCGTATTGCCGCGCAGCCACGCCTCGGGGTCGCCGCCGTGAAGCATCGACGAGACGGCAGCCTTGACGCTGGCGACGTTGCTCAAGTCCTTGTGCCAGGCCGGCGGGCTGGCCGTGCCGACCGCCTCGACGGTGTCGGGGTACCACAGCCGACCCTTCTGCTTCACCTTGCCGTCGGTGCCGACCGCCAGATAGGTGTTGACGTCGGCCAGGCACATCATGCTGTAATCGACGCTTTCCATCGTCAGCCCGGTGATCATCTCCCAGGTCTTGACCAGTGCGGCGGCGTGCGGCTCGTGCGCTTCGTGGATGTGGTAGGTGATGCCGTCGGTGTTGGCCTGGAGCACTTCGAGCGTGGGAACGCTGGTCAGCCACTCGATCAGCATGGCGAGCATGAGCTGCCCGTTGATCGTGATGGTCATCGTGAATTTGGGGTCGAAGAACGGGCTGTATTTGTTGTTGCTGTTGCCGTACGTGCCGTTCGATGCCAGCTTGAACGCACCGTTCTCGACCGAACCCTTCGGATGTAATTTTCGCTCCTGGGGTAACTTGGTGTACTCGGCAACAAATGCAGCACCCATGTGCTCAGGTGCTAATTGATTGACGATTGCGATGCTCGGGTACAATGATGCCACGTCAATGTCGCGAATCAGCCAGCCGTTGCCCGCCTCGATGCGCCGGTTGCTGACCGACCCGTGGATGCCGCCGGTGCCGAAATGAAAGTCGATCCCGCCCACATTCGCCTTCAGGCCGGCGAACACGCCCTTGGTCTGGATCGGCGCGTCGATGTCGGTCAGATCCTCCGGCGTCAGCACCTGGGCGCGCATATAGTCGAGGTTGCGCTGGAACTCGGGGTTGCTGAAGCGAACGATCGGAAAGATGATCTCGCCCAGCGCGATGCGCTGCCTGGGCGTCTGGCGCAACTGGCGCTTGTTGTTGGCGTCATAATAGTAGCAGAACCGCGTGCCCAGCCGCTGCTCGAGGATCTTCGACCCGATCTTGGTGTCGGGCCAGTTGAACACGTCCATGCCGAACTGCGCGACCATGCCGGCGCGGAACGACAGGGCGCCCATGCAGAAATGGGCGAACCGCTTGGTCTCCGACACGTCGTGCCGGTTATAGCTGATCACGTCGACGACCTGCTCCCGGGTCAGGTTGGTGCCGAACGGCACGGGGCTCTCGACCACGTTGGCCGAGCGCATGTTGACCTGCAGCGCCTTGAGGCTGGTCGACTTGGCGCGGTTGTCGAAATGGCACATCTTGAAGAGATCGACCTGCGGCATGAGGCGGTCAGATTCCCATATCGTATTGGCGAAGCGATCGTTCGAATGGATGATCTGCATCGCCCGATCGTATATCTGGCTGACCGACGCGGTGGGGTTGCGGAAGAACCAGTGGATCACCGGATAGTCGAACCCAACGGAATTGAATCCGATCATCGGCGTCTGGCTCGATGCCAGACCGTGCATCCAGGCAAACAGCATGGCCCGATCGTCCCGGAACTCGCTGACCTCGAAGGTCATTGAGCCCGGGCCGTCGAGAAACTCCCAGTGCAGAGAAAACATGTTCGGAAACGTTTCGATGTCAAACACGACAGCGTTCGTCAGCACTGGGGGTATCATATCAGACCGCCAGGATGCCGTTGGCGATCATCATTTCTTCGGTCCAGCCGGCAGCCAGATACTGCTCATAGGTCAGACCGTTCGCCTTGGGCGTCATGATGCGCGCCGGGGCGGCGGGCACGGGCGCTGGCGGCGCGGGCGGGACGGGCACCGGAGCCGGGACGGGCACCGGAGCGGGCGCGGGCACCGGCGCCGGGGCAACTGCCTGGGGCATGTACGGCGCCGGAGCGCCCACTGCGCCGACAGCAGTCTGCGGCATGTACGGCGCCGGAGCGCCCACTGCGCCGACAGCAGTCTGCGGCATGTACGGCGTCGGGGTGGCGCCCACCGGGCTGCCCGGCAGTGCTTCAGCACCCGGCGGCAGCACCACGGGGGCGCTGAACGCATCGGCCGCATCCACGCCGCCCCGGATCTCGGGACCGGTGGCAACCAGTTCGACCAGGCCGACGTTCAGGAACAGCCCGGGCTTCTGGACGTCGGTGTTGAGCGACACGTTCGAGAACACCCGAATGTAATAGCCGCGCCGCACCAGCGACGGATCGGTGATCTGATCGAGCGGCGAGTGCCGGCCGACCGGGTACACCTTCGGAGGATACCCCGAGTTGAACCGCACCACCCAGTGCCCACGGAAGCCTTCCTTCTCGGCGTTCGAGCGACCGGTCTGGTCGTACCCGTCGCCGTCGATGATCTTCCACGCGAACTGGGGGTGCGTCGACAGCAGCGCGCCGCCGCCGATCCCCGGGAACTGCCCGCCGACCGGCGGGAACAGGTTGGGGAAGCCGGCCTTGGCGATCTCGTCGAGCTGCGCACGGAACGCCGGCCAGGCCGGATCCGTCTTGCTGAACGCGACACCGACATAATACTCGGTGCGCGGCATGCCCTTGTTCGGGCCCGACTTGACGATCAGGGGTTCACCTTTTTGATTGGTGGTTTGGCCCTTGAAGCAGTCGCCTTGCACCAGGCGACCAACGGGAGAGAGAATGTTCGTCATTATTTGAGCCTCCAGCACCGGACGTTCTTGCCGTCATCGACGACACGCACGGTGAATTGCCATTCGGGTTGGTGTTTGATGGTGAACTTGCGAGCGTGGTTGTAGAGACTGATGCGGGTCGATTTGGTAGCATTCGGGATAGCAAAGCTATGACCGGGCTTCATCTGTGCGAACGGGTAGTGCTTGCCCGAATGCCGTGCTGCGGGCAGCGGGATGTCAGTTTCGATATTCATGAGAACGCCCTCTTGATGTATTTTTCGGTTACAGGAACGAGCGTCAGAGAGCCTTGGGGTTTCTCCGAGTACCCGGCGACCACAGTCGGATCAAGACCAGCTTTGCGGGCTTGGGCCGGTGTGATAGGTTCCTGCGCTTTGCGCAGGT
>Ga0316222_1003060_pt1 | contig 16898 bp, 15 predicted proteins | sample TBH18011metaG_FD_206008 | JGI IMG/M metagenome (GOLD analysis project Ga0316222, IMG submission 206008) | Freshwater microbial communities from Trout Bog Lake, Wisconsin, USA - TBH18011 | ecosystem: Environmental > Aquatic > Freshwater > Lake > Hypolimnion/Profundal zone | place: USA: Wisconsin...
GATCGGACCACCAGGGTCGCGCCGGACCGAACGAGAATCAGCCCTTCAGCAGGGTTACCATGGTCGAGCCCAGCGACGCCGGCGAATCGGCGACGGCGATGCCGGCCGACTTCAGGGCCTCGACCTTGAAGTCGGCGGTATCGTTGCCGCCGGAGATCACCGCGCCGGCATGGCCCATGCGGCGGCCGGGCGGAGCGGTGCGGCCGGCGATGAAGCCGACGGTCGGCTTCTTGATCTTGCTGCGCTTCAGCAGCTCGGCGCCCTGGACCTCGGCGTCGCCGCCGATTTCGCCGATCATGATGATCGCCTGGGTCTCGGGATCGGCCAGGAACAGTTCCAGCGAGTCGACGAAGTTGGTGCCGTTGATGGGGTCACCGCCGATGCCGATGCAGGTGGTCTGGCCCAGACCGGTGACGGTGGTCTGCGCCACCGCTTCGTAGGTCAGGGTGCCGGACCGCGACACGATGCCGATCTTGCCGCGCATGTGGATATGGCCCGGCATGATGCCGATCTTGCACTCGCCGGGGGTGATGATGCCGGGGCAGTTCGGCCCGATCAGGCGGGTCTTGGACCCCTGGAGGGCGCGCTTGACCACCAGCATGTCGGCTACCGGGATGCCTTCGGTGATGCAGACCGCCAGTTCGATCCCGGCGTCGATGGCCTCCAGGATGGCGTCGGCGGCGAAGGGCGGCGGAACGTAGATCACGGTGGCGTTGGCGCCGGTCTTGGCCTTGGCCTCGGCGACGGTGTTGAACACCGGCAGGTCGAGGTGGGTGGTGCCGCCCTTACCGGGGGTGACGCCGCCGACCATCTTGGTGCCATAGGCGATGGCCTGCTCGGAGTGGAAGGTGCCCTGGGCGCCGGTGAAGCCCTGGCAGATCACCTTCGTCTGTGAATTTACGAGAACGGCCATGATTACGCAGCCTCCTTAACGGCCTTGACCACCTTTTCGGCGGCGTCGGCGAGATTGTCGGCCGCAATGATCGGCAGACCCGACTGAGCCATGATCTTCTTGCCCAGTTCCACATTGGTGCCTTCGAGACGTACCACCAGCGGGACGTTGAGGCTGACCTCGCGGGCGGCGGCGACGACGCCCTCGGCGATGACGTCGCAACGCATGATGCCGCCGAAGATGTTGACCAGGATGCCCTCCACATTGGGATCGGACAGGATCAGCTTGAAGGCGGTGGTGACGCGCTCCTTGGTGGCGCCGCCGCCCACATCGAGGAAGTTGGCCGGCTCGGAGCCGTACAGCTTGATTATGTCCATGGTGGCCATGGCGAGGCCGGCGCCATTGACCATGCAGCCGATCTGACCGTCCAGCTTGATGTAGTTGAGGGCATGGCGGGCGGCTTCGAGCTCGGCCGGATCTTCTTCCGACTCGTCACGCAGCTCTTCGATGTCCTTGTGGCGGAACAGGGCGTTGTCGTCGAAGTTGACCTTGGCGTCCAGGGCGATGATCTCGCCGGCACCGGTGACCACCAGCGGGTTGATCTCGACGATGGAGCAGTCCAGTTCCATGAAGGCCTTGTACAGGCCGCCGATGAACTTCACGGCGGTGTTGACCTGCTTGCCTTCGAGGCCCAGGCCGAACGCGATGTTGCGGCCATGGTACTGCTGGAAGCCCTCGACCGGGTCGATGGCGACCTTCTGAATGCGTTCCGGGTGGTTGTGGGCGACCTCTTCGATCTCCATGCCGCCCTCGGTGGAGGCGACGATGGTGACCTTGGAGGTGGCGCGGTCGATCAGCATGGACAGATACAGCTCGCGCTTGATGTCGCAGCCCTGCTCGATATAGACCCGCTTGACTTCCTTGCCGGCCGGGCCGGTCTGGGCGGTGACCAGAACCTTGCCCAGCATCTCCTGGACGTTGGTGCCCACGTCTTCCACCGACTTGACGACGCGGACGCCGCCCTTGCCCGAGCTGTCGCCCAGGAACTTGCCCTTGCCACGGCCGCCGGCATGGATCTGGGACTTCACGACCCAGACCGGGCCGCCCAGTTCCTTGGCCACCTGAACCGCCTCGGCGGGGGTGTAGGCGACGCCGCCCTTCAGCACGGCGACGCCGTACTTGGCCAGCAATTGCTTGGCCTGATATTCATGAATGTTCATGGAACGAGGTTCCTTTTCTCGCATACTGGCGGGCCGCCGACGCGGCCCGCCTGTTATCCTCTGGACGCAGGGCGTCCGGCCTCCGCTTTTACTGGCCCATCAGGCCCTTGGCGATCTTGACCAGGCCGCGCACGGCGTCGGCCGACTTGTTGAAGCCCGCCTGTTCGTCGGCGTTCAGCTCGATCTCGACCACCCGCTCGACGCCGCCCTCGCCGATCACCACCGGCACGCCGACGAACACGTCGTCGGCCTGGCCGTAGGTGCCGGCCTTGACCAGGGTGGCGACGGGCAGGACGCGCTTCTTGTCCTTCAGGAAGGCCTCGGCCATCTGGACGCCCGAGGCGGCCGGGGCATAATAGGCCGAGCCGGTCTTGAGCAGATTGACGATCTCGGCGCCGCCGTCACGGGTGCGCTGCACGATCTTGTCCAGCTTCTCCTGGGTGGTCCAGCCCATCTTCACCAGATCCGGCAGCGGAATGCCGGCAACGGTGGAGTAGCGGATCAGCGGTACCATGGTGTCGCCATGGCCGCCCAGCACGAAGGCGGTGACATCCTCGACCGAGACGTTGAACTCTTCACAGAGGAAGGTGCGGAAGCGGGCCGAATCAAGGACGCCGGCCATGCCGACGATCATGTTGGCGGGCACGCCGGAGAAGTGCTGCAGCGCCCAGACCATCACGTCGAGCGGATTGGTGATGCAGATCACGAAGGCGCCGGGGCAGTTTTCCTTGATGCCCTTGCCGACCGCTTCCATCACCTTGAGGTTGATGCCGACCAGATCGTCGCGGCTCATGCCGGGCTTGCGCGGCACGCCGGCGGTGACGATCACCACGTCAGACCCCTTGATGGCGGAGTAGTCGTTGGCGCCGGAATAGCGGGCATCGACGCCTTCGACCGGGGTCGACTGGAGAATGTCGAGGCTCTTGCCCTGGGGAATTCCCTCGGCGATGTCGAACATGACGACATCACCCAGTTCCTTAAGGCCGATCAAATGGGCGAGCGTGCCGCCGATATTGCCGGACCCTACGAGAGCGATCTTCTTGCGTGCCATGGATGGGGTTCCCTCGAACGGTGAGATGAGTTCTGGACGAACGGGTGGGCTGCGACGCCGCGCAGCCGAGAACATGGGCGGCTTTGGTAACCCGATTCGCGCCGAAGGGCAAGGGGATTGGCAGCGGCCGCGCCCAAACCGGCCCCGGCGGGAAACGCTTGGTTTTCAGAACACTGCGCCCCCGGTACTCCGACCAATGGCCTAAACCTTTGGACTCATTCAGGGAAAACCTACCCGGAAGGGGTTTTTACCTACTCCCGGGGGTGGGCGTGCCGGTCAGGACGCGGCGGAACCGTCCCGCAGGGTGAAGAAGAATGTGGTTCCCTCGCCCGGGGTCGAGTCCACCCAGATGATTCCGCCGAAACGGTGGACGATGCGTCGGCACAGGGTCAGGCCGATGCCGGTGCCCTCGGTGTGGGTGATCGGATCGAGCCGCTGGAAAATCTCGAAGATCTTGTCGTGGTATTGCGGGGCGATGCCGATGCCGTTGTCGGCCACGGCAAAGCGCCAATGGTCGGGGGCGATCCGCTCCGCCGTCACCGAGAGCCGGGGCTGGCGATCCGGGGCGCGGTATTTGAGGCCGTTGCCCAGCAGGTTCTGGAACAGGCTGGCGAGGTGGGACGGTTCGGCCATCACCACCGGCATCGCTCCGACCGCGAGTTCGGCTCCGGCCTCGTCCAGGCCCAGCTTCAGATTGGCCTGGGCCACCGCCACCGCCTGGGCGGCCGGGACCGGCTGCAGCAGCTTGGCCTGGTTGGTGAGGCGGGAATATTCGAGCAGATCGTCGATCAGTGCCGTCATGTGCTTGCCGCTGTCGACGATGAAGCCGATGAAGACGTCGGCGTCCGGATCGAGGCGGCCCCGGTAGCGGTGGTCCAGCAACTGGGCATAGCGGATCATGTTGCGCAGGGGGGTCTGCAGGTCGTGCGAGGAGACATAGGCGAATTGTTCGAGATCGGCGTTGGACCGCTGCAAGGCCTCGTTCTTGTCGTAGAGGTCCTTGTCCGCCTTGATCTTTTCGCGCAGCAGCCGTTCGTTGACCATCAGGGTGAAGGAAAACATCCAGCCGATGACGAAGATGATCTGCTCGAACAGCACCGAGGCGTTGATCGCCGTCAGCGCGAAGATGTCCCTGACCGGCTCGTCGGGACGCGACAGGGCGGCGCTCGCCAGGAACGACACCGACAGGAAAATCAGGAATGCCGCCGCCGCCAGGGACGAGCGCATCCGGCTCCTGCGGTAATCCCGGATGGTGACGACGAAGGCCCACAGCGTGATGGTCGCATAGACCACCAGGTAACAGAACAGCCTGACCTTGAAATCGTCGTCGATGAAATAAAAATAGGCATATTCGGCACAATACAGCGCGGCGGAAACAATCAGGACGCGAATATCGGTCTTGCCGCCGGTGAACTGAAGCAGGCCGTAGAGCACCAGCGCATAGCCGCAGAAGATGGCCCCATTGGCAGCGACGAACGACAGCCAGCCGGGCAGGACCGCCCGCAGCGCGATGGCGCCGAAGCCGAGGGCGAAAAACGAGTTGGACAGAGTGGCGGCCGGCACGCCCGGGATGGCCCGGTTGCTGAAGAGCAGGAACCAGGCGAAGGCACTGGCCAGCATCGCCGTTCCGCCAAGCACGAAGATCAAGGTGGATATGTCGAGCAATATCGCCCCGCCTTTCCGTGATTCCGTTGGCCATCGGCCGGGAATGACCCCGGTTCCGCGCGTTCCCCGCCGGCTCCGGCGAAAGAGTAGCCTAATCGCCGGAGCCGGAGAAGCCATGACGGTGAGGGGGGAGCTAATATCGGTTGAATATGCCGTTGCCGCCCCTGGCGGCGTCATCGACCTTCAAGCCCTGCCTGGCGGAGTACCTCGCCCCATGAGAAACAGGGCTGGTGCAGATATAGGGCCCGGCGCTCTAATGGCCGGGGGGGCTCACATGCTCCCGCAGGACATAATCCTCGGCCTGCATTTCCATCAGGCGGCTGACGGTGCGCTGGAACTCGAAGGCGCCGACGCCCTCGGGGTAGAGGCGTTCGGGCGGAGCGGCGGCGGAGCAGATCAGGGTCACCTTGCTCTCGTACAGGGCGTCGATCAGGGTGACGAAGCGCCGAGCCTCATCCTTGTTGGCCGGCGACAGCAGCGGGATATCGGACAGGACCAGGGTATGGAACCGCCCGGCCAGTTCCAGATAATCGCTCGGCCCCAGGGCGGCGCCGCATAATTGGGCGAAGGAAAAGCGTGCCACCCCAGCCGCCGCCAGGGGAACCCGGAGCTGACGGCCGTTGATCTCGATGCTGTGGGGCATGGCGGTGGTGCCCTCGGTCAGGCGGGCGAAGGCCAGTTCCAGCGCCGATTCGGCCCGTTCGTCCAGCGGCGCGTGGAACACCTGCAGGCCGCGCTTGCGGCCCAGCCGGTAATCGCGGTCGGAATTCAGTTCCAGGATATCCAACTGCTGTTCGATCAGCCGGATGAACGGGATGAAGCGGTCGCGCTGCAGGCCGTCCTTGTACAGGTCGCTGGGGGGCCGGTTGGAGGTGATCACCACCACCACGCCGTCCTCCAGCAGGCATTTGAACAGGCGCCCGACGATCATGGCGTCGGCGATATCGGTGATCTGCAACTCGTCGAGACACAGCAGCCACGCCTCGGCGGCGATGGCGCGCGCCAGCTTGGGGATGGGATCGGAATCGCCGCGCGAGGGCGACTGGCGCCAACGGTGGATGTCGGCGTGCAGGTCGCGCATGAATTCGTGGAAGTGGACGCGTTTTTTGCCGGCGATGGTCGCAGCGCGAAAGAACACATCCATCAGCATGGATTTGCCGCGTCCCACATCGCCGAAAATATACAGGCCGTGTTTGGGCTGCGCCTGCTCGCCGTCGCCGGAGCTCCAGGTCCAGGTGGCGCCCGGCACACTCTTCTTGAGGCCGAAGCGCGCCATCCAGCCGGCCTCGCCCAGGGATGGGCGGTACTTGGCCAGGGCGTGATGCAGGCTTTGCAGCTTCTCCACCGCCAGGCCTTGGGCGGGGTCGGGTTTGAGGTCACCCGCCTGAAGCATGGCGCGGTAGGCGAAAAGAGGGCCGTCGCCCATGGTGGTCGGTACTCTTCGAAGATGGGGGGGCAAGGGGAAGACGGGGGCGGCACCTTTCGGCGCCACCCCCGGGACTCGGGTCAGCCGTCGGCGGTGATCCGGGCGATCAGGTCGGTCATGACCTTGTCGCAGACGGCGTTGTCCACCTGACAGGTTCCGGCATTGGCGTGACCGCCGCCACCATAGGTCAGGCACAGTTCGCCCACATTGGTCTTGGACGAGCGGTTGACGATGGACTTGCCGATGGCGAACACGGTGTTCTGCTTCTTGACGCCCCACAGGACGTGGATGGAAATATTGGTCTGGGGGTAGAGGGCGTAGATCATGAAGCGGTTGCCGGCGAAAATGGTTTCCTCGCCCCGCAGATCCAGCACCAGCAGATTCTTATAGAGCTTGGAGCACCGCTGGATCTGGTCCTTGAACTTCACCGCGTGCTCGAAATAAAGCTCGGTGCGCTCCTTGACATCGGGCAGGGCCAGGATGTCGTCGATGTTGTGGTCCCGGCAATAGTCGATGAGGTTCATCATCAACTGGTAGTTTGAAATGCGGAACTCGCGGAAGCGTCCCAGCCCGGTACGGGCATCCATGATGTAGTTCAGCAGGGTCCAGCCATCGGGATTGAGAATCTCCTCCAGCGAGTACTGCGCTGAATCGCCCTGATCCACCGCTTCCATCATCTTGTTCCACGCGGCGGGGAACTTTCCCGCGCCACCGTAGTAATTATAGACGACGCGGGCCGCCGACGGCGCTTCGGCCTCGATGATGTGGTTGTCCTTGCGGCCGACCCGGATGGTCTCGGACAGGTGGTGGTCGAAGGCGATGTGGACACCGTCCACATAGGGCAGATTGGTGGTGATGTCGCCCGCCCCGATTTCGATCACGCCGTCCTGCATATCCTTGGGATGGACGAATTTGATGTCGTCGATCAAGTCCAGCTGCTTCAGTAGCACCGCACAGACCAAGCCGTCGAAATCGCTCCGGGTGACCAGTCGAAATTTCTTACCGTCAGACATCTACAACTCCCTCCTTCCCGCCACAGGAATCTGAGAACGATTCCGAGGATATCCCCGCACGGGCGGCGAAACAACGCCCTTGCGGCATATTCGTATTCATCGGGTCTGTTTCCAAAGCCGGTCGCTTGCGCTAAACAGAGTGGACGCCACGCTCTTCCTGTCGCTTCCGGGACCATCCGCCCATGCATCCGTCTCGTCTGATCCTCATGATGGTGGTTTCGACCGTCATCGCCGGCTGTTCGAGCGGCGCGGCCTTCGTCGACCGCAACTATATGGCCCTCAGCGTCAAGAAGCAGAAATTGCCCGGCTATACCGGCCAACTGGTGGTCTGCTATGGCAGCGACACCCCCCGGGAGGAGCGCGACCGCCTGGCGAACGAAGCCTGCCAGGTCTATGGCCTGCAGGCGCTCCTGGTGCTCGAACACCCCTGGCAGTGCCGTTTCACCGTGCCGCACGCCGCCGACTATTCCTGCGTCGATCCCGCCATGCGCCTGCCCAACGGCGCCTATGTCAATCCGTTCAGTGCCAGCCAGGTCCAGATCTGGAGCGAGAGCCAGGAGCGGACCAAGGCTGACCGATCCGGCGGCGATCCCGGGACGCCATCGACGATGTCCCAATGAAAAGGGGCGGATTTCACAATCCGCCCCCGATTCGATCCGAACATTTTATTGAGGCGATTCAGACAGCAGGGTAAAGCCTGACGGCTTCACCCTGTTGTCACCGCACTCTAGGCACGGCGTTCGATCAGCTTCTGCTTGATGGCGCCAATGGCCCGGGCCGGGTTGAGACCCTTGGGGCAGGTCTTGGTGCAGTTCATGATGGTGTGGCAGCGGTACAGCTTGAAGGGATCCTCCAAGGCGTCCAGCCGTTCGCCGGTCATCTCGTCGCGGGAGTCGAGAATCCAGCGGGCGGCCTGCAGCAGCACGGCGGGGCCGAGATAGCGGTCGCCGTTCCACCAGTAGCTGGGGCAACTGGTCTGGCAGCAGAAGCACAGGATGCATTCCCACAACCCGTCCAGCTTTTCGCGCTCTTCCGGGCTTTGCAGCCGCTCGCCATCCGGCGGGGTCGGTCCCTGGGTCTGCATCCACGGCTTGATGGAGGCCAACTGGGCGTAGGGCACGGTGAGGTCGGGGATCAGGTCCTTGACCACCGGCATATGCGGCAGCGGATAGATCGCGGCATCGCCGGCGATGTCCTCGATGGGCTTCAGGCAGGACAGCGTGTTGGTGCCGTCGATGTTCATGGCGCAGGACCCGCAGATGCCTTCGCGGCAGGAGCGGCGGAAGGTCAGGGTCGAGTCGATCTCGTTCTTGATCTTCAGCAGGGCGTCCAGAACCATGGGGCCGCAGGCATCGAGATCGATCTCGTAGCTGTCCAGCCGGGGATTGGCCCCCGAATCCGGGTCATAGCGGTAGATCTTGAAGACCTTGATCCGCTTGGCCCCGGCGGGAGCCTTGTAAACCTTGCCGGGTTGAACCCGTGAATTGGGGGGCAGGGCGAATTCGACCATTTCCGTATCTCCTTACCCTTGCCTTAATACACGCGCTTTTGCGGCTTGATATATTCGACTTCGTCGGTGAGCGTATAGGTGTGCACCGGACGATACTCCAGCGTCACCTTGCCGGCCTCGATCGTGGCCAGCGAGTGCTTTTGCCAATTGACGTCGTCGCGATTGGGGAAATCCTCGTGGGCGTGGGCGCCGCGGCTTTCATGACGGGCTTCGGCCGAGACGATGGTCGCCAGGGCGCAATCCATCAGGTTTTCCAGCTCCAGCGCTTCGGCCAGATCGGAGTTCCACACGGTGGAGCGGTCGTTGATCTTGATCTGCGACAGGGTGGAGGCCACCTGGTCCATCTTGGCACAGCCCTCGGCCAGCGACTTGGAGGTGCGGAACACCGCCGCGTCCATCTGCATGGTCTTTTGCATGCCCAGCCGGATCTCGCTGGTGGACAGCGAGCCGCTGGCGTTGCGCAGGCGGTCGAAGCGCGTCACCGCCAGATCGCCGCCATCCTTGGGCAGCGGCTTGTGGGCGGTGCCGGGCTTGAGGGTCTCGGCGGCCCGCAGGGCGGCGGCGCGGCCGAACACCACGATATCCAGCAGCGAGTTGGTGCCCAGGCGGTTGGCGCCGTGGACCGACACGCAGGCTGCCTCGCCGATGGCCATCAGGCCCTCGACGGTGGCGTCGGGGTCGGCGGCGGTGGGGCGCAGCACCTCGCCATGGAGGTTGGTCGGAATGCCGCCCATATTGTAATGCACGGTGGGCAGCACCGGGATCGGCTCCTTGGTGACATCGACGCCGGCGAAGATCTTGGAGGTTTCGGAGATGCCGGGCAGGCGCAGTTCCAGGGTCTCGGCCCCCAGATGCTCCAGATGCAGGTAAATGTGGTCGTTGTCCTTGCCGACCCCGCGACCCTCGCGGATCTCCATGGTCATGGCGCGCGACACCACGTCGCGTGACGCCAGATCCTTGGCGGTGGGGGCATAGCGCTCCATGAAGCGCTCGCCGGCCGAGTTGGTGACATAGCCACCCTCGCCGCGGGCGCCTTCGGTGATCAGGCAGCCCGAGCCGTAGATGCCGGTGGGGTGGAACTGGACGAATTCCATGTCCTGCAGCGGCAGGCCGGCGCGGGCCACCAAGCCGTGGCCGTCGCCGGTGCAGGTATGGGCCGAGGTGCAGGAGAAGAAGGCGCGGCCATAGCCGCCGGTGGCCAGCACCACCTTATGGGCGCGGAAGCGATGCAGGCTGCCGTCGTCCAGGTTCCAGGCGACGACGCCGCGGCAAACGCCGTTCTCCATGATCAGATCAAGGGCGAAATACTCGATGAAGAATTCGCATTGATGCTTCAGGCACTGCTGATACAGCGTGTGCAGGATGGCATGGCCGGTGCGGTCGGCGGCGGCGCAGGCACGCTGCACCGGCTTCTCGCCGAAATTGGACATGTGACCGCCGAACGGGCGCTGATAGATCTTGCCCTCCGGAGTGCGCGAGAACGGCACGCCGAAATGCTCCAGCTCATGCACCGCCGGCACCGCCTCGCGGCACATATATTCGATGGCGTCCTGGTCGCCCAGCCAGTCCGACCCCTTGACGGTGTCGTACATGTGCCACTTCCAATTGTCCTCGGCCATGTTGCCGAGCGACGCGCCGATACCGCCCTGGGCGGCGACGGTGTGGCTGCGGGTGGGGAATACCTTGGTGATACAGGCGGTCTTGAACCCCGCCTGACCCATGCCCATGGTGGCGCGAAGGCCGGCACCACCGGCCCCGACGACCACCACGTCATAGGTGTGATCGATGATCTTGTACGCGGCCATGGCGTCAAACTCCGACAGCGACTTTCAGGATCGACACCGTCATAAAGACGGCAAGGAAGGCGGCAACGAGTTTCATGGCGATCAGCGATGCGAATTTCTTCGCCTCGCAGCTCACATAGTCCTCGATGACCACCTGGAGGCCCAGTTGGGCATGGTACATCACGGTCAGGATGGTCAGCAGCAGCAGGCTGGCGTTGCCCGGCTTGCCCACCCAGCCCTTGAAGGCGGCGTAGTCGGCATGGGACAGGCCGATCACCGAAACCGCGAACCACAGCGACAGGGGAATCAAGGCGATGGCGGTGACGCGCTGCGCCCAGAAGTGGCCAGCGCCTTCCTTGGCGGAACCGAGGCCGTGGGCACGGCCGAGAGCGGATTTGAGGCTCATTGGGAGGCCCCCCTAGTTAAGCGATGATCCAGGCCAGCAGCGTCAGAACGGCCGCGCTGGCCACGACGATACGACCTGATTTATAGGCGGCGGCGATGTCGTAGCCATGGCCGACATCCCAGAACAGGTGCCGGATGCCATTACACAGATGGTAGAACAGCGCCGCGGTCCAGCCGAACAGCACCAGCTTGCCCAGGGCCGAGCCGAGCACCGCCTGGGCATGGCCGTAGGCGACGGGGCCGTAGGCCGCCGAGGCCAGCCAGTAGGCCAGCACGACGGTGCCGAGCGCCAGCGCCACGCCGGTGGCGCGGTGGCAGATGGACAAGATCGCCAACAACGGCATCTTGTAAATCTGGATGTGCGGAGAAAGCGGCCGATTGCGCGTGGTCATGGCGATGAGCCCCTGAAGTGCGGACGACAAGGACCCGAACCCGGTCCTACTGCAACGATGTGGCAAGTGTTTAGCTCCTCACAGCCAACAAGTCAACGGTGAGAAGCCACACTTTTCGGCAGGATATCCTACCCGAGGCGGGTGGGGCGGGCGGGCGGGCCATCACGGCGAGCCGGACTATGGGTTCACCGTGCGACGCGAGAGCGGGATGATTTCAGGTCGAATCACCCCGCGACAGAGGCCGTTGAGGGCGAGGCCAAGCAAACCGGAGGTTTGCGCCCGGCGAGGGACATACAAAATGCCCAGAGCCCGATGCGACCTGATCGCATCGGGCTCTGGCGCCGATTATTCTCCGGTGGCGATGCGTTCGACCAGTTGCCGGACCGTGGGAATAAATCCGTTGGCGTAATAGGGGTCCTGGCCGAAGCGATAGGCGTTGTGGCCGGCGAACATCAGCTCGTGCTCCACATCGCCGCCATGGCCGATATTCTGCAGGGTCTTCTGAATACAGAAGCTGCGCGGATCGGCCTTCTTGCCGGTGGAGCCGGCCTCGTTTTGCGCCCAGTTGGAGAACATGCACTGGGACAGGCAGCCCATGCAGGCGACCTGATCGATGCGGATTTCCTCGGCCTTGTCGGGGGTGACGAAAATCAAGGTCGAATCGGGGGTGCGCAGTGCCTCGGTGAAGCCCGCGGCGATCCAGCCCAGCGCCCGCTCGCGGTCATGGGGGGTCACCCAGACGATGCGCTTGCGGGCGCCGATGGGCAATTCGGCTTCGTGATCGCCGACGCATTCGCTGGAATAGGGGATCTGGTGGTCCAGGCGCTGGCACAATTCGTCGATGAAGCCGTTCTTCACCGCCGACGAGTAGAAGCCGGTGGGACTGAAATGGTGCAACAGCACGTCGCCCGGCTTGAGGGTCAGCAGGCGATGCTTCCAGGCGTCGGAAATGGGGCTTTCCCGGGTCAGCAGCGGGCGGGTGCCGTACTGGAAGGCGATGGGTCCCAGTTCGGGATTGCCGATCCAGTCCTCCCACTCCTTCAGCCACCAGACGCCGCCGGCCATGAAAATGGGGGTCCGATGCAGGCCGCACTCGTTCATGAGGCTCCGCAATTCGCGCACCCGCTCGAAGGGCGGTTCCGGCTTCCTGGGGTCTTCGCTGTTGGACAGGCCGTTATGGCCGCCGGCCAGCCAGGGGTCCTCGTAGACCACGCCGCCCAGCAGCGCGCCGTACTTGTTGTAGGCACGCTTCCACAGGGCGCGGAAGGCCCGCGCCGAAGACACGATGGGGTAGTAGTAGACACCGTAGCGGGCGGCGATTTCGGCCACCTTATAGGGCATGCCGGCGCCGCAGGTGACGCCGTGGATCAGGCCCTTGGCCCCTTCCAGCACACCTTCCAGAATGGCCTCGGCACCGCCCATTTCCCACAGCACGTTCATGTGGATGCGGCCGTGGCCGCCGGAGATCTCGTGGGCGATGCGGGCCTGGGCAATGCCGCCCCTGATGCCATAGGCGATCAGCTCATTGTGTTTCTCGGTCCGGGTCTTGCCGAAATAGACCATGTCGATGCGGTTGCCGTTCTCGTCATAGAGATCGGCATTGACGCCGGAGAACGTGGCGACGCCCCCCGCGGCGGCCCAGGCGCCGGAGCTTTCGCCGTTGGAGACGTTGATCCCCTTGCCGCCCTCGACGATGGGCAGGACTTCACGACCGGAAATGAGAACGGGATCGAGCGGTTTCAAGGCGACGATCACTCCTTAGGCAGGCGACGGTCGCATCCGCGACGGTCCAAGAGGGCACATATATAATGCCGCGGCGAAGCCGTCACCAGTGACATTACGAAAGCATGACAATTGCGGGCGAATCGCTGAAAATCGAACAGACTCCCATGGCGCGCAACGCTCGCGCCCGGGCGGGGTCGTTGACCGTATAGGCCAGCACCGACCGTCCGGAGCCGGTGATCGCCGCGACCTCCGCCCGGTCGAGGCGGCGGTGATCGGCGTGAACCGCGACGCAATCACAGGCCTCCGCCTGGGCTCGCCAGTCATCGGGAACACTGTCGACCAGCAGCCCCCGTGGCCAGGCCGGCGCCAGATCGCGGGCTACCGCCAGACAGGCGCCGGTGAAACTGGACACCAGCGGCGGCGGTGCCGTGGCCGGCCACAGCCCGGCGGCCCGTTCCAGCGCCACCCGCGCCGTCTCGGCCGCGCGCTCGCGGTCGGGCTTGATCTCCATGTTCACGGCCATCCCCAATTCCAGGCAGAGTAACAGCACCTCGTCCAGGGTGGCAATCCGTTCGCCACCGAACTGGGGCGCGAACCACGAGCCGGCATCGAGCCGCTTCAACTCGGCCAGGGAATGGGCCGCCACCGCCCCGGTGCCGGTGGTGGTGCGCTCCAGTTCGTCGTCGTGGAACACCACCGGCTGGCGGTCGGCGGTCAGCCGCACATCGAACTCCACCATTTCCACCCCCAGGGCGGCGGCGCGGCGGAACGAGGCCAGGGTATTCTCCGGCGCCAGACCGGCGGCCCCGCGATGTCCGATCACCGGGGGGGCGATGGGCGGCGGCAAAGCGGTCACGGCGTCCCCAGTCTGGCCTTCACCCGCTCCAGCACCTGATCGACGGTGATGGCCTTCATGCAGAGAGCGTCATCGCAGGACGATTTGCGGTGGTTGATGGCCGACACGCAGGGCGAACAGGCCAGGGCGGCATAGATGAATTCGGCATTGGGGTTGAGCGCCCCGTAGAGCGACGGCGTCTCGGGGCCGAACAGCACGATGGTGGCAAGGCCGGTGGGGGCGGCGAAATGGGCCGGGCCGCTGTCATTGGTCACCATCACCGCCGCGAGGCTGTAGAGCGGGACCAGATCGGACATCTGGGTGAAGCCGGCCAGGTTGACGATGCGGTCGCTGCCGCAGGACTCGCACAGGCGCTGGGCTTCGGCTTTCTCCGCCTTGACCCCGGTGATCATCACCGCCACCTCCGGGTCGGCCAGCAGGCGCCGCGCCAGTTCGGCGTAGCTTTCCTTGGCCCAGCGGCGCAGGGGCATCAGCTCACTGCTGTTGGGATTGAGCAGCACCCAATGCCGGGTCCGTTCCAGCACCGGAAACGCCGTCACCAGACGGGTGCGGAACGCCGCCAGTTGCTCCGGCCGCGCCACCACCGGATCAAGCCGGATCTCCGCGTCGGAAAAGGCGACCTTGGTATGGGGCACGGTGCCGGGTGGCTCGGCCAGGGCGTGCACCAGCGACAGGAAGCATTTGCCCACATGGCGGTGCGGGTTGAACACCACCCGGTGGGTCAGCAATTCGCCGCGATAGAGGCCCTCGCCATGGAAGTTATGAAAGCCGACCCGGTTGGGGGCTCCGCTGAAAAAGGTCAGCAGGGCGGCGAAGCGGGAGAACATCTCCATGTCGATGGTGGCGAACAGGTTCAGCCGGCGCATGGCCAGGATGACCCGCAGGGTGTCCATGGTCAGGGTGACCAGAGTGTCGGCCCGGATGGTCAGGGTATTTTCCGGCCGGATGGTGCCGGTGATGTCCAGGCTGGGGCGGTTCTTGGCGAAGATCAGGAAGTGCAGCCTGGCGTCGGGGAACAGGTGCTGCGCCCGCTTGAATGCCGAATCGGCGATGACGGCGCTGCCCATTTCCGACAGCTCGATGAAGAGAATGTCGCGGCCGGTTCGCGGCCGCTCCGGCCGGAACAGCCGCCACAGGCGATACAGCCCGGTCATCAGGGCACAGAGCGGAACCCCCGCCCAGAAATCGATCTGCCGCATTCTGTCGACGTTCACTTTGCCCCCCGTTGCTGGAACTGATCCAGATCCTCGAAGCCGCCGGGCCGATAGCCCTCGCCCAACCAGATTTCATAGTGGTCGATGGCCCGTCCACCCCAGGAGCGGTCGACCCGCTGCACCAGTGTCATCCGCTCGAAATACTGCGCCGCATCCCGGTCGGCCCAGACCCCCGAACGGGTCACGAACACCGCGTCCCGGCCGACCAATCCGGCCACATCGGTGGCATCATACGAGGGAATTCGCGGAACGCCAGCCGATCCGGCCAGGAAGGCCTTGGGATGGCCCGGCAGATAATAGGTCATCAGCCCGCTGACCTCGTGCTTCTGAACATAGACGAAGGCGCCGGGATGGCGCCGCACCGTGTCGTCCACCGCCGCCGCCAGATCATCCCAGCCGCCCAGGCGGCTGAGCGCATCGATCCGCACCGGCAGCGGCAGCAGGGCGGTCGCCATCTGGAGATAGGCGGCCAGCAGCATCACCCCTCCCAGTACCGGCGCGGCCCGGAACATGGCGCCGAGCCAGGGCGGTCTCGGCCCGGCCAGCCGCCAGCCGCCCACCGCCGCCATCACCCCGCCGAGATAAGCCGGACCGGGCCAGTGGGGCTGGACCATTCCCGCCAGGCTGTGATGGATGAAGAACGCCAGGACCGGCGCCGAGCTGGCCCCCAGCAGGAACCATTCCGGCCGCCGCCGCCGCCAGCCGGCCCACAGCGACCACCCCATGCCCCACAGGCTGAAGCCCAGGATCAGCGGCGTCACCACCCCCAATTGGGTGGCGAGGAAGATGCCCAGGCTGCGGCCCGGATCGCTGACCGGGGTGTCGAAGGAATGGGCCATCTGCTTGCGGAACGAAACCCAGTCGTTCAGGAAATTCCACACCAGCACCGGCGCGGTGCAGCTTACCGCCACGGCGATGGCGAGATAAAAATGCCGCCGCCGCAGCCAGACCCGTCCCTGGGGAAACAGCAGGAAGGTCGCCAGCACGGCGGGAGCCGCCAGCACCATGGTGTATTTGCTGTCGAAGCCGAGCCCCAGCGCCGCGCCGAGGCCGTAGATCCAGACCGGCTCCCCTCCCTTGAGCAGGCGGGTCAGCGTCCACAGCGCCGCGGCCCAGAACACCAGCAGGGGGGCGTCCGGGGTCGCCGTCACCGCCGAGGCGCCGAACAGGATGGTGGTGTTGAGCCACAGCACTGCACACAGCCCGGCTTTGGCGTCGTCGAAGGCCAGCCGGGCGGTGTCGAACACCAGCCCGGTCACCGCCGCCGCCGCCAGGATCGCCGGCAGGCGGATGGCCAGTTCGGAGGTTCCGAACAGCCGGGTCGAGACCGAGATCCACCAGGCCAGCATGCCGGGATGGTCGAAATAGGACAATTGCAGGCGGCGCGACCACAGCCAGTAATAGGCTTCGTCTCCCGACAGCAGGCTGTGGCTGGCGACCATGGCGCGCAACGCGGCGAAAACCACGATCAGCCCCGCCAGGACGAGGATGGGGGCGGGCCTGAACCAGGAGCGGGACGCCGGGGTCGACGCGAGAGCCAAGACTTGCCTCCGGGAGGGTACGCGACGAGCGACAGCCCCGCCTTCACCACGAACCGCCGCCTTTACCACGAAACCTCGCCCCAACACCAGACGGGACTGTTGTCCATGCAGGGCTTTCGCTCGAACCATTCTAATCTGAACGGGATTCCGATTTGGCGGAAAGTGTGATTCATGTGTGGTCGCCACGAGATAGGGGGCGGCCAT
>Ga0316222_1003066_pt1 | contig 16878 bp, 14 predicted proteins | sample TBH18011metaG_FD_206008 | JGI IMG/M metagenome (GOLD analysis project Ga0316222, IMG submission 206008) | Freshwater microbial communities from Trout Bog Lake, Wisconsin, USA - TBH18011 | ecosystem: Environmental > Aquatic > Freshwater > Lake > Hypolimnion/Profundal zone | place: USA: Wisconsin...
GTTTCAACACGGCTGACTGACATGGCCTATCCGAATCGGCCGAGACCATGCTGCCTTTGGGGGTGGCCTCGATCGAAACCATCGTGCGCGACGGCTTCGTCAAGGCCTGCATGCCCGCCAGCGTGGCGGTCAACGAGAACCTCGATATCCTTTACTACCATGGCGACGTCGATGCCTTCGTCCGCTTTCCCCAGGGGCGGCCCAATCAGAATCTCGGCAAGTTGATCGCCGACGACTTCCGCATCGACCTGCGCGCCCTGGTCCACCGCGCCCGCGAGACCGGCGCCATCACCCAGGGAGCCAAGCGCCAGCTCAGGGGCCGCGAGGGTGACTTCTTCGCCCGCCTGGTGGTGCGGCCGCTGAGTGGCGAGAGCGTGGCCGAGAAGCTGTTTCTGGTCAGTTGCGAGACGGTCGAGATTCCGGGCGAGGCCAGTCCGGTCGTGGCCTCGGAGGCCCCCGGAAACGAAATCCGGCTGATGGAGCTGGAACAGGAGCTGACCGCTACCCGCGAGCATCTCCAGACCGTGGTTGAAGAGCTGGAAACCTCCAACGAGGAGCTTCAGGCCCTCAACGAGGAGATGCAGGCCGCCAACGAGGAGCTGCAATCCTCCAACGAGGAATTGGAAACCTCCAACGAGGAACTGCAATCCACCAATGAGGAACTGACCACCGTCAACGAGGAGCTGCAGGTTCGCACCTCGGACCTGGCTGCCGCCAACGCCGATCTTCAGAACATCCAGGATAATGTCGGCTTCCCCATGCTGGTGGTGGATAAGGGGCTGCGCATCACCCGGTTCACTCCCCAGGCGGCACGGTTATTCGGCTTGCTGCCCTCCGATGCAGGCCAGTTGATCACGGCAGTGCCCAGCCAGTTCCACATCCACAATCTGCGCACTCTGTTGACCAGCGTGATCGTTGGCGGCGAGTCCCATGAAGAGATCATGGACGCCGACGGGCGCATCTATCGCATGGGCATCGTTCCCTATCGCGATCTGCGTGAACAGACGGCGGGGGCGATCCTCACCTTTATCGACGAGACCGAGCTGCGCACCACCCAGAAGAACCTGGAAGCCAGTATCGAGATTCTGCATCGCACCAAAGAGGAACTTCGCGAGGCCAAGGAGATCGCCGAAGCGGCCAACCGCACCAAGTCGGAATTCCTGGCCAATATGAGCCACGAGCTGCGCACGCCTTTGAATGCCGTGCTCGGGTTCGCCCAGATCATGGCCGACGAGATGTGGGGTGATCTCGGTAATGATCGCTACCGCGAATATATCCGCATCATCGTCAACAGTGGCGAGCATCTGCTGTCGCTGATCGGCCAGGTGCTTGACATGTCGGTGATCGAGGCTGGCCGCACCGTGCTGCGCGAGGTTCCGGTCAACGCCTCCGATGTGATCGCCAGTTCGGTGCGGTTGCTATCGTCCCAGGCCGAAAGCCAGAATATCCGGCTCACCGCCACGGTGCCGCCGGATTTGCCGTTGGTGAAAGGCGACCTGACGGCGATCCAGCGAGTCCTACTGAACCTCTTGGGCAACGCGCTGAAATTTACCGGGGATGGTGGCATGGTCAGTCTGGTTGCCAGCCACGACCGAGGCGGCATGACCATCCGCGTCACCGACAATGGCATCGGCATCAAGTCGGCTGATTTGGCGCGGGTGCTGATGCCATTCGAGCAAGGCAGCCAGCGCAGTCTGGTCAAAGGCCATCAAGGCGTTGGCCTCGGTTTGCCGATCTCGCGCTCGCTGATGGAATTGCATGGCGGCACCCTGACCATCGAAAGCCAGGAAGGCAAGGGCACCACCGCCCGCATCACCTTCCCCGTCGACCGGATGATTGTCTGCGAAGAGATGGCGTGACCGAGGCGCCTTCGCGCGAACTATCCCTCGTCGCTGCGCTCCGTCGGGATGACAAGCTTTCGCTGTCATTCCGAGCGAAGAGAGGAATATTTCACGCAACGGTGTCAAAGGCTCGCTTCCGCCCCCCTCACCGCAATTCGGCGACATCGGCCGGTGGGTCGGTGAAGCGCTCTCGGATTTCGAGCGCCTCCGGCCAAACAGCCAAGAGCGCGTTGACGCAATCCGGGTCGAAATGGCTGCCGGAATTGTCCAGCAGGAAGGTGCGCGCCTGTTCGGGCGTCCAGGCCAGCTTGTAGGGGCGCTCACTGGTCAGGGCGTCGAACACGTCGGCGACCGCGACGATTCGGCCGGGCAGGGGGATCATCTCGCCGGCCAAGCCGTCGGGATAACCGCCGCCATCAACCCGCTCGTGGTGGGTTAGGGCGATTTCCGCCCCCAGCTTGATCAGGCGCGATTCACTGCCGTCCAGGATGGAATGACCGATGCGGGAATGACGGCGCATCACCACCATCTCTGTGGCGTCGAGACGACCCGGCTTCAACAGGATGCCATCGGGAATGCCAAGTTTGCCCACGTCATGCATCGGCGCGGCACGCTGGATCAACTCGCGATCCTCGTCGCTCAGGCCAAGCTGGCGGGCGATCAGGCCGGAAAAATGCGCCATGCGGGTGATGTGGGCGCCGGTTTCGGGGTCGCGAAATTCGGCGGCGCGGGACAGTCGCAGGATTAGTTCCTCTTCGCGGTCGGCGATGGTCTTGGTGGCCCGTCGCACCTCGTCGGCCAGCCAGACATTGCGGTCCTTGAGGCGAAGGTGGCCGCGCCTGAGCGCCAGCAGGTTGGTCAGCCGCGCCTTGACTTCTCCGGGTTCGATCGGTTTGGCGATAAAATCGGTGGCGCCCAGTTCCAGCGCCTTCTGCCGCACCGACCGTTCATTGGCGGCGGTCAGCATGACGATCGGCACGTCGCGGGCGGCGGGCAGGGCGCGCAGCCTTTGCACGACCTCGTGCCCGTCCATGCCCGGCATCATGTAATCGACCAGGACCATGTCGGGCATGTCCTCGACGCAAGCGGCAACCGCCACGATTGGGTCCAGGAAGCACTCGACCTCCAGGTCGGTGCTGATGCGCGACACGATTCGCTCCACCAGCATCAAGTTGGTGTCGTTGTCGTCGATGACGAAAACTCGCATCGCCTCTCCCTTCAATCCATGCCGGTCGCAGCTTTTTCCATTCCGCGCGCGGCGATCTCCGCCGCATCGTCAATCATGAGGCTCACGTCGGCGCCCTCCAAGGCCGCCGCTTCCAGCCGCTCCAAACACTGACCGAGGCGGGCAAACCCGAGATTCAAAGCGGCGCCCCGCCATCCGTGTGCCGCCCGCGCCAATGCCTTTCCATCCGCAGCCTGACGCAATTCGGCAAGGCGCTCCGGCACTGATCGCTGGAATCTGTCGAGCAAGTGGCGAAATGTGTCATCGCCCAGGGTGTCGCGCAAATCAGCCACCGCCTCGGCGTCGATCAGCGGCAATGGCAGAACGGGAAGGGCTTCCGCCTCACCTCGGTGGCATTCGGACCGGCCCCGCGATTCTCCCAGTTTGGTGCTCCAGCGTTCCAGCAGCGCCGCCAGACGCCGTCGGTCGATCGGTTTGGCCAGGTAATCATCCATTCCCGCTTCCAGGCACAGCTCGCGGTCGCCGGACATGGCATTGGCGGTCATGGCGACCACAATGGTCTTGGCCTTGGCGCCGGGCAGGGCGCGGATCGCTCGGGTGGCGGTGATACCGTCCATCCTGGGCATTTGCAGATCCATCAGCACCAGATCGTAATCGCATTTCTCCACCAGCGCGAACGCTTCGCCGCCATCATCGGCGACGTCGGCGCGGTGGCCAAGCTTGGCCAACAGGCCGACAGCGACCTGCTGATTGATGGTATTATCCTCCGCCACCAGAATGCGCAGGTTGGGTCCTTCGACGGCTTCCGGCACGGGCTCGATGGCGGAGCGGCTGACCCAGCCCGGATGCGTCAGTTCCATCAGGCGGTCGAGCAGAGTGCTTTGCCGCACCGGTTTGACCACCAAAGCCGCGAAGCCCAACGCGCGAGCGGAGGCTGCCGTTTGGGCGCTGCCGTCGGAGGTGGCCAGGATCATCTTGAGACCGGCCAGGCGGGGATCGGCGCGCACCACCGCCATCAGGTCGAACCCGCTCATCACCGGCATCTGATGATCGACCACCGCCAGATCGAAGCCGTCCTCTTGGCGCAAGCTTGCCAGGCCGGCGGCGGCGTCGGCGACGGTGGTGACGGTAGCGCCCCAGGAATCGATTTGGCGTCGCAACACTTCCCGATTGGTAGCGTTGTCATCGATCACCAGCACCCTGAGGCCGGCTAGTGCGGTGTCTTCGCTGTCATCGGTCGGACCTTCTTCCTGGCGCAACGGCACTTCGAACCAGAAGGTGCTGCCCCGTCCCTCCTCGCTTTCGACGCCGATCCGCCCGCCGACCAGATCGACGATGCGCTTCGAGATCGCCAGCCCCAGGCCGGACCCACCGAAGCGCCGGGCGATTGACGAATCCGCCTGGGTGAACATCGAGAACAGTCGGGGCCGCATCTGCTCCGGGATACCGATGCCGGAATCGGCGACCTCAACCCGCAGCCAAGGCATGCCGTCGCGATTGGTGACATTGGCCTCGATGGCGATGTTGCCGGAATCGGTGAATTTCACCGCGTTGCCGGCCAAGTTGAGCAAGACTTGGCGCAGGCGGCCGGCATCTCCCTGAAAAATGCCACGGGCGCCGGAGCCGACCAGACAGGTCAGTTCCACTGGCTTGCCCTTCAGCCTGGGCGTCAGGATGTCGGCCACTCCCTCGACCAGGCTGCGGATTTCGAAGCGACTGTCCTCCAGTTCCAGACGGCCGGCCTCCATCTTGGAAAAGTCGAGAATATCGTTGATCACCGTCAGCAGGGCCTCGGCCGACATTCGCACCACGTTGGCGAAATGGCGCTGCTCGGGCGACAAAGCGGTATCCAGCAGCAATCCGGTCATGCCGATGATACCGTTCATCGGTGTGCGGATCTCGTGGCTGACGGTGGCGAGGAATTCCGATTTCGAGCGATTGCCGGCCTCGGCCTGCTCCTTGGCGGCGCGCAATTCGCGCTCAACCAGAACGCTGTCGGTAATGTCGGAATAGATGCCGACGATGCCCCCTTCGGGGGTTGGGTATTCGACGATGCGGATCCAACGGCCATCGGCGAATTGCAGAGTCAGCGGCAGGCCGTCGGCCTTTTGGTGGCGGATCAGCCGTTCGGCCACCAGGATGTCGAGGGCATCGCCATCGCCCGAATAGGCGTGGGCGGCGGCGACGGCAGTCAAGACGTCGGTGAAGGCGGCGCCGGGGAAGATCGCCTCGGCGGCGCCGGCATAGATCTGGCGGTAGCGCTCATTGCAGACCACCAGCCGGTCGTCGGCGTCATAAAGGGCGAAGCCCTCGGAAATGCCCGAAATGGCCGCCGACAGATTGGCCTCGACTGTGCGCAGGCGCCGCTTGGCCACCAATTCATCGGTAATGTCGCTGGCGGTGCCGCGATAGCCCACGAACCCGCCCATCGCATCGAAGACCGGCTTGCCGCTGACGCTCAGGGTCCGCCGTCTTCCGTCTTCGAGCAGGACATCGTAGGTGAAGTCGCGAAAGGCCAGATGCCGGTCGAGCATCTGGCGGTGTTCGGCGATCCGCTCCGGCGGGTTGGCGGCCACCATCAATTCCATCCGGGTGCGGCCGATGGTGCCGGCCTGGGTCAATTGTGCCAGCGTCGGGGAATATCCGATGAAGCTGGTGAAACGGTGCTGGGCATCGGCCTCCCAGAACCAGTCCGACGAGGATTGGGCGAAGTCGCGGAACAGCTCTTCGCTCCGCTTCAGGGCGTCGAGCACCTTGATGCGGTCGCTGATGTCGCGAATGATGCCGACGAACTGCCGGGTGCCGCCCAGGCTAAGATCGCCCACCGCCAATTCGATGGGAAATAGGCCGCCGCTTTTGTGGCGGGCAGTTTCTTCGCGGCCACGGCCGACGATGCGCGACGGTGCCCCCTCGCGATAGCGGGACACATAGCCGTCGTGGTGAGCGGCCTCGGATTCGGCCATCAGGATGTTGAGCGAACGTCCAACCAGCTCATCACGCTGGTAACCGAACGTGGCCAGAAGCGCTTTGTTGACGTCGAGGATGACCCCCTTGTCATCGGCGATGATCACGCCTTCGCCCACGGTGTCGAGGATCATCTTGAGATGACGTTCAGCCAGGTCCTGTGCCCGCTCGGCGGAGGCGCGCAGCTCCGCCTCCATCAGGGTGCTGGCCTGACGGCTAAGGCGGCGTTCGCGGTCGATCTCGTCGTAGGATTGGCCGACCAGAGCGGTCAACTGGTCAAGATCCACCACGCCCTCGGCAGTGGTGGCCTTGCGCAATTGTCGCTCCAGCAGCCGGTGCATCACGCCTCGCCGATGGTGGTGATGGTCATGGCTTGGTTGTGCAATTCGCAGCGCCCGCTGAATTCGTGGGGGGCGATTTCACCATAGGAGTAGAACCCCAGTGGCACCGCCCCCGCCCCGAGCGCGCCAACGGCCGCTTCGACTTCGTCGGCGACCCGCTGGCCCATCAGCAATTTGCGCCCGATACAGCTTACCAGCAGAGCTAGGTGGTCGCCCCCGGCTTCCCCCAGCGCCGCCCGCTCGCCCGCCCGCGACGCGCCTTCGACCAGTTCGTCGAAATGGCCGCGCATCAACTGGGCGACGTAACCCTGGGGAATTTCTCCGGCGAAAATCATGCTGCGGGCGGTCTCGTCGATGCCGACGATGGTGCGGACCACGGCGGTGGATGTTTCATCGGCGCGCCGCACAGTGAGCGGGAACAACAGACCGCTGCCGGGCAGGTTGGCCGCCTCATCGCCGAGATAGCGCTTGTACAAATCGAGCGCCGGTTCGCCGTCCAGCTCGTACAGCACATTGGCCTCGGCGCGGGTGATGGCCCGCTCGGGGCCAAAGCGCTCCCAGCCGCCGAAGCTACCCCAGCCGAGGCGCAGGGAATCCCCATAGAATCCGATGGCGGCAATCACGTTCTCGGCTGGCGGCGCGCCGGCTCCAACCTGGGTGCGTTTAAAATCGGCGCCGTCGCCGGCCAGTCCGCCGGTCAGCAGCACCGATTCGGGCAGCACCTCGCGCAGGCCTGTGACCAGGGCGCTGCCATTGGTGTGAATGCCGTCGGCCAGCACCGTTACGCCCCTCAGGCCGGCAGCCGGCAGCTTGGCCGCCAAAGCGGCGCCGGCCGCGCGCGATCCGGCTTGGCCGGCAATGGCGACGCTGGCCAATTCGACATGCGCCGAGTCGAAGCGCACCGCCACCGCCGTTACTGAATCATCGACGACGTCTTCGCCGGCGATCTCTCCGCCGGTCGAACAGCCGATCACCTGGGCGCCGGGACACAGCGCAGACAATTGGCCGAACACGTCGGTGGCGGTCAGGGCGGCGGGAGCGGCGAAGTAGATCACCAGTTGCGCCGCCGAGGGGTCGGATTGCGACCGCCATCCATCTCGCTTGGTCCAGGTAATCGGTATCGTCTTCATATTGCCGCCCCTCTGCTGGACATGCCCCAGCATACGATAGCGATAATTTTGGCGGCGGGTACCCCTATTTTGGGGGCGTAGCGCCCCGTCAATTCCGCCTCATTGCTGCCACCAATTCGGGGACGTTGTGGCGGAACATGGCAGCGTAGCTGGGCGCCGGGCCGGTTTTGGCCGACAGGGCATCGACATAGAGCGTACCGCCGATGGCGGCGTCGGCCTCTCTGGCAAGCTGCTGGATCAGGCGGGAATCGGCCATGTTTTCCAGGAAGACCGCCTTGATGCCGGTTTGGCGGATCTGGCGCACTAGGCTGGCCAGGCTTCGGGCGGTGATCTCAGCTTCGGTACTGATGCCCTCGGGGGCAAGGAAGGTCACGCCATAGGCGCGGCCGAAATAGCCGAAGGCGTCGTGGGTGGTGATGACCTGGCGTTTGGGCGGTGGCACGGCGGCGATTTCGGCCCGGACCCAGGCGTCCAAGTCCGCCAATTGCCGGGAATAGCGCTCGGCGTTGGCGCGGTACTGGGCGGCATGGGGAGCATCGACCTTGGCTAGGCCTTCGGCGATGTTGGCGACGTAGATCCGGCCCTGGCTTAAATCCTGCCAGGCGTGGGGATCAATGATTTCGCGGCCGTCCTCGTTCATCCGGCGCGGGGTTACGCCCAGGGTTGCCACCACCACCGGCCCGCCATAGGCGGCGGCCTTGGCCAGCCGGTCGATCCAGCCTTCGAAGCCCAGGCCGTTGACCACCACCAATTCGGCACGAGCCACCGCCTTGGCGTCGGTGGGGGTGGGCTCGAAGACATGGGCGTCACCGTCTGGGCCGACCAAGGTGGTGACCTCGACCAATTCGCCACCGACTTGGCGCGCCATGTCGGCCAGCACGGTGAAGCTGGCGACCACCTTGACCGGCTGCTGGGCGGCGGCGATCCCCGGCGCCAGTAGGGTCAGCAGCAAGGCAAGGGCGAACGCGCGCATCCGCGTCATCCGCCGAAATGTCGCTGGCGATGCAGGCGCGCGGCCAGGGAATTGCGCGGACCGAAGGCCATCGACAACAGAGTGAAGGCGCCGGCAGTCAGCACGATGGCCGGACCCGAGGGCAGATTGGCGTGATAGGACGCCACCAAGCCGATGAATCCCGAGGCCATCGCCATCAGCACGGCCACGGCGGCCAGACCCCAGACCTCGCGGGCCCAGAAGCGGGCGGCGGTGGCCGGCAGCATCATCAGCCCCACCGCCATCAGGGTGCCCAAAGCCTGGAAGCCGGCCACCATGTTGAGCACCACCAGCACCAGGAACACCAGATGGCAAGCGGCGCCGTGGCCGCCGACGGCGCGCAGGAAGCCGGGATCGAAGCATTCCACCACCAGCGGCCGATAGATCACCGCGAAAGTCAGCAGGCTGACGGTAGCGATGGAGGCCACCAGGATCAACGACAGGTCATCGACCGCCAGAATGGTGCCGAACAGCACATGCATCAGATCGACGTTGCTGCCGTGCAGCGACACGATCAGCACCCCCAAGGCCAGCGAGATCATGAAGAAGGCAGCGAAGCTGGCGTCCTCCTTCAATTGGGTGAAGCGGGTAATCAGGCCGGACAGCAGCGCCACCGCCAGCCCGGCGATGAAGCCGCCCAGGCTCATGGCCGGCAGCGACAATCCCGCCACCATGAAGCCGATGGCGGCGCCGGGCAGCACCGCATGAGACATGGTGTCGCCGATCAGGCTCATCCGCCGCAGCACCAGAAACACCCCCACCGGCCCGGCACCCAGGGCCAGGGCCAGGCAGGCCACCAGGGCGCGGCGCATGAAGCTGAAATCGGCGAAGGGCGCGATCAGCCAGGTATGGAGATCGGCAAGGATCATGCTGCCCCCCGGTCGCAGAACGGCGCCATTTCGTCCCAGGCCTCGCTCATGGCCCGCGCCCGCAACAGGTTCTCGGGGGTCAGCACCTCCGCCGTCGGGCCCCAGCCAATCGCCTCGCGGGCCAGCATCAGGGTGGTCGGGAAATGTCGGCGCACCTGCTCGTGGTCGTGCAGCACGGCGATCACGGTGCGACCCTCGGCGCTCCAGCGCAGTACCAGATCAAGCAGATCGAGGGTGGTCTTGTGGTCGATGGCGGTGAACGGCTCGTCCAGCAGGATGATCGGACTGTCGGCCAGCAGCACCCGGGCGAACAGCACCCGCTGGCGCTGACCGGCGCTCAACGAGCCGATCGGGCGGGCCTCGAAGCCCGCCAGTCCCACCGTCGCCAGCGCCTGTGCCGCGCCCAAGCGCAGCTCGCGGGTCAGGGGGCGGAACGGGCCGACCCGGCGCCAATGGCCCAGAAGCACCACGTCCAGCACCGAAATGGGGAAATCGGCATCGATCTCGGCCTGTTGGGGCAGATAGGCGATGTCGCGGCGCTCGATGCCGTGGACGGCGATGTGACCGTCGAGCGGACGCAGCAGCCCCATCACGCCTTTCAACAGGGTGCTCTTGCCGCCGCCATTTGGGCCGATCACCGCTGTGGCGCCGGCGGCGAAGCGGCCCCGCAAATGGTGCACGGCGGGGTGACGCTCGTAGCCAAGCGTCAGGTCCTCAAGCTCGATCATCCCGGTCACTTGAACCACCCCAAGGCCCAGGCCACCGCCAGCCACAGGCCAGCCCCCAGCGCCACCGCCACCGCCAGACGGTGGCCAATGCCCCAGGCCAGGGGCGAAGCGGGGGGAAGTTCGGGAATGCTCATGGCGGGGCAGGCTCCTTCAAGCGGCCCAGCTTACGATATGTTATACTATAACATCAAGCCGCCCGAAATTGGAGTGATGCCACGCTTCCAATGCCACGCGGACCGTGGCATGATTGACAATGATCACGTCGTGGGGAACCGAACCGACACGCCGGTTCGCCGAGACCGGTAAGTCGAAGTTTGCCGGCCTTGACGAGGCAAAGGCGCTGGCCCGCTTGCAAATGATCGACGCGATGACGGCGCTGGAGGAAATCCCCCCGCTGAAATCGGTCGACCTGCATCGGCTGGGCGGCGACCGGGCCGGCCAGTGGGCGGTCGCCATTAACGGGCCCTGGCGCCTGGTCTTCGACTTTCGGGACGGCAATGCGCACGACGTCGAGATCGTCAATTATCATTCGGGGTGATCATGGAAACGATGGCATTTCATGGCGTCCATCCGGGAACCATCCTCAAGGAGGAACTGGAGGCCCGTGGTCTGAGCGCCAACGCCTTCGCGCTGAAGCTGCGGGTGCCGCCGCAGCGCATCCAGGAAATCGTCGGCGGTCGCCGGGGCATTTCGCCGGAGACGGCGCTACGGATCGGGCGCAGCCTGGGCACCGGCGCCCGTCTATGGATTTCCATGCAGCAGGCCTACGACCTCCGTCAAGCCGAGCTGGCCCACGGTGCGCAGGTCGATGCCGAGGTCGATGCGGCCTAAGCGAGGCCCCCTTATGCCGCCTCGACCTGGGCGGCGATGGCGGCACCGTGGTCCCGTTCCGCCACCGCTAGATCATACTGGCTTTGCAGGTTCATCCACAGCTGGGCGCCGGTACCGAACAGGTGGCCGAGGCGCAAAGCGGTGTCGGCGCTGATGGCCCGCTTGCCGGCGATGATCTGACCGAGTCGGCCCGGCGGAATCCGCATCATCAGCGCCGCCCGGTGAGCCGACAGGCCCCGTGCCCGCAATTCGTCGGCGAGGGTCCCGCCGGGTGGGACGGGAGGCAGGGCCAAGCCGGTCGGGAATTCGAAGATCGCCGAATCGTCGTCAATGGGGGTCATGGATATGTACCTCGTAAGCGTGCCCCCCCTCACACGTCCAAATTCGCCACCTTCAGCGCATTGCTCTGAATGAACTCGCGCCGCGGCTCGACCACGTCGCCCATCAGGGTCGAGAACACCTGTTCGGCTTCGTCGGCCTGGTGGACCTTGACCTGGAGCAGCGAGCGGACTTCCGGGTCCAGGGTGGTTTCCCACAACTGGCCGGGGTTCATTTCGCCCAGGCCCTTATAGCGCTGGATGGCAATGCCCTTTTTGCCCAATTCGACGATGGCCGAGGCCAGGGCCACCGGGCCGGTGACGGCGAATTCCTTGTCCTTGGCGGTCAGGGTGGCGGTGCGGCCATAGGTTTCGCGCAACGCAACGCCCAATTCGTCAAGGCGCCGCGCCTCGGCCGAGCGAACGATGGCGGCGTCGATGGCGTGGGTTTCGGTGACGCCGCGCAGGGTGCGGCTCAGGACCCAGCCGTCACCCTCGACCCACAACCCGCGCCAGCCCCGCTCCAGCACGCCTTCCAGGGCGTCGAGGCGGGTGGCGATGATGCCGGCCATTTCCGGTCCCTTGACCCCGTCGGTCAGCAGAGCCGGCGCCAGCGCCCCGGCGATGGCCGCCTGCTCGACCACCTTGATCGGCACCCGCCGCGACAGCGGCCCCAGCAGAGACTTCACCGTGCGGGCCTTTTCCGAAAGCGCGCGCAGATCGGCGGCGGCCACCTGGGCACCATCGGCCAGTTTCAGCACGGCGTCGGCCAAGCCGCCATCGATCAGATATTCCTCCAGGGCGCGGTCGTCCTTCAGATAGACCTCGGACTGGCCGCGCTTGGCGCGATAGAGCGGTGGCTGGGCGATGTAGAGATAGCCGCGCTCGATCAGTTCGCGCATCTGGCGATAGAAGAAGGTCAACAGCAGGGTTCTGATGTGGCTGCCATCGACGTCGGCGTCGGTCATGATGATGATTTTGTGGTAGCGCGCCTTATCGACGTTGAAATCGTCCGAGCCGATGCCGGTGCCCATGGCGGCGATCAGGGTGCCGATCTCGGCCGAGCCCAGCATCTTGTCGAAGCGGGCGCGCTCGACGTTAAGGATCTTGCCGCGCAACGGCAGGATGGCCTGGAAGGCGCGGTTGCGCCCCTGCTTGGCCGAACCACCGGCCGAATCGCCCTCGACGATGAACAATTCCGACAGCGCCGGGTCGCGTTCCTGGCAATCGGCCAGCTTGCCGGGCAGGGTGGCAATGTCCAGCACGCCCTTGCGCCGGGTCAGTTCACGCGCCTTGCGGGCCGCTTCGCGGGCGGCGGCGGCTTCGACCACCTTGCCGACGATCTTGCGGGCCTCGGTGGGGTGCTCCTCGAACCATTGGCTCAGTTTCTCGGCAACGATGTTCTCCACCAGCGGGCGGACCTCGGACGACACCAGCTTGTCCTTGGTCTGGGAGCTGAACTTGGGGTCGGGCACCTTGACCGACAGCACGCAGGTCAGGCCTTCGCGCATGTCCTCGCCCGACAGCGCCACCTTTTCCCGCTTGGCGATGCCGGATTCATTGGCATAGGCGTTGACGGTGCGGGTCAGGGCGGCGCGGAAGCCGGCCAGATGGGTGCCGCCATCCTTCTGGGGGATGTTGTTGGTGAAGCACAACTGGCTCTCGTGGTAGCTGTCGGTCCACTCCATCGCCACTTCGACGGTGGCACCATCCTTTTCGCCGAGCACGGCGATCGGCGGTGCGTGCAGCGCCATCTTCGAGCGGTCCAGCCATTGCACGAACGCCTCGATGCCGCCCTCGTAATGCAGTTCGGTGAATTGGGCCTCGCCGTGGCGCTGGTCGGTCAGGCGCAGCCGCACCCCGGAATTGAGGAAGGCCAGCTCGCGCAGGCGGTGTTCCAGGGTGGTGTAATCGAATTCGGTCATGGTGAAGGTTTGGGTCGAGGCCAGGAAGGTGACCTCGGTGCCGGTGCGAAGGCCGCGCTCGGTCATCGGCGCGTCGCCCACTACCTGGAGCGGCGCCTCGGCGTTGCCATGGCGGAAGCGCATGGCATATTCCTTGCCGCCGCGCCAGATGCGCAAATCCAGCCATTCCGACAGGGCGTTGACCACGGAAACGCCGACCCCGTGCAGGCCACCAGAGACCTTGTAGGAATTCTGGTCGAATTTGCCGCCGGCATGGAGCTGGGTCATGATGACCTCGGCGGCCGAGACGCCCTCTTCCTTGTGCAAATCGGTGGGGATGCCGCGGCCATTGTCGCGGACGGTGCAGGACCCGTCGCCGTTGAGCACCACCTCGACCCGGTCGGCATAGCCGGCCAGCGCCTCGTCGATGGCGTTATCGACCACCTCGTAGACCATGTGGTGCAGGCCAGAGCCGTCATCGGTGTCGCCGATATACATGCCGGGCCGCTTACGCACGGCGTCGAGGCCGCGCAACACCTTGATCGAATCGGCACCGTAATCATCGCCGTTGAGTTCGTGCGCGACGGGCTCGGTGGGCTCGGAAGCGGGATTGGAAGTGGGGTCGCTCATCACTCTTCTCTCGTTGCCAAGGCCACCGACGCGTCGGCGACCCGGAAGACTTGCGCTCTGTCTTCGAAACCGGCGAACAGCACGTCGTCGGTTCCGGTCATCCAGCTTTGGGCGGCCAGCCCGGACAATTCGTCGAACAAGGCCGCCCGTCTGGTGGCGTCCAGATGGGCCACCACCTCGTCCAACAGCAGAAGCGGCGCGGTTCCGCGCAGCTCCGTCCGTACCCGGGCCTGGGCCAGCACGATGCTGACCAGGACCGCTTTCTGCTCGCCGGTCGAGCATTGCCCGGCCGGCAAATCCTTGGCGGCGTGACGCACCGCCAGATCGCTTCGGTGCGGCCCGATGGTCGCCCCCTGGGCCGCCTCGTCGCGTGGCCGGGCAGACTCCAACGCTCGCCTCAGCCGTTCCTCCGCCTCGTCCTCACCCGCCTGGTCGAGCCAGGCTTCGATCTCGCCGGCCAGCTCCAGACGTGCCGCCGGAAATGGCCCCAGCCCGTCGCGGCAGGCCTGGTCCAGCAACGCCACCGTGCGCCGCCGAGCCGCCGCCATGGCCACCCCGTGGCGGGCCATCCCATCTTCCAGCGCCGCCAACCAGGCGCGGTCGGCGCCGCCCGCCTTCAACAGCCGCGTGCGCTCGCGCATCGCGTGCTCATAAGCGCCGGCATGGCGGGCATGGCCGGATTCCAGCCCGAACACCAGCCGGTCGAGGAACCGCCGTCTGCCGCCAGCGCCCTCGATGAACAACCGATCCATCGCTGGCGTCAGCCACAATGCCGAGGCGATCTCGGCCAGGGCGCCGGCCTTGGCCGGTTGCCCGTCGATTCGCACCGCCCGGCGCTCCGAGCCGCTTTCACGGCCGGTGCCGATTTCGACCCGCCCGCCGGGACCGTCCAGCAGGGCTGCCACCGCCCACGGCGCCGAGTCCCCCGCCCCTTTGCGCGCCACCTCCGCTAGGGTCGCCCGTCTCAACCCGCGGCCGGGGGCAAGGAAAGACAGCGCTTCCAGCAGATTGGTCTTGCCGGCGCCATTGGCCCCGGTCAGCACCACCGGCCGGGCATCGGTCTCCAGCCGCAATCGGCCGTAACAACGGAAATCGGTCAAGGTCAGACGGCGCACCGCCAAGCGCGCCGAATGGCCCCCACCCGAATCCCGCAAATCCGTGATCACACCCGCATCGGCATCAGCACGTAGACGGCGCCGCCGGTGGCGATGTCCTTGACCACCGTCGGCGAGGCGGCGTCAGCCATGGCGAAGCGGGCCGAACCGCCCTCGACCTGGCCCAGGATGTCGAGCAGGTAGCGGGAATTGAAGCCGATCTCCAAGGGCGTGGCGCTGTAATCCGCCTCGATCTCTTCGACGGCGCTGCCATTCTCGGGAGACGAGGCGGATAGGGTCACCGTGCCCTTTTCCACCGCCAGCTTGATGGCGCGGCTTTTTTCGGTGGAAATCGCCGAGACGCGATCGACCGCATTGGCCAGCACCTTGACATCGACGGTGAGGATCTTGTCGTTGTCGGCCGGGATCACCCGTTCGTAATCGGGGAAGGTGCCGTCGATCAGCTTCGAGGTCAGCACCGCGTCGCCGAAGGCGAATTTGATCTTGGTCTCGGACAGGGACACCGTGATCTCGCTCTCGCTCTCGTCGATCAGCTTGCGGATCTCATTGACCGTCTTCCTGGGCACGATCACGCCGGGCAGGCCGGCAGCGCCGTCCGGCATGGTGATCTCGACCCGGGCCAGGCGGTGGCCATCGGTGGCGGCGGCGCGCAGCACGTCGCCGTGGGGGCCGCTGGCACCATGCAGGTAGATGCCGTTGAGGTAGTAGCGCGTCTCCTCGGTGGAGATGGCAAAGCGGGTGCGGTCGATCAGCGTCTTCAGCTCGGTGGCCGACAGCACGAAGGAATGGGGCAACTCCCCGCCGGACAAAGCGGGGAAGTCCTCGACCGGCAGGCAGGCCAGCGAGAACTTCGAGCGGCCCGAGCGCAGCGTGAGCTGCCCGTCATCACCGGAATACTCGATCTCGACCTGACTGCCATCGGGCAGCTTGCGGACGATCTCGTAGAAGGTGTGGGCAGGAGCGGTGGTGGCACCGGGCCGTGAAATGTCGGCCGGCACGGATTCGATGAAATCGAGGTCCATGTCGGTAGCGTTCAGGCTCAACGATCCGGCCCGGCCTTCCAACTTGACGTTGGACAGGATCGGAATCGTATTGCGGCGCTCGACGACGCTCTGAACATGGGCCAGGGACTTGAGCAGCGCGGCGCGCTCGATGGTCAGCTTCATGGCGGTCTGCGAACGATCCGTTGAGGACTGGGCCCCACCCGCGGCAGGGTCCGGCAGTATATCACAGGTGTTTGGAGCACAAAGCCCTTTCCGCCCGCCTCGGAGGCCGGGTCAGGGACTCCCCTCTCAGCTCTGCAGCATGCGCCGCAGCAGCTCGACGTCCTCGGAGAAATTCTGGTCCGAGACCGCCAGTTCCTCGACCTTTTTCACCGCGTGCATCACGGTGGTGTGGTCGCGACCGCCGAATTTGCGGCCGATCTCGGGCAGCGACCGGCTGGTCAGTTGCTTGGCCAGGTACATCGCCACCTGCCGCGGCCGGGCCACCTGGCGCGAGCGCCGGGCCGAGGACATCTCGGCCAGCTTGATGTTGAAATATTCGGCCACCCGCTTTTGGATCTCCTCGATCGAGATGCGGCGCTCCGAGGATTTGAGCAAATCGTGCAGCACTTCCTGGGTGGTTTCCAGGGTGATGGCGCGGCCAACCAACTGGGCGTGGGCGACCACGCGGTTGAGCGCGCCCTCCAGCTCGCGGACGTTGGAGGCAATCTTGTGGGCCAGAAATTCCAGCACCTTGGGCGGCATCACCGCCCCCATCTGCTCGGCCTTCTGCTGCAGGATGCCCAGCCGAAGCTCGTAGGTGGTGGGATGGATATCGGCCACCAGGCCGCAATTCAGGCGCGAGCGCAGCCGCTCCTCCAGCCCTTCCAGATCCGACGGCGATTTGTCGGCCGAGATGACGATCTGGCGTCCCTGATCGACCAGCGAGTTGAAGGTGTGGAAGAACTCCTCCTGGGTGGCGTCCTTGCCGGCGATGAACTGGACGTCGTCGATCATCAGCACATCGACCGACCGGAACTGCTCCTTG
>Ga0316222_1003074_pt1 | contig 16817 bp, 13 predicted proteins | sample TBH18011metaG_FD_206008 | JGI IMG/M metagenome (GOLD analysis project Ga0316222, IMG submission 206008) | Freshwater microbial communities from Trout Bog Lake, Wisconsin, USA - TBH18011 | ecosystem: Environmental > Aquatic > Freshwater > Lake > Hypolimnion/Profundal zone | place: USA: Wisconsin...
GGTGGCGAGGCCCTTGCCGCGCACGCCGTGGAACTGCACCAATTCCATCGCGAAGCCGCGTGCGGGCACCAGACGGTTTTCCATGCCCTGGGCAGTGCCCAGCCAGTGCACACGCCAGCCGCTGTCGCGCAGCGCCTGCGCCACCGCCAGACCCGGAAATATGTGGCCGCCGGTACCGGCCGCCATGATCAGTGCGCACGGCTGTGTGCTGGTCTGCGTCATAAGCGGCCTCCGTGCATCAGGGCGCGGTTTTCGTGGTCGATGCGCAGCACCAGTGCCAGCGCGATCAGGTTGAGCAAAATGGCCGATCCGCCGTAGCTCATCAACGGCAGGGTCAGGCCCTTGGTCGGCAGGGCGCCCAGGTTGACGCCCATGTTGATGAACGACTGAAAGCCCATCCACAGGCCAACGCCCTGCGCCACCAGACCGGCGAACACGCGGTCCAGCGCAATGGCCTGTCGGCCAATGTGCATAATGCGGCGCGTCAGCCACAGGAACAGCACGATCAGCGTCAGCACGCCGACCAGGCCGAATTCCTCGCCAATCACGGCCAACAAAAAGTCGGTGTGGGCTTCTGGCAGCCAGTGCAGTTTTTCCACGCTGCCGCCCAAACCAACGCCCCAAATCTCACCGCGCCCGATGGCGATCAGCGAATGCGACAACTGATAACCCTTACCCATGGCGTAGCGGTCATCCCAGGGGTTCAAGTAGGCAAAAATGCGTTCACGCCGCCATTCGCTGAAGGCGATCATCAGGGCAAAGGCGATGACCAACAGCGCGGCAATCAGGAAGAACATGCGGGCGTTGACGCCACCCAAAAACAAAATGCCCATGGCGATCACGGCAATCACCATGAAGGCGCCCATATCGGGTTCTGCCAGCAAGAGCAGGCCAATCACGATCACGGCGATGGCCATTGGCAGCACGGCGAGGAAGAAGCGCTCCTTGACTTCCATCTTGCGCACCATGTAGCCAGCGGCATACAGCACGATGGAAAACTTGGCCAGCTCCGAGGGCTGAAAATTCAGGAAACCCAGCGAGATCCAGCGCCGCGCACCATTGACGCCTTTGCCAATGAACGGCACCAGCACCGCCATCAACAGCAGCAGCGACGCAATGAACAACCAGGGCGCCACTTTTTCCCAGGTCTGAACCGGGACCTGAAACGCCAGCAGCCCGGCGATGAAGGCCACGCCAATCGACAGCACGTGCCGCACCAGAAAGTGGGTGTGGGAATAGTTGGCAAAACGCGGGTTGTCCGGCATGGCGATGGAGGCCGAATACACCATCACCACGCCCCACAGCAGCAGCGTGATGGTGACCCAGATCAGGGGCTGGTCGAATCCGCGCAGCTGCACGGGCGTACTGCTGGCCGACATCGGGGAGCGCGCACCCAGGCGCACCGGCAGGCCTTCCACGGCGGCGTTCGCCTTGGCACCAAACCAGCCCGACAGACGTTGGCCCCAGGTGCTCATACCGTGCGCTCCATCTCGACGCCTTGCGCCAATGCCAGGTCCTGTAACGCGGCTACAAAGACCAGGGCGCGGTGCTCGTAGTTGTCAAACATGTCAAAGCTGGCGCAGGCCGGCGACATCAGCACGGCGTCGCCCGCATGCGCGGCACGGTTGGCCTGTTGCACGGCGTCGGCCATGGAGGTGGCATCCAGCAGGGCGACGCCGGTGTCGGCAAGGGCCAGGCGTATGTGCGGTGCGTCGCGCCCGATCAGCACGGCGCTGCGCACATAGCGCGTCACCGGTTCGGCCAGCGGACTGAAGTCCTGGCCTTTGCCATCGCCACCCAGAATGAGCACCACTTTGCGCTCCGCGCCGAGGCCGCGCAGCGCAGCGACGGTGGCGCCCACGTTGGTGCCTTTACTGTCGTCAAAGAATTCGACGCCATTGAGTACGCCCACCGCTTCCACCCGGTGCGGCTCGCCCCGGTATTCGCGCAGGCCAAACAGAATCGGCCCCAGCGCGCAACCGGCGGCGGCGCACAGCGCCAGCGCCGCCAGGGCGTTGCCCGCGTTGTGACGGCCACGGATGCGTAACGCGTCAGCGGGCATCAGCCGCTGAATGTGAATGTCTTCGGCGTCTTCGCTGCGCTTGCGGCGGGTCTCGTCGGCCTCCAGTGCACGCACCAGCCAGACCATGCCGTTGACCGCTTCCAACCCAAAATCACCGGCCCGCTGCGGCATGTCGGTGCCGAAGGTCAGGTAAGCGCGCTCCTGCGGACGCTGCAACTTCTGGCGCACGGGTTGCGGGCGCATCGCCATGACGGCGCCGTCTTCGCGGTTCAGCACCATCAGGCCCTGGGCGCCGAAGATGCGCGCTTTGGCGGCAGCGTAATCCTGCATGCTGTCGTGCCAGTCCATGTGGTCTTGGGTCACGTTCAGTACGGTGGCTGCGGTGGGCTCCAGACCGCTGGGTAGTTCCAGCTGGAAACTCGACAACTCCAGCACCCAGACTTCGGGCAGATCCTGGGCATCGATGGCCTGCGCCAGCGTGTCGAGCAGGCACGGGCCGATGTTGCCGGCCACCTGCACGCGCTTGCCAGCCCAGCGCAGCAAATGCCCGGTCAGGGACGTGACGGTGGTTTTGCCATTGGTGCCAGTGATGGCCAGCAGCTTGGGCGCGTAGTGCGTCGAGGTGTGCAGGTCGTGCAGCGCCTGCACAAACAAGCTGAGTTCACCGCCGACCCACAGGCCAATGCGGCGTGCTGCATCCAGCACCGCTGCGGTGTCGTGCGGACGCAGGCCCGGACTGACAAACACGGCGCGCACCGGCGTGCCTTCAATCAGTGCCGCGTTCAGTTCGGCGTGCAGGAACGTCACCTCGGGCAGTTCGGCCCGCAAGGTTGCGAGTTGCGGCGGCGCGGCCCGCGTATCCACCACCGTCACACGCGCACCCAGGCGCACGCACCAGCGCGCCATCGCCAGGCCGGAGGCGCCCAGCCCCAGTACCAGAATCGATTGATCGTGCAAACGGTGGTGTTCCATGGTCAGCGCAGCTTCAATGTACTCAGGCCAATCAGGCACAGCAGCATCGTGATGATCCAGAAGCGGACCACCACCTGCGTTTCCTTCCAGCCCTGTTTTTCAAAGTGGTGGTGCAGCGGCGCCATCTTCAGCAAGCGGCGCCCCACGCCATATTTGCGGCGGGTGTATTTGAAGTAGCTCACTTGCAGCATCACGGACAGCGCTTCCACCACAAAAATGCCACCCATGATGGCCAGCACAATTTCCTGGCGCACGATCACCGCCACCGTTCCCAGCGCGCCGCCCAGCGCCAAAGCGCCAACGTCGCCCATAAACACCTGGGCCGGGTACGTGTTGAACCACAAAAATGCCAGCCCGGCTCCGGCCATGGCGGAGCAGAAGATCAGCAACTCACCGGAGCCGGGAATGTGCGGAAACAGCAGGTATTTGGAAAACACGGAACTACCGGTCACGTAGGCAAACACGCCCAGGGACGAACCGACCATCACCACCGGCATGATGGCCAGACCGTCCAGACCGTCGGTCAGGTTGACGGCGTTGCTGGAGCCAACAATCACCAGATAGGTCAGAAACACAAAGCCGAACACACCCAGCGGGTAGCTGACTTCCTTGAAGAACGGCAGCATCAGACCGGCCTTGGGCGGCAGATTGACGTCAAAGCCCGATTGCACCCAGTTAAAAAACAGTTCCAGCACGCGCAAATTGGAACTTTCCGCAATGCTGAACACCAGGTACAGCGCTGCCAGCAGCCCAATGACGGACTGCCAAAAATATTTCTCGCGCGAGCGCATGCCTTCCGGGTCCTTGCGCACCACTTTGCGCCAGTCGTCAACCCAGCCAATAACACCAAAACCCAGCGTGACCAACAACACGATCCAGACAAAACGGTTGCTCCAGTCGAACCAGAGCAGGGTCGAAACCGAGATCGACAGCAGGATCAACACGCCGCCCATGGTCGGTGTGCCGCTCTTGACCAGGTGCGACTCCATGCCGTAGCCGCGCACAGGCTGGCCGATCTTGAGTTCACGCAGACGCCGGATCACGTAGGGACCGGCCGCCAAGCCAATCAGCAGCGCCGTCACCGCCGCCATCACGGCGCGGAACGTCAGGTACTGGAAGACCCGAAAAAACCCGAATTCAGGTGCTTGCAATTGCAACCACTGGGCCAGACTCAGCAACATGTATGTTCTCCATTCCTTGCGCTGTCCGGCAGGGCCGGTGGCAAAACGGCCAACACGCGCTCCATGCGCATGAAGCGCGAACCTTTAACCAGCACGCTGGCCAGCGACGGCAACAACGCCAGCACGGCGTTGTTGAGTGCATCCATCGAATCAAAATGGCGCGCACTACCGTGCGCGGCTACGGCGTCGCGCATCAGCGCGCCCAGGCAATAGACGTGCTCAATGCCCGCTGCCGCCGCCAGCCGGCCGGCTTCGGCATGCAACGCCGGGCCGTCCTGCCCGACTTCGCCCATGTCGCCCAGCACCAGCAGACGCGGGGCGGGCAATTCGCGCAGCACGGCAATGGCGGCACGCACCGAATCGGGGTTGGCGTTGTAGGTGTCATCGACCACGGTGCACATCTGCAAGCCTGCGGTGTCTGTCGCAATGGCGAAGGCACGCGAGCGCCCCTGCACCGGGCGGAACGCCTGCAGCCCCTGCACCAGCGCTGGCACCGCAACGCCCGCAGCCAGCGCGCAGCGCGCCGCAGCCAGCGAGTTGCGCACGTTGTGGCGACCGGCAATGTGCAAGGTGTAATGCAGTTCAAGGTCGGCCATGCGTGCCGTGACGGCCCAGGCGCCGTTGCGCCATACGGCGTCCACGCAATGCAGCGCGTCGTCCTGCGTGGCATCGGAAAAACAATGGGTGGCGCATTCGCCAGCCAGCGTTTGCCACAGCGGCGTGTAGGCGTCGTCCGCCGGGAACACGGCCACGCCGTGCGCTGGCAAGGCACGCAGCACGGCGCCATTTTCAGCCGCCACCGCCTGCACCGTGTGCATGAATTCCAGATGCTCGCGCTGCGCGTTGTTCACCAGGGCCACCGTCGGCTGCGCAATCGCCGCCAGTTGCGCAATTTCACCCGGATGGTTCATGCCCAGTTCCAGCACCGCAATGCGGTGCTGCGCGCGCAGGCGCAATACGGTCAGCGGCACGCCGATGTCGTTGTTGAAATTGCCGCGCGTGGCCAGCGCCGCGCCGTCGGGTGCATGGGCCGCCAGAATGCTGGCCAGCATTTGGGTCACGGTGGTCTTGCCGTTGCTGCCGGTGACGGCAATCAGTGGCAGTTGGAACTGGCGGCGCCAGCCGGTGGCCAACTGTGCCAGAGCGGCACGAGTGTCTGCCACTTCGATACGAACCAGTCCTTCGGGATAGCTGGCAGCGTCCAGTCCAACGTGGCACACCACGGCTGCGGCACCGCGCTGCTGCGCTTCGTGCAGCAGGGTGTTAGCGTCAAAACGCTCACCGTGCAGCGCCACAAACAAGTCACCGGGTTCAATCGTGCGGGTGTCGGTGTGCACGCGCTGCACCAGCTGTGCGCCGGACCCGACAAGGCGCGCGTTCGCCATCCAGTGCGCCGCCTGTTGCACGGTCATCATGGCGTGCAGGGCGGCTTCAGACCGTGTCGCCAACGCCCATTCGACCTGCTGCCGATCCGAAAACGGAACCTTCATTCCCGCCATCTCCTGTGTCTGTTCGTGACCCTTGCCCGCCACCAGCACCACGTCGGACGCCGCCGCGCTGGCAATGGTCTGGGCTATCGCCAGCGCCCGATCCACCTGCACTGCGGTGTCGGGTGCGCCGCGCAAAATCTGCGCAATGATGGACTGTGGCGGCTCACTGCGCGGGTTGTCGCTGGTGATCACCACCTGGTCCGCCAGACTGACTGCCACCGCCCCCATCAGGGGCCGCTTGGACGCGTCGCGGTCACCACCGCAACCGAACACGCACCACAGCTGACCGCCCCGCTGCTGCGCCATGGGGCGCAGTGCCCGCAATGCGGCACCCAGGGCATCGGGCGTGTGCGCATAGTCCACCGCCACCAGCGGCGCCTGCGGCGCGCTAATGCATTCCATGCGTCCGGGCACCGGCGTCAGACGGCTGCAGACTTGGGCTGCTTCGGCCAGCGGCACACCCAGCGCGCGCAGCGTGGCCAGCACACCAAGCACATTCATCACGTTGTAGACACCCAGCAAGGGCACCTGCACCGTCACGGGTGAGTCCACGTCCGCGCCCTGTTCAACCACATCAAAATGCAAACCCTGCGCGTGATAGCCCACGCGCAGCGCCTGCAAACGCGCCGGCGCATCCATGGCCACCGTCCAGAGTTCGAGCGGCGCGACCCCATCGGCACGTCGCGCCAATTCCTGCGCCAGACGGGCGCCCCGCATGTCGTCGATATTGATGACGGCGCTGTGCAGCCCGGACCACGCAAACAGGGCACGCTTGGCGTCCCAATAGGCGGCCATGCTGCCGTGGTAATCCAGGTGATCCTGGGTGAAGTTGGTAAACACCGCGACGCGCACCGCGCAACCGGCCATGCGTTGCTCCGCCAAGCCAATGGACGACGCTTCCATGGCGCAGGCGCGCAGGCCCTGATCGACAAAGGTCCGTAGCGCCTGCTGCAACTGCACCGGGTCCGGCGTGGTCAGTCCGGTCAGCACCAGTTCGCCTCCGCTGGGCGCTACAGGCGCACCCACTTCATCCGTCACCGTCACCGCTGCAGCAGCAACCGGCGCCAGTGCGGGCGGACGTCCAACGCCCATCGTGCCAACCAACCCGCACGGCAGCGCCAGTGCTGCGGGCAATGCCGACAGCGCCTGCGCCAGCCACCACGCGGTCGAGGTTTTGCCATTGGTGCCCGTCACAGCCAGCACCGCCAGCTGGTTCGACGGCAGTGCAAAATAGTCCGCAGCGATCAGCCCCGCAGCAGCCTTCAGGCCGCGATAGCGCACCACACGTGGATCCGCATCCAGGCCCGAAACGGCATTGATAAATGCAGCCGCACCGTCGTCTTCCACCAGCACCGCGGCCGCACCGGCCTGCAACGCAGCGGCAACAAAGGTGCGCCCGTCAACCACTGCACCAGGCCAGGCGATAAACGCATCACCGGGCAGCACGCGTCGGCTGTCAGTGCGCAGCGTTCCCGTCACACGGGCGTGCAACCAGGCAGCGACTTGCTGGGGCGTCTGCAGCATCAGAAGCTCTCCTCTTCTGCTGCAGCCATGATTTTGGGCTGCACGGCCATATCCGGCTCTACATTCAGCATGCGCAGGGTCTGCTGCACCGTGTCGCTGAACACGGGCGCGGCCACCTCACCACCAAAATATTTGCCCGCGCTGGGTTCGTCCACCATGACGCCAACGATCACGCGCGGACGCTCAATCGGCGCCATGCCGACAAACCAGCTGCGGTACTTGCGGTTGGTGTCGGAGCCGTAACCCTTGCCCACCAGCTTGTAAGCCGTGCCCGACTTTCCGCCCACCGAATAGCCCTGGGTTTGCGCCTTCGGACCGGTGCCGCCGGGGCCAGCGGCCATTTGCAGCATTTTGCGGATCTCAGCGGCGGTCTGACTCGAAAACACCCGCACACCCACGGCCGGCTGCGGACTCTTCATGAGCGTGGCCGGAATAATCTGGCCGTCGTGCGAGAACACCGTGTAGGACCGCACCATCTGAAACAGCGAAGCCGACAAGCCATAGCCATACGAGGCCGTGGCCTGCTCAATCGGGCGCCAGCGGGCGTACGGGCGCAAGCGGCCTGAAACCGCGCCCGGGAATTCAATCTGTGGCTTCTGCCCGAAACCGGCCTGGGAGAAGGTTTCCCACATTTCGCTGGCCGGCATCTGCATCGCAATTTTGGACGTACCCACATTGCTGGACACCTGAATCACCTGCTCCACCGTCAACGCGCCGTGCGCGTGCGAGTCGTGGATGGTGGCGCCGTTCAACGTCCAGTAGCCAGGAGCGGTGTCAATCACGGTGGTCGGTTTGACGCGCCCGGTTTCCAGCGCCAGCCCGATCGTGAACGGTTTCATCACCGAACCCGGCTCAAAGGTGTCGGTCAAGGCCCGGTTGCGCAACTGGGCGCCAGTGAGGTTTTGTCGCTTGTCGGGCACGTAGCTGGGGTAATTGGCGAGCGCCAGGACTTCGCCGCTGATGGCGTCAAGCACTACCACGCTGCCAGCCTGCGCACGGTTGGCAATCACGGCGTCGCGCAGCTTCTGGTAGGCGAAAAACTGGACCTTGCTGTCAATGCTGAGCTGCACGTCGCGCCCATCCACGGGCGGCAGCACCTCGCCCACATCTTCCACGGCCCGGCCCAAACGGTCCTTGATCACGTGGCGCAGTCCGGCGCGGCCCACCAACTGCTTGTTGAACAACAACTCAATGCCTTCCTGACCGTTGTCCTCCACATTGGTAAAACCAATCACGTGCGCGGCCGACTCACCCTCCGGGTACTGGCGCTTGTATTCCTTGCGCTGGTAAATGCCCTTGATGTCGAGCGCCGTCACCTGCTTGGCAACGTCCGCATCCACCTGCCGCCGCACCCAGACAAAGGTCTTGTCCTCGTCGAGCTTTTTCACCAGATCGGCGTACGGCATTTCGAGCAAACGCGCGAGCTGCTGTAGCTTGGCCCGTCCAGCGTCGGTGTCGGTCTCGACGTCGTCCGGAATCGCCCAGATGCTGGGCGCTGGCACGCTGGACGCCAGGATCATGCCGTTGCGGTCGAGAATACGACCCCGGTTGGCCGGCAGCTCCAGCGTGCGGGCAAACCGCACTTCGCCCTGGCGCTGGTAAAAATCATTCGCAATGACCTGAATGTAGGCCGCACGCGCAGCCAGGCCGACAAACGACAACGCAATCGCGCCCACCACAAATTTGCTGCGCCAGACCGGCGTGCGGCTGGCCAACAACGGGCTGGAAGTGTATTGGACACTGCGACGGCTCACCGCTCACCTCCCACACGGCCGGGTTCCGTGTAGTTCACATAGGTGGTGATGGCCGGGGCAGCCTGGCGCATCTGCAATTTTTCGCGCGCGATCTGCTCCACCCGGGCCGGCGTTGCCTGCGCGCGTTTTTCCACCTGCAGACGCTCATTGTCTGACTGCAAACGGCGCTGCTCGACCTGGGCCCGATCGAGTTCGGTGAACAGACGACGCGAATCGTACTGAACCCGCACCAGGTAAATGGCACTCAGCACCACCGCCAGCAACAGCACCAGATTGACGCGCGTCATAGCGGCATCCTCCGTGCCACGCGCATGATGGCGCTGCGCGCGCGTGGATTGCGCTGCACTTCCTCGGCGCTGGGCCGGATGCGTTCACCGGCAGTCAACTGCATCACGCGCGGCGCGGCAAACGGCGCGCGCCGATCGAATGCGTCGCGCGAATGCTTGGCGATGAATTGCTTCACGATGCGGTCTTCCAGCGAATGAAAGCTGATCACGGCGAGGCGGCCTCCGGGTTGCAGCACATGCAAACTGGCCTCTAACGCCTGTTGCAGCTCTTCAAGCTCGGCATTGATGAAAATCCGAAAAGCCTGAAATGTGCGCGTTGCAGGGTTCTGGCCCGGCTCGCGGGTTTTGACCGTATCAGCCACGAGTTGGGCCAACTCGGTGGTGGTAGAAATTGGCCCCCGTTCCTGTCGGCGCGCAACAATCGCCTTTGCAATTGACCCAGCAAACCGTTCTTCACCATATTCACGTATGACCTCCGTGATCTGACTGATTTCTGCCGTGGCCAACCACTCGGCAACACTCTCGCCACGCGTGGTATCCATACGCATGTCGAGCGGACCTTCGAAACGAAAACTGAAACCGCGCGAGGCATCGTCGATCTGCGGTGAACTCACCCCCAGATCCATCAGGACGCCGCTGACGCTGGCTGCGGGCTGTTCGCCGAGCTGGGCAAACCCCTGGTGCAGAATGGAAAAGCGTGAATCGCTGATCGCATTGGCAGCCGCCACCGCCTGAGGGTCCTTGTCGAACGCCAGCAGACGGCCACGATCCGACAGCCGCGACAGAATCAGACGCGAGTGCCCGCCGCGACCGAAAGTTGCATCCACATAACTGCCGTGCTCGGCGTCCGTAAAATCGTTCACTCCGTCCGTGAACAACGCATCGACCGCTTCGTTCAACAGGACGGTGGCATGGTTCCATGTTTGTTCCACCGCGCCAGCCTAAAAAGTGAAGTCCTTGAAGACATCAGGCATGTCGCCTTGCATTGCCTGCGCCTCCTGGGTGTCGTAGGTCGCCTTGTCCCACAGCTCGAAATGGTTGCCCATGCCAAGCAGCATGGTGTCGCGGGTAATGCCCGCGGCGGCGCGCAGCTCCGGCGAAATCAGCACACGCCCGGTGCCGTCGATTTCGACATCCATGGCGTTGCCCAAAAAAATACGCTTCCACCACTGCGCCGACATCGGCAGAGCGGCAATGCGCTCACGGAACTTCTCCCACTCCGGGCGCGGGAACAGCATCAGGCAACCGTGTGGATGCTTGGTCAGGGTGAGTTGTCCGCCAGCAGTGGCACTCAACACGTCACGATGCCGGGTCGGCACTGACAGCCGCCCCTTTGCATCCAGACTGAGAGAAGAAGCCCCTTGAAACACGACAGCACACCTCGAATTGCTTTTGCGCACCCACAAAGCAATCGCATGGCATTAATTACCACTTAATTGCACTTTTTTGCACTGTAGCAGCAAATCCAAGTCTTGTAACCCACCAAATCAGAAAATTTTCCAATGAAATCAATGACTTAGCGTCGTTTGTGGAGGCAAACGGACAGGAAAAATCGTTCTAAATGAAGCACTTAGAAAGGGGAATGAATGTGATGGATGAAGCGTTCGCTCAATCTGTTCTCGATAAGGCGCTCGCATGAAAACCACCTCCCTCTGCCTCGCACTGGCCTTCACCATGCCCATGGCCGCCCAGGCTCAGGAGGCCAACCTCACCCAGCAATACCAAACCTGCATGGACAAGTCCGACGGGGCCACGCAAAACATGGTGGAGTGCATTGACGCTGAAGTCAGGCGTCAGGATGCTCGCCTGAACAAGGCGTACAAGGAACTTATGACGGACTTGACCGCACCTCGGATAAAGCGGCTCCAAGATGCGCAGCGTGCGTGGCTGAAGTTCCGCGACAGCAACTGTGCCTTCTACTACGACCCCGAAGGCGGCACCATTGCCCGCGTCAACGCCGTGACTTGCATGATGAACCTTACGGCCAGCCGCGCCAAAGAACTGGCATCCGTCAACCAGCCCTAATGAAAATCAGGGAGGCGTGAGGACATGACCAAAGACCAACTTCAACAAGCCCCCCTGGCGTAGCTGGCCGAGTTGGGCATGCGGTCCACAGCGGTTACGACATTGCCCACGCTGGCCCCACCCCGCAGCGGGCCAGTTGCCATCAAGTGGTGTTGCCATTCCGCCTGCGTGAAGCCATTGGAAAACGCTGCATCAGCCGCGTTCGCTGATTCCACCGCATTCGAACCAGCGTCTGATTTTCAACCGCCCATCTCAGCCTTATTTTTGGGCTTACCAAAAATCCGCGAAGACGCCGCCAAAACGCCCTCGCTGCACCCTCAAAGAATGTAGCGCGACAAATCTTCGTTGCGACTGAGATCGGTCAGACGCACATCCACATAGGGCGCATCGATCGTGACGGCCTGCCCGGCCATGGCGGCGGCGTCAAAACTGACATCGTCCAGCAGGCGCTCCATCACCGTCGCCAGCCGCCGCGCACCGATGTTTTCGGTGCGCTCATTCACATCAAACGCGATCTGTGCGATGCGCGTGATGCCCTCGGGAGTGAACACCAGTTGCACGTTTTCAGTCTGCAGCAACGCCTGGTACTGGCGCGTCAGCGCGGCATGCGTCTGGGTCAAAATGGCCTCAAAGTCTTGAATCGACAGCGGCTGCAACTCAACCCGAATCGGAAACCGGCCCTGCAACTCGGGAATCAGGTCGCTGGGTTTGCTCAGGTGGAACGCACCGGAGGCAATGAACAGAATGTGGTCGGTGCGCACCATGCCGTATTTGGTGGTCACCGTGGTGCCTTCCACCAGTGGCAACAAATCACGCTGCACGCCCTGGCGCGACACTTCGGCACCGCTGCCTTCACCACGCGAAGTGACCTTGTCAATTTCATCAATGAACACAATGCCGCTTTGCTCCAGTAAATGGATGGCCTGGGTGCGGATGCTGTCCTCGTTCACCAGTTTGGCGGCCTCTTCGTCCTGCACCACCTGCAGCGCCTGGGCGATACTGAGCTTGCGCGTCTGGCGCTTGTGCTGGCCCAGCTGACCAAACATGCCCCGCAGCTGCTCCGTCATCTCTTCCATGCCGGGCGGCCCCATGACTTCGAGCTGTTGCACCGGCTGCGCCACGTCAATTTCAATTTCGCGATCGGCCAACTGGCCTTCCCGCAGCTTCTTGCGAAAACTCTGGCGCGCCACGCCTTCCGTTGCGCCAGCGCCCGGTGCGCCGCTCAATTCGGCCCGCGCGGGCGGCACCAGAATGTCCAGAATGCGCTCCTCGGCGGCGTCTGCGGCCCGTTCGCGAACCTTGATTTTTTCCGCCTCGCGCGTCTGCTTTACGGCAATTTCGGCCAGATCCCGAATAATGGAATCCACATCCTTGCCCACATAACCCACTTCGGTGAACTTGGTCGCCTCCACCTTGATGAAAGGCGCATCGGCCAGACGCGCCAGGCGCCGGGCAATTTCGGTCTTGCCAACGCCCGTCGGGCCAATCAGCAAGATATTTTTGGGCGTGATTTCATGGCGCAGCGCTACGTCCACCTGTTGGCGCCGCCAGCGATTGCGCAGTGCGATAGCGACGGCACGCTTGGCCTGGGCCTGGCCGACAATGTGACGGTCCAGTTCGGTAACAATTTCTTGTGGTGTCATACAACCTCCCTGCGTGCACTCAGTCGAGCGTCTCGACCGTGTGATTCATATTGGTATAAATACACAGGCCGCCGGCAATTTCCAGCGAGCGCCTGACGATATCGCTGGCCGACAACTCGGTATGGTTCAACAACGCCACCGCCGCCGCCTGGGCATAGGCGCCACCCGAACCAATCGTGACAATGCCGTCTTCCGGCTCCAGTACATCGCCATTGCCGGTAATGATCAGCGAGGCATCCCGGTTGGCTACCGCCAGCATGGCCTCCAGGCGACGCAGCACGCGGTCGGTGCGCCAGTCTTTGGTCAGCTCAATGGCGGCCCGCACCAGGTGCCCCTGGTGTTTTTCCAGCTTGGCCTCGAAACGCTCGAACAGCGTAAAAGCATCGGCCGTGGCGCCCGCGAAACCCGCCAGCACCTCCCCGCGATACAGCTTGCGCACCTTGCGCGCAGTCGCCTTGACCACGATGTTGCCCAACGTTACCTGACCATCCCCACCAATAGCCACCTGGTCACCCTGGGGCGTCTTGCGCCGCACGCTGATGATGGTAGTTCCGTGAAACGGTTCCATGAAAAATCCTTTGACTTTGAGCGTCCAGCGCACGCGCGCTCAGACGGCTCGTGGAATGACCCTGGCGTGTTCGTTGATGCCAATCAGGTTGAAAAACGCCGCCACCAGCCGGTGCACGTGGTGAAACTCAATGCTAAGCCCCTGCGCCTCGCGTTGTGCGACCCAATTCAAAATGCTGCCAGCCGCAGCAAAATCAACCCGCAGCAGCGCGCCGCAGCCAATTTGCAACACCGGCTTCGAAGCCTGCGCGGCGAGCAAGCCGTTTAGCGCCTGCGTTGCGTCGCCCAGGATTTCGCCCCGCAATGCGCTCGAACCAGCAGCCACCTCCCGCCATTCAAGGGCGCACTGCGCCGCCTGCCAACGCGGCGAGGCCACGGCATAGAGGACGCCGTAGTCGTTTGCCACCCGCTCAAACTCGGCCTGCAAGCCCAGCGCACGCAGCGCCGCCATCCGCACCAGCCACCATTCGGCATCCACCAGTGGCCCGGTGTTGGGCGTGGCGTTGCGCAACGCCTGCAGCAACGACTCGGTCCCAGAAAAATAGGCCTGGACCGACTCGGCGCACACGCTGTCAAACAACTGCAGCAAATACGCCCGGACTTCCGGTGCAAACTGTTGCAGCAAATCCCAGTTCAAAAACCAGGGCATGCGGTGGCTGGCCATCATGTCCTGCAGTCGCAACATGTCGGCCAAACCCAGCTCGGCGGAACAGTCCCAGGAAGCAGCCTGGGCAACGGCAGGATCGGTGCCAGCGGCGGCATAGTTCGCGCTGCTTCCAAGATCAAACCAAACCGGTTGTGCGCCAGCCAACTGGGCCGCAAACGACTGCACAGCCCCGTCAAAATCAACCCGGCGATTGGTCGCCCGGTACAAATCAAGCAGCGCCGCCACCCAGAACAGGGCACGCGCAGGCAACACCAGTGGGCCCCGCAGGGCGTCCAGCAAAAGCTGCTCGGCGCCGGTGACATCATCATTGGCGAAGCGAATCGCGGCCTCCTCCAACTCGGCGTCACCCTGCATCCCGTCGACATCGGCCGCACTGTGGCGCGACGCGGAAAGCCCAGCCTCGACCCCGCCCACAGCCACCTCGCAGGGGGGCTGCGTTCGCTGCGTATCGCGCGCCGCACTGGCCGACTGGTGCACCACCTCGGACAGGTGGGTGGGCATGAATTCAGTGGCCCGCGTGTTGTCCGGCGCGCAGGTGACGGCAAATGCCTGCGTCACGCCGTAGTTCTGGGATTGGCGCATGGTGGCCAGCATGGACGGGGACGTCGGCGCGAACCCTGTGGCGGGTGTAAACCCAAATTCCATTGGTTCGGATGCGGGCGCTGCCGTCGGACGCGAGGCCGCAGCACCCGCTTCGTTTTTGTTGCGCCACCACTGCTTGGACATCTGTGCTTCGATGTCATCGATTTTCTTCAGCGTCACCGCCACCGCGCTCTCATCCTGATCGGACGGCACGCTGCTTTGAAAACTCGACAGGGGCTCAGCGTTGCTGAGTCCATTCAGATTGCGGTTGCGCAATTTACGCAGCTGGTCAAATTCGCGGCGGCGCACAAAGTCGTTTTGCCGCTTGCGCTCAATCATGGCCTGCAGAGCGTGTTTGTCGTAGGCCACCTCTTCGCGCTGCTGCGGCAGGCCCAGCTCCGACCAGTCCTTGGTCGGGTTGCGCACAAACGACGCCATCTTCGACAGCAAACCAGGACGTTCGTCTTCAGTAGGCATGGAAATGTCGTTTCTACAGAGTTGCTAGCAAACCCACACGCTGCGCACCAAACGCAGGCAACGCGCCTGACTCAGTCACCAAACATTTTCTGCTTGAGCTCGCGGCGTTGCTGCGCTTCCAGCGACAAGGTGGCGGTCGGGCGCGCCAACAGTCGGCCAACCCCAATAGGCTCACCCGTTTCGTCGCAGTAACCGTAATCGCCAGCGTCAATGCGCGCAATCGACTGCTCAATCTTCTTGAGCAACTTGCGCTCGCGGTCGCGCGTACGCAACTCCAGCGCGTGCTCTTCTTCAATCGTTGCACGGTCGGCTGGATCGGGCACCACCGACGTGTCTTCACGCAAATGCTCCGTGGTTTCGCCCGCGTTGTTCAGAATGTCCTGCTTCAGGGTCTGAAGTTTGAGCCGGAATGCCGCCATTTGAACGTCATTCATATAGTCGTCGTCCGACATGGCGAGCAGTTCAGCGTCGGTAAGTTCAGCAACCGGCTTGGTTTTCCAGTTGTTGGCGAGTTTGGCGTCTTTTTTGATAGAGGATGGCAAGGCAGGAACGATCACAGGAGATGAAACAGATTGGCTATAGCTGGCCTTGGCTGCAGTCGATGCAATCGACTGCGCCATGGAAGGCACGGTCAGCTGTGCCAGGCGGGAAGATGGACGTCCGGCACGCGAAGCTTGCGCCGCCGCAGGGCTCGGCACGGAAGTCAGAACAGGGGATATTTTGACCGGCTCTTTGGAAACCGGTTTGACCACGGCGGGCGCCTTCACGGCAATGGCCGTGCGCGTCACGGCCACGCTTTTGGTTCCGCTTTTGGCTGTCGCCTGGACCGCCGCCTTAACAGCGGTCTTCGCCGCTGGTTTGGCCGCAGGCTTGGCGGGCACTTTCGCCGACGCCTTCACCGCCACTTTGGCCGGTGATTTGGCAGTCGCCTTGGCAACGCTGCTGGCGCTGACTTTTTCTGCCGGTTTGGCAACTTTCAGCACGGGGACCTCTTTCGTTTCCTTGGCCGCCTGGGACTTCTTAACATCCTTGGACGGCTTGACAAGCTTGGCCGGTTTGGCCGGTTTGGTCTCTTTGGCTGCTTTGGACACCTGAACTGCAGCCTTCGCTTCGGACTTGGACGCAGCCTTGGCCGACTTCACAGAAGACTTGGTCTTTTCAGACGCCGCCTTTCCGCTCTTTTTCGATGTGGCTTTCACTTCTGGTCTCCTGGCAGAACTCGTATTTTCTTGTTCAATGGCATCTGCGCCCCCCAATGGACCGGTTTGCACCGCGTCGGACGTACCGTCTCCGGCGCGCGAGTTTACAGGCTTCGCTATCGGAAAACCCATTAGTTGCAAAATCGAGACAATCATTTGGCACTCCGCCCGCATTCCAAACCACACATAGCGCACGCAACCACCGCACGGCAACCCGACGCCCCCTGCGGCGCCCCTCCCCCGTCAAGCCACGCCAGAGACTCAGCAAAACCAATGAACAGGATTTTGCAGAAACTCCTTAAGGACCCTCTGCATAACTCCCTGCGGTCTGTGATCAGCCGGACTCGGGCGTTCTGCTGCGTTGCTTTTCTCACCAATAGCCCAGCTATTGGCTTCAAAAAGACGCCTTGCAGCCCATCCCGATCC
>Ga0316222_1003083_pt1 | contig 16786 bp, 14 predicted proteins | sample TBH18011metaG_FD_206008 | JGI IMG/M metagenome (GOLD analysis project Ga0316222, IMG submission 206008) | Freshwater microbial communities from Trout Bog Lake, Wisconsin, USA - TBH18011 | ecosystem: Environmental > Aquatic > Freshwater > Lake > Hypolimnion/Profundal zone | place: USA: Wisconsin...
AAACACAGGTTGAATTAGCACAGGTGCGCTATAGGATGTCCCGCTTGGTTAGGGCTTGGAGTCATTTGGAGCGCCAGCGCGGCGGTATTGGTGTACGAGGTGGTCCTGGTGAAACACAGATGGAGCTTGATCGGCGTATGTTGGCTACCAAAGCAAAGCGCCTTGAGGCTGAGCTTGAAAAACTGCAACGTCAACAGCGCACCCAGCGCCGAGCACGAAACCGAAAGGATATTTTTTCTGTTTCTTTGGTCGGGTATACCAATGCGGGTAAATCGACCTTATTTAACGCTTTAACGAAAGCTGGCACTTATGCCGCCGATCAGCTGTTTGCCACCTTAGATACCACTTCTAGGAAGGTGCATTTGGAAGGGGTAGGGTCAATTGTGGTCTCTGATACTGTCGGATTTATTCGAGATTTACCCCACCAATTGGTAGAGGCATTTCGGGCTACTTTGGACGAAACTATACATGCGGACCTTATTTTGCACGTGATTGATGCCTGCAGTCCGGTTGAGCGTGAGCAAAAAGCAGAGGTTGAGGCTGTTTTACGGGAAATCGGCGCCGATTCCACCCCGCGTATAGAGGTTATGAATAAGATTGACCAGATGCCGCAGACCTTTACGAGGGGGCCGGTTCTCCACAGGGACACCGATGGCATGCCAAGTCAGGTTTTTATCTCGGCTAAAACAGGTTTGGGCCTTGATTTATTGCGTCTCGCATTGGGGGAATGCTCACAAATGACTGATAGAATAAGGGTCGAGCAGAATCGATCGAAGTCTCAGATGGCCTCAGATGAATTTTTGGAACCACTGGCTGAGCGACCTGAATCCGCTGAATTTAACCCGCTACCAAATCGCCGATATTCACCCAATGACGCTTAAATTTCTCGACCTATTCTCGGTCAATAGTCCAGGTGATGGACAGCAAGATGCTAAGGGTAGCCAGGGCGGGGGACAGGTACCCAGCGCTGGTTCCGGCAATGGGGCCGATACATCGAAGCCCACCAAGCCAGATGCCCCCCCTGATCTGGATGAATTGTGGCGTGATTTTAATGATCGCTTAGGGGGTATTTTTGGCGGCAAAAGCAATCCTAAGTCGGATGCTGGCCCCTCTATCAAGCCATCGCCGACCCGTGTGAATGCCGGGGATATTCTCCCGCCTTCTGAGCGCAATCGTCCCGCAGGTAGCGGCCAAAAGCAGCCTAGTTTGCAATTTAATTATCGACTGAACTCACAGGCAGGTATTCCGCTGATTGTTGCTGGGCTGCTCTTGTTATGGTTGTGCAGTGGATTTTTCATCATTCAAGAGGGGCAGGCTGGCGTTGTAATGACCTTTGGAAAATATGATTATTCCGCTAAGCCTGGTATCCACTGGCACTTTCCCTGGCCAATTCAATCCGCAGAAACGATTAATGTTTCAGGGGTCCGCACGGTAGAGGTGGGTCGACCACTTTTGATAAAAGCAAGCAATCAAAAAGAGTCATCGATGTTGACGCAAGACAACAACATTGTTGATGTTCCATTTTCTGTGCAGTACCGCCTAAAAGATCCAACCGAGTATGCATTTACCAATCGAAATCCTGACGCAGCAGTTATACAGGCTGGAGAAGTGGCGGTTCGTGAGGTTGTTGCACGCAATCCAATTAATCAGGTGCTGTATGAGGGCCGTGAAAAAATCGCTATTGATATAGCTGGCTCGATTCAGAAAATTTTAGATGGCTATCAGACTGGCATTGATGTTGTTAGCGTCACCCTGGGTAATGTTCAACCCCCCGAACAGGCTCAAGCTGCGTTTGACGATGCGTTAAAGGCAAAGGCGGAAGAAGATCGCTTAAAAAGCGAGGGGCAGGCATATGCTGACGACATTATTCCTCGCGCAAAGGGTGCTGCTTCGCGCTTAATTCAAGAGGCGGAAGGGTATAAGTCACGCGTGATCTCATCTGCTGATGGTGACGCTTCTCGATTTAAGCAAGTTTATGCGGAGTATGCAAAGGCACCGCAGGTCACGCGAGATCGAATGTATATCGATACGATGCGCGATGTATATAGCAATGTCACTAAAATTTTGGTGGATACGACAAAAAATAGCAGTCTTTTATATCTCCCGTTGGATAAGCTAGTCGCTCAAGTAACCACAGAAAGTTCGCATTCAGTTGCTAGCCAAGCGCCAGCGTCAGACTCTGCGACACCGTCACTCCCATCTGGCCCGGTTGTGGTTGGGCAGCCTGCTGCTGCTAACCCGGCCGCTAGTACTACTTCCGCTCCAATTCCAGCTCCAAATACAACGGTCGACAAGCGTGAAAGTTTGCGAAGTCGCGATAGGGATTCTCGCTAATGAATCTAACTCGTGCCATCGCAATCTCAATTGCATTAATTGTGCTGGCTTACGCATTGTCGTCAAGCATCTTGATTGTTGATCAACGTCAATTTGCATTGGTGCTTTCATCAAATCAAGTAGTTCGGGTTATCGATGAGTCTGGTTTGCAACTGAAATACCCTGCACCATTACAGACGATTCGCATGTTGGATCGCCGAATTCTAACGGCCGATAATCTTGAAGGCGATCGTTTCACCACAGCCGATAAGAAGAATATTTTGGTTCGCTCTTATATGAAGTGGCGCATCACGAATCCCACAAAATTCTTCCTAAATATGAAGGGTGATGAACAATTTGCAGAAAGTCAGTTGAATAAATTGCTACGTGATGCATTAAACCAGCAAATCTCGCGGCACACCATTCATGAATTGATTTCTGATGAGCCAGACCAGCTGATGGAGGCTATTCGAAAGCAACTTACAGCCGGGTTGGGCGATAGCGGTATAGAGGTTATTGATGTACGCTTAACAAAGGTTGATTTCTTGGCTGAAACCACTAATGCTGTTTATCAGAGCATGGCCGATGAGCGCCAACGCCTTGCTAATCAGTTGCGCTCGATTGCAGTTGCTGAATCGGATCAGATACGTGCGAATGCTGAGCGGCAGCGCGAGACCATTCTCGCAGAAGGATATCGGGATGCTCAAAAGATTAAAGGCGCAGGGGATGCAAAGGCGGCAGCCCTTTATGCTGATGCTTTTAACCGCGACCCTCAATTTGCGCAGTTCTATCAAAGCCTTGAGGCATATAGAAGTACTTTTAAAGACAAGAAGGATGTGATGTTGTTGGAGCCTAATGGCGACTTCTTTAAGTTCTTACATAAAAAATAAACGAAAGTGGATTGATCTGATCATGAATCGTTGGTTATTGCCTGAAGATATTGCAGATATTTTGCCTGCAGAAGCTCGCAAAGTTGAGGATTTGCGTCGTGCAATTCTGGATCTCTATCAATCCTATGGGTATGAGTTGGTAGCCCCTCCCATGTTGGAGTTTTTAGATTCATTATTAACTGGAACGGGCTCCGATTTAAATTTGCAAACCTTTAAATTGGTTGACCAGCTGTCAGGTCGAACCCTCGGACTGCGTTCAGATATTACTCCACAGGTTGCGCGTATTGATGCCCATCTTCTAAATCGCGCTGGAGTGACTCGGCTTTGCTATGCGGGCTCTATTGTGCATGCGCGCACGCCTGTAGGTCGTTCAGCGCGTGAAGAGTTGTTACTCGGCGCTGAAATTTATGGTTGTGCAACATGGCAAGCTGATTTAGAGGCGATTTCATTACTGCTTAAGACCATTCATATAGCCGGTCTTAAGCGAGTTTATTTAGATCTTTCGCACGCTGGTGTATTGGCCGGCATAGTGGAGAAACTGGAGTTTACTGCTGCTGATATGGAGGCTCTTTATGAATTGCTTCAGTCAAAAGATCGTCCACGTCTGAAGGGTTGGCTCGGCAGATTCCCAATAGATTCAGCCAGCGCCTTGATGGCGTTAACGGAGTTAAATGGCCCATGCGCAGAAGTTATCGCTGCAGCCAAACAGATTTTGCCAAAGAGTGACACTATCAACCGGGCAATTGGGGAATTGGATCAATTGGTGGCGGCTATAACAACCTTAGGTGATGGTGTTGAATTAAGTATTGATTTGGCTGATTTACGAGGTTATCAGTACCATAGTGGCGTGATGTTTGCGGCGTATGTTGACATGCTGCCACAACCGATTGCGCGCGGCGGTCGTTATGATCATGTAGGCAAGGCATTTGGAAGATCTCGTCCAGCCACCGGGTTTTCATTTGATCTTCTGACCTTGGCCAATCTCTCGCCTATTCATGAGCGTAAGCGTGCTATTTTGGCTCCCTGGGATCAAGATCCAGATTTGCTTGCCGCCATCGCTGAGCTTCGTAAGGGCGGCGAAGTGGTGATTCAGGTTTTAAGTGGCGATCATCCGAGTTATGCTGAGTATGACTGTGATCGAGTGTTGCAAAAAACGGGAAACTCCTGGACCATTGCTCCACAAAACCCGTCTGCGCACTAAATCATATTTGCATTAATTAATCTTTGTAATTATTTTTTTGGATTTCATTATGTCTTCAAAGCAACAAGCACAAGGTCGTAACGTCGTCGTCATCGGCACCCAGTGGGGGGATGAGGGTAAGGGCAAGGTAGTCGATTGGCTAACCGATCACGCCCAAGCTGTTGTGCGCTTTCAGGGAGGGCATAACGCTGGTCACACACTCATCATTGGTGACAAGAAAACCATTCTCCGCTTAATTCCGTCTGGGATTATGCATCAGGATGTCATTTGTTATATTGGCAATGGGGTTGTGCTCTCGCCTGAAGCGCTTTTTAAAGAAATTGGCGAGCTCGAGGCAGCGGGCCTACATGTTCAGTCTCGCTTGAAAATCTCAGAGGCAACGACCTTAATTCTCCCGTATCACATTGCTATTGACCAGGCTCGCGAGAAAAAGCGGGGAGAGGCAAAGATCGGAACTACTGGACGAGGCATTGGCCCCGCCTATGAGGACAAAGTTGCGCGGCGTGCATTACGTGTCCAAGATCTGTTTTATCCCGAAAAATTTGCAGAGCAATTGCGTGAAAACTTGGAATACCACAATTTCATGTTGACGAACTACTACGGAGCGCAACCGGTTGATTTTGATACTACTCTGGCCGATGCAATGTCTTATGCTGAGCGTATCAAACCGATGGTGGTTGATGTCTCTAGCGCACTCTATGCTGCTGAACAAGCTGGTCAAAATTTATTGTTTGAGGGTGCTCAAGGTACGCTACTGGATATCGATCATGGCACCTATCCTTACGTCACCTCGAGCAACTGTGTGGCGGGCAATGCTGCAGCAGGATCTGGAGTTGGCCCTGATTCCTTGCAATACATCTTGGGGATTACTAAGGCCTATTGCACGCGTGTAGGCGCCGGTCCTTTCCCGAGCGAGTTATATGACCACGATAATCCAGCCAAGCAAGATCCGATTGGCGTGCGATTGGCTGAAGTCGGTAAAGAGTTTGGCTCGGTTACTGGTCGCCCCCGTCGCACTGGATGGCTAGATGCCGCTGCATTGAAACGCTCCATTCAGATTAATGGCCTTTCTGGCTTATGCATCACCAAGCTCGATGTGCTGGATGGCCTAGAAACCATTCGCCTGTGTGTTGGGTACACGTTGGATGGCCAAAAGCTGGATGTTTTGCCGCGTGGCGCTGAATCAGTAGCTCGTTGCCAGCCAATTTATGAAGATTTTCCAGGGTGGAAGGGTAGCACCTTTGGGGTGCGAGAGTGGGATAAATTGCCATTAGAGGCGCAAAAATTCCTGCGTCGCATCGAAGAAGTAGCTGGAAAACCGATTGCTATGGTCTCAACCGGCCCAGAGCGCGACGAAACTATTCTGCTCCAGCATCCTTTTCAGGAATGATGCAAAATATTTACCTTCTTTATTCTTTAACACCCGCTTAGAAACAAAGGTTTTGATATGACTGCACGCACCCTCTGCAATGGCCTTCAAGTTGCCACTCCTCTTTATCAATTTATTGAATCTAAGGTTCTTCCGGGTACCGGCATTCAAAGCGCTGATTTTTGGAAGGGGTTTTCTGAAATCGTAACGGATTTGAGCCCAATTAATGAAGCATTATTAGCTAAACGAGATAGATTACAGGCTGATTTGGATCGCTGGCATCAAGCTAATCCAGGCCCAATCAAGAATATGCCTGCGTACCGCAAGCATCTCCAGGAAATAGGTTATCTTGATCAGGTGCCGGGTAAGGTGGTGGGCAGCACCCAAAATGTAGATGACGAATTGGCATTACAAGCTGGTCCGCAATTAGTTGTTCCGGTACTGAATGCCCGATATGCTCTCAATGCAGCCAATGCACGTTGGGGCTCACTGTACGACGCTCTTTATGGTACTGATGTTATTCCAGAGGAAGATGGCGCCACAAAATCAGGTTCTTATAATCCAATTCGGGGCGCTAAAGTTGTTGCCTATGCCCGCAACTTTTTGGATCAAGCTGCACCATTAGCGTATGGCTCTCATCGTGATTCTGTGCATTATGGTGTTGATCGAAATTCATTAAAGGTAACCCTTAAGGATGGCAGTATTACAGGGTTAGTAAATGAAAGGCAATTCATAGGCTTCCAAGGAGAGGCTAGTGAGCCAACATCAATTTTGCTTCGGAACAATGGCATTCATATTGATATTGAAATCAATAAAACCAAAACAATCGGCGCTAGCGATCCCGCTGGAGTCAATGATGTAGTTTTAGAGGCTGCTCTCTCGACAATTCTAGATTTGGAAGATTCTGTGGCTGCTGTAGATGCCGACGATAAGGTCTTGGCTTATGAGAATTGGTTGGGGATTTTGAAGGGCACACTGGTCGAAAAGGTGAGCAAAGGCGGTACAACATTTACACGAGCTTTGAATCCAGATCGCCAATACAAAGCAGCAATTGGTGCAGAAGATGCGAAAGATGGCATTGTTACTCTGCACGGGCGTTCTCTATTATTTCTGCGCAATGTAGGCCATTTAATGACCAACCCAGCTATTTTGACTGCGGATGGTAAGGAAATCTATGAGGGCATTTTGGATGCAGTGGTCACAGTATTGATTGCGCTCCATGATATTAACCGCCCTGCAAGTCAGTCAATTGGAAATACCCGCAAGGGCTCTGTTTACATCGTCAAGCCAAAAATGCACAGCCCTGAAGAAGTTGCCTTTGCTGGCGAGTTATTTGGCCGCGTCGAAAAATTACTTGGATTGCCGGCTGATACTGTGAAGCTTGGAATCATGGATGAAGAACGCCGCATGAGTGCAAATATTAAAGCAGCTATTGCAGCAGCAGGTGCTCGCGTAGCGTTTATTAATACCGGATTCCTGGATCGCACCGGAGATGAAATGCATACCTCTATGCACGCTGGCCCAATGATGCGCAAGGGGGATATGAAGTCTAGCAAGTGGCTATCGGCCTATGAGCGACGCAATGTCTTAGCTGGTCTAGATTGCGGTTTACGAGGACGCGCACAAATTGGTAAAGGTATGTGGGCCATGCCAGATTTGATGAAGGCAATGGTTGAGCAAAAGATTGTTCACCCTAAAGCTGGCGCAAATACTGCCTGGGTTCCATCACCTACAGCAGCTACCTTACATGCATTGCATTATCACCAAGTCAATGTGGCTGAGTTGCAAAGGGAGATGGAGAAATTAGATACCGCCGCGGAAGCAGAGGCGCTAATGGATGATTTGCTCACGATTCCAGTTGTTGAAAATCCAACTTGGATGAAAGAGGAGATTCAGCAAGAATTGGATAACAACTGCCAAGGCATCTTGGGTTATGTAGTTCGTTGGATTGATCAAGGGGTTGGTTGCTCCAAAGTTCCCGATATTCACAATATTGGCCTCATGGAAGACCGTGCTACCTTGCGGATATCTAGTCAACATATTGCTAATTGGCTCTTGCATGGCATTGTTACTGAAGCGCAAGTCAATGAAACATTGCAGAGAATGGCTAAAGTAGTGGATGGTCAAAATGCCGGTGATCCGCTTTATCAGAATATGATGCCAAATTATCAGAATTCATATGCATATAAAGCGGCAAGCGATCTAATTTTCAAAGGGCTTGAACAACCAAGTGGTTATACCGAGCCGCTGTTGCATGCTTGGCGTCAGGTTGTTAAAAAGGCTGCTGGCAAATAATTGAGCAAGTTCGAGGCTGTGGTGTCGAATGCAATGCGATGGACTTACCTTTCGGTAGGTCCATTTTTATATCTCCGTCTTCGCTAGTGATGTTTAGGTTTCTGAGTCTTTTTAAACATACCTCATCTGAGCTCAAATTTTGCTGGAATGATGGCGGTAGGGGGGAAGCAGGATTTAAAGGGGGAGCCGGGGATTGCGTTGTGAGGGCAATAGCAATAGCGGCACGCCTGCCGTACATGCAGGTGTACGATGACTTGCGCAATGCAAATGCGATGTATGCGCATTCAAGAAATGATCGATTGGCTAAGCGCTTACATGAAACTGGGTCCTCGCCCCGGAATGGAAACCATCGCAAGGTATTTCATCAATACATTATTCATTTGGGTTTTGAGTGGGTCCCAACCATGACGGTGGGAGCGGGCTGTCAGGTTCACTTGCGTGCTGATGAATTGCCTATGGGCACCCTTATCGTCAAAGTATCCAAGCATTTGAGCGCTATTATTGACGGTGTGATTCAGGACACTCATAACCCCTCCAGGGGTGGAAGCCGTTGTGTTTACGGATACTACTTAAAGCGCTCCGGATAAGTTGATCGTTGATGTATGCAAATTAAAGGGGTAAATATGATTAAATTTCAACGGCCAGATGGTCAATGTGCGAATGCTTATTTGGCGGAGCCGCCGAACCCAAAGGGCGCCCCAGGGATTGTGGTTATTCAAGAGTGGTGGGGTCTAAATGACCAAATCAAAGGCGTGGCTGATCAATTAGCTGCCAATGGTTATAGAGCCTTGGTTCCTGATCTGTATCGCGGCAAAACTGCCTTAGAGGCGAATGAGGCTGAGCACTTGATGAATGACCTGAACTTTTCCGATGCTGCTACTCAAGATATTCGTGGAGCAGTTCAATATTTAAAGAATTCAGGATCAACTAAGGTGGCGGTGACGGGTTTTTGTATGGGCGGTGCTTTGACGGTTTTATCGGCATGCCATGTTCCAGAGCTAGATGCAACAGTAGTTTGGTATGGCTGTCCGCCATTGGAGTTTGTGGATGCGCAAAAGATGGTGAAGCCTATGATGGGGCACTGGGCGCTGCACGATGATGCATTCCCGATAGACATGGCAAATCAATTGGAGGAAAAACTACTGAAAGCTGGTGCACCAGTAACATTTTATCGTTACGATGCAAAGCATGCCTTTGCAAACGAAGAGGCTAACGCCAAAAACTTGCCATTTTTACAATATAGCGCGGAGTCAGCAAAGCTAGCCTGGGAACGTACTATGACGTTTTTTAAAGCCCACCTGTTTAGCTGATTTTAATTACACCGACCATTGACTATTACTGATTGCGATGCATCTCTTTACTGAAAACCTTGCTATTGAAATTGCAACTTATTACCGAAATCTCGCATTGGGTCACGGCGTTATCCCCAAAGTTTTTACCTTAGTCAATTCCGATGGCGATCAGTACCTTTTCTTTATAGATGATTTGCCTTTAGAGGAGGCCGAACAATCATCTTTTCTGGCGTACATCGTGCAGGCCCACAACGCCGTTTGTTACGCCAGAGGAACCTTGGTTATCTTAGATAATCAAGAGCAGTTGATAGAGTACGCGGTTATTGATAAAGATAATGCTGATGCAATTGTTTGTTCTGCAGAGCTCACACGTAATAGTGATGACAAACCAGTTGGCTTAACTGAATTCGACAAAACTCTAGCTCCAAAACAGAAAATCTTCTTTAATGGCTTATTTACGCCCATTAAATTATCTGCTAAGAAGAGTGAAGAGTTTGCTGATCTTTGGGATGAAATGAAAACCAAGATTTTGCATAGAACCATGGATTTATAGTGAGGGAGGCTGGAAAAGCCAGGTATTTTGTTTGATTTAGCAGCCGCAACCCTATAAAATGGGCGAAGTGGTGCTAAATCATGTAATTTGGTGCCCAGAAGAGGACTCGAACCTCCACAACCTTTCGATCGCCAGCACCTGAAGCTGGTGCGTCTACCAATTTCGCCATCTGGGCATTTCCACATTATAAGGGTTAGGGTGTTCTGGTGAGAATTTCATCCTCATTGGCTTTTTCCCTTCTGACCTGATGGTTTGATACAGTAGCCTTAATGAATAACAAAGATACATATTAGGCATGAATTTGCCGAAGGAATTCAATGCGTAAAGCAAAAAATGTGACCCCTCGTGAGGCTGACCGTTTCGGTACAGTTCAGGGTCACCGAGATGGGTTTGGGTTTGTCATTCCCGATGATGGCGGAGAAGACATCTTCCTGTCTGAAAAAGAAATGTCGCGTGTTATGCATGGCGATCGAGTGACTGTTAGGGTCCTGGGTACTGATCGCCGTGGACGCCCAGAAGGGCAGATTGTTGATGTAGTGCTGCATGCGAATAAAGTAGTCATTGGGCGTCTTCTAAACGAAAATGGCGTTCTTATTGTTGCTCCAGAAGATAAGCGAATTGGCCATGATATTTTGATTCCGCCAAAAGCCCAAGGTAACGCAAAGTTGGGGCAGGTTGTTAGCGCGGAAATTATTGATTACCCAGACAGCTATCGACAGGCTGTAGGCCGAGTCGTTGAAGTGCTTGGTGAGATTGATGATCCAGGCATGGAAATTGAGATTGCAGTGCGCAAATATGGAGTGCCACATATTTTCTCTGCAGCGGCCATGAAAGAGGTGGAGGCCCTACCTGATTCCGTTCAGCAAGCGGATTTACAGGGTCGCGTTGATCTACGAGATGTGCCACTAGTGACTATTGATGGTGCAGATGCGCGAGACTTTGATGATGCGGTGTATTGCGAGCCCGTGGTCTATGGCAAGAGCAAAGCATGGCGCTTAATTGTGGCCATCGCCGATGTTTCTCATTACGTAAAGCCGGGTCATCCACTCGATGATGAGGGGCTGCTCAGGGCAACATCTGTATATTTTCCGCGGCGCGTGATACCCATGCTCCCTGAAAAAATCTCTAATGGCCTATGCTCATTAAATCCTGGTGTGGATCGTTTATGTATGGTGTGTGATTCAGTGGTTGATACCAATGGAATCGTGCTTGCCTATCAGTTTTACCCAGCGGTAATGCATTCTGCGCAACGATTTACCTATGACACTGTCTGGGAGATCTTGTCTAATAGTAAAGGCCCGGAGGCGACTCGCTTTGCGCAATTTAGGCCTCTTTTAACCAATCTATATTCTCTTTATAGGATTTTGTTGGCTGCTCGTGAAAAGCGGGGGGCTATTGAATTCGAAACAACTGAAACACAAATTATTAGCAATGAACTTGGCAAGATATTGCGCATTGAGCCTCGTATCCGCAATGAAGCACATCGACTTATTGAAGAATGCATGCTAACGGCCAATGTTTGCGCCGCTGACTTCATTGCGAAGAACAAGCATCTTAGTCTTTATCGTGTTCACGGCGAACCATCTGAGGAGAAATTATTAACCTTACGCCAAGTATTGCGAACCTCGGGGCTTTCTTTGGGTGGTGGCGATAAACCAAAACCAAAGGATTTTGCAAAGTTGATGCGCGAAATCAAGGATCGCCCAGATGCCAATATGCTCCAGTCGGTTGTCCTTCGAGCAATGCAGCAGGCCATGTACCAGCCCGACAATGAGGGTCATTTTGGCTTGGCTTATCCCGCCTACTCGCATTTCACAAGTCCGATTCGTCGCTACCCTGATTTGCTAACGCATCGCGTCATTAAGTCGATTCTTGAGAAGAAGCCTTATACGCCTGTATTGCCAGCAAAAGTACCCCTGAATTTAACCCTCCCCCGAAAAGGCAAGGGAAGAGAAAATGCAGTCAATGCTAAAAAATCTCACCATGAAGGCAAAGAAGCAGCATCTAAAGGTGCCCGTTTGCCCAAAGGTGCAAATGCGGCATTGCCAATATGGGGTCAGCTAGGGGTTCATTGTTCGTCTAATGAGCGTAGAGCGGATGAGGCATCTCGAGACGTAGAGGCTTGGTTAAAGTGCTATTACATGCGCGATCATCTAGGTCAAGAATATTCAGGTACGGTTACGGGTGTTGCTAGCTTTGGTTTATTTGTTCAGCTTGAAAATTTATTTGTTGAAGGCATGATTCATGTTACTGAGTTAGGTGGCGACTATTTCCAATATGATGAAGCTCGTCAAGAATTGCGTGGCGAGCGTACTGGGATTCGATATCGCTTGGGCGATCGCGTGCATGTGTTGGTAAGTCGAGTTGATCTGGATGCTCGAAAAATTGAGTTTAGTTTAGTCAAGTCTGTGGGTAGCGAACCAGGAAGTGGCTCAGGAAGACGGCAAATTATTTTGGCAAGTGATTCTGGTCGCCCCAATAAAAAATCAGCCCCTAGAAGGGGTGAGGCTGGTGGTAGAGCAACTCAAAAGCACGGTGGTGTAAATGTTAATGCTGCTAAATCAGCAGGTACTTTGGGGGCCTCTCAATCAAAAGCAAAAGCTAGCCGGAAGTCTGAGAAGCGCACTAGTGGATCGCCGAAACCAGTTAGGACTAGCAGTAAAACACCGGCGCCTAAACCGCCCGTACGCAGTACTAAAGCAAGACGTAAATAAACAGAGAGTGGTGGTATTGATTAAATGAAACAAATATTAGTTGGATTTCATGCTGTACAGGCGCGCTTGAGGGTCGATCCCGACAGTCTCAAGTCGGTTTACTTTGATCCAGGTCGAAGAGATCGGCGTATGGGTGACTTTTTAAAGCAAGCGGAAGAGGTATTGAAAGACCGATTGCACGCTGCTGATTCTGAGCGTCTCCATAAATTGGCTGGCCATGATCGCCATCAAGGTGTAGTAGCGTTGGCCGATAAAATGACAATTGCTCGCACCATTTCCGAAGTCATCGAAGATGTTGAGGCTGAGAAAGCTACACCATTATTGCTGGTGTTGGATGGCGTTACTGACCCTCATAATTTCGGCGCCTGCCTGCGGGTTGCAGATGGGGCAGGAGTCGACGCGGTCATCATTCCAAAGGATCGCTCGGCATCTATTAATGCCACTGTAAGTAAAGTTTCCAGTGGTGCTTCTGAAGTGATTCCGGTTATTACAGTGACTAATTTAGTCCGTAGCATGCGTGAAATGCAGGAGGCTGGGGTTTGGCTAGTTGGAACTGATGACGGGGCAGAGAAGTCAATTTATGACCTTGATCTGACCGGCTCTATTGCGATTGTGATGGGTGCAGAGGGGGAGGGGATGCGGCGTTTGACCCGCGAAACATGTGATGAGCTGGTGCGCATTCCGATGCAAGGTGCAGTAGAAAGTCTAAATGTATCTGTTGCTAGCGGTGTATGCCTATACGAAGCCCTCCGACAACGGCTGGCAGGGATTGATGGGTAATTATTTTGATTAATGGGTCTAGAGGGAGATGCTATGCAATGTAATCTTGGCCATACCGATCGGGTATTGCGAATGACTATAGGCCTTACCTTGATTGGTTTGGCGGCATTTGGTATCACTTCTGCATGGGCTTGGTGTGGGGTGATTCCTTTTGCGACCGGCGCTATTGGGTATTGTCCAGCCTACAAACTATTAGGAAAAAGTACTAAAAAGAAATGAATGAGCCTATTTTTATTTGGCTAAAAGACTTTCTAATTTTTCGGTATCTATGCAGAAATTGCGGATACCTTCTGCCAACTTCTCAGTGGCCATGGCATCATTATTGAGCTGCAGACGAAAGCTTGCCTCATCTAGCAATAAGGGTTCAATGAGATCATTTTCTAAGTTGTTGGCGGCAAGCTTTTGAATGACAGGTTGCTCACTGGATGCCAATTGTGCAAGCAATTCCGGGCTGATGGTTAATAAATCACAGCCTGCAAGCTCTAGAATTTGATTGGTATTTCTGAAGCTAGCACCCATAATCTCGGTGCTAATACCAAACTTTTTATAGTAATAAAAAATTCTTTTGACGGAATTTACGCCTGGATCATTGGCGCCGCCATTTACCACCTCATTCCAGTCTGATCCTAGCTTAGCTTTATACCAGTCAGTGATTCGACCAACAAACGGGGAGATTAATTGGGCTTTTGCCGCCCCACAAGCCGCCGCCTGGACTAAGGAAAAAAGCAAGGTCATGTTGCAATGAATGCCTTCATTTTCAAGCGCATTAGCTGCTTGAATGCCTTCCCAGGTTGCGGCTAACTTAATCAAAACCCGTTCTCGCTTAATGCCGTTTGACTCATAAAGTGCTATCAAGCGCTTCGCCTTGTCGATAGTGGCCTTGGTGTTGAATGATAGGCGTGCATCCACTTCGGTTGAAACGCGTCCTGGGACAATATGTAAGATTTCTAGCCCAAAGGCCACCAATAGAGGGTCTACTAGCTCAGCTGGGGTCAGCCCTGGGTTGGCAGCCTTGACTTTATTGATGAGGTTTTGATAGGTGCTTTGTTGAGCGGCTTTAAGGATGAGGGAGGGGTTGGTGGTGGCATCCTGCGGTTGAAATTCTCGCATCCTCTCGAAATCGCCGGTGTCGGCAACGACTGTGGTGAAATTCTTTAGCTGACTGAGTGTTGAGTGGTTTGTCGTCATGTTTCTACGGCGCTTTTAAATAAGGTAGCTGAATGTCATATGATAGATGCATTAATTAATCAATTCTATCGAATACGGGGTTCCGGCAATCATGAATCAAGATGAACTGAAGCGGTTGGTGGGTCAGGCGGCATGCGAGGAGGTTTTGAAGTTGCCCGCCGGCCAAGTTCTGGGGGTTGGTACCGGCTCTACTGCAAACTGCTTTATAGATGCATTGGCCCCCCACAAAGATCATTTTGCAGCTACAGTTTCTAGCTCCCACGCGACTACAGAGAGACTGTTGAAATACGGATTTACTGTAGTAGATCCAAACTCGCTTGCATCCCTTCCGGCGTATGTTGATGGGGCGGATGAGATTGATGCTAGCGGATGCATGATCAAAGGTGGTGGGGGTGCATTGACCCGCGAGAAAATTATTGCCTCAATGGCTAAGCAGTTTATTTGTATTTGTGATTCCTCGAAGCAGGTATCTGTCTTAGGGGGATTTGCCTTACCTGTTGAAATTATTCCATTGGCGCAAGGGGTTGTGACACGTGCTTTGGAGAAGTTGGGCGGTCAGGTCAGCCTTCGTTTAACAAAGGGTTTGGGCGACGCGCCTACTCAGCCGTTTGTGACCGATAATGGTGGCTGGATCTTGGATGTGGCGGGCTTGAAAATTAGCAACCCCTTGCTAATGGAATCGCAGATCAATCAAATTGCTGGGGTGATTACGGTCGGCATCTTTGCAAAGGAAGGTGCTGATATATTATTAGTGAGTAATAAGGACGGCATCAGTCGCTTAACTTTCTAAAGTGCTTTAGTGCGCCGAAGAAAACCTATTCAGAAGGCGGTACAAACCCTTGAGCTGTATCAGCGCCACCTTCGAAGAAGTGCTTTTCTACTTGCTTGAGCAAGTATTGCCGCGCGCGTGGATCGGCCATATTGAGGCGATTTTCATTGATGAGCATGGTTTGCTGTTTTAACCAGCCTGCCCATGCCTCTTTGGACACTTGATTCCAGATTTTTTTACCCAAATCACCCGGTAGTGGAGCAAAATCCAAGCCTTCAGCTTCTTTGTTGAGTTTGATGCACTGGACCATGCGTGTCATTTGTAATGCCTTTCTAAATGCAAAAAATAGAGTTTAAAGATCTTTAGTAAGGACCATTGATTTTCGATCCCAGTTGTAGATTTGCTTTCGCTCTTCTGGTAGGTCCTCTACGTTCGCGCGTTTAAAGCCGCGCTTTAGGAACCAATGTTCCGTGCGGGTGGTTAGAACAAAGAGTTTGCGAATACCTTCTTGCTTTGCCCGCATCTCAATTCGCTTTAGCAAGCGTTCGCCGTCACCTGATCCCTGAACATCTGGATCAACCGCTAAGCAGGCTAGTTCACCCACGCCATTGGGAAAGGGGAATAGGGCGGCACAGCCAAATAGAACCCGATCGTGCTCAATGACGGAGAAGCGGTGAATATCTCGCTCGATTACATCCTGTCCGCGAGCCGCCAAAATGCCTTCTTCTTCTAGGGGCATTGTTAGCTGTAATATCCCCCCGACATCATCCTGATTGGCCTCCCGGAGATTTTCGATATCCGAAGATGCCAGCATCATGCCAATACCATCATGGGTAAATAGCTCTTCTAACAATGCACCGTCTTGATTGGCGGGCAAGAAATGCACTCGACTTACCCCTGCGCGAATGGCTCTTCCGGATAAATTAAGCAGGCTTTTCATGCCCAAATCAATATCTTTGTGCAGGGAAATGTATTCCTGGAGTTGGGGTAGGGACAACTCGGTAATGTAGTTATCCTCCTCGTCCTTCAGTCCGCTATAAGGGCTTAAGAAGATCAATTTGTCGGCTTTTAAGGCGGCAGCTGTTGAAGTAGCCACATCTTCGTACGCCAAATTAAAGGCCTGCCCCGTGGGTGAGAAGCCTAAGGGGGATAACAAAACAATCTTATTGCTATCTAAGGAGAGCTTTATTGATGTCGAATCTACTTTTCTAACTAGACCCGTATGAATGTAGTCCACCCCCTCAACGACACCAACCGGCATGGCAGTAATAAAGTTCCCAGAAATTACGGAAATGCGTGAACCAGCCATCGGGGTATTTGGCAGGCCCCGACTAAAGGCTGCCTCAATATCGAGTCTGAGCTCTCCTGCAGCCTCTTTTACACATTCTAAGGCAGCTGCATCGATAATGCGGTAGCTATGCA
>Ga0316222_1003093_pt1 | contig 16745 bp, 30 predicted proteins | sample TBH18011metaG_FD_206008 | JGI IMG/M metagenome (GOLD analysis project Ga0316222, IMG submission 206008) | Freshwater microbial communities from Trout Bog Lake, Wisconsin, USA - TBH18011 | ecosystem: Environmental > Aquatic > Freshwater > Lake > Hypolimnion/Profundal zone | place: USA: Wisconsin...
ACCTTCCAAACTTCTATCCTGGCCTTGGCGGCATCCAACATCATCTTTAAATATTCTTCTTGAACTGTATATTTCTTAATTTCTTCTATCTTTTGAATGTAAGTGTCATGGCTGAGTGCGTAAGCTTCCTTTAGAGCTACGCTTCCCGATTCTTCGTTCATTAAGATTGCTTTTACTGTCTTCAATAGGTGTTCTGACTCGATCCTGCTTCCCTTCGCTACCGAATACTCCTCGGCCTTCTCGACTATGTAAGCTATCGCCCTGTGTGGGTCTATCGTTTGTATTGTTTCGTCCATGATTGTTCATTTCGTTAAGAATGTTTTGGTAAGGTCAATGAAGTTAATTAATTTTTTAGGATCTCTTGTATCCATTGCCTCCAAAAGACCTTTCAGTAGTTCTCTCGAGGTTATAAGATCGTTTGAAAGGTGTCTGAGGTGTTGTTCGAAGTCCGTCTGGCTCACCTTCAGGCTTCGATTGCCGGTTATTGATTTTGATATTAAATCCGCATGAATGCTCATTACTAACTCCTAGTTCGTTAAACAATGTTGAACAGGTTGAACACCTGTAAAACTTCCTACTTCCATTTCTAATCGTTTCTATCATAAATTCATGTTAAGAAACTTCTGAATTGCTTGCTGAGGTCTTATCTCTTTCGTAATCTCATACAGTAATCTTTTCTGCAAAGGGTTTAAGCTTATATACACTCTTCGAATATCATCCTTTGGCGGCCTTCCAGAACCAGGACGTTTACCTCCCTTTGCTCGTTTATGACCTTTTTCAAAGCGCATTTTTCTCTTTTAATTTAGCTTCTATTGCTTTAAACAAATCTATTAAACTGTCTCCTTCTTCCCAATCAAGATCATCTTCACCAGATAACCCTACCCATTCTTTAGTTGGTGTATTAGCCTTTAACCATTCATTCATCATCTCGCCAACTTGATTCCAGTTTTCTGCTTGACGTTCAATAAAATGCCAAGCAATAGCTCCATCTAAGCCCTTCCAATCTTGTTTAGTATCCATTCTTATCCTTTAATTTAGCTTCTATTGCATTAGCAAAATCAAATACACCATTGGTTATATTTTTTCCAATACCAGGATCAGCATCAAAAACTGCAAACCATTCGACTGATATTTCTTCATGTGTCAAACCTATCCATTCTTTAAGCTCACTTTGCTCTTGCTTTAGTGCATCCATAATCGTACGCACCATTCCCTCGCTAAAATGCTCACATAATAATTTAACAGCATCTTCTTTAGTCATATAACCTCTACTCTAAATCTTCTTGGACGTTAATCTCAATATAACCTAGTTTACTATACTTTTTTTCAATTGTTAACCTAATTATTTGATTGTCATCTAAATAAACCACATCATTCATCGCATCCAGTATTGCTTTAGCTAAATTATCAACATCAGGTTTCTTTATATGCTTTACAGATCCATCTAAATAAGCCTCTAAAGCTTTCTTTGGGGTGCTCTTAGGTATTGGCATACCAAACTCTAAATTGACTCTTACAGGGCTTTCTAGAGGCTCAGAGCTACCCATTGCTTCAATAGCTTTATACTTGATTATTTGTTCATAATCTCTTGTTTTGGTAGGAGTGTATGTAGATACAAAGTTACCACGCTTGGCATAGCGAGGCCTACCCTTTGCAACAGGGTCTATATCAACTCTAAAGTGGAGCATGAAAGTCATTAAAAGCTCCTTCTATATTAAATTTAAAATCTTCTAATCTTTTGTAATATTCATTGTCAAACTGCATATCTATAGCATCTTGAATTTCAAGAATATCTATTGCTTTTTCTATTAATTTCCATTTGTGTGTGCTACTTTCACTCAGGTGATCTCTCAATGTTTTGATTGCCATTTGTTTGTTCATTCTTTAATCTTTCAATTTTTAGTTTAACTCGTTCGCCCATCCCAGCAAACAGTTTACTTTGTTTTTGTTTCTCGCCAACGGCAAATCTTATGTATTCAATCCAGCCTGGTTTAATAGCTAATTCTGCGTATTTCCACTCCAAATCTTCTAATGATTCTTCAAATGTCATTTTTTATCCTCAAAGCCTCTTTAGCAAAAGTTAAACAAATAGGTCTTACTGATCGGCCTGCTTGATAGTTAGCCAAAATATCTCTAGCCCATTGTTTACCATCGTAAGTGTTTAAGTGTCTTTCTACCGAGTAAAGTGGAGAACACATTTTTACAAATTGTTTAGCAGTGGGTAAATCATCTTTTATATTTTGTAAACCAAATTTAATCATTTGTAAATTATTTTCAAAACAAGATAACTCTTTTAACCATTCCTCTTTATTTAAGAAATCAGTAACAAATCCTTTCTCTTGAAATCTTTCAAACAATCTATCTATAACTTTTATTTCCATTGCAACACCCCACAACAGTAACCAATAGTAAAAACAAATATAGAGATCAAGGTAGCTGAAATAATTATTCCTACTTTTTGCTTTAATTCTTCATATCTTTTCTCTTTGAAATCTCTATAACTTTCTATGTTATCTAATCTTTGGGTAATAACACCAAAATAACTTTCTACTGCAAGCACTTTCTCATCTGAATAACTCATGCTAGTTAATGTGTTGTCTAATCTATTTTTTAAAATATTTAAACTTTCATTTAATCTTTTTAATTCAACATCAATTTGATCAAATCTTTCATAAAGTTCATCTACACAATTCTTTAAAGAATCTAACTTCATATCTACTTCTACACTTCTTGAAACCATATCTAACTCCTTTAAGTTTACTAATTAAACAATAACCCACGATTTGACAACCAGAGGAAGATCTGATAACTACAAAGATTATTCACTTCATCTTTGCTAATGCTCTCGTTTATCTAGCTTACAAGTTACCTTGTTCAGTTTTTCACTACCCCGAAAAGATCTAGTCTTTAGGAGATACCTGCCTGATTCAGCACGTTTATCTGAGTCTGTCGCATTCACATTCTCAAGGGTCTGGTTGTCTAACCCCGATCAGTATTGCGCTTCCCCAATGAAAAAACCACTTAAGTTAAGTATCTTGGTGACTCTCCTCAATGCTTGATTTGCATGAAGACAAGATACTTAGTTAAGTGGTCTAAAACATTGCGAGTCACTGCAACGCTTTCAGTATATACGATTATGCAGGTATTTCTATTTTTTCTTCAACTTTTTCTTCAATAGGTTCAAACCACTCAGGATGTAAGAGCATTAAAGACTTAATCCTGGGAGCTGGAATTTTATTATTTCTCTTCCATTTGTAAGCGGCTACAACTGTAATCCCTAAGATCTTGGCTACCTTGTACATAGATCCTGCTCTCTTCTCCAGCTCTTCAATAGTTATGTTATCTATTTTTTTTGTCATTCCTAGCTCCTTAAAAGATTTACTATACCACATTCAGTAAACCATATATAAGTATTAGGGTTTACCCTATTAGGGTTTAAAGTACAAAAATAATACAACAACCAATTGATTTAGTTAACCAGTATAGTAAACTACGTTCATCAACAACAGGTTGATTAACTACAAAGGAGTTCCAAATGAGTATGTTAACTGTGTTCTATAACAGCGCAAATGTAGAGGTTTACTTTACATATGATGGTGGTCAAGTAGGGTCAACAGATAGCTTAGGCTTGAAGTATGAGCCTGACTTTGATGAGTACATTGAAATCGATGAAGTTGTTTACAACGGCATTGACATAATACCGGTCCTTAATGATGACAATTTAGATGAGATCGAGCAATTGGTATGGGCCAAGATCCAGGCATCACGCAATGAATATGATGGGGAATAACATGGCATTAGTAGACGAATTAGATGCATATAAACAGGGTTTTGCAGACGGCAAGCAATTTGTACTTGACATGATTTCAGAATCAACCCAACACAAATTTGTAGATGTAGCCCAATTAATAATCTGGATTAGACAACAACAGGAGTCCCAAAATGAAATTAAATAATCGTAATGTTATAGACGTTGAAGTAGATGGTGTTGACCCAACAGATTACCCAGACTTTTGTGATGCATATTTTTGTTATGCAATATGGGAAGACACCAAAGAAGAATTAACTGATGATGAGTTGATTAAACTAACCGAAGAATGTGGTGATGCTCTCCATGAGATGGCATACGAATATTACATATAAGGGGTAAATATGAAAACATTTTCAATTTTTGAAGAGCTGAATAATATGATTACTCAGGGCTTTGCCCGAATCACAGATCCTGAAACATCAAAAGAGGCCGCTAAGAGTGTAGACGTTAGCAACATGGAGCAAGTCGTTCTGGACGTTATTAAAAGCTTTCCAGAGGGTTGTATTAGCCAAGATGTTGAGTCTGTCCTATCCCATGTTAGATCATCATCAATTACACCTCGATATCGTCCTTTAATCCATAAAGGATTAGTAGTCGATACAGGCCAGAAACGCCCAGGGTTTTCAGGCCGCAATCAACGAGTAATGAAGGCAGTATGAGAATTGAACTAGATGGGCCATATAGTTGGTCATTTAAGAAAAGATTAGTAAACTATTTAAAGGAGATCCAAAATGAAATTAAAGCAAGAGTACGAAGATTTTATAGCTAAGAATTTAAAAGAATTCTATGGATTGTATTATTGTGAAACCTGTTTGGAATTACAAACAACCAATGACGAATGCTGTGGACACAAACACTTTCTCAGCTTTCAGGAGTTTGACAGGGAAACTCAGCGCAAAATAGTCTCAACAGAATTTGATCGCTATGCGTGAAGAGTGTCAGGGCGAGGGAAAGTACTGCGGAATTAAAAGGCATACCAAAGCCTTTAAGATTGAGCACTCTGACCTTTCCCTTGCAAAGTATCCAGGCTCATACAAATGTAGCACCTGTGATACTTTATTTGACTATGAAGTGGTTAATAAACAGATAATTTATAAGATTAGGAATAAAACAAATGAACACATACCAGAAATTGAATCTAGCGAGGAGCAAGTTTCATCAACAGAAGCTGAAGAAGTCGGGGTTAAATAAGTTTGCAGGGTACTCATACTTTGAGTTATCAGACTTTCTTATCCCCGCCTTAAATATCTTTCACGAAATTGGATTGTGTGCAACCATTTCTTTCACCAAAGAATATGCGGAAATGATCATAGTAAATGTGGATGCTCCTGAAGAACACACTATTGTGATCAGTTCACCAATGGGATCTGCCGCACTCAAGGGATGCCATGAGGTACAAAATATTGGTGCAGTTGAAACCTATCAAACTAGGTATCTTTTTGTACAGGCACTTTGCATTGTCGAGCACGATGTATTAGATGCCACAACAGGCCAGACCCCAGTTAAACGTCAAACCCCCACAGATAGTGCTATAGAGCTCGATGAGGATGCTGAAAACAAATTGGTAGACATTGCAATAGGTATTGAAGATATCGTCTCACAGGGCGATATAGTGGGAGCATACAAAGAGTATTTAAAAGTAACAGATGACGAAGAGAAAACATTCCTTTGGAAGAAGTTAACTAGTACAACAAGGTCAGCAATCAAAAAACATGGAGAATCACTTAAATGACTTACGACAACACAAATAAAGGCATTCTTGGTAAAAACCGAGATAAAAGCAAAGAAACCCATCCCGAATATAAGGGCCAGATCAATGTGGCTGGAGTTGAATATTGGTTAAGTGCCTGGGTCAAAACAAACACAAAAGACAACAGTAAGTTTTTCAGTCTATCATTAACCCCTAAAGATAGAGATGTTCAGACCCCTACTCGTAGAGATCCACTTGCTGAAGATGACTCGGATATACCTTTTTGATATTAGGGTAGGTGATTGAGGTTTTGATTGGACTCCTTCCTCTTTCATCTACCCGCCTTTAGGATTTATATGTTAATAGATGCTTTGATTTTTGCAACAGTCACAATATTATTTTGGACTTTGTTTTCAATATTTTTGTTTATAGCTTTATGGTATTTAACAAAAGATTAATTTGGGGGGTCATACTTAACTTAGTACCTATTCTGGTAGATGAGAAATGCTAAGTTCTATACAGTTCCCCAAAGATTTGACTGTATAGACCCTATAATCCTGGCGAGGGGCGGGAAATCTACTATCCCCTCAACTTATAATCTTGCCTTCTTTTAACTCGGCTATAGTTAATCCTGATGTATATTGAAAGTGAGCAAGTTCTTTAAAAGACTTCCAGTTACCCGCCCATTCTAGGCCGCACGCCTCCCCTATTTTTCCTACTTGGTTCCAAACGGGATGAGATCCATCCCAATCCGGTTTGCCAAGCACCAAAGGGACAACATCCACAGCACAACGATGGTTATGAAAAGAATCTCCTGCTCGTGCGTTAGTGACGATTTTCCCCGGAGTTGTGCGACCTTGTTCATAAAGCGCATTTTGGCTTTCATTATCACGGTATGTTGATGTAACAAGAATATCGATGCCTGCAAGTTTACAAGCCTCAATAAAATTATCAACTCTTGATTTAACTTGCGGCAATAATTCATTTAAGTCTCTTGAGTTAATCATTTTGGTGATGTAGGTGTAGAGTTATAAAGCATTTCAGATTTCTTCTGACTAGATTGACTGCTACCAAAGTAAAACGCTGTAACCTGTTCTGCCTTTGCTGATAGATAACCAACCAAAGTACCCGCCATAGCACTTTCAATATGCGAATAACCCATCAGAGTACCAAAGATAGTAGCTATAAAAGATCCAACAATAATCAACGCAAGAGTTGGGACCAAATAGGAATGTGTAGCTATTTGCATATTCCTGGCTGATGTTCTGTCTGCAACAGCCAGTTGTTCAAAGTTTAATCCAAGAGTCTCCTCAGTCTTTTTCAGGTCTAATTCAGCCTGTTTAATGGCTGTTATTTGTTCAGAAGTTAACTTTCCATCATCCATCATTTGCTTGGCATCATCTTGAGATACGCCCAATACTTTAGATACGGCCTCATAGGCTAGGCCACCAAAGGGTCCAGCAATAGCGGTTGCAATAGTGGGGGCAATTTGTGTTAACCAACTCATAATATATCCTTACAGTATTTTGGAACAAACCCAGTCTCTTTAAATATTTGAAAGCACTCTAGCGTTTTAGTGTCGCTATAAAAGCGTTTTCTAAACTCAACATCAATCTCATGTTTATATTTGTCTGTTTTGTACATATGATCTATTTCATACATTAAACCAACGCAGGAAAGCATAAACACAATTACGCAAATGCAAATGACAATCTTATAGTTGATCTCGTCTTGCTTTCTTTGCCGATCCCTTGATTCAATTGCATCCTTTTTTTTTGAGCCGCTTCATACTTTGCTCGATCAGCAATTAATTTAGCCTGCTCTTTCTCAAACTGATGCCACAAATCTCCAAGCTCTGGAGGGCTTTCATAAACCAACATCTGCCTTAGATCATATTGCGCTTGTTCTAATTGTTTTCTAGCCAATATATTTTCTAATGCTTGAGCCTGTATTGACTTTCCTTTAGGGGGGTTCTTTTCTCTTTCTTTTAACTCAACATGAGCCTTTTCACTATGCTCAAAAAAGTTACCCAGTCCCATTGAAATTTCATGCAAAACACCATAAGCCTCTTTGCCGGTTGCCTTAAAGTCTTTGTAAAGCGCTACCCCTTGCTTAACCGCAGATAAGACAGTTAGGCAAGCGCTTATTGGTTCGATCATCGCTTCCAGAATTGGATAAATGCAGTCAACGCAGTAAAGAACCCTACAACAATAATAATAGGCTTGGCTACATTGGCTATCCATCCAAGCACTTTAAACGCACCCTGGAGGTTATTAAACGCTTCTACCATACCTTTGGTATTGACATCAATGTCATCAACCTTGGCCTCTAAAGAAACCAACCTTTCATATATTTGTTCGTGGGTTACGTTTTCCATGTTATTTAGCCTTTTCTAGCTCTCGCTTAAGTTCTTTAATTCTTTCAGGATTCTTTTCTGTTGCAAGTTGTTGATTTATTTCGTTACGATAAACCGGATTACTTGCTTTAATGAACAATGATCTCATGGCAGGACTTAGTTCTTCAGCTTTATTGGCTCTTCCTAAATCTTGTGTTCCAGTTACTTCACCCATAGCTTCATTAGCTTTTTTCATAGATTCTTCATAGGGCGTGCCGTATCTATGAAGCATATAAGCACCAAGGCCACCAGCACCAAGCATTCCAAGCATAGCCCCAATATGAGAAAAACCACTTTCTTTTGGATTTATATTTCCTTTAGCATACTGTTTTGCCTCAGAAATATATTTGACTAAATCAGGATATTTTTCTGGATTTGCATTTATATGGGCTTCTATTTCATGTATTTTTGCAGGCGCTCCTCCTTGGGATTTAGCCATCTTACCGCCTAATACATTATGAAAAACATCTTCCCATGCTTTATCAAATTGTTCGGTAATGTGTGGATGTTCTTTTAAGTTTTCTGTTCCCGCCAATCTATTAGCTATTTGGTTGTAATATTTATTGTAAGGTTCTTCTTCTTTTAAAACCTGAGCTTCGGCTTTTGTTCTTCTAGGAATTGCCGCACCTTTAACTTCTTTTTCAGGAGTTGGTTGAGTTTTTATTTGCTCAACTCCACCCTGAGAAGGATTTTCGGCGGAATTAGTTAAACTACCTGACTCTTTTGTCGCATTTGTTTCATCAGAAAATGCTGCTTCTTTTTCTCCGGTAGCAGGTTTAACTTTAGGTTGTTCTTGATTTGTAGATTCTTGAGTTGTTTCTAATTGTGATTTTCCTGAATCTGCACCTGGGTCTTTTAAAGGATTTGCATTATCACCACTTTCCACAGGATTATTAGAAACAGATGGATTCGGTTGATTAGTAAGATTTAATATATCTTGACCAGTTTTCAATTGTTCATTGTTTACTGGCATTTTGTCAGCAAGTTCTGAAAGAGTTTTTTCTTTTTCTTTTAAAACTGCTTCAGGTTTTTCAATAGTTGGTTTTTCAACTTCTAAAACAGGTTCTTTTCTGTTTTCAATAACACTTTCTTTATTTTCTTTAAACCAAGGATGAATATGTTTATCATAAGCAACCTTACCTGCTCCTGCTGCAATTCCACCTAAAGCAGAATAAACCAAAAAAGGATGATTGCTAACTAAATCAGTACCTGCTTCCATTAATTCTTGATCAAGTTTTTTGGCAGAAGATGGAGGATTCGGTGCAGGAACATTAGAAATCATAGTTTTTGCAGCATTACCAACTATGCCAGTAAGATTTGAAACTTGATTTGCGGAAGGAATAACAGCACCTGTTGCAGGTTGTTTAATAGCTGGAGGTTTAATTCCAGACATTTGTGTTTGTGTAGGAATCAAGCCATTTGCTTGTGGTTCTGATTGTTGAATATCTGATGCAATAAATCTTGGAACCGCCATATCTGAAGCTGCGGGGTCTGTATTTACAGATGAAATTGTCATTTTTCTTCTCCCCAAACACCATTAATTAATCTTTCTAATCTGTGAGTTCTTGGATTTACTCTTAAAGTTCCTTCTGGAATTTTAGGCATTTTTTCACCTTGAGAATCCCTTTTTAGATAATCATAAGTATCTCGTATTGCTTTAAACATTTTAGAATTTTGGTAATCTTGTTGCACTTGATTTAAGTCAAGATTTGCAATATTGTCGGGATTTGTTTTTGCAGCAACATAAACTCTGTTTGCGTAACCTAATGCGTGATGAGCATTTTCTTCTCTTGCTATAGAGTTTTGTATTAAATTATTATGCCCAGATGTGAATATATCATCAGGAGCAACTCTATTAAACCCTGGAATATTTCTAAAATTTTCAGGTGTTTTATTATCCAAATCAAGCAATTGGTTATGCAAATACATTATTCGCATCAAATTATTTGTTGCTTGAGTATCATTTCCTGTTGCTTTTAGCAACATACCCATCATTAAAGCTCTAGGATCAGTTGTAGATTGTGCTGATGCGCTTGTACCAGATGTATTTGCGTTTTCTATTCTGCCAGATGCACCTGCATTTGTTCCTTGCGTTTGTGATTCAGATAAGCCACCACTTACACCTAATGGAGAAACTCCCGTTCCACTTAATCCACCGCCAACAGTAGCACCATTAGTACCTTGTTGATTCGTATTTGCATTAACATTTACACCACCTGAAGCACTACTTCCAGCAGTTTGTCCTTGTTGAAATAATCTAGATTTATATGTTGCAAGATCTGCTTTTTCTTGAGGACTTAAAGAATTTATAAAATCGCCAACAGGAATATTTTTTACAAGTTGTTGTCCTGTTTTAGGATCAATAACTGGTTTTCCAGTTGCATCAAAAACTGGTCTTCTTAAAACAGTTTTTGAAAGTAAATCTCTATATTCTTGATTAGAAGAAATACTATTGTTTGCTAAACTTTTTGCTGCGTAAGCATCTTTTTGAGTACCTAAAATTAAATCACTATTAGTAATGTTCTTTTTATCAGCAAAATAAGATTGACCCTTCCATTGAGAAGTCATTGAATCCAAAGAGTCTTTATTTGTAATTAATGGAATGGTATTGTATTCTTGTAAAGTTAACTGTCTACCCCTTCCATTTTCTTTTGTTGGATCATATTCATATGCTTGACCAACTTTGCCATTCATGTTGTAAGTTACTGCATATTTTTTATTATTTGGATCAACTGCCAATTCATCATATTTGGGACCACCATTGAAATATCTCCAGGCTTGTCCAATAGAAGAATTTGGACCACCTAGCAAACTCATAATAACACCTTCCCAATTGGTCTTTTCGTTAATATGATGGTTTTCTGTTTCTTTATTATGTTGAGTAATAATTTCTGCAAGATCTTTTTGGTTGTTAGATTTAATTGCAGGTATTACTTTGTTAACTAATTTTTCAGGAACAGTTTGTCCATTAGTATCATTTAATGGAGATACCGCTTGAGACATTAAAATATTGCCTGGATGTTCAGATGCAGGAATATTAGTAGTTACTTCTTTATTTTCAGGGTTTAATTTTGTTGTGTCTGGACCCAAATTAGGAGCAACAGGATTCATTACTGGAGGTTCTATGGGCATACATTTACCTTTTATCTATTAAATCCATACCACTTGCATTACCTATAACATCATCAGAAATTCCGTTATTAGAATTTGCTTGAGTATTGCTATTTAAAGATTGCAATGCTTGATACATATTTCCTTGAGAAGCATTGTTATAAGCTCCAGAAATTCTTGAAGAAATTCCATTAATTGAATTATTTATAGAATTTCCAACATTAGATGCGGCTTTGTTTAAAGCATCAGAAAAAGATTTAGGTTTTTCACCAGGGCTTATTCCGTGAATAGATGGAGGAACAATTCCTCCAGACCCGCCAAATGGATTGTTTTTCCCATATCCAGCATATTGTTGCCAATTTCCAAAACCACTACCTTGGTTTTGTTGAGTCATTTGCGGTATTGCAGGTAAAAAGTTCATGATTAACCTCCCCCTATACCAAGGCCTTTAGAAGACCCAGTAGAAGTTTGACCTTGAGTACCGGCGTAGTTTGGAGTTTGTTGAGGAGCACCAAATAACAAACTTGCATATTGTGCATAGTTAGACAAAGGTGCAGATTGATAATTAATAGCAGTACCCGCAGTACCAGGAGCATTTTGTAAGTTAGCAGTACCTGTACCTGATAAACCACCGTAACCAGTTATTGCTTGGCCTTGTTGGGATGTACCAGCATTTAATATGTTTCCGTAATTTTGACCCGCTTGTCCTTGTGCAGTATTTCCTGCGTTCAATAAATTACCATAATTTTGATTTGCTAAACCTTGTGTTGTGTTTCCTGCGTTTACTAAATTACCATAATTTTGACCAGCCTGACCAGAAAGCGTTCCACCTGAATTTAACAAGTTTCCATAGTTTTGACCCGCTTGCCCAGAAAGTGTTGCTCCGGTTTGTTGCAAATTTGCATAATTTGAACCCGCTTGATTCAAGCCTTGTAAACCACCAGTTAATAATGAATTTGCCGCTTGTGCTTGTTGTTGTTGTATTCCTGCTTGTGTTTGAGCCGCAAGTGAACCAAGCGTTTGTTGATTAATGTTTTGTGTTTGTTGGGCCGCCAAAGCATCTCTAGCAGAGCCTAATTGACCAGCTCCTGCAAATGCCGCTTCTTGCGCTACGTTTGCTCTTTGCGCCGCTTGTTGTGCTGGGGCTAATACTCCCGCTATTTGCGATTGCTCATACTGTGGACTAAATAAAGAACTAAGCGCAGATGATCCAAGGCTTGAATTTTGTAAGCCCTGTGCGCCTTGTGCATTAGCCAATTGCATTGCATTAGAAGCACCGCCACCTATTAAATTTAATCCTTGAGTTCCTTGGGCATTTGCTAAAGACGAACTTCCTCGACTTCCTTGATTTAATAAATTACTAGCCTGCCCTTGTTGTTGGTAACCTAATGCATTTTGCGCTTGAGAATTTTGGTTAAGTAATCCTGCTCCAGCAGAACCTTGGTATTGGCCTAAATTACTTGCTCCGCCTGCACCTTGGTTTAATAAAGAACCACCTTGATTAACTTGATTATTTGCAAGATTAGAAGCGCCACCACCTCCTTTGCCAGTCATAAGTTGACCACCAGAATTAGCGGCATTAGAGGCATTTTGCAAACCCGATGTACCACTTTGTAATGCGCCTGCACCAACACCCGCTTGAGTATTTGCTACATTTGTAGCTGTATTAGCGGCATTAGATGCGGCATTATTAACGCCACCCGCTTGGTTTTGATAAACTTGATTTGCACCCTGAGTTACGCCTGTAAGCGTGGGCAAATAACTTTGCAGAAACTGGTTCTGTAAGTTAATAGTTTGTATTTGCTCAGGAGTTAAGACAGCTTGCGTTGACTGATTACCTGATGATTTTCCTCCGCCCATAATTTTATCTCCTAATGCTTACCTGAACTTGAGTTCTGCGAGGCAGATGGTTGGCCTCCTTTTCCGCCGTTTCCACCAATCTGCTGAGAAGATCCTCCTCCGCCAGATTTACCACCGCCTTGAACTGTGTTCATGTATTGGTTAGGTTGCCCCATTATAGGCTGTCCAGAGTTTATTGGGTTTGTTACAACACCTAAACTGCTAGGCGTATAACCTTGTCCGTCCTTGCCTCTTGGCATACCCTGTTGACCACCATTTTGACCAGGTGCTAAAGACCCAACAATGCCTGTATTTTGTGGTGCGGTCCCTGCATAAGACTCCATTGGCTGGTTATAAGCCGAACTTGAACCAAAAGGGTTATTAATTTCTGGTAAACCACCGCCTAAAGGCTGTTGTTGAATACCAGGGTTATAGGGTGCTATGCCTTGACTTCCATTTGTTTCAGGGTTAGCCATGTAACCTGGGCCGCCTGGAGCGTTATAGCTTGAGTCAGCATTCTGTTGTTGATAACCCATGCCTTGCATGGCATCGCCACCATAGCTTTGGTTTACGTTGTTTTGTGGTTGCCCTTTACCAGTAGCAAGTCCATTGAATGCGGGTGCGCCCATAATTAACCTTTATATTTAATTAACCTACTTGATACCAATATGAAGAAGATTGCAATACTACTGGACCTGTTGTTACAGTACTCAATAATGATCCACCTGAATACCATTGTGCGTTAGCATAAAAGTTTGTACCATCTAAATTAAAAGAATAAGTATCTGCCGCTAAATTTGTAATTAATGCAGATACGTTGTAATTAATCCAAACTTCTACTACATAAGGAGAAGTTCCGCTAGTTACATAGCATGGAGTTCCAAATTGAACGTATAAATTTTTAATATTAACTGAAGATGAATTTAATAATTTAAATTGCATCAAAAACTTTCCATATAAAGGAGTTGTTCCCGTTGTCCACGAACCTTGAACTCTAATGTATCCACTAGAACTTATGATCGTATTTGCAGGCCTTGTAGTAGTAAATGAAGAGCCTGACAACGGCATTACTATAGTATCGCTAGAACTATTAACAGTAACTGTAGAGCTAATTGATCCTGTGCCCTGAGCAAATCCATTTAAATAAATACTAGAACCGTTATTAACTATGTTGGCAGTAGAGCTACCTAATGCAAATGTTCCACTTGAGTTTATTAAAGCTCCAGAACCAGTCATAGTGGTTCCACTAATTGCGGGGCTTGAACCTACTTGTACAGTACCTGTAAACGATCCTGTTGCGGCACTTAAGCTTCCCGCAAACGATCCTGTTGCGGCAGACAAAGCACCACTAAATGTTCCCCCACCCGTAAAATAAGCATTTGATCCATCAAAAACAAAATTATTAGTAGAGTTACCAACAGCAAAAGTACCTGATGAAGTTAGCAAAACTCCTGCACCAGACATAGTATGACCAGATAAAGAAGGAGGTGTACTACCATTAGTTATACTTAATTGGCCTCCATTTATATATACACCACTACTATTGAATACAAGGTTTTGAGTAGCATTGCCTACTGCAAAAGTTCCAGATCCAGAGGTAGTCGCAAGCAATCCAGATCCAGATGAAATAGTGGTTCCTGAAATAACAGGAGGAGATGAGCCAATTGATAAACTACCGGCAAAAGAACCCGTAGCCGCAGATAATGACCCACTAAAACTTCCGCCACCACTAAAATAAGCATTGGTCCCATCAAATACAAAACTATTTGAAGAGTTTCCTAACGCAAGAACTCCTGAAGATGTTATTGATACTCCAGATCCTGATGTAATTGTGTGACCAGAAAGTACAGGAGGGCTTGTACCAATAGACAAACTGCCAGTAAATGAACCTGTTGCAGATGACAAACTACCAGCAAAAGTTCCTGAAGCGGCAGATAAAGCTCCGCTGAAAGTGCCGCCCCCAGAAAAATAAGCATTAGTTCCGTCAAATACAAAACTATTAGTTGAGTTACCTAATGCAAGCGTTCCTGATGATGAGATTGCCGCACCTGATCCAGACGTAATTGTGTGGCCTGATAATACTGGAGGGCTTGATCCAACATTTACAGATCCCGAAAATGTTCCAGAGGCTCCGGTAATGTCACCTCTAAAAATGCCATTATTGAAATAACAATCACCAGTATTTCTTGAAATGTAATAACCGGTTGAACTATATGTTGATGGGTTGCCATAAGTAGGTGTGACATAAGGAACTCCTCCAACAGACCAATTGTCAGAAACAATATCTTCAAAAACAGATGCCGCAGTAGGTCCTGTCCATGCAGTAGTATTAGGAGCTATGCCATTAATAGTTATTGGGCTTGAGTTATATTGACCAAATATATACCAAAACGTATAACCAACAGAAACTGTTGGAGGAGTGGCTGACCATCCCGCAGGCAAAGAAGCTCCAGTTGTTGGAGTTGTAAATGAAGGAGCGGCTAAAGTTTGATTTTGGACTAGATAACCATATAAAGCACTTAATCCATTAGATCCGGCAGATCCATTAGTGCCTGCAAGACCGATTGCATATTCAGTTGTACTTCCCCAAGTAACTGTTGTTGTTGCAGATGTGGCTGAATCAGTAATGATTTGATCAATCGCATACAGAATATCTCCCGGTACAGGCGCTGGAGGAGTAATGCTCCAACCATTTAAACTTCCTGAAAAAGTAAATGTTCCTGTGGCCCATGTATATATAACCGTACCAGATGGGTAACTTGATGGAGCAGTTACTGACCATTGGTAAAGTTGAGCAACAGCAGTCCTTTGACCATTAACTCCTGATGCTCCTATGGCATAAGCAGATGAGGTTGACCAAGTAATTGTTGATGTAGATGATGTTGTATTGTCTGAAAATATAGCATCGCAAGCGTAAAGAATATCACCAGCAATAGATGTTCCGGGTATTATTGTCCATCCATTTGGATTTGTTGCCGCAGTATAAACTCCTGTTGCCCAAGTATAAGTAGATGTTCCTGTGGGAAATAAAGTAGGAGGACTTACAGCCCATTGGTACATTGTAATAACGGCAGTTCTAGTGCCTGTTACTCCTGTTATACCATTTGCAGATGTTGCAATTATTGGATAACTAGTATTTGTCCAATCTAATAAACTTGTTAATACAGCTCCGTTTACAGACAAAGGTATTTGTATTTCAAACAATACATTCCCAGGAGTTGTATTACTGGGTAAGCTTGAATACCAACCCGTAGGTACTGGAGTAAATGTATTTGTGGCCCAAGTATATGTAGATGTTATTGTTGGCCTAGCAGGGACTGTTCCATTCGTCCATTGATAAATTATCAGAATATTATTCTTTACGCCAATAGTAGACGTAACAATATCTAAATTTATTGGATCATTGGTCCATTGAACATAATATCCCGCAGGAGCCGTTGGTTGTACAACAAATTGAATATTTCTACCGCCAGTTACGTTATACCAAAGGTAATTAGTAGTTCCAAACCCTGAACCTGATACTTGATACCAAACATAATCAGTTGGATTACTACTAACTGTTGTTGATGTTGTATTTCTTAATCCAAAATAAGTAGCATTTGTATAAGAAGTATTGCTGAATCCTGTACTGCCATCATATGACAATGCAAACGCAACATCCATGTATTGATATAAATAGCCAATTGTTGTTCCTCCTGATACGATTTTGCCAGTAGCAAGATTTGAAGAAACACTACCACCAAGGTTAGCTAATGCGTAATTGATTGCGCTCGTTATGTCATTTGTGGATGCATCGGGGTTAATAAAATAAGCCATTAGAATGAATCCTCAACAATTGTCGATAGGAATGTCATTGCACTTATATTCCATGTACTATTTGTATCAGTAGAAGATATTTT